>Ga0137410_10002778_pt1 | contig 11908 bp, 12 predicted proteins | sample CZODoug1_16funga_FD_108878 | JGI IMG/M metagenome (GOLD analysis project Ga0137410, IMG submission 108878) | Vadose zone soil fungal communities from Angelo Coast Range Reserve, California, USA - CZODoug1_16fungal (Illumina Assembly) | ecosystem: Environmental > Terrestrial > Soil > Vadose zone... | reverse complement strand
TGCCGGACATGATGAACCTCGGCGAGGGTTTGGTGAGCGCGATTGTGCAGGGCGTCGTGAAAAACAAGTCACGCGAATTGGAAACGCTCAAGCGCGACGTGGCAAAGCTCGAAAACATCAAGCCGCCCTTCCCGCGCATTTCGTACGAAGACGCGATCGACGTTCTGGTGAAAGCCGGAAACCCGGCGAAGTTCGGCGATGATTTTGGCGGCGACGAAGAGACGCTGATCTCGACGAACTTCGACAAGCCGGTAATGATTCACCGCTATCCGACCGCGATCAAGGCGTTTTACATGCAGCCGGACCCCGACCGGTCGGATCTGGCGCTGGCGTTCGACATGATTGCCCCGGAAGGCTACGGGGAGATTATCGGCGGCAGCCAGCGCATTCACGACTACGATTTGCTCGTTAAACGATTGAAAGAGCACAACTTACCGCAAGAATCGTTCCAGTGGTACCTTGACCTGCGCCGGTACGGCAGCGTTCCCCACGCCGGCTTCGGCCTCGGCCTGGAGCGCACTGTGGCGTGGATTTGCGGAACCGAGCACATTCGCGAAGTAATCCCCTTTCCGCGCATGATTTACCGGGTCTATCCTTAGGCCGTAGCGCGGTGTATCCTTAACGTTCTACGGAAGTTAGGAGTGGCGGGCTGGGGACTTGCCTTGGGCGCGGGTAGCGCCTCCGGTGGCTCCGCAACGGGCCTTGCTGCCGAATCTGGAAAGCAAAATGTCTCAAAAAGTGCGAATCATTGGTGTGCCCATGGACCTGGGCCAGAGCCGCCGCGGCGTGGATATGGGGCCGTCGGCGCTGCGTGGCGCGGGGTTGCAGGCGGCAATCAAGAGGCTGGGGCATACCGTCGAGGACATCGGCAACCTCGAAGTGAAGCAGCCGGAAGAGATGCCGGTGGGCGAGAAGCGCGCGAAATATTTGCAGGAGATTGCCGAGACCTGCCAGGACATTTCGAAGACGGTGGAAAAGTCACTTACGGAAGGATTCTTGCCGCTCGTGCTTGGCGGCGACCATTCGATCGCAGCTGGAGTTGCCGCAGGAGTGGCTGGACATTTTCGGAAGGACAAAAAAGAGATCGGCTACATCTGGCTCGATGCGCATGGCGACATGAACACGCCGGAGTCGTCGCCATCGGGCAACGTGCATGGGATGCCGCTCGCGGCGATCATGGGTTATGGCGCGGACGAACTGGTAAATCTCGGCGGGTTCAAACCGAAGGCCGAGCCGGGCAACATCGTCATCGTCGGCGCGCGCGATCTCGACGCACAAGAACGCAAAATCGTGAAAAAGTCCGGCGTCCACGTTTTCACAATGCGCGACATTGACGAGCGCGGCATGCGCGACGTGATGAGCGAAGCGCTGAAATACGCCATGGACGACGCAGCAGGAGTCGCTGTCAGCCTGGACATGGATTTTGTCGACCCAACAGACGCGCCGGGAGTCGGCACACCGGTCCGCGGCGGAGTCACCTACCGCGAGGCGCACCTGGCGATGGAAATGATTGCAGACACCGAATCGATGGCATCACTCGAAGTGGTAGAGATTAATCCAATTCTCGACGAACACAATCGCACCGCGTTGCTTGGAGTCGAGCTGGTGCTGTCCGCTCTCGGCCAGAAGATTCTGTAAATCGCGTTTCAATTAGACCCGCCGCAAAACGGCCATCCAGCGGGAATTTCAACTCTAGGCCCACCCGAGCATGCGACTCTTCGAGCTGTTCCTGCATCTGTAGCGGAATAGGTTTGGCATACTTGCCTGACCGCGATACCGTATTTCCGTCGAGGAGAAGAGGGCACTTCCCATGAACAAGCTCGTTTCCCGCCTGATGGCGATTTTGATGGCACTTCTACTTTTGCCGTTGCCGAGTCTGGCGACCTGCGGCGGCGGTGGCGGCGGCGGAATGGGCGGGATGCGTGGGCCCGGCGGCAGTGGCGGCGGAGACGCGCAGGTATATCAGGTGCCGTGGAAGGTCGTGAAGCCGGAAGAGACGCTGCCCGCCGGCAGCCTTGCGCTCTATTGGTTCCCTTCGTCCGTGGACGAATTTAAGAATTCCAGTTTGCGCAATTCGCGATCGCTCTCGCTACTCGCCTCGCAGTGCGTAAACATGATTGTTTCCGACACGCAAGCGCCGACGATGCAAAAACTTGTCGGCGAAGAAAAGTTGCCCGTAGCGGTGCTCGCGAGCAGCGACGGAACGGCAATTGGGAGAGCGCAGAACGTCAAAGGCTTCCTCAAAGTCGACCAGGTGGAAAAGCTGGTCGAGTCTGAAATGAAACAGCGAGAAGAGAGCATCAAGCAGCAAATGAAGGAAGCCAAGGAAAAAGCAAAAGCCGGCGATAAAGAAGGAGCGATTCCACTCTTCAAATCCGTGATGGAGCAGAAGTGCCTCTTCCCCGGCAAAGCGAAAGACGCTTCGAAGGAATTGAAAAAGCTTGGCGTCGAAGTCGGTCAGGTGTTTGATGCGCCGGTGATGGATCGCGCGCAAAGCGCAAAAATCGAAGCGGTCATGAAGCGCGGCCTGCAGGCGGAAATGAACGAGAAATACGAAGCGGCCGAGAAGCTTTACTCACAAGCTCGCGCAATGGACCCGGCAGATCCTGCGCCGCTCCGTTACCTCGGCGAGCTCTATCGCCATCATCTCGGCGATTGGGACAAGGCGCGCGCAACGTTCGATGCGATTCTTGCGATGCCGGCGGACCCTCTTTCGCGTGCGGTCGCTATGCACGGCCTTGGAAGAATGACGATCCACGAGGGCGACTTTCAAAAAGGTCTGCACCTGATGGAAGCTTCCGTGAAGGAATATCCACTCGCGCTGGCGTGCCGCAATCTGGCAGTCTACTGGAACTCCGAAGGCGACAAGATGAAAGCTGACGAGTACACACGCGAAGCGACCAAGATCGACCCGACCGATCCCTACAACCTGATTTTTGCCGCGGCTTTTCTTGCAGGCAACGGGCACGGCGATGAAGCGTTGAAAATTGCCAAGGACAACGAAGCGCTGCTGCCGGCCTCTTACAATTTGGCGGCGATCTACGCGCAAATCGGTCAAAAACAAAAAGCGCTGGACCTGCTGAAGCGGCATTTCTTCCAGTACGAACGCTACGAAACGGTCCGCACCAAAGAAATGATGGAAGCCCGCGTGGATGAGGTTTTCGCAAGCCTGCGCGAGGATAAAGATTTCCTCGCGCTCACCAGCGGCGCCGACGGCAGACTACCAATGCCGAAAGCGAAAATGGCAACCGGCACGCCATCAATGAACTGAATCGGTCCACCCAGACGGGCACAGTTCGTCTTGGAAACAAGCCGCGGATACCCGCTTCTGACGCAACGGCTTTTCTGGAAAAATACTCTTCGTGGCTCCAGAGAAGAAAATCCTGCGCATAGGCGTGTTGTTCGGTGGGCGAAGCGGCGAACACGAAGTCTCGCTGGCTTCCGCTGCATCGGTGATCCGCGGTCTCGACCCCGACAAATATGAAGCCGTGCCAATCGGCATTTCGAAAGAAGGCCATTGGCTCATCGGCGGCGCAGCGCAGAAAATGTTGCCGGAAGTATTGAAGGCTGGCCAACGCGTGGTTATGTCCGCGGACCCAACCGATGCCGCGATTATTCCGCTCGACCGTGGCGTCAGCGGCCAGCGCATTGACGTCGTCTTTCCGGTCATGCACGGCACCTACGGCGAAGACGGCACGATTCAAGGCTTGCTGGATCTTGCGGGCTTGCCGTTCGTCGGCGCGGGCGTCCTTGGCTCGGCCATCGGGATGGATAAGGACGTCTCGAAGCGCCTGCTCCAAGCCGCAAAGATTCCGGTCGTGCCTTGGATAACGGTCTATCGGACCGACTGGGAACGCGATCCCAAAGCGATCCAGAAGGAAATTGAGAACAAATTCAAGTATCCGGTTTTTGTGAAGCCAGCGGCGCTTGGTTCATCCGTCGGCATGACCAAAGTTCATTCCCGCGCCGAACTCGCGCCGGCGCTGAATCTTGCCTCGGAATTCGCGACGAAGATTCTTGTGGAGAAATCCGTCAACGCTCGCGAAATCGAAGTCTCCGTCCTGGGCAATCACGATCCAAAAGCTTCCGTCCCCGGCGAAATCGTGCCGCACCGCGAGTTTTACGATTACACCGCAAAATATCTGGAAGAAGGCACCCAGCTTTTGATCCCGGCAAAACTCGAAACGTCGCAGCTCAAGAAAATCCAGAAGTACGCCATCAGCGCATTCCGCACGCTCGAACTCTCCGGAATGGCGCGCGTCGACTTCTTCCTCGAGAAAAAGGGCGGGAAGTTGTACTTGAACGAAGTGAACACCATTCCCGGCTTCACCTCCATCAGCATGTATCCAAAACTTTGGGAAGCCAGCGGTATTCCGTTTCGCGAACTCATCGACAAGCTGATCGCACTGGCGATGGAAATTCACCGCGAAAAAGCCCGCACAAAATATCAGATTGAACTGCCCGCAGGCGCCGGTGGCGCGCTCGAAGCATAGTGCTCAGAGGAATTGAGATTCATTCGCCGGCGCCGCTAACTTCATTTCTTCTCATCGGGAAACTTTGTTACGCTTTTCGGTGTCTAACCGAAAGGCTGGAGACTTCGCATGACATTGCTTGACCCACCTGCCGAGCCGCAGAGCAAGTTACATGCCGGAAAATTCACGCTAATCGCGGTGGTCCTGGCCGCCATCATCGGCGGCTGGTTTCTGTTCCGCTACTATCCGGAGAAGCGCGCTGTGAATCATTTCTTTGATGCGCTCGTCGCCGGCGACACTAACCGCGCCTACCAACTCTGGAAGCCCAGTCCGAGTTACCGGATTGGAGACTTCTTGGCCGACTGGGGGCCCGAAGGATACTACGGCCCTGTGAAGAGTTACGAAATTATGCGGGCGACGGAGCCGAAAAGTTCCAACGGCGTCGTTGTGAGCGTCGCGGTCAGTCCGTTTTCGCCAATGCCGGGAATGAACGACCAGGAAAAAAGCCGGCGCACCAAAGTGATTCCGGTCTTTGTTGATACGGATTCGAAGGCGTTGAGTTTTTCACCGACCACGCCGGAAGAATAGCGACAGTCAGCGTCCGAGATCGTCCAGTGCGTGCGCTAATTCTTGTGGACTGACGCTTGCTGTTCCTAATTTCCCGACAACAACGCCGGCTGAGGTATTGGCCAACACCGCCGCATCGGTCAGCGACGCGCCTGCCGCGACGGCGGCCGCTAGCACGCTCAACACCGTATCTCCCGCGCCGGTTACATCGAATACTTGCCGGCCCGTTACTCCACGGTCGATTCCCGCTTTGCCAACACGCGCATAAGTCACTTCAAAACTCGTCGCAGGAATCGTCAGATGCTTTGGCGAAGCCTCTTCAAAAACGCTCAAGCCCTTTTCGCCGCGCGTAATCACAACCGCGCTGCAGCCGAAATGCGCCAGCAAGGCGCGGCCCGCTTCTTCAAAGGATTTCTCGTCACCCAACGCGCGTGTCACAAAAAAACCGGCTTCCTTTGCGTTGCATATGATAGCTCTTGCACCGCGATAAGCGTATAGACGCGAGGTTTTCGGCTTCACGAATACCGGCACCTTCAGTTTGTGGCACGCGCTCAACACGCGGTCGGCTAATTCATCGTTGACGAGGCCCTTGTCGTAGTCGGACAGCACCAGCGCATCGAGCTTCTTCGCCGCCCCAAAAAGGCCGTGCAGCAGTTTTTCTTCTGTCGCCTTTGTAAGCGGCTCGCGCCGTTCATGATCGATGCGAACGATCTGCTGGTGCCGCGCAATGACGCGCGTCTTGACCGTCGTCACGCGCGAAGCATCTTCAAGCACGCCCTTATCGCCGATGTGCGCTGCGTGCAGACACGCCCGCAACGCAACTCCCGGTTCATCATCGCTCTTGCCGCGCGCGCCCACCACGCCGAACATTTCCACATGCGCGCCAAGCGCCGCAATATTCACCGCGACGTTTCCGGCGCCACCAAGACATTCGCTCTGCTCAACGAAATCGACCACAGGCACCGCCGCCTCCGGCGACAGCCGCGACGCAGTTCCCCACAAATAGCGGTCCAGCATCAGGTCGCCGAGCACGCCGATGCGCTTGCCCGCAATCCGCGGAATCAGCCGCTTGAGATTTGCAATGGAAGCAGGATTTGACCGGGCCATGGCATGCAGCCGCGCGAAGTTACTCCGGCGCGATTTGCGCCTCCTCGGCAAGCATCACGGGAATATCGTCGCGAATCGGATAGACGCGCCGGCACGATTCGCACTTCAAACCGCTTTTGTCCGATTGCAGATGGACGCGCGCTTTGCAGACCGGGCAACGCAGAATATCGAGCAGTTCTTGTGGAATGGCCATGGGCCTCTCGCGAGAAATATCGCTAACCGCTTCGAATGTAGCAGACGCGTCCTTCACCGGCAACCCGCACCGGCAACCCGCACCGGCAACCCGCACCGGCAACCCGCGTCAGAGTCCTTTCGCTTCGCGGAACTCACGCACTACGGCACGAACGTCTCGCTGGCCCGCGTCCACTGCCGCGTTCATTCCGCGCATCTCTTCGGCGGAAATCTTTCCCGCAAGGTCGGCAAGAGCCGCGCGCAATGCTGGATTTTCTTCCAACGCTTTGTGGCGCACGATTGGCACCGCGTCATAGGGCGGAAAATAGTGCCGATCGTCTTGCAAGGGAACGAGATGCAGCGTGGCGATCAGGCCATCCGTTGAATTGCCGGCCACGATGTCCGCTTGATGCTGCGTCAGCGCGCGATAAAGAAGCCCAAGATCCATGACCCGTGGAGTCTCGGCGAATTTCAGCCCGTATGTTTTGCTCCAGCCCTGGTAACCGTCAGGACGCTCCAGGAATTCGTAGCCAACGGCGGCGTGCCACTTCGGCGCGATCCGCTCAAGGTCCGACATGTTTTTCAGGTGCAATCGCTCCGCATCGTCGGACCGTACCACCATCGCAAACGTATTCTCGAAACCCAGCGGTTCGGTGACTTCCAGTCCGAAGCGCTGAGCATACTGTTGCTTCACCCGCTCGTAAGTCATCTGAGCATCGCCTTTGGGCGATTCTGCCAGCACTGCCGTCAGCGCCGTTCCCGTGTATTCCACGTACAAGTCCAAATCGCCGGCGAGCATCGCTTCGTGGATTAGAAGCGTTCCGCCGAGATTCGTCTTTCGTTCGACTGGAACGCCGGTGCGTTGCTCGATGTGCTGCGCCAGCAGTTCCGCGAGGACCACCTGTTCCGTAAAAAATTTCGAGCCGATAACCAGCTTGTTCTTCGGCCCATTCTTGCACGCCGACAAAAATCCTGCGGCAACAACGACCGAAATCATCACGGCAATCCATCGGCGCACGCTAAACCACCTTCAACTTTCGTTCGAGCAAACCAAGCGCCGCATCCGCCGCCAGCGCCAGCAACGCTGCGGGAATCGCGCCCGCGAGAATCACCGTATCGCTCACCATCGCCACGCCACGAAAAATAAATGTCCCCAGCCCGCCCGCGCCGATCGCCGCCGCAATCGTTGCGACGCCGATAGTAATTACTGTCGCGGTTCGAATGCCCGCCAGAACGACGCTCAGTCCCAGCGGAAATCTTACCCTCATCAAAATCTGCGTCTCCGTCATGCCCATCGCTTCCGCCGCTTCCAGTACCGCTGGATCGAGATTCGTAAGTCCTACCACTGTATTTCTCAAAATTGGCAAAAGTGCATATAAAACGAGCGCGACGATCGCCGTGCGTGTCCCGATTCCACCAAGGAACGGCAACGGAATCAGAAATCCAAACAGCGCCAGGCTCGGTATCGTCTGGAGTACCGAAGCAAATCCCAGAGCCATTGCACGGAAACGCGCACGGTTTACAAGAATCATTCCGAGCGGCACGCCTATCGCAATCGCAATGGCCATGGATACGACGACCAGAAACAAGTGAGCCAAGGTAGCCTGCAAGATCTCCTCGCGATGGCTCGAAAAAAAATCCAGTAGATTCACGCCCGCGCCTCACTGGGCATTGCAAAGGAGGCTGCAAACGCCCGCACTTCCGGATGCTCCACCCGCAGAAACTCCTCGCGCCTCGCGTCGGCAACAATCGTCCCTGCGGCCAGCAAAACGATTCTCGACCCCACCCGCATCGCCTCGCGCAAATCGTGCGTCACGAATAAAATCGTCTTCCCAAGCCGCCGCGCCAAATCCGCAAACTCATTCTGCAATTCCGCGCGCGTCACGGGGTCAAGCGCCCCAAACGGCTCATCCATCAACAAGATCTCTGGATCCGCAGCCAAAGCCCGCGCCACGCCCACCCGTTGCCTCTGTCCGCCGGAAAGCTCGCGTGGTTTCCGCCCTGCGTATTCTCCAGGCTCCAACCCCACGAGCCGCATCATTTCCGCGACCCGTGCCTCAATTCGGTCCCGTGCCCACCCCTCCAGCCCCGGCACCAGCCCCACGTTTTCGGCGACCGTATAGTGCGGAAATAGCCCGCCCTCCTGAATCACGTACCCGATTCCGCGCCGCAATCGAATCGGATCCACCAGGTCGGCCGGCTGTCCATTCACAAAAATCTCGCCCGCCGTCGGCTTCAATAATCGATTTACTAGCTTGAGTAAGGTCGTTTTCCCGCTCCCGCTTCGGCCCAGGAGCGCCACCGTCTCGCCTCGCCGGATTTCCAATGTAACGTCGGACAGAATCGGCGTCCCCGTGTGACTAGGCGCACAGTATTTAACCGCATGAAACCCAACAGTAATCTCGCTGTGGTCTTCTGCTTTCGCATTCATTTCGATTGACACCCTCGCGCCGGAGAGTGAACATCCTAACGTAGCTGAGCCCTCTCGGCGTCTGATTTTCGACGCATCTTTCTCGCGTCTTCTGCATCCAACCGTAGGGGAAAAATTATGGCAGCGCCCGCCGCAGTTCGCATTCGTCACGATCTTCAAACCCGGCTGGTCCGTTCGCGCGCTCGTACGGACGAAATTTTTTCATTCATCCGCGAAAAAGCCCTATACGACCGCCCCATCGCCGAACGACATCGCTTGATTTTTTATCTCGGCCACGTCGAAGTCTTCGACTGGAATCTTCTTGGCCGTCGCGCTTTCGGTTTGCGCTCTTTCCGGCCTGCCTTCGATCAATTATTCGCGTTCGGCATCGATCCGGTCGGCGGCGGCCTTCCAAACGACGGCCCGCTCGACTGGCCCACGCACCGCGAGATCGATCTCTACAATCAGCGCCTTCGCGAAGAACTGGACACCGCTGTCGACGCCGCACTCGAGCACCCCAGTGAAGGACATCCCCAACTTTTGGAAATGCTCGAAACCGCGATTGAGCATCGCCTCATGCACGCGGAAACGCTTGCGTACTTGCTCCACCGCGTTCCCTACGACAGCAAAGTCGCAAAGTCCGTAACCCTCCGCACGCACGGCCGTCCGCTCAAACCGGACCTCGTTGAAATCCCCGAAGGCGAAGCCACGCTAGGCCTCAGCAAAGCGAACCAGGAAACATTTGGATGGGACAACGAGCGCGGCGAGTGCGTTGTCAGCGTTCCGACGTTTGCCATCGAACGCCACAACGTCACCAACGCCGATTTCTTGCGCTTCGTCCAGGCCGGTGGCTACCAGCACCGCTCGCTTTGGACCGATGGCGGCTGGGCCTGGAAAGAATCTTCCGGCATCGAGCATCCCGTTTTCTGGGTTCGCAATGGCAACATGTGGATGGCGCGCACGATGTTCGAGGAAATTCGCCTCCCGCTCGATTGGCCGGTTTACGTCAGCCACGCCGAAGCGACCGCCTACGCTAACTGGCTCGGGCGCCGTCTGCCAAACGAAGAACAATTTCACCGCGCCGCATACGGCAGTTCATATCACACCGTCGAGCGTCAATATCCATGGGGCAACGACGAGCCCTCTGCGAAACATGGCAACTTCGATTTCGCCAATTGGGATCCCGTTCCCGTCGGTTCGCATCCCGCGGGCGCAAGCGCCTTCGGCGTACACGACCTCGTCGGCAACGGATGGGAATGGACACGCACCATCTTCGGTCCCCTCCCCGGCTTTTCCGCCATGCCGTTTTATCCCAGCTACTCTGCGAATTTCTTCGACGGCCAGCACTTCGTCATGAAGGGCGGCTCGCCGCGCACTGCCGCTTGCATGCTTCGCCGCTCCTTCCGCAACTGGTTCCAGCCACACTATCCGTACGTTTACGCAACTTTCCGTTGCGTCGAGGACTGACGGAGCCTAGACCCGGGAGCAAAGATGTCGACTCAACCCCTTCTGAAGCCGGTAGTGTCGCCGCTGTCTGCAGAGTTCGCGAATGACGTGCGCGCAGGCCTTACCAAATCCGGCCAGCGCGAAGTTCTTTCCAAGTATCTTTACGACGAGGTTGGCTCCGCGCTCTTCGAGGCCATCTGCCTCCTGCCGGAGTACGGCCTCACTCGCGCTTGACGATTTCGCCGGCGTAGCGGCGGAGCAGGCGCGTGTCAGCGCGTGCCGCGTCCCGCGCACATCGCCGAACTCGGCAGCGGCAGCGGCAAAAAAACTCGCTGGATTCTCGAAGCCGTCGCGCGCCGCCAGCCCACTTTCTATTACCCAATCGAAATTTCTCCCGCCGCGCTTGCCGCTTGCGAAAAAGAACTCGGCCAGATCGATCTCGTCCACATTGTCGGTTTTGAAAAGCCTTATCTCGAAGGCTTGCAGTCGGTCGTCAATCGCCGCGAACCGGGCGATTCCGTCTGCGTTCTTTTCCTCGGCAGCACCATCGGCAATTTCGATCGCCCCGCCGCCGACGATTTTCTCAGGCAGGTCCGCTCTGTTCTCGCGCCGGGCGATTCCCTTCTCATCGGTACCGATCTCGAAAAAGATATCGCCACACAACTCCTCGCGTACGACGATCCCGCTGGCGTTACCGCCGCGTTCAACATGAACGTCCTCGCTCGCATCAATCGCGAACTCGGCGCCGATTTCAACCTCAAGGAATTCGCTCACGAAGCCCGCTGGAACGCAGCAGAACGCCGCATCGAAATGCATCTACGCTCACTGCGCCGCCAGCGCATTAGCATTCCCGGCGCCAATCTGCGCATCGGCATCGAACCCGGCGAAACCATCTGGACGGAGAGTTCTCACAAATACGCCGCGTCCGAACCAGTGGCCATGGCAGCCCGCACCGGTTTCCATTGCGAAGCGCAATGGATCGATGAAGAGTGGCCCTTCGCGCAAAATCTCTGGATCGTGGAATAAAACTAGAACGACTCAATTCGCCAAACCAGCCGCGCCGAAAATACTTTCTCTGTACTCATCTTCCACCGCGCCAGAATCTGCGACCCCTGATATACGCGTTCGAATCCGCCTTCCGATTCCGAAACTGTCTCAATGGGCGCAATCCAGTAATCCTGCGTTCCCGGCGCATGCAGCGTAATCCGCACGCGCTGCCATCCGTCTTCCATTCGCAAAATCGGCCCAGGCAATGTTCCACCCATGCGCAAAGGCCGTGGCCCATCCGCCGTTTCAAAGAAACGGTCCGGATCGTTCGGCGCCAACAAATTAATCACAGATTCAATTCCGATCATCACCGCCCGTTCAAGCGGCTCCTTCAACTTAATTCCAATCTCGCACGCCACCTCGCAGCCATTCGGTGCTGGCCCAAACGAAAATCGCTTCGTCAGCGAAAATGGCACGTCGCCCTCTTTCGTCGGCAACATCGCTTCCCGCACGATCTCCGCTTCCTGCGGCCCGGAGCTTTTCACCGCGTACTCGCCCGCCGCGAATCCCGCGTCCTCCTGCAATTGCAGCGACTCATACTCTTCGCGCGTGCGCTTTGGCGAAAAGATCAGCGCGCGAAACGCATTCCGTGCCCATCGGTCATATCGCAAATACTTTTCTAACCCCTGCTCCTTCACTCGTGTCTGTTCGTGAATCGACGCCACCACTCCGCTCACCGAATTCGTCG
>Ga0137410_10002777_pt1 | contig 11908 bp, 13 predicted proteins | sample CZODoug1_16funga_FD_108878 | JGI IMG/M metagenome (GOLD analysis project Ga0137410, IMG submission 108878) | Vadose zone soil fungal communities from Angelo Coast Range Reserve, California, USA - CZODoug1_16fungal (Illumina Assembly) | ecosystem: Environmental > Terrestrial > Soil > Vadose zone... | reverse complement strand
TTGCTCCTACGCCGGCCTCCAGCTGTCGTTGTAGCCCGGGAACTTCACCACGCAGCTGCCCGGATCGATCCCGTCGATCCGCGCCCGCCCGCCCTCGTCGAGGTTGCCGAACAGCTCCTCGCCGCTGCCCGTCTTCACCACGTAGGCAGCTCCCGGCACCGGAGCTCCCTGCTCGTCCACCAACTCGATCTGCAGCCAATGCCGCGGAGGCGGCTTCTCCGCGGGCCCGGCCGCTTGCTGCTTGGCCGGGGCCGGCACGGGCTTCGCTCCCGTGCGCACGCCGCGGAAGCGGACCAGGTAGCCGTGCTTGTTGAACTCGTGGCGCGCATGCTCGATCCGGTAGGTCCCGTCCTCGCCGGCCCCGATGTCTTCCAGGCTCAGGACCGCGCCGGGCACCGCCTCGGGATCCCCGATCATCGTGCCCTCGACCGTGACCGTCCCTTCGGACAGCTTGCGGATCCGTCCGCGCGCCATGGCCTCGGCCGTCGCGACATCGGGGGGCGACGCGTCATGCCCGCTGAGCGAGAGCGTCCCGGTGCCCTTCGGAACCCGGGAATCGGCCGGCTGATGCTTGACCGTCCCGACGATCTCGCGCTTGTTCTGCGGGTCCCATCCGTGGACCGAGACCTCTCCGAGGTTCTTCTCGGTGCGGAGCTTCACCCGCAGCGACTTGAGACCGACTCCCGGCCGGACGGTGAGGGTCGACGCGGTGGGCGGCGGGCCGATCACCAGCTTGGTCCCCTCCATGCGGACGTGGTTCCCCTCGCGCTGCGCGATGCGACGCAGGAACGTGGCATCGCTCACGTTGTTCTGCATCGCGTGCACGCGCGTCCCCTTGGGCGCCTCGGCCGACAGGCCGTGCTCCTGCGCGATCTTGTTGGTGACGTCGCTCGCGTCGGCGTTGTTGAACGTCCGGGTCTCGAGCGACAGCCCCAGGCGGTGGAGCCGGTCGAAGCAGATCACGCGGAGCGCCGCGGGCAGATCGCGCCGGAACTGCGGCTCCAGCGCCACCACCTCGCCTTCGAAGACCTGGGTCTTCTTCGCTCCGAAGCCGAGGGCAACCCGCACCGATTTCCCCGACTCGAAGAGGTTCCCGCCGATGATCCGGAGGTCCGGGTCGTTGAAGAAGAGCGTGCACTCGGCGAAGAGATCGACGTCGAGATCGATGACGGCGCGCGTGAGCGCCGCCCGGTCCGCAGGCTTCAGCTCCGCTCCGTCGACGCTGACCTTGCAGTCCGGGATGAAGCGGACCGCATCGGCGCTGCTCATGGCCCCCCCAGGCGAGGATGCATCGTACCAAGGGGGCCGGGGAGGCGTAAACCAACGCGGAGGGAAGCGCCGTCGGTCAACTGACCGATGCTTCCGTCCGCCCGGCACCGCGCCTTCGGCGCGGAGCGGTTAGTCGTCGTCCTTGTCGTCCCGCATCGACGGAATCCGCCGCGGCAACCTCGCCACCGTGTGCCGCGTCACCTGCGCGGCCCAGGCCGAATCCACCGCGTTGAACGTCGGGTTGAACAGCCGCAGGTCGAGCGCGAGATTCGTCACGTAGACCCACTCGCCATGGAACGCGAGGCTGGCCGGGAACAAGAGGCCGACCGGAGAGCCGTTCCGCAGCCCGTCGAAGTCTCCGAGCTTGGCGATCGCCTTTCCCTGCGCCGGCTCCACCACCACGATCTCGTCCGCCTGGTTCGCGACCACCCAGATGTTGTCCTGGTCGTCGATGGCGAGCCCGTCCGCGCCATTGATGCTGTTGACGAACACCTCCGCGACCCGCGTGGCCACCGGGATCTTCACCACCGTGTCGTTCCCGGTGTTGGCGACGAACAGCGCCGTCCGCCTCTTGTTGAAGGCCAGGCCGTTCGCGCCGAACGGTGGAACGCCCGTGGTGGTCAACAGCGGGCTCGCCGCCCAGGAGGTGACCGCCCCGCCCGTGGGCGCCGCCTGCCAGATCACGCCCTGGAACGAGTCGGAGATGTAGACGTTGCCCGCGTCGTCGAAGGTCAGCGCGTTCGGGCCTGCCGCCGCGCCGCCGGGGATGGTGGTGAAGATGCTCGAGGCTCCGGTCACCGGATCGACGCGAAGCACCTTCTGGCCACCGAAGTCGATCACCAGGAGCTCCACGTTGCGGCCGACGCGGTGGAAGTCGAGCCCCAGCAGCAAATTGCTCGAGCCGGCGACGTCCACCACCCGCGCGTGCTGCCCCGAGGGATCGAACACGACGATCTGACCGGGACCGGCCTTGCTCACGTCGAAGTCGGCCACGTACACGTTGCCATCGGCGTCGACGGCGATCCCCTCCGGGTGCGCGGTCCCCGCCGGAAGCGTGGCAAACCGCTGGGCCTCGCCGCGGTTCCAGGCAAAGGCCGAGGAGGAGAAGAGCCACGAGCAGACCAGTGCGACCATTATCGCGGTGCGCGGCATGGGAAACCCCCGGAGGGAAAGGACCCGGGAACATACCGCTTCGAGCGGCGGACGTCTCCCGACGGTCAGCGGATGCGCAAGCGGGGCTGATCCAGGTCGATGGTGACCTCCGCCGGGGCGCCGGGGAGCAGGATCTCGGCTGGATTCAACTCGTCCTGCTCGAACTCCAGGAGGGCCGACCCGTCCGCGTCGACGAACTCGACTCTCGCAGTCAATTCAAGGCCGCCGGCCTGGACGGACGCCCGCTGGCCGGGCCGGATCCCCTCCAGAAAATCGGGGTGGAAATCCGCGACGATCCAGACGTCGTCCGACTGCAGGATCGCGAACACGGGCTGCGACCGGTCCACGAATTCGTCTGTCACGACGTCCACCTGGACCACGCGCCCGTCCACCGGGGCGCGGACTTCCGGGGACCTGAGGACCGCCGTCCACGACGCCTGCAAGGCCGCGGGCATCTTCCGGTCCGGGCCGGCGCTGCGCATCTCCAGCAGGAGATCGCCCTTGCGCACGATCTGGTTCTCCGCCGCTGCGACCAGCCGGACGGTGCCGCGGCCCGGGGCTCCTACGGACACGACCTGGCCCTGGATCTCGGCACGCCGGGCGGTCACTCGGGAGGCAGGCAACGATCGGATTGGTCGGACGGCGTTCATGATCGGGGTCATCGGCGGCTCTCCGGGGTTCGTCAGTCGTCCCTTTCACGTCCCGTGCCAGATCCGCTTCCCTCTGGGACACGCCCTTGCCTGTCCAGGTTTGGTTGCAGATCGCAACCGGGGCTGCCGGAGGATTCGACACTTCTCTGGCGATGCCCACATCTGCCCCTATTTACGGCAGGTTGCTTTCTTGTCGGAAAGTGCCCCTCGGGTATCGTCGCCGTGGGAGGTCCACCATGTCGATGCGGCTATTCTTCGTCCTCGTCACCCTGGCCGGCTCGGTGTACCTCTTCGTCCGCGAGCACAACGACCGCCGCCTTGCCATCGGCGCGCTGGCCGCCTCCTCCATCGGCCTGCTGCTGCAACTGAACGTGATCGCGCTGCGCCTGCAGTACGCCCGCAGCCTGATCTGGGCCGCCATCGCCATCTGCGCCGGGCTGATCTGGACCCGTGAAGGCTCGAAGAACGGCGCCACCGTCGCGGCCGCCATGGCCTTCGTGTCCACCCTGACGGTCGCCCTCTCGCTTCGCCTGCTGCGATAAGCTCGGGTCAGCGTGCTGGCGCTCGTGCTTGGGACCCGTGCTCGTGCCGGGCACGAGCACGCTTCAGTCACGCTTGACCATCAGGGGGACAGCCTCCTGGTCGGCTCAGTGGAAGCTCCCCGACACCACCACCCCGGTCGTGGAGACGCCCACGCCGACGCTGGGCTTCTCGGGCTCCTTCGGCTTGGAGAACAGGACCGCGAGGCCCGCGCCCGTCGTGATCACCGCCGCGCTTCCCATCAGGACCGTGAGCACCGTCCGGCCCGTGTTCGGCTGGGGCGCCTGGTACACGAGGTTCCGCCCGGGCCCCCGGCGGTACGAGCCCGACGATTCGGAGTCGTCGAGGGCCAGCATCAGCGCGCCGGCTCCCGCCAGGGCGCCGAAGAGGATCATCCCGGCGGCGACCTTGCCGTTGCCGCTGCCCGACGATGTCTCTTCCGTGCGGGGCGGCGAAGCCGGAGGCTGCGTGGCGGGAGGCACCTGCGCGGCCGCTGGTGTCACGGCGGACTTCTTTGCCTTCTTCGCCGCTGCGGAGGCCTCCTGGAGCTCACGCTGGACGAGCGCCGGCTCCCGCGCGGCCAGTGCGCACGAGACGCTGTCACCGCCGTCGCAGCCCTTGCGCAGCAGATCGGCGATCCGGCCCGCTTCGTCGCTCATGCCCGCCAGTCGCCGGCAGCTCTTGCCGTCGCCGGCGTTGCACGCCTTCTCCCTGGCGTCGGCGGCCAGCTTCGGGTTGGCGGGAACGCCCTCGCCTTCCTCGTGCACGCGCGCGAGCCGCACGCAGGCCGCCGCGTTGGCGGCCTCGCATCCACGCTGCAGCGCGGTCACGGCGCGACCGGCGTCCAGCGTCTCGGTCTGCAGCCATCGATCCCCGACCTCGGCGCAGGCTTCCGCCGCTCCGGCGGCGCAAGCGCGGTCCAGGTACTCAACCGCGGCCTTCGCGTCCTTGGCCTCGTCCGCCGCGCGCGCGAGCTGCACGCAGGCGGGCGCCTCCTTCACCTCGCAGTCCAGCGACAGCTCGGCGCGGGCGCGCGCCTCGGCCGAGGGCAGCAGGGCCACGAGCGGCGACATCTTGTCGAATCCGTACGCGGTCGCGAACCGCACCAGAAGGTCGATCTTCGCCTCGTCCCCCAACGACCTGAGCGGCAGCACCTTGCGCAGCCGCTGCACGTCGCGCGCCTGTTGCGTCTCCGCCGCCCGCTTCGCGCTGGCGAACGCGTCCCACTGCTGCGCGCGCGTCAGGGCGATCTCGCGGAAGGGATTCAGGCCCGGCATCGAGGCGAGCCGCCGCCAGGCGTAGGCGGCATCCTCCGGCATGTCCTTGCCGCGCGCCTCCACCCGGCGCGCCCGGTCCCAGGCGACCAGCACGTTCGCGTCGGCCTCCAGGTTCAGCACGCTGTCGTCCTGGGAGGACTCGACGGGCGCCGGCACCTCCGGAAGCTGGATGGGCGCGATGGTGAGCGGTCCGGCCGCGAGGGCCTCCGGGCGGGCGGCCAGTAGATCTGAGGTCGCAGCCTCGACCGCCTCCAGAAGCTCGCGGCGGGAGCCCGCCGTGGCGGAGGCGCGCTGCACCAGCTCTCCGGTGCGGTCGCGCAGCTCGAGCCAGACCCGGTAGCCGATCCCGCCGCGGGAGAGCTTGCCGGAGAGGACGTAGTCCGCGTCGCCGGTCCGATCGACGATGCGGGCCTCGGGCGCGGCCCGGCGGACGGCCTCGCGCAGCCGATCGCTCGCCTCGGCGGCGGAGATGGGATTGGCGCGGGAGCGCAGCTCGAGAACCGCGATGGTCTCGTCTTGCGGCGCTGCTGCCGCGCCCAGAGCGGCGCTGGCGACCAGGAATGAGAAGACGAGCGGCTTCATACGGCACCTCCGGGTAACATTCATTCACATCGCAAGGGTCCCGCTGGCTCAGCGAAGCAGGTGAGCTCGTACCCGCTTTCCGCCGCGCGCCGGCCCATTTCCTCTTCACCGATCGCGCCGAAGCGCGCCCGCAGCGCCGCCTGCGCCGTGTCGTGCAGGCGGGGGCTGAGGATGATCTGGAAGACGATCTCGTCGCCCGGAGACTGCGCGCGGGCGCGGCCCAGCGGATCGCCCAGCGCGGCGTTCAGGGCGGGGTCGCGCAGCAAACGCGGCACTCCAGAGCAGGGCGGACCGGACGTCTGCACCGCGCGCGAGCCGTCCAGGCCCAGCACCGAGAGCACCTCGGCGCCGTCGCCCACGAGGCGCGAGACCACCAGGCAAGCTCCCGAGTTGCGCAGGTGCGCGGCCAGCTCGGCCGGGCTGCGCGGCACCAGCACGCGCATCCGTACGCCGCTCATGGCCGTCGAATCCGCGGCGATTCTAGCCAGCGCCGGCGCCGGAGTTGGTGCCGGCGATGCCGTGGCCGGGCGGGCCGCCTCCCGGGCGGGGGCGGGCTGCGCCTGGGCCGGAGCCGCTTGCGGCGGAGGCGGGACCTTCGCGGGCTCCGTCTTCGGGAGCGGAGGCGGCTTGGGAAGCTGGACGATGCGGATCCGCCGCTCCTCGCGCTTCTTGGGCTCCGGCTCGGGCACCGGCGCGCTTTTTTTTGACGGGATGCCGGGAAGCGCCGACAAGAGCGCCACGCCGGTCAGCACCAGCATCTGCAGGCAGACGGCCCGGAACAGCCGGGGCGGCGCCGCGCCGTCAATGGCCGGAAGGATTTGCATCCGCGTTCATCCCCACCACGAGCTCCGCGGCACCCGACGAGGTCACCTGTGCCAGACAGGATTCCTGCGCCGCGCCGAGGTGCATGACCACGACCTTTCCTTTCGCTGCCTCGCGGCTGATCGCTTCCCCCGACAGGGTCCGTGCGGCGCCGGCGTCGCAGCGGACGTCGAGCCGCTGCGTGCTCGCCGGCGCCGCCCGGGATTGCTGCGAGGGGGGCGTGAGGCGGAGGAGCAGGAACTGCGCCGAGAGGAGCTGCGCCACCATCACCAGCGCCAGCAGCGCCAGGGCGAACTGTTTCTCGGCGAAGAGGCGGTAGATGAGCGCCTCCATCTCGTCGAACCCCGAGTTGCGCGCCTTGCTCGACATCATGGGGTGGCCTCCGCGGCGATCTCGGCCGGCGCCGGCGGCTCCGCCCAGGCCGGCAACAGCGCCGATGAAGGCTTGCGCTGCAGCTTCGCCAGCTCCCTCAGGTACGCGTCGATCCCCCGCAGCAGCACCGAGCCCTGCAGCCCGTCGGGCAGCGGCGGATGCAGCGGCCGGAGCGCGCCGATCAGCACCACCGGCCGCGCGTCCAGGCAGAGGCCGACCGCCGCCACCGCCGAGTCGTCGTGCGGGGAGGATCCGGTCTTGCCGCTGAAGACGATCCTCGGCCAGCGCTGCGCCAGCCAGCGCAGCGTGCCTTCCTTGCGGTGCAGCGCGAGCAGCGCGCCGGTATCGCTGAGCATGCAGGTTCCGTCGTTGGCGAACAGCTTCCTGTGCAGGTAGGCGCCGATCTGCTCCGGCGTGGCCCGGGACGAGTTGCCGAGGAGCGAGGTCGGGTCCTCCGGAAGCCGCTCCGCGGGCAGCCCGGCCTGCTCGCGGCGGTCGCGCAGGTAGCGGAAGAGCGCCACGCCCGCCGCGCTGTAGGACAGCTCTGGCGGGATCGAGTCGGGCGGCAGCGCCTCGCCGAGCTGGGCGAGCAGGTCGCCGGCCAGCGCGCGATCGGCTGGAGAGTCCAGCGCGGCGCGCTCTTGCGGGGAGAGCTCCTTGGCCACCTCGCGCAGCAGATCGGGCCTGCGCTGCGCAAGGAGCGCCGGCAGCAGGATCGCGTGCCGGGTGGTCATCGAGTTCACCGAGCGCGCCACCGCCTCGTCGAGCGCCATCGGTCGCGTGGCCGGCGCCACGTCCGTCGGGCAGTACCGCGACGGGTGCGACCGGCGCAGTTCCTTGGTCGACCAGATCCATCGTACGCAGGCGCCGGGCGGCAGCATCAGCTCCCGCACCGCCTCCGGCCCGAAGGCCTCGACCGCCAGGTCCAGCGCCTCGAGCTTGGCCACCGAGCCGTAGTTCACGGCCATCAGCGCGGACTCCGCGCCCGACCGCGCCAGCACCGCGCCGCCGCGGCCCAGCGCCGCGAAGGCCGCGCGCACGTCGGTCCCGGGAAATCCGGACTGCAGCACGGCCTGCAGCCCGTCCCGGAACTGATCGATCGCGGCCACCAGGTCGAGGTCCGCGGTGGGCAGCTCTCCGCTCGCCACGCGCTCGGTCCAGCCCTCGACGAACCGGAACGCGCCCTCGGGGTCGATGCCGGCGCCGTCCAGGTACGACTGGACCGAGGTGTCCCACAGCTTCTCCGACACGAGCCAGTCGCGGGTCGCGGCGATGCGGTGCGCGGAGAGCACCGGGTGGGCACGCAGCCACTGCACCCCGCGCGGCGAGGCGCCCAGCACGAGCTGGTCCTCCCGCGCCAGCCTGCGCAGCGGCAGGCCGAACAACGCCAGCGAGAGCCGGTTCAGCCCTTCGGCCGGCCGGCGCGCGGTGCCCATCGAGGTCGCGGCGCTCAGGTTCAGATACACGCCCGCGATCTCGTCCGGCGCGGCCTGGCGCACGAGCCAGGTGGCGAAGAGCGCTTCCCTCCCCTTGTCCAGCAGATCGCCCCGCGGGCCTTCGCGCAGGTAGAGCTTGGCGAGCTGCTGCGGGATGGTCGAGCCGCCCTGCTGGATCCCGCGCAGGTTCCGGACCAGCGCCCGCGCGATCCCGGGCGGGCTGAGCGGCGGGACCCAGCGCGGCCGGTGGAAGAAGGCGCGGTCCTCGTATCCGGCGGCCGCCGCCGAGACCAGCGGCGCCGCGCGCAGGTCGGCCGGCGCGGCGCGGTACTGGGCCAGGTCCGCGGCGAAGAGCGCGGCCGCCTGCTGCACGCGGGCGCCGCCGGCCAGGGAGAGCGGCGAGGCGAACGCGACCGCCAGGCAGGCCGCGATCGCGCCCAGGGCAGCAGCGGCGATCCCGCGCCAGGACACGCGCGCGCGCTCGATCGCGGAGCGGAGGACGAGACCGTTCATCTGGCCAGCCCCATCTTCTTCAGGACGCGCAGCGTCTCCGCCGGCGTGTAGAGCGCCAGGAGCGGGTCCTGCGCGCGGCCCAATTGATCGAGCAGCGAGAAGTGCAGGTGTGGCCCGGTGGAGTGCCCGGTGCTCCCCACCTCGCCGACCACCCCCATCGCGGGGACGCGAACGCCTTCGGTGATCCCCAGGCGGCGCGGGTCGGAGCGCAGATGGCAGTAGACCGTGCGCCATCCGTTCTCGTGCTCAACGGTGACGTACCAGCCGCAGCGGCGCGCCCGTCCCGCGTCGGCCACCTTGCCCTCGCGCGCCGCGACCACCCACGAGCCCTGCGGCGCCACCAGATCCACCCCGCGGTGCAGGCTCTTGTGTCCGTTCAGCTTGCGGACGCCGAAGGGCGAAGACAGGTGCTCGAAGCGCCGGACGTCGATGGGAAAGAGCAGCCAGGGCGTGCGGCGCGGCGCTGCATCCACCGGCACGGCGAGGATCAGCCCGGCAAGGAGCACCGCGAGTCGCATGCGGCGCCAGCAAAAAAGCCCGCGCCGTGCGCCGCCCGCCGGATTTTTTGCTTGCGGGCCCTGAAGGAGGCCGCGATGGGGCTCTTCGCCCGCTTCTGGCACTACTCGATCGACACGTACGGCGGCGCGCCGATGCTGCTGTTGATCAACCTGATCCAGGTCGCGGTGCTGGGCTGGGTGATCTCGCAGGCCTGGCGCGCCCGCGTCGAGATCGTCCCGTCCGACGCCCGCCGCATCCGCTCCGCGCGCCGCGCGGAGATCTGGCAGAAGCAGGTGCGCCCGATCGCCCTGACCATGATGCTGCTCGGCCCCGGGCTCGGCCTGGGGATGAGCACGCTGCTCGGCGCGCTGGGCATGGGCGCCCTGGGCGACGCGATGGGAACAGGAGTCGGCGCAGACGCGCTGGCGGCGACCATGGCCCGCGCCTACCGGGAGATCAGCTACGCGTACTTCCTGATGGTCGGCGGCACCTTCCCGATGCTGCTCGGACCGGTGATCGTGCTCGTCGCCCGCCGGCTGGACGAGGACGGCATCGACGCGCGCGGCGGCGACCCCGAGGAGGTCCTGCTCCACACCCTCAAGTCGCTGCTCGCGGTCACCGAGGCGCAGGCGCGGCGCGCCCAGGCGGACGCCGCGCGCATGCACACGCTCCTGGCCGAGACCGCGGCGGCCCTCCAGCGCGGAGCCGCAGCGTGAGCGCCGACGAGCTGCTCGCAGCCGAGCGCGATCCGCGCAGGGCCGCCGCCGGCGAGCGCGGCCCGCCTTCCGTCTCGCTCCCCCTCCGCCTCCAGCCCGCCCGCGCCTCCGCGCTCGGGTGGTCGCCCGATCTGTACGCGCTGACGCTGCTGATCGGGAACGCCTCGTTCCGGCAGGAGGACGGCGCGGTGGTGCCGCGCGGTCCGGGACCGGTGGTCGCCGTCTGCGCCGAGTACGATCGACCCCTGGTCTCGCTGGCACCGCCCACCCTCGCCCCGTACTCGCTGGTGCGCGCGCGGCTGTCCGGCATGCCCACGCTGCGGCTTCCCGGAGGCTGGTTCCGGCCGCCGCTGCGGCTGGAGAACACGCACCGCCTGGCGCGGATCGCGGACCGGCGCGACGACGCGGTCTTGCGCGCCACCCGGTTCCTCGAGGAGCTGAACCAGGCCTGGCACCGCCGGCTGGGCGCGATCCTCGAGATCGCCTGGCCCGTGTACGGCCCGGAGCACGCGGCGGGGCCGCTGCTCGACGCCGTCAGCGGATCGCCGCTGCCGGAGCTGACGCTTCCATGACGGGCTGGATTTTTTTGCTGTGGCGAAGTTCAGGAGGACTCCCCATGCCGAAGTCCATTTTGATGCTCACCCTGGCCGCGCTCCTGGCCTGCGCCCATGAGGACGCGACGCAGCTGCCGGCCGAGCGCGATTGGGAGAAGGGCCTCGACGCCTCGCGCGGACCGCAGATCGCGCCGCTCGGCCCCCTCGACACCGACCAGGGTGCCTACAACTACGTCCGCCGCCGCGAGCAGGAGCGCGACCTCGGCAGCCGGATGACCGCCGCCGGGCTCGACGAGATCATCACCGCGTCCAGCCAGGTGCTCGCCTCGGCGATGGCGATGCCGCTCTTCCGCGCCGGCGTCTACTACGGCTCGCCGCGGCTGATCGAGCGCGCTTGCGCGTCGGCCCGCCGCGTGACCCACAGCGCCCTGCGCCAGACGGGCAACGTGGACGCGGTGCTGCAGGCCTGCGGCGCCGTGAGCGGCACGAAGCAAGGCTCCGACGCCTGCAGCGAAGGGAAGCAGAAGCTGCGCGACGCGTACGCGCAGCTCGCCGCGGACAAGGGGCAGGACGCGGGCCGCACCGCCGCGGAGGCCGTGCGCCAGCTGCGCGACCGCTGCCCGAAGATCACGGCGCCTTTGCGCACGCCGGTCGATCCCGGCTCGCGCGGCTTCCTGATCGTCTGGGTGCTGCACGCCAACGACGCGCCTCCGGTCACGTTCCTCGCCGGCGAGACCGCGCCGAACTTCGCCGACGCCATCAACGACGCGTTCCTGCGCGGCGTCCAGGCCGTCAAGCCCATCGCCCACAACCCCTGATCCGAGGAGAGCCCATGTCCACCGAACGCCCCGAGTTCCAACCGATCGACACCGCTCCCGCCCGGCGCACCTGGCCCTGGGCTGTGGTCGGCGCGGCTCTGGTCGCCACGCTCATCTGGTTCGTGCGCCGCGCTCCTCCGGCGCCCGAGATCCGCCCGGTGGCGACCGCCGCGGCGGCTCCCGCGCCGGCCGCCGAGCTCGTCAAGGCTGGCGCGATTCCCGCGGCGGTGCTGCCCCCGAAGGCCGAAGGACCCAACGTGCTGGGCAGCGCCATGGCCGCTGCCAAGAACATGGCGATGGTCGCCAAGGCGGAGTTCGATCGCGAAGTCCAGCGGACGAAGAGCGCGCAGGCGCAGGCCGCCTCGTACAAGAAGCAGATCGAGGAGCTGCAGAAGCAGCTCGGCGCGGCGCGCGCGCAGATCGCCGCCGTCCAGACCGCACAGAAGCCGCCGCCGCCAACTGACCAGGAGCAGATCCTCCAGACGCTCGCACCCGTCCTGCGCGCCGGCAACGGTGGGGGCGGGCAGTACTGATACCAGTCCGGGACAACCCGCTGGGGACACCCAACAGGGTGTCCCCTACATTGGAGGAGTCGCATATGAACCGCATCCTTTTGATCCTCGCGCTCGCGGCCGCCGTGCCGGCCCGTGCCGCCGACGAGTTCAAGCCCATCAAGGCGAGCGAGTCCGTCACCTATCCCTTGCCGCCC
>Ga0137410_10002775_pt1 | contig 11914 bp, 13 predicted proteins | sample CZODoug1_16funga_FD_108878 | JGI IMG/M metagenome (GOLD analysis project Ga0137410, IMG submission 108878) | Vadose zone soil fungal communities from Angelo Coast Range Reserve, California, USA - CZODoug1_16fungal (Illumina Assembly) | ecosystem: Environmental > Terrestrial > Soil > Vadose zone... | reverse complement strand
CTCGACGCAGATCTCGATCGCCGGGCGGCTGGTGGTCTATCTCCCGCAGGATCCGCATATCGGCATATCGCAACGCATCCAGGACGAGACCGAGCGCCAGCTGCTGCGCGACAAGCTGCAGCAGCTCCTCCCCGCGGACGAGACCGGAGGGTTCATCATCCGCACCGTGGCGGAGAACGCCACGGACGCCGAACTGCGGGGCGACATCGAGTACCTGAGAAAACTGTGGCACGGCATTCGCGGTCGCGCGTTCACCGCGCACGCGCCGGCCCTGCTCTACCAGGACCTGTCGCTGGCGCAGCGGGCGCTGCGCGACGTCGCCGGCGAGACCACGGGCCGCATCCTGATCGACTCGCGCGAGAATTTCCAGAAGCTCCGGGAGTTCGCCGGAGAGTACACGCCCAAGGTGCTCGAAAAGCTCGAGCACTACACCGGCGAGCGGCCCCTTTTCGACCTCCACAACGTCGAGGACGAGATCGAGCGGGCGCTCTCGCGGCGGGTGGAATTGAAGAGCGGCGGCTATCTCATCCTCGACCAGACCGAGGCGATGACCACGGTGGACGTCAACACCGGCGGCTACGTCGGCACGCGCAATTTCGACGACACCGTCTTCAAGACCAATCTCGAGGCGGCCCAGGTGATCGCGCGCCAGCTGCGCCTCCGGAATCTCGGCGGCATCATCATCATCGACTTCATCGACATGGAAACCGCGGAGCATCGCTCCGCGGTATTGGCCGAGCTGAACAAGGCGCTCGGGCGCGACCGGACCCGGATCACGGTCAACGGATTCACGGGGCTGGGGCTGGTCGAAATGACGCGCAAGCGCACCCGCGAATCGCTCGAGCACGTCCTGTGCGAGACCTGCGCGACCTGCGGCGGACGCGGCGTGGTGAAGACCGCGCAGACCGTGTGCTACGAGGTGTTGCGCGAGATCCTGCGCGAATCGCGCCAGTTCAATGCACGCGAGTTCCGCATCCTCGCCTCGCAGGCCGTCATCGACCTGTTCCTCGAGGAGGAGTCGCAATCCCTCGCCATGCTCGGCGACTTCATCGGTAAGCCGGTGTCGATGCAGGTCGAGACGAGCTACGGCCAGGAGCAGTTCGATATCATCCTGATGTAGCCATGGCAAAAGAAAAGCTCTCGGCCCGGGAACAAGCGCTGCTCGCCGAAGCGCGCCGCGAGGCTGCTGCGCGCAGCGGAGTGCCGGGCGCCAGGCCGGCTGAAGTCTCGGGACCAGCTACGCCGAAGGCGAAGCCGGCGCCAACCCCGAGTGAGCGCCTGGCGCAGCTCATGGCCGAAGAGCGCGCCGCGACCCAGCAAAGAAAGATCCGGATGCGGCGCTACGGGATAGCGATCTCGGGGACGATCGGCGCGCTCTTCGTTCTGTGGCTGCTGCGCGCGTTCCGGCCCCGCCGCTGACACGGGATTGGCAACCGGGAAGGGCCCGCGAAAGCGGGCCTTTTTGTTTGGAAGAACTCCGCATCAATCCGCGTACTGCCCTGCTTTCTTGATTATCGGTCCCCATTTGGCTATTTCCGCTGCGAGTAGTTTCTGCAGCGCTTCGGGCTTGGCCCGCTCCGCGCTCACGGGTTCCGCACCCAGCTTGGCGAGGTTGGCCTTGAAGTCCGCGTCCTTGACCGAGTCCTGCAGCGCCGCGTTCAGGCGATCCAGGGCGGCCTTCGGCGTGCCCTTGGGGACATACAGCCCGTGCCACACGACGACCTCGAAATCCTTCAGTCCCTGCTCGGCGAGCGTCGGGATATTAGGCAGCGAGGGCACGCGCGTCTTGCTGGTCACGCCGTAAGCCTTGACCTTGCCGCCGATGATCTGGCCGGTGGTGTTGGTGGTCTGGTCGCACATCAGGTCCACCTGGCCGCCGAGCAGGTCGTTCATCGCCGGACCGGTGCCCTTGTAGGGGACGGTGATGAGATCGGTCTGGATCGCGGTCATGAACAGCAGCCCGCACAGGTGCGAGGCGGCGCCCAGTCCGGCGTTGGCGTAGCTGAGCTTGTCCTTGTTCGCCTTGACGTAGGCGAGGAACTCCGTGAAGTTGGCCGCCGGGAAGTTGCCGCGGGCGATGAGCGTCATCGGCACGTCGGCGACTTCCCCGATGTACTCGAAGTCCTTGAGCGGGTCGAACGTGAGCGTGCGATAGAGCGAAGGCGCGGTCGACATCCCGATGTGATGCAGCAGCACCGTGTAGCCGTCGGGAGCGGCCTTGGCCGCGCGCGCGGCGGCAATGGTGCCGCCCGCGCCGACGACGTTCTCGACGATGACCTGCTGCTTGAGCGACTTGCCCATCACCTGCGCGAGGTTGCGCCCGAGCGTGTCGGTCGGCCCTCCCGCGGCGAACGGGATGTACAGATACACGGGTTTCGTCGGATAGTTTTGCGCGTACGCGCCGGTCGCCGCCGCAATAGCCGCCATTCCCAGCCAGGTAAAACCAGCAACTCGTCTCATTTCCGCTCCTCGAGTGGGTCTAGTTATTTATTCGATCACGCCCAGGCGCCCGTTGTGCGAGCCCATGTACCAGAACCGCCCCTGTGCATCGACGATCGCCTTGCGTATGCCGACGTTTTTCGACGGCAGCCTGAACACTTGGAATTGCCCGGTCTTGGGATCGAGCATCGCCACGGTGTCGGTTTGAATCTCGTTCGCGAACACGCGGCCCGCCGCGTCGACGGTCACCGCGTACGGTCCGCCGCGCTCGCCCGCGGGCATCTCGTACTCCTTGACGACTTTCGCGGCAGCGGGATCGATGTGCGCGAGCTTCCCGTTGCCGTAGAGCGTCACCCACAGGCTGCCGTCAGGGGCGGTTGCGACGCGACGCGGCATCGATCCCGGACCCATGTAGAGCTCGGTCACCTTCCCGGTCTTCGCATCGACGATCCCCATCTTGTCCGCGCCCATGCGGCACACCCAGACGCGGCCCATTTGATCGAGCGCAAGGCCGTAGGGGCCGCCCGACATGCGGTACTCGGTGATTTTCCCGCCGGGGCGCTCGAGCCGGCCGACGTAGCCGGACTGGCTCGTGAACCAGATCGTCCCCGCGCCGTCGATGACGAGGGTGTGCGGGCTGCCGCCCGAGGGCGCGCGGTGCTCGATCACCTTGCCGGTCGCCGTGTCGAGCTCGCCGATGGTGCCGTTGCCGTTTCCCGTGTACCAGACTTTTCCGGTGGAGTCGACCAGAAGGCCGTGCGGATGCGCGCCGGCGGGAAGATCCCATTCCTTGAACTGGTGGGACTTGGTGTCGAAGCGCGCGATGCGGTCGGCGTACATCACCGTGATGTAGATGTTGCCGTCCGGACCTATCGCGGGATCGCGCGCCAACTTCGGCGTCGGCACCGGCCACTCGGAGATCTTTGCGGAGAAGTCTCTCGTTCCTGGCGTGATGCCGTAGTTCGAGCCGCCGGCGAATGCAGCTAGGGGCAGCAGCGCGATTGCTAGGAGAGCGCAGCGTCGCATAGGAAATCCGGCTCTTTGAATCTGGCGCGCCCGGCGCGAATCGAACGCGCGACCTATGGCTTCGGAGGCCATCACTCTATCCCCTGAGCTACGGGCGCGGGGAGGCAAATTATACACCCCGAGATTCGGCCGACCGCGGCGCCGAGAGTAGCGTGTCGATCAGGTTCATGGTCTCTTCGACCGAGCTCGCGTGACGCAGGTACTGGCCGACGCTCGCGCGCAACACACCGTAGGCCCGGAAGCGATCGATCAGCGCGGTGAACGGCTCCCAGAAGCCGTCGGTGGCGCATAGGATCACGGGCTTCGCCTGCAGGCCCAGATCGTTGAGCGTCAGCATTTCGATCAGCTCGTTCAGAGTGCCGATCCCGCCGGGAAGCGCGACGAAGAGGTCGGCCTCATCGGTCATGCGCTGTTTGCGCTCGGCGAGCGATTCGACGATCACCAGCGTGCCGATGTTGTCGGCGGCGCGCTCCGGCCTGATCAGGCGCCGGGGCATGATGCCCAGAACGTCGCCCCCCGCCGTCGCCGCGGCGCGCGCGGCGACGCCCATCAGGCCGCGGCCGCTGCCACCGTACACGAGCCGCAGGCCACGCGCGGCGCAGGCCGCACCGAACTCGGCGGCGAGTTGCTGCGCCGGAGCGGGAAGGCCCTCCGCGGCGGAGCAAAACAGGCACACCGAGCGGTTCATCGGTCTTCGAGAATAGCGCGGCAAGCGCTATAATGCGCGCTTTTCTACGCTCGCCCGAGGCAGCGCGATGAGCGGAAACTCGCACGAATCCCCGATAAGAACCCCGAAGCAGCTGGTCATTGTGCTGGTGCTCGCGTTCGTCGTCCCGATTGTCCTGATCGTGCTCCTGTCGCAGCTCGCAACGAGCGGCAGGATCTTCGACAAGGACAGCCCGGCGATGTCGCCAGGGGAGGTCGCGAAACGGATCAAGCCGGTGGCCGACGCCGCCGTCGGCGCGGCGGCCAGCGGCGGAAAGACGCTCAGGACCGGGGAGCAGGTCTACCAGGCGGTTTGCACCGCCTGCCATTCCACCGGGGTCGCGAAGGCGCCGAAATTCGGCGACAAGCGGGACTGGGGCCCGCGCATCCGCGACGGCCAGAAGGCGCTGGTGCAAGTGGCGCTCAAGGGCGAAGGCGCGATGCCGCCGCGCGGCGGCGCGTCCGACCTCAGCGATCTCGAAGTGGAGCTCGCGGTCGTGTACATGGCGAACGCCGGTGGCGCGAAATTCAAGGAGCCCGCGGCTCCCGCTGGCAAGAGTGCCCCGGCCGTCGCGGACGGCAAGAAGGTGTACGAGTCGACCTGCATCGCCTGCCACGGCGCGGGCGTGGCGAACGCGCCGAAATTCGGCGACAAGAAGGCTTGGGCGATGCATCTCATGCACGGCACCGGGCATCTCTACGAGAACGCCCTCAAGGGCCTGGGCGCGATGCCGCCCCGGGGGGGCAACCTCACGCTCTCCGACGCCGAAGTGAAGGCCGCGGTCGACTACATGGTCAAGGCGGTGAAGTAGCCGGCCGCGTAGCGGCAGGCCCCACCCGCCGGCGGCCCATGATCGATCACCTCGATCACATCGTGCTGACGACGGCGCACACCGAGCAGTGCATCGACTTCTACACGCGGGTGCTCGGCATGAAATTCGAGCGCTTCGGCGAAAGCCGCATGGCGCTCAAGTTCGGCGGCCAGAAAATCAATCTGCACGAAAAAGGCCGGGAATTCTCGCCCAGGGCGACGCTGGCGGCGCCAGGCACGCTGGACGTCTGCTTCATCGCTGCGCTGCCGCTGAAGGAAGTGATCGCGCGGCTGGTGGCGGCGGGCGTGCCCATCGTCGAAGGCCCGGTCGCCAAAACCGGCGCGACCGGGCCGATCCGCTCGGTCTACGTGCGCGACCCGGACGGCAATCTGCTGGAGATTTCGGAGCAGGCCGGTTGAGCCTGCGTTACAACGGAAGCGGGGGCACACCACAGGAGGGACGCCATGAGACTCACGCAATTCGCAGCCGCAGCAGCAGCGCTCGCGCTCGTAGCAGGTGCGCAGGCGCAGCAGCCCATTATCGTCAAGTTCAGTCACGTCGTCACCGACGACACGCCCAAGGGCAAGGGCGCCCTGAAGTTCAAGGAACTGGCGGAAGCCAAGACCAAAGGGGGCGTCAAGGTCGAGATCTACCCCAACAGCCAGCTCTATAAGGACCGCGAGGAGCTCGAGGCGCTGCAGCTGGGCGCGGTGCAGATGCTCGCGCCCTCGGTATCCAAGTTCGGGCCGCTGGGCGTTCGCAAGTTCGAGGTGTTCGACCTGCCCTACATGTTCGCCGACGAAAAATCGCTCGAGCGCGTCGTCGAAGGCCCGGTGGGAACGGGACTGTTCAAGCTGCTCGAGCCCAAGGGGCTCAGCGGCCTAGCCTACTGGTTCAACGGCTTCAAGGAATTCACCGCCAACAAGCCGCTCAAGAAGCTCGACGACTTCAAGGGCCTGAAGATCCGCATCCAGTCCTCCAAGGTCATCGAGGGCGAGATCAAGGCGCTCGGCGCGATTCCGCAAGTGATGGCTTTCTCCGAGGTCTACACCGCGCTACAACAAGGCGTCGTGGATGGCGAAGAAAATACGCCGTCCAACAAGTACACGCAGAAAATGCACGAGGTGCAAAAGTACATGACGATGTCCGACCACGGCGTGGTCATGTATGCGGTGGTCGTGAACAAGAAGTTCTGGGATGGACTGCCGCCCGACATCCGCAAGAACCTCAATGAGGCGATGGCGGAATCAACGAAATACGTCTGGGACATCGCGAAGAAAGAAAACGAGGACGCGCTCGCCAAGATCAAGGCCGCCAAGACGACCGAGGTGTACGTGCTGCCGCCTGCCGAGAAAGCCGTCTGGCGCAAGGCGATGCTGCCGCTCTACCAGCAGTACGAGGACGTGGTCGGCAAGGACACGCTGCAGGCGATCGAGAAGACGGTCGCGGAATCCGCGAAGAAATAGCCGACAGAACGCAGCGGTCGAACGCGGCCGGCCGCCGCTCAGGCCCTCATGCGCACCTTCAACCGCGTCCTCGACCACTTCGAGGAATGGATCGTCGCGAGCTTCATGGCGCTCGCGACGATCGTCATTTTCATTTCCGTTCTGCACCGCTACACCGCCGACATCCCCTGGATCTGGGAAGTCACGCAGCACCTAAGTCTCACCTGGGCGCAGGAGCTGTGCATCTATCTCTTCATCTGGATGGCGAAGTTCGGCGCCGCCTACGGCGTGCGCACCGGGATTCACGTCGGGGTCGACGTGCTGGTGCGGCTGCTGGCGCCGCCGAAGCGGCGCTTCTGGATCACCTTCGACCTGCTCGCCGGGGCGTTCTTCACCGGCGTGATCGCGGTGCTGGGCGGCCTGTTCGTGTGGCGCATGATGGGCACGGGGCAGGTCTCGCCCGACCTGGAGCTGCCGATGTGGATCGTCTACCTCGCGGTGCCGCTCGGCTCCTCGCTCATGTGCTACCGCTTCCTGCAGGTCGCCTGGCGCTTCCGCCGCACCGGCGAGCTGCCCTCGCACCGCCAAGCGCATGTCGAAGGCCTCGAGGAATCGCGCGCATGAACGGCTGGATCATCTTCATCCTGCTGATCCTGCTGATGCTGACCGGGATGCCGATCTCGATCGCGCTCGGCCTCACGGTGCTCTCCTTCCTCTTCCTCATGACCGACTTGCCGGCGGAGCTGGTGTCGCAGCGCCTGTTCACGGGCCTGGACCAGTTCGCCATCATGGCGATCCCCTTCTTCATCCTCGCCGGGACCTTTCTGACGCACGGCGGCGTGGCGAAACGCATGATCCGCTTCGCCACCGCGCTGGTGGGCCATTTCCACGGCGGGCTCGCCATGGCGGGCGTGTTCGCCTGCGCATTGTTCGCCGCGGTGTCGGGCTCGAGCCCCGCGACGGTAGTGGCGATCGGCACCATCCTCATCCCGGCGATGGAAAAGCAGGGCTATCCGCGCAAGTTCGGCGTCGGCTCGATCGGCACCGCCGGAGCGCTCGGCATCCTGATCCCGCCCTCGATCGTGATGGTGATCTACTCGGTGTCCACCAACACCAGCGTCGGCAAGCTCTTCATCGCCGGCATCGTGCCGGGCATCCTGCTCGCCGCGATCCTCATGGGCATCACCTGGGTGGTGGCGAAGCGCAACGACTATCCGCGCATGCCGCGCGCCAGCCTGAAGGAAATCTGGGAGTCGTTCTGGAACGCGATCTGGGGGCTGCTCCTCATCGTTGTCGTGATCGGCGGCATCTACGGCGGCGTGTTCACGCCCACCGAGGCCGCCGCGGTAAGCGCCGTCTACGCCTTCGTCGTCGCGGTCTTCGTCTATCGCGACCTCAAGCTCTCCGACGTGCCCAAGGTGCTGCTGGCTTCGGCGAACATGAGCGCGATGCTGCTCTACATCATCACCAATGCGATCCTGTTCTCGTTCCTGCTCACTTCCGAGAACATCCCGCAGGCGATGGCACAGTGGATCATCGACAAACACCTCTCCACCTGGATGTTCCTGCTCGGGGTGAATATCCTGCTTCTCATCGCGGGCAACTTCATGGAGCCCTCCTCGATCGTGCTTTTGCTCGCGCCCATCCTTTTCCCGGTCGCGATGAAGCTCGGCGTCGACCCGATCCATTTCGGCATCGTCATGACCATCAACATGGAGGTCGGCCTGATCCATCCCCCGGTGGGCCTGAACCTCTACGTCGCCAGCAACAACGCCAAGATGGGGCTCACCGAGACCACGGTGGCGTTCGCGCCCTGGATCGTGGTCATGGTGCTGTACCTGCTGCTCGTCACCTACGTGCCGCAGATCGCGACCTGGCTGCCGAATCTCATCTACGCGCGCCCGGGTTAAAATGAAGCGATGAAGCTGGCCTTCGTCGCCGACCCTCTGTCCTCGTTCAAGCTCGCCAAAGACTCGACCTACGCCATGATGGTCGAGGCGGCGAAGCGCGGCCACGAGCTGTATTTCACCCTCCAGGAAGGCCTGATGTGGAAGGGCGGACGCGTCCTCGGCGAGTGTTCCCGCATAACGCTGGCCGGATCGGCGGACTCCTGGTACCGCGCGGAAGCCGCGAGAGAGACCCCGCTCGCCGAGTTCGACGCGGTGCTGATGCGCAAGGATCCGCCGTTCGACGCAGAGTACGTCGCCAGCACCTGGCTGCTGGAACTCGCGCTGGGTGAAGGCGCGAAGGTGTTCAACGATCCGCGCGCGGTTCGCGACCACAGCGAGAAGCTCGCGATTGCGAAGTACCCGCAGTTCACCGCGCCCACCCTGGTGACGCGCGTCGACGCCCAGATCCAGGAATTCATCGACGCCCGGGGCGACGTGGTACTCAAACCCCTGGACGGGATGGGCGGCGAGTCGGTTTTTCGCGTCGCCGCCGCCGACCCCAACCGCAACGTGATCGTCGAAACGCTCGTACGCGACGGCGCAAAATCGGTGATGGCCCAGCGCTACATCCCGGAGATCCGCGACGGCGACAAGCGCATCCTCCTCATCGCGGGCAAGCCCGTGCCGCACTGCCTCGCGCGCATCCCGAAACCGGGCGAGACGCGCGGCAATCTCGCGGCGGGCGGCACCGGGGTCGCCAAGCCGCTTTCGAAACGCGACCTCGAGATCGCGCAGGCGCTCGGGCCCGAGCTCGCGCGCCAGGGGCTGCTCCTCGTCGGCCTGGACGTCATCGGCGACTTTCTCACGGAGATCAACGTCACCAGCCCCACCTGCTTCCAGGAAATCACGCAGCAGAGCGGATTCAACGTCGCGGGGATGTTCCTCGACGCGCTCGAAACCGCCTGCAAAGCTTAGCAAGGCGCCCATGATCGGCATCCTGATCGTCTCTCACGGCACCTTCGGCGAAGCGCTGATGCACAGCGCGAGCCACGTGCTCGGCAAGCGCCCCGAGCGGGTGCGCCACATGGGCGTGGCGCTGCACGACGACCCCGACAAGATCCTGCCCCACGCCCGGGAGCTGCTTCGCCAGCTGGACACCGGGGACGGGGTGCTGGTGCTCACTGACATGCTCGGCGCGACGCCTTCGAACATCGCCACGCGGCTCCTTGCGCCCGGCCGCGTCGAGGGCCTCGCCGGCGCGAGCCTTCCGATGCTCATCCGCGCGCTCACCTATCGCGACGAGCCGCTCGCCGCCCTCGTAGACAAGGCGATGAGCGGGGGGCACGAGGGTGTCGTCCACCTCACCTCCGACGTCTGCAATGGCGCAAATCGAGACTGAAATCGTGAACAAGCTCGGACTGCACGCGCGGGCGGCCGCCAAACTCACCGAGCTGGCGGGCGCGTTCACGTCCGAGATCTGGCTGTCGCGCAACGGCCGCCGCGTCAATGCGAAGAGCATCATGGGCGTGATGATGCTCGCGGCGGGCAAGGGCAGCCGGATCGTCATTGAAGCCGAAGGCGAGGACGCGGAGGGCGCGCTCGCCGCCCTCGTCAAGCTGATCGGCGAGCGCTTCGGCGAGACGGAATGAGGCCAGCATGAACCCGGGCGACACCCCTGCGACAGCCGCGGCGAGCTTCACCCTGCAGGGCGCCGGGGTGTCGGGAGGCATCGCGATCGGACACGCGCACCTGGTCTCGACCGCGCGCCTGGAGGTCGCCCGCTACGACATCGACCCGCAGGAAATCGACGCCGAGATCGCGCGCTTCGACACGGCGATCGCGCAGGTGGAAGGCGAGCTCTCCGCGGTTCAGGCGAACGTGCCCCCGGGCGCCCCGCTGGAAATGAAGGCGATCCTCAACCTTCACGCGATGCTCCTCAAGGACTCGGCCCTGTCCGCGGTGCCGCGCGAGCTCATCCGCAACCGCCGCTGCAACGCCGAGTGGGCCCTTACGCAGCAGCTCGAATACCTCGTGTCCCAGTTCGAGGAGATGGAGGATCCCTACCTGCGCGAGCGCAAGCAGGACGTCGTGCAGGTGGTCGAGCGGGTGCTCGCTGCGATGCTCGGCACCGGGCACGCGCCCGCGGCGCCTTCGCACGAGGAGGACCTGATCGTGGTGGCGCACGACCTGTCGCCCGCCGACATGATCCTGTTCAAGCAGCACCGCTACGCGGGATTCGTCACCGACCTCGGCGGGGTCACTTCCCATACCGCGATTGTCGCGCGCAGCCTCGCCCTGCCCGCGATCGTCGGCCTGCACCATGCGCACGGCATGATCCGCGAGGGCGAGACCCTGGTCGTCGACGGGCGCGAAGGGGTCCTGATCGTCAATCCCGGGGAGCGGGTGCTCGCCGAGTACCGCGAGCGCGCCCGGAGAATCGAGAGCGAGCGCGAGAAGCTGAAGCGCCTGCGCAGCTCGCGCTCGGCAACGCTGGACGGCGTGGCGGTCGAGCTCCAGGCCAACATCGAGCTGCCGCAGGACGTCGAGGCAGCCGCCGAGGCGGGCGCCATGGGCATCGGCCTGTTCCGCAGCGAATTCCTGTTTCTCAACCGGGACGACCTGCCCTCGGAGGACGAGCAGTTCGAGGCCTACCGCAAGGTCGCCGATGCGATGCACGGCCGGCCCGTGACCATCAGGACGCTCGACCTGGGCGCCGACAAGAGCATCAACGGCGCCGACCGCGGCGGCCCCAACCCCGCCCTCGGCCTGCGCGCGATCCGTTTCTGTCTCGCCGAGCCGCAGATGTTCCTGACCCAGCTGCGCGCGATCCTGCGCGCCTCGCGCTACGGAAAGATACGCCTGCTCATCCCGATGCTCGCGCACGCCCACGAGGTCGAGCAGACGCTCGCCGCGGTGCGCCAGGCGAGGGAGATGCTCGACGACCAGAAGACGCCCTACGACCGCCGCATCCAGATCGGCGGCATGATCGAGGTACCTGCCGCGGCGCTGTCGCTGCCGTACTTCCTGAAGAAGCTCGATTTCCTCTCGATCGGCACCAACGACCTGATCCAGTACACGCTCGCGATCGACCGCACCGACGACACGGTCGCGCACCTCTACAATCCGCTGCATCCCGCGGTGCTGCAGCTGATCGCGCAGACGATCCGCGCCGCGAAGCGCGCCAAGACCCCGGTCGCGGTGTGCGGCGAGATGGCGGGCGACTCGGCGATGACCCGCCTTCTGCTCGGCTTCGGGCTGCGGGAGTTCTCGATGCACCCGGCGCAGCTCCTCGCGATCAAGTACGAAGTGCTGCGCACGCGCATCAAGGAAGTGGAGAAGGCGGCCGCCCGCGTGACGCGCCAGCACGACCCGGGGAAGGCGCGCGCCCTGCTCGAGAAGCTGAACGCTTGAGCGCGCGGGCGCGATTGACGCCGCCGCCTCGCTGATGTAAGTTCTCACTTCGCGCCGATTTGACGATCAGCTTGCAGGCGCCGCCCGATTCTCCGGGCGAAAAACAAATATTGCTAAAGCGAGGGCGACCCGTTTAGCAGGCAAGCTGAACGGGTTTCTTATTTATGGCGCCGGAAGGCAACGCAGG
>Ga0137410_10002773_pt1 | contig 11915 bp, 8 predicted proteins | sample CZODoug1_16funga_FD_108878 | JGI IMG/M metagenome (GOLD analysis project Ga0137410, IMG submission 108878) | Vadose zone soil fungal communities from Angelo Coast Range Reserve, California, USA - CZODoug1_16fungal (Illumina Assembly) | ecosystem: Environmental > Terrestrial > Soil > Vadose zone... | reverse complement strand
CGATCGAAAGGCCTGATCGAATCGCGACATCGTGGATCGCGCGACTGTCTCGCCGCTGCACAACGCGGGCTTCTTTCGCTTGGCAATCCGGACCGGTGTCCGGTTGGTGCGCCGGTTGCACCAGGGACGCAGGCCCGACCGGGGAGGTAGGCAGAAGATGACGATGAGATGGTCGAATTCAGCAGTGAGTCTCGCTTGCGCGCTCGCCTGCTCGCACGCGTCGGCAGCTCCCCCTCCGCCCCCGGTCCAGGGAGAAGTGGTGGTTGCCCAGACGCCAAGCCAGCTCGACGAGCTCGTTGCACCCATCGCGCTGTATCCCGACGAGTTGGTGGCCCAGGTCCTCGGCGCGTGCACGTACCCGACGGAGATCGTCGAGGCGGACCGCTGGATGCAGGAGCACTCCGGGCTCAAGGGCCAGGAGTTGGCGCAGGCGGTGGATCAGCAGACCTGGGACCCAAGCATCAAGGCGCTCACACAATTCCCGTCCGTCCTCGCGAACCTCGACAAGAACCTCTCCTGGGCTTCCGCGCTGGGCGACGCTTACGTGAACCAGCAGCAGGCCGTGCTCGATGCCGTGCAGGAGATGCGCAGGCGCGCGCAGCAGCAAGGCAATCTCAAGTCGACGCCACAACAGACGGTCAGCGCGCAGGGTTCCACCATCGTGATCGAGCCTGCGGACCCCACCGTCGTCTACGTGCCGACCTACGATCCCTGGATCGTCTATGGCTCACCCTTGGTCCCCTATCCGGGTTGGTATTGGTATCCGGGACTCTACGACCCCATGCCCGGCATCTCGTTCGGGCTCGGCTTCGGCATCGGCGTGTTCGCCGGGTTCGGTTGGGGCTGGCATCACTGGGGCGCCGACTGGCACAACCACCACATCATCCACGACCACCACCCGTGGTCCTCGCACAGTCGCACGTTCATCGATCGGAACCACTTCTATCGGGGCGGCCCCGGATTCGCCGGGCGTCCGGGATTCCACGCCGGCGGGCCTGATTTCCACGGACCGGGCGGGGCGGGGTTCCACGGCCCCGGCGGACCCGGGTTCCATGGACCGGGAGGGCCCGGGCTCCATGGACCGGGAGGGCCCGGGCTCCATGGAGCCGGTGGACCCGGTGTCCACGGCGGACCTGGCACCCACTCCGGCGCGTTCAGCGGGTTCGATCACGGCGGAGTGAGCAGGGGCTTCGCGGGGCGCGGCGCGGGAAGCGCCGGCGGCCACATGGGCGGCGGTTTCGCAGGTCACGGATTCGGAGGAGGTCACCGATGATGCGCTTGTCCTTCGCATTGATCGCGGTCGCGGTCCAAGCCGGGTCGGTCGCGCCCGAGGAGGTGAAGCAGAAGACGTTCTTCTCGCCGCACCAGGCGGCCGAGGCGCTGTTCGCGGCGGTGCAGGGCGGCGACGACCAGGCGCTTGCGCTGCTTTTCGGCGGCGACACCGACGTCCTGTCCAGCGGGGACAAGCTCGAGGACGCCCGCGACCGCAAGACCTTCGTCACCAAATACCGGGAAATGCACCGCATCGCCCGCGAGGACGGCGGCGCAGTCCTCTACATCGGAGCGGAGAACTGGCCCTTTCCCGTTCCGCTCGCCGTCCAGAACGGCTCCTGGTTCTTCGATACGCTGGGCGGGCGGCGGGAGATCGTGCTCCGGCGCATCGGCGAGAACGAGTTGTCGACGATCAACCTTTGCCAGTCGCTTGGCTCCTCCGACGATCAACAGATCCTGGGCAACACGGCCCCCGTCAACGGCTACTTGTTCCGGAAACTCCAGGCGCCGGGGAAGGGCGCCTCAGCCTCGTTCCTCGCCTACCCGGCGGAATACGGCTCCTCGGGCATCATGACGTTCGTGGTTGGCCCGCAGGGAGTGGTGTACGAGCGCGACCTCGGGCCTCGCACCGTGCAGATCGCAAGCACGATGAAGCGCGCCGCGGTCGACGGGAGCTGGCACGCGCTGCAATGAGGTTCCCCCCTGCACATACCTCATCCCATCCCGACTACCGCGAGGTGCCGGTGGTCGCGATCCAAGCGAGATCTCTAATCGTCGAGCAGGCCGCCGTCGCGGCCGGCTGCGTGGCGTGCTTCACCGCCCCGCTGGATCGGCGGCGGCTCTTCACCCTGATTCGCGACTTCGCTCCGGTCGCGTCCGCCGTGGGTTGACCTCGCGTTTCGCTTCCGTTTCGGCGGGGATCGCCCGCGGGCGTGGGGCGTCCTAAGCGCAAACGAAAGATGACAATGAACAGGAGCGAACCGTGAAGACTGCAGTCCTCCTTCTTTCCTTGGCGCTCGCAACCGGCGCCCTCGCGCAGGGCCAGCCTCCCGCTCCCGCGCCGACGTCACAGCCTCCTCCGCCGCCGGCCACGATGCCGCCGACGGCGCAGCCGATCGAGCCGCCGGCAGCCGCGACCAGCGCGCCGCCCCCGCCGCCTTCGTCGACCGTCGCGGGCGAGTGGGTCTACACGACCCAATATGGATGGATCTGGATGCCGTACGACCAGCAATACACGCACGTGGTGGAAGACAGCGGCTCGGCGTACGAGTTCGTCTTCTACCCCGGGTTCGGATGGCGCTGGGTGGTCGCGCCGTGGGTCTTCGGGATCGGTCCCGCGCCGCACTACCTGCACGGGCCGGGGCGTTTCGCCTGGTACGCGCGGCCCTGGTTCCGGCCGCACCCGCTCGTGCACCGAGAGGTCCACGAGGTGCACGAGCACCACGACGACCATGAGCATCACCGGTAGGCCCGGAGGCAGCTGATGACGTCTCCTGCGATCCGGCATGGATCGTGAACCAGGATCCGATCTATGTCGCGAACATCCATGCATCGGTGGTGGCGGTGGCTGGTGCTCGCGGTCATCGTCGCGGGCGGGGCGACGCTCGGGTGGAAGCGCTACGCGCTGGCACGCTCGAAAGCGCAGCCGCCAAGAGCTCCCCCCGCGCTGGTGGTGACCACCGTCGCCGCTTCGCGCGGGGACATCGCCGTGAACCTGGACGCGCTCGGCACCGTCACGCCGATCGCCACCGTGACGGTGATGACGCGCGTCGACGGCCAGCTCATGTCGGTGAACTACCGCGAAGGGCAGATGGTCCGTCAGGGCGACGTGCTGGCCGAGATCGACCCACGCCCGTTCCAGGCGCAGCTCCTCCAGGCGCAGGGGCAATACCGGCGGGACGTCGCTTCGCTGAGGGGCGCGCGGATCGACCTCGAGCGCTTCCGGAATCTGTACGCGCGGGACGCGATCCAGAAGCAGCAGGTCGACGATCAGCTCGCCACCGTCCAGCAGCTCGAGGGTTCGGTCGATTTGGATCGGGGCATGGTGGAGAGCGCCAAGGTGAATCTCGTCTATTGCCGGATCACCTCGCCCGTCAGCGGCCGCGTCGGGCTGCGCCTGGTGGACCCTGGAAACATCGTGCAGACCACCGTCACAACGGGCCTGCTGGTGATCACCCAGCTCCAGCCCATCACCGTCGTGTTCACGGTCGCCGAGGACTACGTGCCGCAGATCCAGCAGCAGATCCGGACTGGCCGCCACCTGGTGGTGGAGGCGCTCGATCGGGCGCGGCAGAAGCAGATTGCAACCGGCGAGGTCCTGGCGCTCGACAACCAGATCGATCCCACCACCGGCACCGTCAAGCTGAAGGCGATCTTCCAGAACGAGGACGAGGGGCTCTTCCCCAGCCAGTTCGTCAACGCCCGTCTGCAGCTCGACGTCCACGAGGGGGTCACGCTTCTCCGCTCCGCGGCGGTCCAGCGCAATGGCCAGGCCGCCTTCGTGTACCTGGTCAAGCCCGACCGCACCGTCGCGGTGCAGCCGGTCTCGGTGGGCGCGGTCGACGGCGACACCGCCGAGATCGTGAAGGGACTGCAGCCGGGAGACGCGGTGGCCAGCGACAACTTCGACAAGCTGCAGGATGGCATGCGCGTCTCGCCGAAGGGAGCGGTGGCGGTGGAGGCCGGGTGAGCCTCTCCCGGCCGTTCATCCTCCGGCCCATCGCCACCTCGCTCTTGATGGCGGCCATCGTGCTGGCCGGCGCGGTCGCGTACCGCCGGCTGCCCGTGTCGGCGCTGCCGGAGGTCGACTACCCCATCATCCAGGTCGTCACCTTCTACCCCGGGGCGAGCCCCGACGTGATGGCCTCCGGCGTCACCGCGCCGCTGGAGCGGCAGTTCGGCCAGATGCCGGGGCTGAACCAGATGACCTCGACGAGCTCGGACGGCAGCTCGATCATCACCCTGCAGTTTGCGCTCAGCCTGAACATCGACGTCGCCGAGCAGGAAGTGCAGGCCGCGATCAACACCGCGCAGACGTACCTGCCGATCGATCTGCCGTTGCCGCCGGTCTACAGCAAGTCCAACCCGGCAGATGCTCCGATCCTGACGCTGGCGTTGACCTCGAAGACCGTTTCGCTCTCCAAGGTGCAGGACCTCGCGGACACCCGGCTGGCGCAGAAGATCTCGCAGGTCTCCGGGGTGGGCCTGGTCAGCATCAGCGGCGGCCAGAAGCCGGCGGTGCGGATCCAGACCAATCCCGTGGCCCTCTCGTCGTACGGGATCCCGCTGGAGACGGTGCGCGCGGCGCTGATGGCCGCCAGCGTCAACCAGGCGAAGGGCAGCTTCGACGGTCCACAGCAGTCCTTCCAGATCGGCGCGAACGACCAGCTGCTCGACGCTGCCGGCTACCGCTCGCTGGTGATCGCGTACCGGAACGGAGCGGCGGTGCAGCTCTCCGACGTCGCCACGGTGTCGGACGGCGTGGAGAACACCAAGCAGGCGGCTTGGACGAACGAGGTCCCCGCCATCATCCTCAACGTCCAGCGCCAGCCGGGCGCGAACATCATCCAGGTCGTCGACAGCATCAAGGCGCTCCTGCCGCAGCTCGAGGCCTCGCTGCCCTCGTCCATCAAGACGTCGATCGTGATGGATCGGACCGTGACCATCCGGGCCTCGGTGAGCGACGTGCAGTTCGAGCTGATGCTCACCATCGGGCTGGTGGTGATGGTGATCTTCCTCTTCCTGCGCAGCCCGTCCGCGACCTTGATCCCCAGCATCGCGGTTCCGCTTTCGCTGGTGGGCACGTTCGCGGCGATGTACCTGCTCGGGTACAGCCTCAACAACCTGACGCTGATGGCGCTGACCATCTCCACCGGCTTCGTGGTGGACGACGCCATCGTGATGATCGAGAACATCGTCCGCTACATCGAGGAGGGCGAAAAGCCGCTGCAGGCCGCGCTCAAGGGGGCCGAGCAGATCGGATTCACCATCCTCTCGCTTACGGTCTCGCTGGTCGCCGTACTCATCCCGCTCCTGTTCATGGGGGATGTGGTCGGGCGTCTCTTCCGCGAGTTCGCCGTTACGCTGGGGGTGACCATCCTCATCTCCGCGGTGGTGTCGCTCACGCTCACGCCCATGCTCTGCGCGAAGCTGTTGCGGGCGCGGTCGGACAAGCGGGAGAGCCGGTTTGCCGCCGCCTCCGAGCGGGTCTTCGAGCGGATCGTCGCGTTCTACGGACGGACCCTGCGCTGGGTGCTCGATCACCAGCGGGCCACACTGTGCGTCGCCGCCGGGACCCTGGCCCTTACCGTGGTGCTCTACTTCGTTGTGCCGAAGGGTTTCTTCCCCGTGCAGGACACGGGCGTCATCGAGGGCATCTCGGAGGCGCCCGGGAACATCTCCTTCCCGGCCATGACGGAGAGGCAGCAGGCGCTGGCCAGGGTCATCCTCCGCGACCCCGCCGTCGAGAGCCTCTCCTCGTTCGTGGGCATCGACGGCACCAACACCACCCTGAACAGCGGGCGCATCCTCATCAACTTGAAGCCGATCGAGCAGCGCAAGCTCAGCGCCACGCAGATCATGGCGCGCCTGCAGGAGGCGCTCGAGGCGGTCCCGGGGATCACCCTGTACATGCAGCCGGTGCAGGACCTGACCGTCGAGGATCGGGTCAGCCGCACGCAATACCAGTACACGCTCGAAGATCCGGACGCGGCGGAGCTGAAGACCTGGGCGGCCAGGCTCACCAGCCACCTCAAGACTTTGCCGGAGCTGCGCGACGTCGCCAACGACCAGCAGACCCAGGGCTTGCGGACCTCGTTGGTGATCGATCGGGCGACGGCATCGCGCCTGGGCATCACGCCGCAGCTGATCGATGAGACGCTCTACGACGCGTTCGGGCAGCGCCAGGTCTTGACGCTCTTCACCCAGCTCAACCAGTACCACGTCGTCCTCGAGGCGGAGCCCGGGTTCCAGGGAACGCCGGCCAGGCTGCAGGACATCTACGTCCAGAGCTCCAGCGGACCTGTGCCGCTCAGCGCGTTCACGCACCTGGAAGCCGGCTCGGCGCCCCTGACCATCAACCACCAGGACCAGTTTCCGGTGGCCACCCTCTCCTTCAATCTGGCCCCCGGCGCATCGCTGGGAGCGGCGACGGCGGCGGTTCTGCGGGCGCAGCAAGAGCTGGCGATGCCGCCCACCATCACGGCGGCGTTCCAGGGCACCGCCGCCGCATTCCACTCCTCGCTGTCCAACGAACCGCTGCTCATCCTGGCCGCGCTGGTGGTCGTCTACATCGTGCTCGGCGTCCTCTACGAGAGCTACGTCCATCCGGTGACGATCCTCTCCACGCTGCCGTCCGCGGGCGTGGGCGCGATCCTGGCGCTGATCCTCTGCCGGGCGGAGCTCGACGTGGTCGCGCTCATCGGCATCATCCTCCTCATCGGCATCGTGAAGAAGAACGGCATCATGATGGTCGACTTCGCGCTGGAGGCGGAGCGGAAGACCGGGGCCAGCGCGCGCGACGCCGCCTACCAGGCCGCCGTGCTGCGCTTCCGGCCCATCATGATGACCACCATGGCCGCGCTCCTCGGCGGGCTTCCGCTGGCGCTGGGAACCGGATCCGGCTCGGAGCTGCGCCGGCCGCTGGGCATCGCCATCGTGGGCGGGCTGCTGGTCAGCCAGCTGCTCACGCTCTACACCACCCCGGTCATCTACATCTTCTTCGACAACCTCGCGCGCAGGCTCTCGGAGGCGCGCGCGAGGCGCCGCGGGACGGCGACCGCCGTCGGGACGTCGCCGTGAGCCTCTCCTCGCCGTTCATCCGGCGGCCCGTCGCCACCGTCCTGCTTACGGCCGCGGTCGCGCTCGCGGGCGCGGTCGCCTTCTCGCAGCTGCCGGTGGCGCCGCTTCCAGAGGTCGATTTCCCCACCATCAGCGTGCAGGCGTCGCTGCCGGGAGCGAGCCCGGAGACGATGGCGTCGTCGGTCGCTACCCCCCTCGAGCGGCAGTTCGGCCGCATCGCGGGCGTGACGGAGATGACGTCGACGAGCTATCTCGGATCGACCACCGTGGTCCTGCAGTTCGACCTCAACCGGAACATCGACGGCGCGGCGCGCGACGTCGAGGCCGCGATCAACGCGGCTCGCGGGTACCTTCCCACCAACCTGCCGAACAACCCGACGTACCGGAAGGTGAATCCGGCCGACTCGCCCATCCTCATCCTCGCTCTGACCTCCAAGGTGTACGGCCGCGGGCGCCTCTACGACGTGGCGTCGACCCTCTTGCAGCAGGCGCTTTCCCAGATCGACGGCGTAGGCCAGGTGGTCGTTGGCGGCAGCTCGCTGCCGGCAGTGCGCGTCGACGTCAACCCCACGCAGCTCAACGCTTACGGGCTCGGCCTCGAAGACGTCCGCACCATGCTGGCGGCGCAAAACGCGAATCGTCCCAAGGGCCAGCTCGCCGATGCGACCACCACCTCCGAGCTGGCGGCTAACGACCAGCTCTTCCAGGCCAAGGAGTATGCGCCGCTGGTCATCACCTATCGCAACGGCGCTCCCGTCAGGCTCCAGGACGTCGCCAACGTGCAGGACTCGGTGGAGGACATCCGGCAGGCCGGGAACATGAACGGAGAGCCGGCCGTGCTGGTGGTCGTCTTCCGGGAGCCCGGCGCGAACATCATCGATACCGTCGACCGCGTCCGCGCGGCGCTGCCGCAGCTTGCCGCGTCGATTCCGGCAGCCATCACCTCGACGGTCGTCCTCGACCAGACCACCACCATCCGGGCTTCCGTCAAGGACGTCGAGCGCACGCTCGTCCTCTCCATCCTCCTGGTCATCGTGGTGGTCTTCGTCTTCCTGCGCAACGGCCGCGCCACGCTCATCCCCAGCGTGGCGGTGCCGGTGTCGCTGATCGGGACGTTCGCGGTGATGTTCCTCTGCGGGTACACGCTCGACAACCTGTCGCTGATGGCGCTGACCATCGCCACCGGCTTCGTGGTGGACGACGCCATCGTGGTGAGCGAGAACGTGGTGCGGCACCTCGAGCAAGGAATGCCTCCGATGGAGGCGGCCCTCAAGGGCGCGCAGGAGATCGGTTTCACCGTCCTCTCCATCAGCATCTCGCTGGTGGCGGTGTTCACCCCGATCTTGCTCATGGGCGGGATCGTCGGACGGTTGTTCCGCGAGTTCGCCGTCACCCTCTCGGTCGCCATCGTGGTCTCGATGCTGGTCTCGCTCACCACCACGCCGATGATGTGCGCGCGGCTCCTCAGGCGACCGCAGGAGGAGAAGCACGGACGCCTGTACCGGATGAGCGAGCGGGTGTTCGCGGGCCTTTCGCGCGCCTACGAGCGGAGCCTGTCGGCGGTGCTCCGCCATCCCGCGATCATGCTGGGCGTACTGTTCCTCACCATCGCCGCCAACGTGGTCCTGTTCGTGGTGGTGCCCAAGGGGTTCTTCCCGCAGCAGGACACCGGCCGTGTGTTGGGCTCGATCGTGGGCGAGCAGGACACGTCCTTCCAGGCCATGCAGGCGCGGGTCACGCGGTTCGTCGACATCATCAAGGCGGACCCGGGGGTGGCCGCCGTGATGGCGTTCACCGGCGGGGGAGGGCCGGGGGGAGCGACCAACACGGGCAGGGTGTTCATGTCGCTGAAGCCGCTCGAAGAACGCAAGGTCAGCGCGGACCAGATCATTGCGCGGCTGCGCCCGAAGCTCGCGCAGGTCCCGGGCGCAGCCCTCTACCTCCAGGCTTCCCAGGACATCCGCGTCGGCGGCGCGCGGAGCAATGCGCAATACCAATACGCCATCCGGACCGACAACCTGGCCGACCTCGACAAGTGGGGGCCCATCCTCCTGGCTGAGATGCGCAAGCGGCCGGAGTTCACCGACGTCAGCTCGGACCAGCAGAATGGCGGGCTGCAGGCGAACATCGTCTACGACCGTGAGACGGCCGGCAGGCTCGGGCTCACGCCCCAGCTGATCGACAACGTCCTCTACGACGCCTTTGGCCAGCGCCAGGTCTCGACCATGTTCACGGCACTCAACCAGTACCACGTGGTGATGGAGGTGGACCCCAGGTTCTGGCAGAGCCCGACGGGTCTCGACGCCATCTATCTGGCGTCCTCGAGCGGGGGCCAGGTCCCGCTGAGCGCCGTGGCCCATTACGAGCCGAGCACCGCGCCGATCGCGGTCAACCACATGGGCCTGCTCCCCTCGGTGATGGTGTCCTTCAATCTCGCGCCGAACGTGGCGCTCAGCCAGGCGACGGCGGCGATCGCGGCGGTGCAGCAGAAGATCGGAATGCCGTCGACCATACAGGGCAGCGTCGCCGGGACGCTCGGTGCCTTCCAGGCGTCTCTCGCGAGCGAACCCCTGCTCATCGCCATGGCGCTCGCTGCCGTCTACATCGTGCTCGGCATCCTCTACGAGAGCTACATCCATCCGGTCACCATCCTCTCCACCTTGCCCTCCGCCAGCCTGGGCGCCGTGCTCGCGCTCCTGCTCTGCGGGATGGATCTCAGCATCATCGCGCTGGTCGGCGTGATCCTCCTGATCGGGATTGTGAAGAAGAACGCGATCATGATGATCGACTTCGCGCTCGCCGCGGAACGGACCGAGGGCAAGAGCCCGGCCGCGTCGATCGAAGAGGCCTGCCGCCTGCGCTTCCGGCCGATCCTCATGACCACGGCGGCCGCCCTCCTCGGCGCCGTGCCGCTGGCGCTGGGGACCGGGACCGGCTCGGAGCTGCGGCGGCCGCTGGGCGTCACCATCATCGGAGGCCTGATCGTCAGCCAGCTGCTCACCCTCTACACCACGCCCGTCGTCTATCTCTCGCTCGACCGGCTGCGCCTGCGACTCACGCGCTGGCGGGAGGAACGCGCGCGCGCGGCAGCGGCGGAGACTGCTTCATGAGCGCCGGGCGGAAGACCATCCTCCCCATCGCGGCGGCGCTCGCGGCCAGCTGCAACTTCGCGCCCGCGTACACGCGGCCCACCGTCACCCCCACCCAGCCCGTTCCTCCCACGGCCTGGAAGGAGCTGACGCCCGGCGACTTCGCCAGCACCGACGGCTGGAAGCAGGCGCAGCCGCAGGACGCCGTCCTGCGCGGGAAGTGGTGGGAGATGTTCCACGATCCACTGCTCAACGACTTGCAGCAACAGGTGGACGCCGCGAACCAGACGCTGGCGCAGGCCTGGGCCAACTACCGCGCGGCGCGCGCGGCCGTCGCGCTCTCGCGCTCGCAGCTGTACCCCACGGTGACGACCACGCCCAGCGCGACGCGCTCGGGCACGGGGCCGCACGCGACCAACCAGTTCCAGCTGCCGGTCGACGCCGCCTGGGAAGTGGACTTGTGGGGCAGCGTCCGCAACCAGGTGGCCGCGAGCAGCGACGAGGCGCAGGCGACCGGTGCTGATCTGGAAAATACGCGCCTGTCGCTGCACGGCCAGCTGGCCGTCGACTACTTCCAGCTGCGAGGGCAGGACGCGCAGAGGCAGCTGCTCGACGAAACCGTCGTCGCTTTCCGGAAGACGCTGGAGCTGACCAAGGTCAAGCACGAATACGGCACCGCCTCCGACTTCGACGTCGCCCAGGCGCAGACGCAGCTCCAGCAGACCATCGCCCAGGACACCGACCTGGGCATCACCCGGGCGCAGCTCGAGCACGCGATCGCGCTGCTGGTGGGCAAGGCCGCCTCCGGCTTCTCGATTCCGGTGGAGCCGCTCCGCGCGAATCCGCCGGCGGTGCCGCTGGACATGCCATCGCAGCTCCTCGAGCGCCGTCCGGACATCGCCGCCGCAGAGCGCCGCGTCGCGGAGTTCAACGCGCAGATCGGCGTGGCCAAGGCCGCGTACTTCCCCACGCTCACGCTCAGCGGCGAAGGTGGGTTTGCCAGCAGCACCATTGGCTCCCTCTTCACGCTGCCGAGCCGGATCTGGGCGTTCGGGGCCTCGCTGGCCGAGACGCTGTTCGACGGCGGCAAGCGGCAGGCGCAGGTCGAGCAGGCGCTGGCGATCCACGAGGGGTCGGTCGCGTCGTACCGGCAGACCGTGCTGACCGCGTTCCAGGAGGTGGAGGACAACCTCGCCGCCTTGCGCATCCTCTCGGAAGAGCGGCAGCAACAGGACGATGCCGTCGCCTCGGCGCAGAGGGCCCTCTCGCTGGAAATGGATCGGTACAAGGGCGGGGTCGACCCGTACCTCCAGGTCATCACTGCTCAGACGACCCTCCTCTCCAACCAGCGCACCGCGTTGACGCTGCGCACCCAGCAGATGGCGGCGAGCGCGCAGCTGATCGTGGCCTTGGGCGGGGGTTGGGACGCGGCCCAGCTGCCGGAGTGATCAGCCTGCGACCCGCAGCATCCCATCTTCCAGGTGCAGCCGCGTCAGCCCGCCGAGGGCGATCACCTCCTGGTCGTGCGAGGCGACCACGACCGTGCGCCCCTCGTCGCGCAGCTGCGCGAGCAGCGCGAGCGTCTGCGCCCGCCCCTCCTTGTCAAGGTTGCTGGTCGGCTCATCGAGCGGGATGAGGTCGGGCCGCAGGGCGCGCACGCGCGCGAGGGCGGCGCGCTGCTTCTCGCCGCCAGAGAGGCTCGCGGGCGGCGTGGCGCGCCTGCCGGCGAGGCCGGCCCAGGCGATGGCCTCCTCG
>Ga0137410_10002768_pt1 | contig 11930 bp, 12 predicted proteins | sample CZODoug1_16funga_FD_108878 | JGI IMG/M metagenome (GOLD analysis project Ga0137410, IMG submission 108878) | Vadose zone soil fungal communities from Angelo Coast Range Reserve, California, USA - CZODoug1_16fungal (Illumina Assembly) | ecosystem: Environmental > Terrestrial > Soil > Vadose zone... | reverse complement strand
TGCTCAAGCCGATGAACTGCCCGTTCCACCTGCTCATTTACAAGCGGAAGAAGCACTCCTACCGGGAGCTGCCGATTCGGATCGCGGAGCTGGGGACCGTCTACCGCCTCGAGAAATCCGGCGTGCTCCACGGGCTGGCGCGGGTCCGCGGATTCACCCAGGATGACGCACACATCTTTTGCACGCCGGAGCAGGTGGAGCGTGAGCTCGAGGGCGTCATCGATTTCACCCGGTTCATGCTCGACACCTTCGGGTTCAGCGAATACAAAGTGGACTTGAGCGTCCGCGATCCGGAACGGAAGGCCGACTACCTCGGCACGGACGAGGAGTGGAATCTGGCGGAAGGCGCGCTCGAGCGCGTCGCGAAGGCCTCGGGCCTCCAGTACCACCGCGCGCAGGGGGAGGCGGTCTTCTACGGACCGAAGATCGATATCAAGCTGACCGACGCGCTCGGCCGTGACTGGCAGTGCTCCACGATCCAATTCGATTTCAACATGCCGCGGCGCTTCGAGGTCCAGTTCGTCGGGCCCGACGGGCAGGAGCACCCTGTGTATATGATCCACCGGGCTCTTCTCGGCTCCATGGAGCGCTTCTTCGCGACCCTGATCGAGCACTACGCGGGGGACTTCCCGGTCTGGTTCGCGCCGGTCCAGGTGCAACTGATCTCGATCGCGGACGCCCAGATCCCATACGCCGAGGAGATCCGCGCCCTTCTCTTAGAGAAGGGAATCCGGGTCGAGGCCGATCTCCGGGAAGAGAAGATGGGAGCGAAGATCCGCGACGCCGAGCTTCTCAAGATTCCCTACATGCTCGTCCTGGGCAGGCAGGAGGTCGAGAACCGCACGGTTTCGGTTCGGAGCCGGAAGAAGGGCAACGAAGGGAGCGTCCCGCTCGACGCCTTCGTGGAAAAACTCGTTGCCGAAATCGCCGCGAGAACGTAGACTCCCGGCTCGTTGAGTTCCAAGCAGGAGCCGCCGGCTTCTCACCCCGAGGCGCAACGCTACCGGGGTTCGTAAAGGCGACGCGCCATCGCGAGAGCAATGGCCGCACGCAGACGGGTAAGGCGCTACCGCGCCCCTCCCGCCGTCCCTCGCCCGAGCCGCGCACCCTGCCGCTGGACATTCAAGCCCCGACTAGAGGAGGGAGAGGACTATCGCCACAACCAAGGAAGTCCGGGTCAACGATCGCATCCGGATTCCGTCGGTCCGCGTCATCGGGCCGGACGGCGAACAGGTGGGAATCCTGGGCATCCGAGAGGCGCTCGCTTACGCGCAGGAACGCCAGCTGGACCTGGTCGAGGTTTCACCCACCGCCAAGCCCCCGGTTTGCCGCGTGATGGACTTCGGGAAATTCAAATACGAGCAGAACAAGAAGCAGCAGAAGGCGAAACGGAAACAGCACGTCACGCACCTCAAGGAAGTGAAGCTTCGCCCGAAGATCGAAGAACACGACTACCGATTCAAGGTCGAGCACGGCCGCAGGTTCCTGGAATTGCACGACAAGGTGAAGTTCACGGTGACGTTTCGAGGCCGCGAGCTCGCCCACCCGGAAGCGGGCCATCGGCTCTTGGAAAAGGTGGTCAAGGATCTGGACGGGGTAGGGCAGGTAGAGATCCCGGCGCGGATGGAAGGGCGCAGCCTCGTGCTTCTCATGGTGCCGCGCCCGACGGCCGGGCGGGCGCCGGAGCGGAAACCGGCGACCGCCGCGGTGGCGACGAAGCAGCCCTCCACGGCGGGCCCGCCGAAGCCGCGCGCCGCGGCCGGCGCGCCGAAGCAGCAGACGACGAAACCCTAGGAGCGAAGATGCCTAAAATGAAAACGAACCGGGCCGCCGCGAAGCGTTTTAAGCGGACCGCCTCCGGAAAGATCAAGCGCTCGCACGCCTTCGCGCGCCATCACCTGGGACTCAAATCGCGCAAACGGAAACGGCGCCTTGGCGCTTCGGCGATCGCGGAACCGACCGAGCGCCGCCACCTCCAAAAGCTCCTACCCTACGGCGGCTGAAGCCTTAGGCTTCGGCCGGCCACGAGGTACGTACCATGCCACGCACAAAAACTGTAGTACCGGGACGCAAGCGCCGCCGTAAGGTGATGATCGCGGTGAAGGGAAACCGCGGAGGCCGCCGGAAGCTCTACCAGACGGCCCGCGAGACCCTCATGCGGAGCCTGCAGTTCGCCTACCGCGATCGCCGCGCCAAGAAGCGCGAGTTCCGGAAGCTCTGGATCATTCGGATCAACGCGGCCGCGCGGGCGCACGGGCTCTCCTACAACGCCTTCATCCGGGGCCTCAAGACGGCCCAGGTCGAGATCGACCGGAAGGTTCTTGCCGACCTCGCGATCCGCGACGCCCAGGCGTTCGCGCGGCTGGCCGAGGTAGCGAAGCAGGCACACGCCGCAGCCTAGACGAAGACTTTGCCCGTGATCGAGCGGATTGACGCCCTCCGTGCCGAGGGAGAGCGCGCGCTCTCCGGGGCGGCCACGGCCGCGGACCTCGAGGCGGCCCGGGTCCGCTATCTCGGACGGAAGAGCGAGCTCACCCAGATCCTCCGCGGGCTGAAGGACCTCGATCCGGACGCCCGCGCGCGCGCCGGAGCCCGGGCAAACGAGGCTCGCGGCAGCCTGGAAGCCCTCCTCGCCGAAGCCGAAGCGCGGGTTCAGGCACGCGCCACGCCCGACGTCTCGCGTGACGTCACCCTACCCGGCCGCCGCCCACCGGTCGGCCACCGCCACCTCATCCAGTCCGTGATCCAGGAGATCGACGAGATTTTCCGTGGCCTCGGCTTCTCCGTCGCCGAAGGACCCGATGTCGAGGATGATCGGCACAATTTCGGCGCGCTCAACATGCCCGAAGGGCATCCGGCGCGCGCCGAGAGCGACACGTTCTATCTGAAGCCGGACGTTCTGCTCCGGACGCACACGTCCTCGGTCCAAATTCGGGTGATGGAGGCGACACAGCCTCCGGTCCGCATCATCTGTCCGGGCCGCGCGTACCGGAACGAGGCGGTCGACGCCACGCACTTCTACGAGTTCCACCAGATCGAAGGCCTCTACGTCGACGAGGACGTGAGCATGGCCGATCTGAAGGGGACGCTGGAGCAGTTCTTCAAGGAGTTCTTCGGGCCGAAGACGGAGATCCGATTCGCTCCGTCCTTCTATCCGTTCGTCGAGCCGGGCGCGGTGGTCGACGTCCGCTGCTTCTTCTGCTCGGGAAAGGGCTGCTCCGTGTGCGGTCCTCTCTCGGGAGGGTGGCTCGAGGTGCTCGGCGCGGGCATGGTGCATCCGAACGTCTTCCGCGCGGTGGGCTACGACCCGCGGCGGTGGACGGGATTCGCGTTCGGGGGCGGCATCGAGCGCCTGCTGATGTTGCGGCACGGGGTGCCTGATCTGAGGCTCCTCTTCGAGAATGACATCCGCTTCCTGCGGCAGTTCTAAGGGAGGCAAGTGAAGATCACATGGAAGTGGCTGGAGGATTGGGTGGATCTCCCGGGGCGTCCCGAGGATCTCGCGGGGCTGCTCGCCATGCGCGGGCTTCCGGTCCAATCGATGGAGCGGGGAGCGTCGTTCGATCCGGGGATCGTCGTGGGGAGCGTCCTCGAGGTCGCGCGGCACCCGGACGCCGATCGATTGAGTCTCTGCACGGTCGACATCGGGTCGGCGCGTCTTTCGATCGTCTGCGGTGCGCCGAACGTCGCGGCCGGCCAGCGCGTCGCGGTGGCGCAGGTGGGGAGCCGCCTCCCGGACGGCACGAAGTTGCGCAAGACCAAGATCCGCGGCGTCGAATCGCAGGGGATGATCTGCTCCGAGCGGGAGCTTGGCCTTAGTGAGGAGTCGCAGGGAATCTGGGCCATCCCGGGGAATCCTCCGGTCGGGGCGCCGCTCTCCTCGGTGCTGGGTTCCGCGGACCCGGTGATCGACGTCGAAATCACGGCGAACCGGACCGATTGCATGTGCGTCGCCGGCCTCGCGAGGGAGGTCGCTTCGGCGCGGGGCACGAAATTGAAGCCGGCGGCTCCGCTCCGGGCGGAGGGACCCGGGCCGCTCCCCGACGTCGCGATCGAGAACCCGGCCGATTGTCCTCGGTACATGGCCCGTGTCGTGAGGGGCCTCAAGATCGGCCCCTCGCCGGACTGGCTGAGCGGCCGTTTGGTGGCCACGGGGTTTCGCAGCATCAACAACGTGGTGGACGCCACGAACTACGTGCTGCGCGAGTTCGGCCAACCGATCCATGCGTTCGACGCGACCAAGGTGGGGGGGAACGCGATCCGCGTCCGGCGGGCGAAGGCCGGAGAGCGGCTGACGCTCCTCGACGGGCGGGAGGTCGCCCTCACTCCATCCCACCTCGTGATCGCGGACTCCAAAGTGCCGATGGCCCTCGCCGGCGTCATGGGCGGGCTCCCGTCGGGCGTCACCGACGCGACGACGGCCGTCGTCTTGGAGAGCGCCCAGTTCGATCCCGCGCTGACCCGGGCCACCGCCCGTTCGCTCTCCATCGCGAGCGACGCCGCCGACCGGTTCGCGCAGGGGGTCGACCCGGAGGCAGTGGCCTCGGCCCTCGACGCGACAGCGCGGCTGCTCGCGGAGGTGGCCGGCGGGACGGTCGCCCGGGAGCGCATCGACCTCTGGCCCGGCCGCACGGAGCGTCCGGAGATCGCGCTTTCGCTCCACCGCCTTGTCCGGCTCCTGGGACTTCCCGTCGACAAGGACGCCGCGACGCGTGCGCTCCAGTCGCTTGGGATCGAGGCCGCGGCCCCGTGGAAGAAACGGGACGGCGACGAGGTTGCCTCTTTCCGCGTTCCGACCTACCGGCGTGATCTCGAGATTGAGGAGGACCTGATCGAGGAAGTCGGGCGGGTTATCGGATACGACTCGATCCCCGGCCGCCTCCGTGTCGTCTCGACGGGCACCGAGCCCGAGGCGGGGTCCTCGCCGTTCGACAACCACATCGCCGACATTCTCCGCGGTTTTGGGTTTCACGAGGCCCTATGCCCGGCGCTGGTCGGCGAGATCCCGCCGGAGGCCCGCTATGGGATCGAGGATTCGGAGATCTGGGAAATCCAGAATCCAAAGAGCAGGGAGTTGAAGCATCTTCGCGTGGGGCTCCTGCCCGGGCTGATCGAGGCCGCGGGGCGGAACCTTCATCACGGCATTCGCGAGGTACGCCTGGCGGAGATCGGAAAGGTATTTCGAGCGACCCCGCCGCCGCTTGGTTCCGAACGCCATGAGGCGGCGCTCCTTCTCGCCGGCCAGCCCGACGAATGGGATAGGCCCGGGGCGGAGAAGGATCGCTATCTGGAGTTGAAGGGCGCCGTGGAGGCGCTCCTCGGGGCTTTGGGAATTGACTCATCCCGTACCGACGCCTACCATGAACCTTGTTGGAAGCCGGGCACCGGCGCGTCGATCCGAGCGTCGGAGCGGCGGTTGGGCCGTCTCGGTGAGGTGGCCCCCTCCCTGGCGTCGGCCTTGGGGTTGGACCGCCCGGCGTGGGCCGCGTTGCTCGATGTGGCGGCGCTCGCCGAGGCAAGACCGGGGAAGCGCACGTACCGGCCGATTCCGCGCTACCCGGCCTCCAAGCGGGACTTGGCGGTGATCGTCCCGACCGCGGCCCAGCACGCGGATCTCGAGGCGGCGATCCGGGCCGCCGGCGGCGCGTCACTGGATGAGGTACGGCTCTTCGACGTCTTCGAGGGAGGGCCGGTCGGGGCGGGGAAAAAGAGCATGGCCTACGCTCTCGAATTTCGATCTCCCGATCGCACGCTTTCGGATCGAGAGGTCGACGGGCTGGTAGACGCTATCGTGCGCACGCTTCAGGCGAAATTCGGAGCCACCCTTCGCGGGGGCACACCCGCGTCGCGGTCCGGAGGGGCCCCGTCATGACGGTGGAACTGGACCAGCTGGAAGAGAAAATTCGCACCACGGTCGGGCTGGTCGCCAGACTCCGCGAGGAGAAACGGCGGCTCGAGACCGAGAACAAGGAGCTCCGGGAGCGCATGCGCACCATGGAGCCGGCCGCGGCGAAACACGCGGACGATCTGAAGCCTCGATTGAAGGCGTTGGAAGAGGAACGGAGCTCGCTCCTCGTTGAGCGCCGAGCGGTCGCGCGGCGCGTCGAGGAGATGTTGACCAAGCTGGATCTTTTGCAAAAGGCGGTCCACGCTTGATGAACCACGGTCCCACCGGGTGCATCCGGGGCCGTCGCAGGAACGATCGATCAGAGGGATCGCGATGACAACCGAACCGAACACGCAGAGCGTGACGATCTTCGGCAGCGAGTACAAGATCCGGGGCGCCGATCCGGACTACATCCAAGTGGTCGCCGCCTACGTGGACGGGAAAATGCGGGAGCTGGAACAGCGGCTCCCGGCCGGGAGCCAGACCAAGCTCGCGATCCTGGCATCGCTCAATATCGCCGACGAGCTCTTCCGCGAACGGGACGAGCGGACACGTCGTGACAACGAACTGAGGGACCGCGCCAAGGAATGGGGGCGGATCCTGAGCGAGAGCCTGAGCGAAAAGTGATTCGATCGAACGCGGCGTCCACCCGATGATCCGGAGGACTATCGAGTAGCGGAACCCAAACATAGGCTGGAAACGGCACCCTGCCATGCTCGTGATGTGCCAGACATTTTTGAGCCACAACTCAAGAGACGGGAGCCCGAACACCCGGCGAAGTGGTGGCCCGCGTAACGCGGGCGACGCGGACCCGGGACTAGGACGCCCACCTGGATCCATCCAGGTTCAAAAATCTCGTACCCACGGCATCGGCGGGGCGCTTTTTTATATAGGGAGGTACTTCCCATGACGCTTACCCCGTGGATGGCTCTTTTGATCACGCTCGCCGCCGCGGCCGTCGCCTTCCTTTTGGGGTGGGTGGCGCACCGGCGGATCGGCGAGGGCAAGGTCTACAACGCGGAGCAGCTCGCGGCGAAGATCGTCCGCGAGGCCGAACGCGAAGCGGAGAACCAGAAGAAGAGCGCGCTCCTCGAGGCCAAGGACGAGTGGTTTCGGGAGAAGGCGGAGCTGGATCGTGAGGTGCAGGGGCAGAAGTCGGAGATCCAGAAGGCGGAGCGATCGCTCCACGATCTCGAATCGAATCTGAACCGGCGCGCCGAAGTTCTGGACAAGAAGGAGCGAGAGCAGAAGAAGCTCGAGCGCGAGCTGGAGGTGAAGGGGGAGACCCTGGTCGAGCGCGACCGCGAGCTCACCCGGGTGTTGGGCGAGCAGAACGCGCGGCTCCAGCGGATCAGCGGGATGACGGCCGACGAGGCGAAGTCCCAGCTCATCACGAATATGGAGAATGAGGCGCGCTCCGAGGCCGCGAAGAGGCTTCAGGAGATCCGCGAGGAGACGACGCGCAACGCCGAGAAGGAAGCGCGCGAGATCGTCACGCTCGCCATTCAACGCTGCGCGGCCGACCACTCGGCCGAGACCACGGTCTCCGTGGTCCACCTTCCCAACGACGAGATGAAGGGGCGGATCATCGGCCGCGAGGGTCGAAACATCCGCGCCTTCGAGACCGTGACCGGGATCGACGTCATCATCGACGACACGCCGGAGGCGGTCATCCTCTCCGGGTTCGATCCGGTGCGGCGCGAGATCGCCAAGCGAGCGCTGCAGAAGCTCGTGACGGACGGGCGGATCCACCCGGCGCGGATCGAGGAGATCGTGGCCAAGGTCCAGAAGGAGGTTGAGGACCAGATCATCGAGCTGGGCGAAGCGGCCGTGCTCGAGGTCGGTGTTCACTCCATGCACCCGGAAATCGTGAAGCTCCTCGGGCGCCTCCAATACCGGACGTCGTACGGCCAGAACATCCTGCAGCACTCGAAGGAAGTCGCCTGGATCTGCGGCATCATGGCCGCGCAGCTCGGATTCGACGTCCAGATCGCGAAGCGGGCCGGCCTTCTCCACGATCTCGGCAAAGCGGTGACGCACGAGGTCGAAGGCGCCCACGCCCAGATCTCCATGGACTTCGCGAAGAAGTACGGCGAGCCCGAGGACGTGGTGCGCGCCGTGGGCTATCACCACCACGACCCCACTGCGGAAAACCTCTACGCGGTTCTCGTCATGGCGGCCGATGCGGTCTCCGGGGCAAGGCCCGGGGCGCGTCGGGAGAGCATCGAAAACTACGTCAAGCGCCTCGAAGCGCTGGAGAAGATCGCGGACAGCTTCCCGGGCGTGGAAAAGTCGTACGCGATCCAAGCCGGACGGGAAGTGCGGATCATGGTGGAGCCCAAGAACGTGGACGACGCTCGGGCCGTCCAGCTCGCGTCGGACGTCGCGCGCCGGGTGGAACGGGAGCTTCAGTATCCGGGGCAGATCAAGGTCGTCGTCATCCGCGAGACCCGCGCCATGGAGTACGCCAAGTAGGGCGCCATGAACATTCTATTCATCGCCGATATCTACGGATCCCCGGGACGGAAGGCCGTCCGCGACCTCATGCCCGAGATCGTGTCGTCGATGGGGATCGACTTCGTCGTCGCCAACGTCGAGAACGCCGCGGCCGGATTCGGCGTCACAAAGGACATTCTCGAGGAGCTCAAGGGGCTCGGCGTCGAGTGCATGACGAGCGGAAACCATATCTGGGACCGGCGCGAGTCGATGCCGCTTCTCACCGAGGAGCCTCTCCTGCTTCGTCCGCACAACTACCCTCCCGGCGTGCCCGGCTCGGGTTCCCGGATCTTCACGACCAAGGCGGGCGTGAAGGTCGGAGTGCTCAATCTGATGGGGCGCGTCTTCATGCGGGAGCTGGAAGACCCGTTCCGCACCGCGGACCGCGAGGTCGCCGTACTCCGGGAGCAGGCGAACGTGGTGCTGCTCGACTTTCACGCCGAAGCCACGGCCGAAAAGATCGCCCTCGGATGGTACCTGGACGGGCGCGTGTCGGCGCTCCTCGGCACCCACACCCACATCCAGACGGCGGATGAGCGAATCTTGCCGAAGGGCACCGGCTACATCACCGACGCAGGAATGACCGGCCCGTTCGATTCGGTGATCGGGGTGCGAAAGGAACTCGCGATCCAAAAGTTCCTGACCCTTCTCCCGACGCGGTTCGAGCCGGCGGTGGGGGATGTCCGGCTCAACGGGATCCACCTCGACATCGATGAATCGACCGGGCGCTGCCGGCATATTGAGCGCCTCTCGCTCTCGCTCGAGCCCGCCCCCCGGGCCACGGTGGCGTGAGCGTCACGATGACGGCGGTGCTCCTCGCGGGCGCGCCTGTGGCCGCCGAGATTCGCGCCGAGGTGCGAGGGCGCATCGAGCGGCTGAAATCGCGCGGCGTCACGCCCGGGCTCGCGATCGTCACGGTCGGCGAGCCCCCCGGCGGGAATCCCTACGTACGTTCGAAGATCAGGGCCGCCGAGGAGCTGGGCGCCACAGCCACGGTCACCCGTCTCGCGGCCGCGTCGAGCGAGGAGGAAGTCCGCGCGCGCCTCCGGTCCCTGAGCGCGGATCCGAGCGTCCACGGCGTGATCCTCCAGCTCCCGCTCCCGTCCCAGCTCCACGAAGAGCGGCACCTCGAGGACGTCTCCCCGGAAAAGGACCTGGACGGGCTTCATCCCTGGAACGTGGGGCGCTGGGTGGGCGGGCTTCCCGGCCATCGCCCCGCGACGCCGCTGGGAATCCTCGAGCTGCTCCGGCGGCACGTCGGGGACCTGAGCGGGAAGCGCGCGGTCGTGATCGGCAGAAGCCGCATCGTGGGCCGCCCTCTGTCGGTCTTCCTCTCCGAGCGAAGCCCCGGCAGGAACGCGACGGTGACGCTCTGCCACTCGGAAACCCGGGACCTTCCTTCGATCACCCGCGAGGCGGAGATCCTCATCGTCGCGATGGGAAAACGACGCGCGATCGGGGCGGAGCACGTCCGGCCCGGGGCCGTCGTCATCGACGTCGGCATCCACGCGATCGCGAATCCAGCGCCGGGCGCCCCGCGGTACGAAGGCGATGTCGACTTCGAGGCGGTGCGCTCGATCGCCTCCGCGATCACGCCTGTCCCCGGCGGGGTCGGCCCGATGACGGTGGCCATGCTCCTGCGCAACCTGGCCGACGCCGCCGAGGCCGGCACGTCGCGCTCATGAGTCCGCGGGCAAGCATCGCGCAGCTGACGCCGCGGGAGGGGGAACCGCGGATCTACTCCGTTTCCGAGATCGCCCAGGCGATCAAGCTCTCCTTCGAGGACTCGTTTCCGCACGTCATCGTCCAGGGCGAGATCTCGGGGTTGAACCGGCACCGGCAGAGCGGGCACATCTACTTCGATCTGAAGGATGCCCAGGCGCGGATCCGCGTGGCGCTGTTCAAGGGCCGGGTCCGAAGCGCCCACGACGCCCTGTCCGACGGGCTCGCGGTGCAGGTCGAGGGGCGGATCGATTTCTACGGCCCGCGCGGAGAGGTCTCCCTCCTCGCGGATCGGGTTTCTCCGCTCGGGTACGGTGCGCTCCAGGCCCGATTCGACGCCCTGAAGCGGAAGCTCGAAGCCGAAGGCCTCTTTCGCGAGGAGCGAAAGCGGCCCTTGCCGGCTTACCCGACCCGTATCGGGATCGTGACGTCGCCGGGCGCGGCGGCGCTCCGGGACATGCTGCGGATCCTGCGACACCGGGCCCCCTACGCCCGCATTATCCTCGCGCCGGCCGCGGTCCAAGGCGAGGCCGCCGCGCGGGAGATCGCCTCGGCGATCGGGCTCCTGAACGAATGGGGTCTCGTCGACGTGATCATCGCCGGCCGCGGCGGCGGTTCGCTGGAGGATCTCTGGGCGTTCAACGAGGAAGCGGTCGTGCGCGCCATCGCCGGCTCTAAGATCCCGCTGGTCTCGGCTGTCGGCCACGAGGTCGACGTGACGCTCGCCGACCTGGCCGCCGATCTGCGGGCCGCCACGCCGACGCACGCCGCGCAGCAGGTGGTGCCGGCCCGCGAGGAGGTCGAGGCCGCCCTGGAGGACCTGTCGAAGCACGCGCGGGAGCGGCTTCGCCGGGAGCTCCGCGAGGCGACCGCGCGGCTGACCGGAGTTCGAAACCATCACGCGCTCCGCGACCCCGCGAGACGGGTCCAGGACGGCCGGCGTGCTCTGGACGACGCCGCCGACGGGCTTGCTCGGGGACTCTCCGATTGGGTGCTCCTCCGGCGCCGCCGTTTGGAGGGATACGCCGGGGTGCTCCAAGCGTTCACGCCTTCCCACGTCATGGAGCGTTCCCGGGAGCGGGTCGCGACCCTGGAGCACCGGCTTCTGGCCGGCACGTCCGGGCTCCTCGGGCGGCTGCGGGAGCAGGTAGGGGGGCGGAACCGGCTCTTGGAGTCGTACGACTATCGGGGCGTCCTCAAGCGCGGCTACGCCCTCGTCTGGGACGCGGAGGGCCGGCGGCTCGTTCAGCGGGGATCGACCCTCCGGCCCGAGGAAGCGATCCGGGTCCGGTTTCATGATGCGGAGGCGGACGCCCGCGTCACACGCGTTCGGCCGCATGCCACGGAGGAGACGACATGAAGCGCAAAGGAACGCCGGTGCCGCCGTCCGAGGCGCCCGGCGACGCGCGGACGTTCGAGGCGATGATGGAGCGGCTTCAAGAGCTTGTCGGTCGCCTGGAGGCGGGGAACCTCTCGCTGGAGGAATCGATCCAGTCGTTCGAGGAGGGGATGGCGCTCGTCCGCAAGTGCACCGCGGTGCTGAGCCAAGCCGAGCAACGCATCCTCAAGCTCACCCGGGACGCAACGGGGCAGCCGGTCGCCGTGCCGCTGGAGGGGGAGGGTGAGGAAGAAGAGGGTGGCGACGAGCTCCCATTTTGAGCGATATCTGGCCCGCGTCCGTCCGCGGATCGACGCGGAGCTCGATCGCCTCCTTCCGCCCGCGGGCCGGGAGCCCCGGCCGCTCCACCGGGCGATGCGGTACAGCGTCTTCGCCGGCGGAAAGCGGCTCCGCCCGGCCCTCTGCCTCCTGGCCTGCGAGTCCGTT
>Ga0137410_10002767_pt1 | contig 11931 bp, 9 predicted proteins | sample CZODoug1_16funga_FD_108878 | JGI IMG/M metagenome (GOLD analysis project Ga0137410, IMG submission 108878) | Vadose zone soil fungal communities from Angelo Coast Range Reserve, California, USA - CZODoug1_16fungal (Illumina Assembly) | ecosystem: Environmental > Terrestrial > Soil > Vadose zone... | reverse complement strand
GGAGACATGGGTAACACTTTAGCCTGGAACGGGTTTGCAGCCGGTTCCAGGCGACATGTCTCATCGTCGAAGAAACCCAAGTCGTAGTGCATGAAGCTCAAGAGCCAGATGCGCTCGTCGATCTGCTTGACGCCGACGTTTTGACCCGCGAAGACAAGACTGAGATTGATTTTGCGTCGGCTCATGCAGACACGGCCGCATTGCGTCACCGTGATGGTGCGGTCGTGGAATGGGTAGTGCAGCTCACTGAGGCCGCGATAGGGGCGCGGTGAAGAGGAGTAGAGCTCAGCCGGGTAGCGCATCGCGAGCGCCTGATGCGGTCGCTCGTGGTTGTAGCACTCGAGGAAGTCGTCGAACCTGGCCTGCTGCTGCAGCAAGTTTTGTGCGGCAGGCTTGGTGGCTGCTTTCTTCAACGTCAGGTGGATGCGCTCATGGCGACCGTTCTGCTGCGGATGTCCCGGCTTGATGCGCTCAATGTCGATGCCCAAGCGCAGCCACCACACGGAGAGCTTGCTTAAGCCGAACAGGGCATGCGGACTCGCAAACGGCACACCGTTATCGGTGCGAATGGCTTTAGGTAGTCCGAAGTCCATGAAGACGCGCTCGAACACGGTGAAGGCGTAGGTCTCCTGCGTGCTCGACAGCGCTTCGCAGCTGAGCGGGTAGCGGGTAGCGAAGTCGCTGATGGTGAGCGGATAGCAGTAGCGCCGGTCGGCCAACATGAACTCGCCCTTGTAGTCGGCGCACCACAGGTCATTGGGCACGAGCGGCCTGGATAGCGTCGTGCCCTGAGCCTTGTAGCGCGGTTTACGGCCGTGCTTGACCAGGCCATGGCGATCGAGCACCGCATGGACCGTACTGATCGCCGGTGTCTGGATGCCGCTGTATCGGCGCCGCAGCTTCTCGCGAATCTTCGGCGCCCCCCAATCGGGTTGCTCGCGCTTGAGCTGGACGATCAGGCTCACGATCGGCATGGGCAGCTTGTTGGCCTGCCGATAGGGCCGGCGACTGCGATCGGTCAGCCCGGTAACCCCGCAGTGCTGGTAGCGCTGGAAGATCTTGTAGCCGGTCTTGCGCGAAATATCGAACTCGCGACACAGCACCGCCATCTTCTCGCCCTCCAGCAATCGGGCGACAAAACGTAGCCGCTCATCCATCTTGGAACACTCCTGCCAGGGCACTTTGCGCTCCCGCAAAGTGCAGAAGTGTTACCCATGTGTCCGGAACGACCTGTCACCCCTCTCTCGGGAAGCGCAAAGGACTTGGCACTCAAAACCAAGTCCTCCTCCCCGCCGTGGGTCCCTTTATCCACAGGCACGTAGCTCCCGGCGGCGCGCAGTTTGAATCGGGGCACCGTTGGCAACGCGCAGCACCGTGCACTTTGCCTGCCGATGCAACACCAAGCCGATCGCGCACGAGCGCGGAACGCATTCTCGCGGGCTCTGAGCTGCGCCGGACGCCTTTTCTGCGGAGCACAGGCAGAAAAACTAAACGGAAGCCAATTTCTATCGTTTGATACGTCGTCTCCTCGTCAAGACAATCAATCGCGAAGACCGCGTGCAGCGGCGCGAATTTCATCCACGAGGGGGCCCATGAAACATCACCGCACGTTCAGCGCACCGAGTCGTCTTGCCGCATCGATCGTCGTCGCTGCTGCAGCCGCTTGCAGCTTCGCGGCGCACGCCCAGTCCCAGTCCACCGGCAACGTCACGATCTACGGACTCATCGACTCGGGCGTCGAGTACGTGTCGAACGTGAACGGCGGCGGCCATGTCGTGCGCATGCCCTCCCTGACCGGCACCTTGCCCTCGCGTCTCGGCTTCCGCGGTGTTGAGGATCTCGGTGATGGCTTGAAGGCGGTCGTCGTTCTGGAATCAGGCATCGCGCCAGACTCAGGTGCGCTGAACCAAGGAGGGCGCATCTTTGGCAGGCAGGCCTACGTCGGCCTTAGCGGATCCTGGGGGCAACTTTCGTTCGGCCGCCAATACTCGCAGCTCTTCTGGTCGCTGATTGGAGATACGCTGGCGCCGAACATCTATGCCGCCGGCGTGCTGGACAGCTACATTCCCAACGCGCGCGTCGACAACTCGATCGCCTATCGCGGAACGTTCGCCGGGTTGACCGTCGGTGCAACGTACTCCCTCGGGCGTGATGCCGTGGCGCCGGCAGCCGCCGGCGGCTGCGCGGGCGAGACCACCGACTCGAAGGCCTGTCGCCACGTCTCCGGCGCGCTGCAGTACGCGACGAAGGCATGGGGGCTGGCTCTCATCTATGACCGCAACTCGGGCGGCGCAGGCGCCGGGAGCCCGCTGCCATCGAGTTCGCAGGCGGACACCCGCAAGATGGCCACCGCGTTCTACAGCTTCGGCGAGACGACTACGGTCGCCACGATCGGCGCCGGATTCGAGCGCCGCATCAACGATGGCGCACCGCCGTCCGGGGTGGCGACGACTCAACGCAGTGACTACTGGTGGCTTGGTGGCGTCTACTACATCGGTCTCTTCAGCTTCGACCTGCAATACGGGTCTCTGAAATACCACGCCAGCTCGACGGGCACTGGTGCCTTGGTACTGGCGGCACGGACGATGTACAACCTGTCGAAACGCACGGCCCTTTATCTCACCGCCGGACATATCGACAACAAGGGCAACAGTATGGTCTCCATCGACGGCGGCAACATCACCGGTTCGGCGCCGCTGGCCGGCGGGAATCAGAATGGAGTGATGGTCGGCATACGCCACTTCTTCTGACGTCTTTCTGACGCCTGGAGCGGAGACCGCCCCAAAAGGGCGGCTTCCGCGGTTTTTGTTTGCGCCCTGGCACAGCGCGAAACCGGACAATGAGCTGATGAGGCGGGTCGGCTTGCACCGCTCTGATAGGCGAGCGCGGCGGCTTGACTCAGAGAATGGTCTTCACCCGCTCCGGAGTCAGCGGCAGATCGCGCAGTCGCTTGCCGGCAGCGTAGGCGAACGCGTTCGCAAGGGCCGCTGAAGCGGGGCCGACGGTCGCTTCGCCCGCGCCCAGGCACGGGTCGTTCGGCCGGTCGACGATGACGACTTCCATCGGCGCAAGGCGTACAGCAACGGCGCGTACTCCTCGCACTTCACCGTTTTGCGACTGTCGTTCACCGTGAGCTTGAATGTCTTTGGCATGGGCCTTCCTGCTGCTGCAACCACATCCGCAGATGTAGTTCCTGGGAGGAGGTTTGGCTTCAAACGCGCCCAGACGTAGTCGAGCGCGTAGATCTTCGACTGATCGATCGTCCAGTCGATCGCGAAATGCTCTCGAGGGCGATCTTGTCGCATATCGTCCGCCGCGCCTTGACCTGTACGAACGTAAAGTATAATGTTCAGGCGGTGGATGCAAGAACTCCTTCGAATGCCCGCGGGTCCTCCATGAAAAGACGCAGAGACAAGCTCCCGCTAACGGCGTTACGGGCGTTCGAGGCGGCCGCGCGCAACCGCAGCCTGAAGATGGGGTGCGAGGAACTGCATCTCACGCCGGGCGCCGTCTCGCAGCAGGTGCGCGAGCTGGAGCAGCGGCTAGAGGTGCAGCTCTTCGACCGCAGCTTCGGCCGCTACGAGCTGACGCCGCTGGGACAGTTGCTGGTGAGCCGCCTCACGCGCTGCTTCGACGACCTGGAACAGTCGGTGGTCGAGCTGAAGGCGCATGCAGAGCCGCACTGCCTGCGGCTGAAGCTCGCCCCAACCTTCGCGGTGCGGTGGTTCGCGCCGCGCCTGGTCTCGTTCTTTTCGCACAGTCCCGGCATGGACCTCGAGGTCGCGACGCTGTCGACCGACACCGACGTGGGCTTCGACGATTGCGACTTCCTGGTCCGCATTGGCCGGCCGCCGTGGCCCGAGCTGGACAGCATCTTCCTGTTCGAGGACGAGCTCGTCGCCGTGTGCAGCCCGCGGCTGGCGGCGCTCTTGCACGAGCCTGCCGACCTGCGCAGGCAGACGTTGCTGCATTCGTCGCTGGGCGAAGAGAACTGGTCGATCTGGATGCGCAGCGCCGGCCTGGACCTCGATTGCGCGCAGCGCGGCGCGCGCTTCCCCAACGCGGCGCTGGCATGCGAGGCAGCGGCCAGCGGCGGCGGCATCGCGGTCACCCAATGGGCCTACGTCGAACAGGACGTGAGGAGCGGCCGCCTGGTAGTTCCGTTCGAGCACCACGCTTCGACCGGCAGCGGCTGGTACATGGTCAATTCCAAGTACCGCAGCGATGAAAAAAAGATCGCCGATTTTCGCGCCTGGCTCTTCAGCCTGGTGCAAGCCGAGCGAGGGGTGCTTCAAGAAAAACCAAACGCCCCGCAAGACATATCGATTGGGCTGCGGGCGACCCGCCGCCCAGAATTACCCATGACATTTGCCGAGTGCACGGCACACCGCGGCGACAGGACACCCGCATGACCCACGCGGAGCGACCGGACACGCTGCCGGCCGAGTACGAACGCCAGTTGCAGGAGGCGCACCTGTGCTCCCTTTGGCTGGTCAGGGTGAGCAACGTGACGCGTGGCGAAGCCGGGCAACCGCTGCGGCGCGCTCGGCCGCACGCTTGGTCCTGGAGCACGTTGCGCGAGAGCCGCGCGCCCTTCGTCATGCCGAAGGCCGACACCGCCTTCTCGCGCAACTACGCGGTGTACGACACGACCAGCGGCTGGCGCTTCGTCAACAAGCTGATGAAGGAACAGTACGGCACCGATTCGATGCCCGAGACGGCCGAGAACGTCGCGATCGAATACGAGATCGAACGCGAGGCGCAGGACCGCATGGCGCTCGCGTCGCAGCAGAAGGCCGTGGCGGCGCAGAAGTCGGGCTTCGTCGCGAAGGAGATCACGCCCGTCACGATCCCGCAGAAGAAGGGCGAGGCGGTCGTCGTCGACAAGGACGAGCCGCGGTGAATCAGGTTGACCGCACGGGCGGTCGCTACGCGCTGTGCACGATGTGCATCGGTGTGGGGGCAGGGCATCGCGGTCTTGCTCGAGCGCGAGTGATCGGAAGGGACAAGTTGAGGAGACCCACATGAGATCCGCCCTCGTCGTGCTGCTGGCCTGCGCAATCGGCCTGGTGTTCAGCATCTCACCGACGTTCTTCGCCACGATAAGCGTCTTCATCAAGCCCCTTGCCGCTGAATTCGGCTGGGGTCGTACCCAGATTTCCGCTGCCGTCTCGATCAGCACGGTGGGCCTGGCCGTCTGCTCGCCGCTGCTCGGCCCGGTGATCGATCGCTATGGTCCTCGGCGCGTCATCATCGTCGCGACCACGCTGTTTGCCCTGTCGGTCGTCAGCCTGTCGGCGCTGAACGGCAACTACGTCCTCTACCTCGTCATCGCAGCCGCCATCGGGATCACCGGTGCAGGCAGCAATGCGTTCGTGTACCTGTCGGTTCTCCCGAACTGGTTCGACAAGAGATACGGCTTCAGCCTGGGCATCGCGATGGCGGGCGTGGGCGTGGGGCAATTGGCAGGGCCGCTCTACGCCAACGTCTTCATCACGGAATACGGGTGGCGCACGGCCTACTTGCTGATCGGGCTGCTCATTCTCATCGTCACCGTCCCGAACGCGTTGCTGCTGCTGCGCGATCGACCTGTCGATGCCGTGCAACGTCGGCAACGGGCTTCCGACGGCAGCGGCATAGCCCGCTCGCAGGCCATCCGGATGCCCATCTTCTGGCTGCAGTCGTTCAGTTTCTTCTTCGTCACCGTTGCCGCGACGGGCTGCATTGTCCACCTGGTGCCCATGCTCACGGATCGCGGGGTTTCCCAATCGTCCGCCGCGGCGATGGCGGCCCTGATCGGCCTTTCGCTGATGATCGGAAGGCTCGTGACCGGCGTGCTGCTCGACTATGTGAGCGCGACGCTCATCGGCGTCGTCAGCTTCACCGGCTGCGCGCTCGGTGTCGCGATCTTCCTCATGGGAGCTTCGGGGTTCGCGATTCCGATCGGCATCGTGCTAATCGGGACGGCGCTCGGCGTCGAGGGCGACCTCATGCCCTACATGGTCCGGCGGACGTTCGGTATGCGCGAGTACGGAGCGGTCTACGGGCTGATGTTCGGCATCTTCAATGCGGGGATCGTCGTCGGCCCGCCGCTGATGGGCGCCTCTTTCGACGCCACGAAGAGCTACAGCAACGGGCTGCTCGCCCTGCTGGTCATGTGCGCGATTTCTGTCGTACTGCTGGTACTTGCCTCGCAAAGATCCCATGTGGCGACCATCCAGCCGGATCCGCAGTCATGAAGCAGCGATCCCAGATTCCCCTCACGGCTTTGCGAGCGTTCGAGGCGGCGGCGCGCCGTTGCAGGCTCCAATCCGCATGTGATGAATTGCTGCTCGCGCCGGGTGCGGTGTCGCAGCAGATGCGCTCGCTGGAGCAGCGTTCGAAGTGCAGCTGTTCGAGCGGGCCCGGGGCGCTACGAACTCACACCGCTCGGAAATAGCCGGCGCGTCGTCTTACCCGCTGCTTCGACGATCCGGAACTGGTGGTCGGAAATCTTGCGGCGACGGGCGATCCCCATCGCCTTAGCCTGAAAGTGGCGCCGGCTTTCAATGCGCGCTCTTTGACACCGCGGCTCGCTTCGTTTGCCTCGCACCAAGGCGGAGAGCTGCGTGGTGTCGGCCGCTTAGGCCCGCGCCTTGATTCGCTCGGGACTGAGCGGCAGGTCGCGCACCCGCTTGCCGATCGCGCTCGCAACGGCGTTCGCGAGCGCCGCGGACGCCGGGCCGACCGTTGCTTCGCCGGCACCCAGGCTCGGGTCATTCGGTCGATCGAGCAAGACGATGTCGATCGCCGGGACTTCGGCGAAGGTCATGATGGGATACTGTGCCCAATCGACGGACGTGATTGCCTCACGATCGAATCGCGCGCGCTCTTTGAGCGCCCAACTCAGTCCCTGCACGATGCCGCCCTCGCATTGACTGCGCACGCCGTCGGGATTGACGACCTGGCCCGCATCGATCGCCGCGATCGCGCGTGAGATGGCGATCCGCCCGCTTGCGCGGTCGACGTCGACATCCACGGCGACAGCGACATAGGTCGAAATGTTCTTGTAGCGTGCGTAAGCAAACCCGCGGCCGTGGCGGCCATCGCTGGACGGATTGCTACCCCAGTTGGACGCCCTGGCCGCAGCTTCAACGACTGCGCGTGCCCTGGGGTCTTTCAAGTGCGCCAGTCGAAATGCCACCGGATCAGCTCCCGCGGCCTGCGCAAGTTCGTCCATGAAGCATTCGATCGCGTAGGTGTTGCCTTGGCCTCCGAGCGTGCGCAGCGACCCAGTGCGTAGCGGCATCTCAGCCAGAAGGTGATTGACGATCCGCTGCCGCGGCAGCTCGTACAGCGGCACCGCATTGCGGTCGCCATTGCCGAAGGGTTGCGGAATTTTGGCCGGCGGCGATACGTGGAAGCCCTTGTCCAGGTACCAAGCTCCGAGGAGGTTCAGCCCGCCGGGTTGTCCCGGCCGTGTCGCGTGCGAGTTGCTCCAGAGCTCATAGTTCCAGTCGACGATCTTGCCTTCGGCCGACACAGCCGCCTTGGCTTTCATCACCATCGCCGGACCAATCGGCGACCACGCGAATTCATCTTGCCGGCTCCACTGGAGCTTCACGGGTTGACCTTCGACGGAAAGGGCGAGCAATGCGGCATCGAAGGCCGCGTCGTCGGCGCCGTTGTGGCCGTAGCATCCGGCGGCTTGCACGTGGACGACGTCGACGTCTTTTGCATCGAGCCCGAGAGCCGTGGCCAGATCGCCGCGCAGCGGGTAGGCACCCTGCGTATGCGACCAGACCGTCAGGTGGCCGTTCGCGTATTTCGCGACGGCGCAGCTCGGGCCGATCGACGCATGGCACAGGTAGGGACGGCTGTAAGTCGCCTCGACCCAGCGCACGCCTTCGCCGACCGGCGTGGCTTGCCCGGTTTCCTTGATGACCATGTCTTCGCCCGCGAACCTTTGAAGCTCCTGCATGAGATTCGAGTCGTTGGGCAGCCGCACGCCGGAAGACCAGCGGGCGCTCTTTCGCAGTTGTGCGGCCGCTGCAACTGCCTGCTCCTCGCGCTTGGCGACCACGCCGAGGAAGCTGCCCGTGCGTGTCACAGCCACGACACCGGGCATCGCGCGAACGACTTTCTCGTCGCAGTCGACCAGCTTCGCACCCGGGCCAAGCGGCCGCACCACGCGACCGAACAACGTTCCGGGCTGGCGCATGTCCTGCAGGAAAACACCTTGCGCCATCACCTTCGCGGGCAGGTCGATCCGCGGGATGTCGCGACCAACGAGTTTGTAGGCCGACGAGGGCTTCGGGTTGACCGCGGCGGGATTGACCGGTTGGCGTAGCAGCGACGGCGCTTGCCGGACGATGTCGCCGTACGTGGTTCGTTTCCCATCGGCTGTTCGCACGACACCGCCTTCGATCGTCAGGCTGGCGGGATCGGCTTGCAGCATCTGGGCTGCGGCTGCCGAGAGCACAGCGCGAGCCTGAGCGGCGGCCATGCGAAGCGCCGCGCCGCCCTGTTCGACGGATTGGGAGCCGAACGTGTAGCCCTCGTCGGGGCCGCGCGACGTGTCGGCCGAAACCATGCGGACCTGTTCGATGCCGACATCGAGCTCGTCCGCAGCGATCTGCGTGAGAGCCGTCAGGATTCCCTGGCCGAGCTCCGCCTTGCCGGTGAAGACGGTGACGGTATTGTCCTCGCCCACCCAGATCCAGCCGTCGAGGCGCTTGTTCTTGCCGAAACTGACGGGCGGTGGCGGATCCGCGGCCTGCGCTGTCGTCCCGATGGCAAACGTCGCCACGAAGGCGCCGACCCCCAGTCCGAAGCGCCGGCGCGTCATTTGCAAATCGTTCAGCATCACGCCATCTCCTTCGCGGCGCGTTGTACCGCCCGCACGATCCGGTTGTGGACGCCGCAGCGGCACAGATTGGCCGCCAGAGCCTGTTTGATCTGATTCTCCGAAGGACTCTTGTTGCGATCGAGCAGGGCCTTGGCGGACATGATCATCCCGTTGGTGCAATAGCCGCATTGCGCCGCTTGCGCTTCGATGAAGGCCTGCTGGAGCGGATGCGGTTTGCCCTTGGCCGCGAGGCCATCCAGGGTTGTGAAGGCGGCATTGCCTACCGAGCCGACCGGCGTCACGCACGATCGCGCGGGCTTGCCGCCGATGAGTACGGTGCAGGCGCCGCACTGCCCCGAACCACAACCGAACTGCGGCCCGTTAAGGCCCAGGTCATTGCGCAGCACATAGAGAAGAGGCGTCGCGCCGTCGCAAGTCGCGGATTTGCGTGCCGCGTTCACGTTCAGTGCGAATGTCTTCGGCACAGTTGTCTCCTCGCGCCCTTGATGAAGGCCCTTACTTGTCCAGCTTCAGGCCGAACAGGCGGGCCGCGTTGTCGCGTCCGATCTTTCGCTTGTCGTTCTCGCTGATCTCGCAGCGGTCGAACCATGCTGACGCATCGGCGTGCGTTTCGAAGGGATAGTCGACCGAATACATGATCCTGTCGGCGCCCATTTCGAGCATGGTGCAAAGAAGGGTCGGCGTGCGGAAGTTGCCGCTGGTCGTGACGTAGACGTTCTCGCGCAGGTAGTCGCCGACCTCACGCTTGCACGGCACGCCGCGCGGCGCCTTCTTCATGATGTTGTCCACGCGCCAGATGTTGAACGGGATGAACTCGCCCAGATGCCCGAGGATCATCTGCAACTGCGGGTGCCGATCGAACAGCCCGATCGTCATCAGGCGCAGCGCGTGGATGCTGGTTTCGACGGCGAACGACCACGTGGCCGCGGTCAGCCAGGGGAAGCCGTCGTAGATCGGCTCACGGCTCGGCAGCGGGTCGCGCGGGTGCATGTAGAAGGGCTTACCCAGGGCGGCCGCGGCGGCCCAGAAGTCGTTGAACATCGCGTGGTCGTAGTACACGACCTTCTCCGGATCGCCCACCTGCGAGAAGCCGTTGACCATGAAGCCGTGGAAGCCCAGCTTGCGCACGCAGCGCTCCAGCTCGCGCGCGGCGGCCTGCGGATCCTGCATGGGAAGGGCCGCGAAGCCGCCCAGCTTCGACGGATGACGAGAAACGCTTTCCGCGAGCGTGTCGTTCGCGCGGCGAGCGACGTCGATCGCGTTCTTCGGATCGTGGATGCTCTGGATGCCCGGCGAATTGAGCGAGAGGATGGAGAACCTGGTCCCTCCTTCTTCCATCCGTTCGAGCCGCTGCTGCTCGATGTCCAGGAGGTTCGACTTCAGGCGGGGCCAGAACTCCGGCGGAGCGTACAGCTTCGACTGGTCGATCGTGAGGTCGGTGGCGAAGTGCTCTTCGAGCGCGATCTTGTCTTTCATGTCTGCCTCAGTTTCAGCGGCTGCGGTTGTCGAGACTGAACGGACCCGCGCCGAAGTAGCCCATGTTCAGCAGCCCGCCGATGATCAGCAGGTTCTTGAGGAAATGGATCATCTGGTTCTGGTCGGCGAAGTTCCGGTGGAAGAACACACCCGCAGCCAGCGTGAAAGCCGCCATGACGAAAGCCGCCGGCCGCACGCGGAACCCGGCGATCATGAGAAGGCCGCCGCCGATCTCGACGACGATGGCGATGAACCATCCCAGTGGCGCCAGAGGCAGGCCCGCGGCGCTGATCATGCCGACGACACGGTCGTATCCCGCGAGCTTTCCGAAACCGCTCATGAGGAACGGCAAGCCGATCAGCAGGCGGCCGATATGCGGGATGTAGGCAGGTGGCATGGATTCAGTTTTCATGAGTGGGTTTCATGGAGTGATAGAGATAGAGGAAGGCGGAAGAAGGTGACCCGTGACGGTGCGCGCCACGGCATCGCAGTCGTCGGGACCGGCGTCCGCGCGCCAGGCGACGTGCAGGTCCGGGCGCAGCAGGACGAGGCGGCGGCCGCAGACCTGGTGCGCGCGTTCGTCCTGCAGCTTGACGACATCGAGCGGCGCGTCGATCTTCGCGAAAGCGGCCTGCAGCGGGCTGGTGTCGCAGTCGCTGCCGAAGTCGAACAGCGTGTAGCCGAGACCGGCCAGATCGTGCAGCGCGCGGCCGTCGTTCAGCCACGCATGCGGCAGGCGCGATCCGGGGCTCGAGCTGGGCAGGTAGTTGATGAAGTCCGATTCGTGGGGGGGCTCGCCCTCGCCGCACACGATCGGCGAGCCGGCGTACGTGTAGCCCAGCTCGGTGCCGGCCATCTCGTAGATGCGTCGCTGCGCGACCTGCGCGAGCCGGGTCACTTCGGCGCGCGTCGCCGCGCCGTCGGGAGAGTCGTCGCGGATGTTGGGTCGCACCGCGCTGCGCCAGATGGCCAGGCCTGCGGCCGCGAATCCCGCTGAGTCGACATTGCGCCTTCCCACGGAACGCCGTTCGATTTCGTACGACGGCAGCAGGGCCCGTCCGCCCCAGCCTTGAATTGCGCCTGCGAGCTTCCACGCAAGGTCGGTGGCGTCACCCACGCCTGTATTCATCCCGAGGCCCCCAGTCGGTATCACCAGGTGCGCGGCGTCGCCCGCGATGAGCACGCGGCCGCGACCATAGCGTTGGGCCAGGAGCAGATGCATGGTCCATTCGCGCACGCCGAGGATGTCGACGTGACAGTCGTAGCCCGCCAGACGACGTATCGCCGACACGAAGTCGGCATCGTGGGGAAGGGTGCTGTGCAGGCCGAAGTGAAGCCCGTCACCCTGGACGATGATGGTGTTCCTGTGCTCATCGGCGATCCAGTAGTGCCGGGCGCGTCCGATGGGCATGCGCTGCTGCAGGTCGCGCGAACGGAAGAACACCTGGCGCAGTTTCGAGATGCCGCCGCGACCTTCCAGCGGAATGCCGAGCTGTTTGCGGACCAGGCTGGTGCCGCCGTCGCAGCCGACCAGGTAGCGCGTCGTCACGGACGACAGCACGTCGCCGCCCTGTAAGCGCAGCGTCACGCCGCCGTCCACTTCCTCG
>Ga0137410_10002761_pt1 | contig 11945 bp, 8 predicted proteins | sample CZODoug1_16funga_FD_108878 | JGI IMG/M metagenome (GOLD analysis project Ga0137410, IMG submission 108878) | Vadose zone soil fungal communities from Angelo Coast Range Reserve, California, USA - CZODoug1_16fungal (Illumina Assembly) | ecosystem: Environmental > Terrestrial > Soil > Vadose zone... | reverse complement strand
CTGAGGCGCGCGCAATACGCCTGCGTGATCGCAACGAACGCGCAACGAACGCGCGACGAGCGCGCAACGAGCGCAGCGGCAGGCGCAGCGATTCAACACGGGGCATCGGCTGCCGCCAGCAACAGGGTTCGGTGCATCGGTCAAGGTCGGGTCGGAGCAGAAAAGCGGCGCTGGAGCGGGCGAAGGGAGTCGAACCCTCGTCATCAGCTTGGGAAGCTGAGGTAATGGCCGTTATACGACGCCCGCGGCGGAAGTGACGAATTCTAGGGCAGTCGAACCCTCCTGCAACGCGCCGGCGTCGATCTGCACCTAGCCAGGCGGCACCGCGATAGGGTTGCTCCGGGCTTCTCCCTGGGGTCACCCCTAGAAACTCGACTTGCTTAGCACAGCGCAATAAATCGCAACCCATGCCGAGCTGGCGCGCTGTCCGGGCCGCTGTCGTCGTGCATTTTGATTGCGCAAAATGACTACCCTGCGTGGCAATAACTCGCTGAATGCGCGTCGCTCGTCAGTCGACAATCGACCTAATGCTCACGACCTTGGGACGAAGCGAAATGGCACTAACAGCAGCGGCAGGCACGACAGCGGAGTTAGCAACTTTGCTGGTCGTCGACGACACTCCCGAAAACCTGACGATTCTCGCCGAATTGCTGGGCTCTCAGTATCGGGTACGAGTGGCCAATTCCGGCAAGCGAGCGCTCGAAGTGGCCGTCACCGAACCGCGACCCGACCTGATCCTCCTCGACGTGATGATGCCGGAAATGAGCGGCCATGACGTGCTGGACGCGTTGAAGATGGATCCGCGCACATGCTCGATCCCGGTTATTTTTGTCACCGCAATGGACGCCGACGAGGACGAGCAGATCGGACTCGCCCTCGGCGCGGTCGACTACATCACGAAACCTCTGCGGCCCGCGATCGCGAAGGCGCGCGTGCGAACGCAACTCGAACTGAAACTGGCCCGCGACCGCCTGCACAATCAGAACGTTCACCTGGAGGCCGAGGTAGCGCGGAGGATGCGCGAAAACCTCTTGATCCAGGATGTCAGCATTCGCGCGCTGGCGCGATTGGCAGAAACGCGAGACCCGGAAACCGGCAGTCACATTCTGCGCACCCAGGAGTACGTGCGCCTGCTGGCACAACTCCTGAGGGCGCATCCGCGCTTTGCCGCGGCGCTCAATGACAGCACGATCGACGGGCTCGCCAAGTCAGCCCCTCTGCACGACATCGGCAAGGTCGGCATCCCGGACCACATCCTGCTGAAGCCCGGCAAACTCACGCCGGCGGAGTGGGTCATCATGAAGACCCACACGACGCTGGGTGCCGAGGCGATCGCGCAGGCCGAGCGTGACAGCGATCACCGGGTCGAATTTCTGCGTTTCGCGAAAGAGATCGCGCGCTCACATCACGAGAAGTGGAATGGCAGCGGCTATCCCGATGGTCTGCGGGGCGACGACATTCCGATTTCCGCGCGGCTGATGGCGCTGGCCGATGTGTTCGACGCGCTGACTTGCCGGCGCGTGTACAAGGAGGCGTTTCCGTTCGAGCGCTCGCGCGACATCATCATCGAGGGTCGCGGCCAACATTTCGATCCTGATGTGGTCGACGCCTTCACTGCTCATTTGGAGCAGTTTCGCGCCATCGCCGTGCTCCACGCCGATCCGGATCCGATCGACGTTGTTGCCAAGGAGCCATCTTTGAGCGTCGCTTGAGCGTGGTCGCGCGCGGGCTTGCCGACGAAACCCGCGACGACATCCTGACGATGGCCGACTCGCGTTCATCACTTCCTGATAAGGACGCTGGCGCGGAGCTCAGGTTACGCGCGCCGCTCGTGCCAATCCTGTTGGCTTCGGTTGCGATCGTGCTCGCCACCGCGGTGGCGATTGCGAACCACTTTCAGCAGCAAACACAACGAGGAGGGGTGCGGGTCGAAGCGATCGCCAATCTGAAAGCCGCGCAGATCGCGGCCTGGCTGCAGGGCTTGCAAAGAGAAGTGCTGTTCATACGCGGCAGCGTGTTGTTTGCCGATCAGTACCAACGCTTGCGCGTCGCCGGCGACGCAACCAGCGGCGCCAAGATGTTGCAACGGTTGATTGAATACCGAACGTTCCACAGCTTTCAAAGCGTCCTTGTAATCGATGAGCGCGGTGAGGTCGTGCAGCGCGAAGCCGGCGCCGACCTGGAAATCTCGCCCGAGTTGAAGGCGACTGCCCTGCGCGCAATGGCCAGTCGTGAAAGTCAGCGCACGGATCTGTACGCGAGCGGCGAACGAGACGTCCCGGTACGAATCGATTTCGTTGCCCCCTTGGTGCACACCGGGTCACCGGCGCGCGCGGCGGTCGTGCTGCGGGTCGACCCAAGCGAATTCCTGTGGCCGGTTCTGAACGAGTGGCCCGTGCCGACCCGGACCGGGACGTCGCTGCTGGTGCGGCGCGACGGTAATGACGTGGTCGAAGTATCGGGACAAGTGAGGACGCCAATATCCACGCCGGATCTCCTCGCCGCGCGCGTGATCCGTGGTGACGCTCCCGCCGGCGTCGCACACAGTGGTCTCGATTTTCGAGGGAAATCAGTCCTGGGGGTGGTGCAACCCGTCACCGGGACGGATTGGTTCCTTGTGTCTCAGATCGACGCCCACGAAATCGGCGAGGAGGCCCGCCCTGATGCGCTCTGGATCGCGGCCTTGGGCGCGCTCGCGCTGCTCGTGGTCGCGGTCGCCGCCCATCTCTTCGGCCAACGGCAACGTTTGCTGCTGACTCGGCTGGAGCGCGATCGGCAAGGCGAGCAGGAACAGGCGCTGCTTGCCTCGGCTGAGTTTGTCCAGGCGGTCGAGGACTCGGTCCACGATCACATGGCAGTGCTCGACAACACCGGCACCATTGTCGCCGTCAACGCAGCATGGCGGCAATTTGCGCTGGACAACGGCCCATCACCCGGCCAGCAGCCTTCGCCAAGCGGCGTCGGCGTCAATTATCTAGAGATCTGCCAAATCACATCGGGCGAATGCGAGCGTGTCGCCCAGGCCGCGTACGACGGAATTCTGGATGTGATCGCCGGCGGTCGAGCGAGCATGACGCTCGAATATCCGTGTCATTCGCCGTTGCAACAACGTTGGTTCTTGATGAACGTGACGCCGCTGAGAGCAGCCAATGGCGGCGCGGTCGTGGTTCATACCAACATCACGGCGCGCAAGCAGATGGAGCTTGCGCTCGCGCAGAGCGAAACGACGAACCGGACTCTTCTGGAGTCGCTCTCCGATGGCGTGTTCGTCGCGCAAGATCTTTGTTTTGCGTTTGCCAATCCGGCGCTACCGGCATTGCTCGGCTATGAACCCGAAGAGTTCATCGGTCTGCCGTTCGAACGCATCGTCGCGCCAGAATTTCTCACGCTGTGGATTGATCGTTTCAATCAGCGCATCGGCAACGGGCCAGAGCCAACCGACCGCGATGAAGCTCGTCTCCTGCGCAAGGGCGGCGCCGACAGCATCTGGATCGAACTTCGTGCCGGTCGCTTTCAGTATCAGGGCCGGCCTGGCGTTCTGGGAATCGTCCGCGACATTTCCGAGCGCAAACGCGCCGAAGCGGCGCTGCGAGAAAGCGAAACCCGCTATCGCTCCCTGGTAACCAGTCTTGCCTATGGCATCGTGCTGATCGACGACGCCGGCCGTGTTCAAGCTGTCAATCCAGCGGCGGAGCGCATCCTCGGAGTGGCGGCAACGGCGATGGTCGGCACGCTGATAAGCGCATCGCTGCTCGAGGTCGTCGACGAACACGGCAATCCGACACCGCCTGAGCAACGAGCCGCCATGCTGGCGCTGACCACGGGGCAGTCGCAGCACGGCGTGGTCGCCGGTGTGCGCCGCGCCGGCGGAGAAACGCGATGGATCACGATCAACGGCGAACCGATTTTCGACCTCGGCAAGACACGGCCGAGTGGTGTCGTGCTTTCGTTTGCCGACGTCACCGAATCGCACAAGAATCAGGCGGAGCTCGATCAACATCGCGACCGCTTGGAAGAGCTCGTGGCCGCACGCACGCTGGAACTGCTGCGAGCCAATCAGGCGCTGATCCAAAGCGACAAATTCACGCGTGCTGTGACCGACAACCTGCCGGTTTCGGTCGCGTATTGGGATCGGGATTTGCGTTGCCGCTTCGCGAACAAAGCTTATGCCGACCACTTTGACACGACGCCCGAGCAGTTGCTCGGCGTGTCATTGCGGGAAATGAGAGGCGGAGAGTTAATTGAGCGTACGGAGTCCAGAGTCCGCGCGGTTCTTCGCGGCGAAGCGCAGGACTACGAACGAGCGTTTGACGATGCATCCGGCGCGCGCCGCACCAGCTGGGCGCAACTCGTGCCCGATACGCGCGACGGCGAGGTCGCCGGATTTTTTGTACTCGTTTCAGACGTCACCACGGTCAAGCGGGCTGAACTGAGCTTGCAATCCATGAACGCGGAACTGACGGATGCACGCGACCGCGCGGAATCGGCGAATCGAGCAAAAAGCGCGTTCCTGGCCAATATGAGCCACGAAATTCGCACGCCGATGAACGCGATTCTTGGGCTGACGCACCTGCTGCAGCGTGAGGTCAGCGACATACGGCACATTACCCGCTTGCACAAAGTTAACGACGCAGCACAACACTTGCTGGCGATCATCAACGACATCCTCGATCTGTCAAAGATCGAGGCTGGAAAATTGACGCTCGACGCGACCGAATTCGAATTCGAGCCCATGTTGCAACGGGTCTGTTCACTGGTGGCCGACAAAGCGCTGGCCAAAGGGCTCGAAGTCGTCTTGAAGATCGATCCGCGCTTGCTGCGCCGGGTTGCCGGCGACGAAACCCGACTGAGTCAGGCTCTGCTCAACTACGCCAGCAATGCCGTCAAATTCACCGAGCGCGGATCCATTGTGTTGCGGGCAACTTTGCAGGAGGAGTGTAAATCGGACCTGCTGGTGCGCTTTGAGGTCCAGGACACCGGCATCGGGGTCGGATCCGGCGATATCGATCGCTTGTTCAATGCTTTCGAACAGGCGGACAAATCGACGACCCGAAAGTACGGTGGCACCGGACTCGGCCTGGCCATCAATCGCCGCCTGGCGCAATTGATGGACGGCGACGTCGGCGTCGACAGCCAACTTGGAGTCGGCAGTACGTTCTGGTTCACGGCACGACTTGGGCGAGTGGTCGGCGCACCGACGCCGTCGGGTCGTCGCAGCGTCAGTGGCAGGCGCGCGCTGGTGGTCGACGATTTGCCCGAAGCCCGCGAGGCTGCGCACGCGTTGTTGCAAGGCTTTGGGCTACGAACCGACGCCGCTGACTCGGGTAGTGCCGCGCTGGCGGCCGTCGCGGCGGCGGTCCAGGACGGCGATCCGTTCGACTTCGTGTTGCTCGACTGGAACATGCCTGGAGTGGACGGACTGCAAACAGCGCGGCAACTACCGGAACTGCTCGCTGAGATGCCGGTACTGATCTTACTCACGGCGTTTGACGGCTCCAAACTGCGCGATGAAGCGCGGGCCGCAGGATTCGCTCTTACGCTGTCCAAGCCGGTCTCCCCGTCCACGCTGCTCGACGCGTTGCTCGAAGCCTGGTCACTAGCCAAGGACCCGGCGAAAGCGACGCAGTCTCTCGTTCATGCACCCATGGCAGATATGGCCGCGGCAATCGCCGGCGCGCGCGGGCAGCGCGCTCTCCTGGTTGAGGACAATCCGATCAATCAAGAGTTGGCAATCGACTTGCTGCGCTATTGCGGTCTAGCGATTGACCTCGCTGAAAATGGCGCGCAGGCCGTGGCGATGGCGGAGCGGACCGACTACGACATCATCCTCATGGATGTGCAGATGCCGGTCATGGACGGACTCGAGGCCAGCCGCGCGATCCGGCGCCTGCCAGGGCGAGAGCACACGCCGATTGTCGCGATGACGGCAAACGCGTTTGCTTCCGATCGTGCTGCTTGCCTCGCTGCGGGCATGAATGAGCACCTTGCCAAGCCGGTATTGCCCGAAGTGTTGTTTGAAATCGTCGCGCGGATGTTGCCGCAGCATGCACGCGCAACGCCGCTCGGATCCGCGGCCGGCGCCCCTGATTGGGTGGCCGCCCGCGATATGCTGGACCGGCTTCAATTGCTGCTCGCGCAGGACGATGCCGACGCCGGCCGATTGCTGCGCGACGCCGAGCCGCTCTTGCGCAGATCTGTCGAGGAGTACTACGAATTGCTCGCGCGCACGATCGGGCGGTATGACTACCAAGGCGCGCTCGATGTATTGCGCCAGGCGCGAGAAAGGCGCCCGGAGCTGTGTTCCAGCCCGGTCGCACAGTAACCCAGCGGCAAGACCCACAGCCGGGTGTTGAGACTCATCCAGTCGAGAACCCCGGCACCAGCGCGCGGTCGCCGCGATCGAGCATCTGCTTGGCTTGCTCGGGCGCGTTATCGCGACGCCGAATACAACATCAGCGTAACCGCAATCGCCATCAACCCAGTAGCGAGCCAGCCGAAAAATCGCAGCCGGCCGCGGATTGCAAAATCGCCCAGCGCGCGCGGATTGCTCGCGAGCAGCATCAACATCGCCATGATCGGCACCGCGGCGATGCCGTTGACCACGGCGCTGAACACGAGCGCCTTGATCGGATCGATCGGTGTGAAGTCGAGCGCCGTGCCAGCGATCGTGCCACCGATCACGACGGCATAAAAACCGCGCGCTTCGCCAAAACGATGGTCGAGACTGCCGTGCCAGCCGAGCGCGTCGGCGACTGCATACGCCGTTGAGCCCGCCAGCACCGGCACCGCAAGCAACCCTGTTGCGATGATGCCGACGGCAAACAGGACAAACGCCTGCTCGCCCGCGAGCGGCCGCAAGGCCTCGGCCGCCTGCACCGCGCTGTCGATGCTGATCGCGCCGTGGGCATGCAGCGTGGCCGCGGCCGCGATCATGATCGCGGCCGCAATCACATTCGAGAACACCATACCGGAGACCGTGTCGAATCGAATGCGCAACAGCGCCGCCGGGGCGCGCTCCGGCGCCGCCAGCAACGTCGGGCTGCCCTTGCGCTGCATCTCTTCGACCTCCTGGCTCGCCTGCCAGAAAAAGAGATACGGACTGATCGTGGTGCCGAGCAATGCAACCACGATCAGCAACGCGTCGAAGTCCACATGCAGTTGCGGCGCCACCAGCGCGACAGCCGCAGCACGCCAGTCGACTTTCGCATAAAACAGCACGGCCACGTACGCAAGCAGCGCGAGCGTCAGCCACTTGAAGATTGCCGCCAGCCGCGCGTACGGCAGATACACCTGCAGAAAGGCGATCAGTAGCCCGAACAACAGCGCGTGCCCGTGCTGGCGGCCGCCTACCAGCATTTGCAGCGCTTCGCCCATCGCCGCGATGTCGGCCGTGATGTTGATCGTGTTCGCGATCACGAGCAGCGCCACCAGAAAAATCACCAAAGGTCGCGGATAATGCGCGGCGAGGTTGGCGGCGAGTCCCTGACCGGTCACGCGGCCGATGCGCGCCGCGGCCAGCTGGATCGCCACCATCAAGGGCGTCGTGAGAAGTGTGGTCCACAGCAGGCCGACGCCGTATTGCGCGCCGGCCTGCGAATAGGTCGCGATTCCGCTCGGATCGTCGTCAGCGGCGCCGGAGACGAGTCCCGGCCCCAGCGCGTGCATGGTGGCGCGCAACTTGTCGCGCAGCGGTGTGCGCAGGGAACGGGCGATCATCGGCGCAGGCAGTCAAGGGGCAGGATGAGGCGGGCGGAGTATGCCTGCGCAGCCGCGAAAGAGGCGTCACCAGCAGCAACGAGTCTGGGCGTGTCACAGCAGTCCGGTTGCGCGCAGTACCAGCCGGTCGCACCGATCGGCGCTCAGTCAGCAAGCAGGAGCGATGCAAAGTGGATTTCGGTCTGTTGATCGAGCAATACGGATATCCGGTGCTGGTCGTAGGTTGCCTGCTCGAGGGCGAGACCATTCTCGCGTTGGCAGGATTCGCGGCGCGCCGCGGTCATCTCTTCTTGCCATGGGTGATGGTGGTGGCCGCGATCTCCGGTTGGATCGGCGACCAGATCTTTTTCTGGCTGGGACGCCGACATGGCACGCTGGTCCTGCAACGCATGCCTTCGGTGGCAGCGCAGGCGCAGCGGGTGCAACGCCTGATCCTGCGCTATGACGCGTGGGTCATCGTCGGCGTGCGCTTTGCCTACGGTTTGCGCATTGCCGGGCCGGTGTTGATCGGCACCTCCGGCGTGAGTGCCGCGCGCTTCGCGTTTTTCAACGGACTGGGCGCGATCCTGTGGGCAACGATCGTCGCCAGTCTCGGCTGGGCCCTTGGCGCCGCCGTCGAGAGCCTGCTCAATGAAGTGCACCAATACGAGGTCTGGTTGTTCGCGTTGATCGCAGCCGTAGCGATCGGTCTGTTCCTATGGCATCGCCTGCGCGACCGGTCACAGCGCGATCGCATAGACTGAAACGCGGCCACTGCGTGGCGCGCTGGCTGACTCGGTAACATCACGTTCTGCTTGCGGCCTCGCTGCGACCGCTCCGCCGCATCGTCAATACCCAGGGCATGCGCGGCAGGTCGCACGAGAATCCGCGCGATGACCCTATGACCGCCTCGCAAACAATCGCGATCATTATCAATGGCGCCGAGCGCTCGATCGGACGCGGGACCACCATTGCGTGGCTGCTGTCGGCCCAAGGTGCCAGCAACAAGAGGGTGGCTGTTGAGCGCAATGGCGAAATCGTGCCGAAGCATCGCCATGGCAACACCGTGCTCGAGCCGGGTGATCGACTCGAAATCGTGATCGCGGTCGGTGGCGGTTAGTCGTGGCGATCCGTGGCGACGCGTCCTGACCCGTGACTGTGGTGGCGACGGAGCGATGATTCGCGCGCGACGGCGCGAATCCCACTTACGAACATCGATCGGCGGCGCGTTGCGCGCCATGAGTTGAACACTATCGACAGCCGATCTTGATTCCTGGAGTTTTCAATGAACGATCTGTCCTCGCCCAGCGTTGATGTCATGCGCATCGGCCAGCGCGCGTTCGCCTCGCGCTTGCTGCTCGGCACCGGCAAATACCGCGATTTCGCGCAAACGCGCGCTGCGGTCGATGCGAGCGGCACCGAGATCATCACTGTTGCGATTCGCCGCACCAACATTGGCCAGACCGCGGGCGAACCCAATCTGCTCGACGTGCTGCCGCCCGAGCAGTTCACGCTGTTGCCCAACAGTGCCGGCTGCTACACGGCCGACGACGCGGTGCGCACGCTGCGTCTGGCGCGCGAGCTGCTCGATGGTCACGCGCTCACCAAGCTCGAGGTGCTGGGCGATCCGCAGACGCTTTACCCCAACATGCCGGAGACCGTGCGCGCGGCCGAAACGCTGGTACGCGAGGGCTTCGAGGTAATGGTCTATTGCTCCGACGATCCGATCCAGGCGCAGGTGTTGGCGTCGATCGGCTGCGTCGCGGTGATGCCGCTCGCATCGCTGATCGGCTCCGGCATGGGACTGCTCAATCCGTGGAATATCCAGCTGATTCTGGAGCGCGTGTCGGTGCCGATCATCGTCGACGCCGGCGTGGGCACCGCATCGGACGCGACGATTGCGATGGAGTTGGGCTGCGCCGGGGTGCTGATGAATACCGCGGTGGCGCTCGCGAATGATCCGGTGCTGATGGCCGGCGCGATGAAAAAAGCGGTCGCCGCCGGCCGCGAAGCGTTTCTCGCGGGGCGCATGCCGAAGAAGCTTTATCGCGGCTCGCCGTCATCGCCAACCGCCGGCGTGATCGGTAGCGCGTAGCGCCCCAGCGCGCGCAACCGAACGATTCCGGATTCTGTTCTGATGACCGTTCCCGCACGCCTGTTGCGGCCGCTAGCTATGAGCAAAGTCCGCGCTGACGACGGCCATGTCATCGCCTCGGCTTCACCGGCGCCGCCCGCCAGTAGAGCGCCGCGGAAGATTCGCAGCTTCGCCCTGCGCCGTGGCCATGTCACCAATGCGCAGAAACGCGCCTACGACGAACTCTTCCCGCTTTACGCGTTGCCGTACACCCATGAGCCGCTTGATCTCGCAACTGCGTTCGGTCGCGCCGCACCGGTCGTGCTTGAGATCGGCTTCGGCATGGGCGAAACGACCGCCGAGATCGCCCGCGCGCATCCGGAAATTGATTTTCTCTGTGTTGAAGTCTTCGCGGCGGGCATTGGCTCGCTGGCGCGCCGCCTCGCGGAGCAGGGAAGCGGCAACGTCCGGATCATTCAGCACGATGCGGTCGAGGTAGTGCGCACGATGCTGCGTAGGGAATCGCTCGCCGGCGCGCACATCTTCTTTCCCGACCCCTGGCCCAAGGCACGCCACCACAAGCGGCGCCTGGTGCAACCGCCCTTCGTGCAGGAACTCGCGCGGTGCATTGCCCCGGGCGGCTATCTGCACTGCGCGACCGACTGGCAACACTACGCCGAGCAGATGGCGGTGGCGCTCGGCGCCGAGCCGCTGCTGCGCAATCAGCACGTGCAATTCGCGGCGGGCCCGGACAATCCACTGTGCCAGCGGCCGGTCACCCGGTTTCACGCGCGGGGCGAACGACTCGGCCACAAGGTTTGGGACCTTGTTTTTCTGCGGCTGTAAATAAGACCTTGGCATGGACGCGACCGCATCGGAACCGGCAACTGAACGATCGAAGGCCAGCCTGGTGCCCGATCCCCGGTCATGCGATCAGCCGATCGCGGGCGTCGGCGAACCCCCTGTATTTTGCGTTTTGCGTTTCTCGCGCTCGCTGTAATCTCACTCGCTCCCCTGCTCATTCGCCCACTGCGCTGACCCACGACGCTGAGCGCGCCGCTGACGCGCGCCACCGCTTGCCCCATGCTCGACTTTCCGATCATCAAGGATCTATCGCCCAACGTCATTGCCGCGGCGGCCGCGGCACTGGCGACGCTGGTGGCGGCGTTTATCAACATGCGCATCTCATGGCGGCGCGAGGTCCTGGATCGCATGCGTAGCGGCCGCGGCAGCAAGCGGAGCCGACGCGGCCTGTTGATTGCGATCGTCATCATGGTCACCGCCGCGGGCGTCGGCGGCTACGCTGCGGCGCTCTATCAATTTCAGAATTCCAACCGACAAATCGAAGCGCTGCGCACGGATCTGCAGCAACGCATTGTGCAGATCCAGGACGCCGCGCAGCGACTCGAATCGGTGCGAACTGGCGAGCGCGAATCGTTCGCCAACGAAGCACAGATCGTGGTCGAACGCCGCCGTGGCGGCGAGGGGGCGGTGGCCGCGGCGCGCTTGGCGCCGTGCCGCGGGCGCACGGCCGTGGCCGATGCCGGCGCCAGCAACGCTGCCAGCGCGGCGGCCGGTCCTACCAACTCTCAAGGTGCGAGCGCAACGGTGCCGCCGACAGCGTCACTTTCCTCGTCGTGCAGCGAAGCCGATGCGCCGCGCGTGGCGCTGTGCGCAGTTGTGCCGGCCGCCGCGACGGTGTACGATGTTACGCTCTTCGCGCGCTTCGATGGCGATAACGGTGCGTGGAACGAGCGGCGCGTGGCGCTGGGCGCCGAGCTCGGCAACGCCCGCTTCGCGCGGGCGCCATTCGAACGCGCCGAAAGCGACGCGGCCAAGGAAGTCTGCGTCGACGTCTGGTCGTGGGCCGACCACGCTCTGGACGCGCGCATCGTCGCGCGCTACCTGGTGCCGGAGGCCCCGGCCAGTGCGCCGCTCGCGGCGCAGCTCAAGCATTGAGGGTCGCGGCGCGCGCGCCGTGCTCAGGTCAAGCGTGCTTTGCGTTCTTGATTCGCGCTTGATTTCACGCTCGAAAATTCGCTGATCGACCTGCGCGATGCGAGCGCATGTTTGCTGCCGCAGTCGATCCGGCCCTGCTCCGTTGCCGTGCCAGACATGCACCTCAGGCGGCGCGCCCTGCCGCCGCGGACAGCGCCTGGGTCAAAGCGTGCGCGAT
>Ga0137410_10002757_pt1 | contig 11949 bp, 13 predicted proteins | sample CZODoug1_16funga_FD_108878 | JGI IMG/M metagenome (GOLD analysis project Ga0137410, IMG submission 108878) | Vadose zone soil fungal communities from Angelo Coast Range Reserve, California, USA - CZODoug1_16fungal (Illumina Assembly) | ecosystem: Environmental > Terrestrial > Soil > Vadose zone... | reverse complement strand
GGGTTGTGGCGGCTCGATCCCGATCTCAGCGTGACTCTGGTCGACGACGGCATCATCTGCTCGAACGGCCCGTGCTGGAGCCCCGACGACAAGACCTTCTATTTCGCCGATACCTTCCAGGGCGAGATCTGGAAGTACGACTACGACATCGCGACCGGTACGCCCTCCAACAAGCGCCTGTTCGCCTCGTTCAAGGAGGATGCGGGAGTCGCCGACGGCTCGACCGTCGATGCCGAGGGCTGCGTGTGGAACGCGCAGCTCATCTCGGGCGACTTGGTGCGCTACGCGCCCGACGGCTCGGTCGAGCGGCGCATCGGCATGCCGGTGCGCAACATCACCAGCGTCATTTTCGGCGGGGACAAGCTCGACGAGATCTACGTCACCTCGATGGCGCGGGTGAAGCACCCGGCGGTGCACGACCGTTTCGCGAAAGAGGTGAAGCCGCAGTTCCTCGCCGGGAGCCTGTTCCGCATCACCGGACTCGGCATCCGCGGCGTGCCCGAGCCGCGGTTCGCTGGCTGAGGAGCCGGGATCCCGAAGGTGCGTGTCAGTGTCCTGGCGCCAAGTTGGCCAGGCTGCGGGTTTCCGAGGAAAGGATGGCGTAGATGTTCATGCCGAGGTTCATCCCCATGATGCGCCCTCCCTCCCTTTTCACCTGGTCGGGCACCAGGGCGAGCGAGCGCTGCAGCGCCGCGTCGAGGCTCGCCTTCTGCTCCGGGTGAAGCTGAACGAGGATGTAATGGGCCGCGGCAGCGGCGGCGGCCTCGTTCGAAGTCCCGATCGCCTTGGGCGGGGTCACCAGGAGGCGGGAAGGACCCCTGGCCTCGTTGAAGTTGATGGTCTCGGACATGGCGATATTCACCATGGCCATGACTCGCGACTCTTCGTAAGCACGATACCGCCCGGATGCGGTCACCGTGCTCAAAGCGATGGTGTTCCAGTCGGCGATCACGTCGGCGCGGGCGAGCGAGCCGGTCAAAAGGACTGCGGCGAGCAAACTGCGAACGAAAGGCATTTTCGGGTAGCGCATGTCGGGCTCCTTGTCTTGAGTTCCCCGGGTCCATCGGGCTCGGGGTCTCCAACGGAGACCAGTTTGCCGGGCACGGTCTACCCGACTCTGCGCAGCGTTGCATGCTTTTCGTGTGAACTAATAACAACCCTTGCGCAGTGCTTCGTCCTGGTAACAGAATAGGTAGAAGCAGCGGCCGAGGGGCAACACTCCAGGGAGGGTCGATGCAAAAGCCGAATCCGAAGGGCCCGTCACCCGACGAAATCCTGAGCGTGATCGATCTCAGGGACACTGCCCAGCATGCGGTCAAGCGAACGTTCCCGAAAAACACTGTCGTCGTCAGCGAGGGTGACCAGACCGATTCGCTCTACATCATCGTCTCCGGGCGGGTGAAGATCTACGTCAGCGACGACAAGGGCAAGGAAATCGTCCTGAGCGAATCAGGACCCGGGGAGTACTTCGGGGAAATGGTGCTTGACGAAGGCCCGCGCTCGGCTTCGGTGATGACGCTCGAGCCGACGCAGTTCCTGGTCATCCCGAAAGAGGACTTCACGGAATTCCTGGTGAAGAGCCGGGAATTCTCACTGCGCCTCATCCTCAAGCTCATCCGGCGGGTGCGCGCGCTCACCAACGACGTGAAGAGCCTCGCGCTCATGGACGTATACGGCCGTGTGGCGCGGATGCTCCTGGACCTCGCCGTGGAGCGCGGCGGCTTGCTCGTGATCGAGGGAAAGCCGACACAGCAGGAAATAGCAAGCCGCGTCGGCGCCTCGCGGGAGATGGTCAGCCGGATCCTGGGCGACCTCGCGAGCGGGGGCTACATCGAGGTCGAGCGCGACAAAATCACCATCGCCCGCGCGCTGCCGCGTGCGTGGTAGGGAGCTCGCGGCGATGTGAATTTGTCACAAGTTTGAGCCGCACTATCTAACAGCCCGCCGGTTACGCCCGAGCACAATGACCGCAATGGATGGGAGTTTCGCAACTGCGCGCAAATCGGGTGATCGGAGGAGGAAACGCCGCCGATTCCTGGCCGCGCTTGCCTTGGGCGCGCTCGCGGCGCCGTTTGCTGCCTTTACCCAAGGGAAAGTCTGGCGCATCGGCATCCTGCGCTCCGGCTCGCCCCCAGATACCCTTGTAGAGGCATTCAAGGAAGGGCTGCGCGAACTTGGCTATGTCGAGGGGCGAAACCTCGCCATCGAGTATCGATGGACCGAGGGCCTAGAGGAACGACTCCTGGGCCTTGCAACGGACCTAGTCCGCGTCAAGGTCGATATCATCGTCGCTTCCGGAGGCGCGCCGGCGGTCGCCGCCAAGCAAGCGACTACCGCGATACCTATCGTCATGACGGCCGGACCCGACCCGGTAGAGATTGGCCTAGTCGCAAGCCTCGCCCGGCCCGGTGGAAACGTCACGGGACTCTCGGCCCAGTCAAACGAATTGCCGGGGAAATGGCTGGAGTTCCTGAAAGAAACCGTCCCGAAACTCTCGCGCGTCGCTGCGCTCTGGGATCCGGCAATCGGCGAAGGCATGTTGCACGCGTCGGAGCGCGCGGCGCGGTCCCTGAGCCTGCGCCTGCAGGCGCTGAGGGTAGAGCGGCCGGGCGATTACGCGACCGCCTTTGCCGAGGCGCGCAGGCATCGCGCTCAAGCCCTTGTCGTTCTGGGGTCAGGGTTAAATTATGCGAACCGGGCACGCATCGTGGAACTCGCGGCGAAGCACCACTTGCCGACGATGTACCACACACGGGACTATGTGGTCGATTCAGGCGGCCTCATATCGTATGGGGTAGACACCTATGCCTTGGGTCGACGCGCCGCCACCTACGTCGACAAAATCTTCAAGGGTGCAAAGCCAGCCGATCTTCCGGTCGAACAGCCGACCAAATTCGAGTTGATGGTCAATCTCAAAACCGCCAGAGCGCTCGGCATCACGATCCCGCGGTCGATCCTTCTGCGCGCCGACAAAGTAATCGAGTGACTACACGCAGACAACTCCTGATTGTTTTTAGCGCAAGCGCGCTCACGGCGCCGCTCGCTTCCTTCGCCCAGCCGCAGAACAGGATCTGGCGCATCGGTTTCCTCGCGCTGCGCCACGTGGATTTCGTCGAGACCGACTACAACTACGGCCCTTTCCGCCAGGGAATGCGCGAGCTCGGTTACGTCGAAGGCAGGAACCTCGTGATCGAATGGCGTTCGGCCGAGGGCAAGGTGGAGCGCTTGCCGGCGCTGGCGGCCGAGCTGGTTCGGCTCAAAGTGGATTTGATCGTGACCACGGGAACGCCCGTAGCCAGCGCCGCGCAGAAAGCCACCGCCACGATTCCCATCGTCATCGGAAGTGCCAACGATCCGGTCGGCAGCGGACTCGTCAAAAGCCTTTCGCATCCCGGGGCCAATATCACCGGGCTCTCGAACCTCGCCCTGGACATGGGCCTCAAGAACCTGGAGATCTTGCTCGGCCTCGTGCCCAGGCTCTCCCTGGTAGCCGTCCTGGTCAATCCCGACTACTCGACGCACGCGGCCATCCTGAAGAGCACCCAGACGGCCGCGCGGAAACTCAACGTCAAGGTCCTGCCCGTGGAAGCGCGAACCGCGCAGGAGATCGAGCGCGCATTTTCCGTGATGGCCCGCGAGCGCGCCGGAGCGGTCATCGTCGTGCTCAACGCGGTCTTTGTCCAACACGGGCGCCAGATCGCCGACCTGGCGGCGAAGCACCGCCTGCCCTCCATTGGCGGGAGCCGGGAATACGTCCAGGCCGGCGGACTGGTGAGTTACGGGCCGAACCTCTCAGACAATTACCGCCGTGCAGCCACCTACGTGGACAAGATCCTCAAGGGAGCCAAGCCCGGCGACCTCCCGGTTGAGCAACCCATGACGTTCGAGTTGTTCGTCAACCGCAGGACCGCCAAGGCGATCGGGCTCGCGATTCCGCAGGAGCTTTTCCTCCGCGCCGACAAGGTGATCGAATGACGAGTCGCAGGAAGCTGCTTGCCGCGCTCGGTTTGTGGCTGGCCGCAGCGCCGCTCGCTTCCTTCGCTCAGCAGAACAAAATCTGGCGCGTGGGCTTCCTCGCGCTGCGCCACGTGGATTTTGTCGATACCGATTACTACTACGGTCCGTTCCGCCAGGGCATGCGCGAGTTCGGTTACATCGAAGGCAGTAACCTCGCGATCGAATGGCGTTCAGCCGAGGGCAAGGCCGAGCGCCTGCCTGCCCTAGCCGCCGAGCTGGTTCGGCTCAACGTGGATGTCATCGTGACCGCCGGAACGCCCGCTGCCAGCGCCGCGCAGAAAGCCACCGCCACGATCCCCGTCGTGATGGCAATTGCCAACGATCCGGTCGGCAGCGGACTCGTCAAGAGCCTGTCGCACCCTGGGGCCAATATCACCGGGCTCTCGAGCCTCGCCGTGGACATCAGTCCCAAGACCCTGGAGATCATGCGCGGCCTCGTGCCCAGGCTTTCCCAGGTGGCCGTTCTGGTCAATCCCGCCAACTCGTCGCATGCGGCAATTCTGGAGGGTATTCAGGCTGCAGCGCGGAAGCTCAACATCAAGGTCCTGCCCGCGGAAGCGAGAACCGCGCAGGAGATAGAGCGCGCATTTTCCGTGATGGCCCGCGAGCGCGCCGGCGCGGTTATCATCGTGATCGACGCGTTCTTCATCCAGCAAGCGCGCCAGATCGCCGGTCTGGCGGCGAAGCACCGCCTGCCCTCTATGTCCGGGAGCCGGGAATATGCCGAGGCCGGCGGACTGGTGAGCTACGGGCAAAACCTCGGCGACAATTACCGCCGCGCGGGCTCTTACGTGGACAAGATCCTCAAGGGAGCCAGGCCCGGCGACCTCCCGGTCGAGCAACCCACGACATTCGAATTGTTCGTCAACCGCAAGACGGCGAAGGCGATCGGGCTCGCGATTCCGCAGGAGCTTCTGCTGCGCGCCGACAGGGTGATCGAGTGAATCGAAGATTCGGACACATTGGTGCCGGATTGCGTCCATCGGTTCGAGCCCCCACTGCGCGCCGCCCGACGCGCCGCGCTTTCCTGCTTGCCGCGGTCGCGTGGCCCGCGCTGGCCTGGGCTGGCGCGGCACGCGCGCAGGCGCCGGCAAAAGTCCGCCGGATAGGACTGCTCACGGTGTTCTCTCCTTCCGATGCCGTGCTGTGGCACCAGGCATTCCGGCTAGGTCTCCGCGATCTCGGATGGGTCGAGGGAAAGAACATCATCATCGAGTACCGCTATGCGGAGGGTAGAAACGATCGCCTCCCTGAGCTCGCGGCCGATCTCGTCCGTCTCAAGGTCGAGGTCATCGTCACCGGTTTTACCTCCGATGCTCTGCCTGCCCAAAACGCGACCAGGTCAATCCCTATCGTTATAGCGGCCGGGAGTGATCCTGTTGCAGGTGGCCTGGTCGAGAGCCTGGCGCAGCCCGGCGGCAACATCACAGGGTCATCCCAAATGGTCACGGAGCTGGTCGGAAAACGGCTGGAGCTGCTCAAGGAAATCGTTCCCAGGCTCTCCCGCGTAGCCGTGTTCTGGAATCCACAGGGCGCAGCCTCCCCACTCGCCTGGAAAGAACTTCAACTCCCGGCACGGCAGCTGGGAATCCAGCTTCATTCGCTGGAGGTCCGGAGCCCCGACCAGTTTGACAAGGCGTTCGAAGCCGCGACCAGGGCGCGCTCCGGCGCCCTCTTTGTCATGCCAGACTCAGTGTTCGCTACGAATCTGAAACGGATCGCGGACCTTGCGGCGAAGAGCCGCCTACCGTCGATATTTCACTTTTCGGAATTTGCGGATGCCGGCGGTCTCGTGACCTATGGGGCAGACCGTGCCGACTTGTACCGGCGCGCCGCCACCTTCGTGGACAAGATCCTCAAGGGCGCGAAACCCGGCGATCTGCCGATCGATCGGGCGACCAAGTTCGAGCTGGTGATCAACATGAAGACCGCCAAGGCGCTCGGCATCACGATTCCGCAGTCTGTACTGTTTCGCGCCGACAGGGTGATCGAATGAACCGCAAATCCGGACAGTGGCGTGCCGGTTTGCGTCGCCGCGTTGGAGCGGACGCGCCGTGCCGCTCAACGCGGCGGGCGCTTCTCATCGCCGCGGCCGCGTGGCCCGCGCTCGCATGGGCGGGCGCAGTACACGCGCAGGCGCCGGCAAAAGTCCCCCGGATAGGACTGCTCTCGTCATTCTCGCCCTCCCGTGCCGCGCTCTGGCACCAGGCATTCCGGCTGGGTCTTCGCGACCTTGGATGGGTCGAGGGAAGGAACGTCAGCATCGAGTACCGCTATGCGGAAGGCAGAAACGATCGCGTCCCTGAGCTCGCAGCCGATCTCGTCCGTCTCAAGGTTGACGTCATCGTCGCTTCCAATCTTACCGATACTCTGGCTGCCCAAAAAGCCACCAGGGCAATCCCTATCGTTATGGCGTCTGCGAGTGACCCGGTTGCGGGTGGGCTGGTTAAGAGCCTGGCGCGGCCCGGCGGCAACGTCACGGGGATGTCCCAACTGACCCTCGAAATGGCCGGAAAACGGCTGGAGCTGCTCAAGGAAATGATTCCCAAGCTCTCCCGCGTGGCGGTGCTGTGGAATCCACAGGGCACCGGCGCCACACTCACTTGGAAAGAAATCCAACTCCCGGCACGGCAGCTGGGACTCCAGCTTCATTCGCTGGAGGTACGCAGCCCCGACGATTTCGCCCAAGCGTTCGAAGACGCGGCCAAGGCGCGCGCTGGCGCTCTTCTCATCGCAGGAGACCCAGTGACCGTCGAGAATCTGGGACGGATCGCGGACCTCGCGGCAAAGAGGCGCCTGCCGTCGATACATCATTTTTCGGAATTCGCGGACGCCGGCGGTCTTGTGACCTATGGGCCGGACCGCGCCGACCTGTACCGGCGCGCCGCCACCTTCGTGGACAAGATCCTCAAGGGCGCGAAACCCGGCGACCTGCCGATCGATCGAGCGACCAGGTTCGAGCTGGTGGTGAACCTGAAGACTGCCAAGGCGCTCGGAATCACGATTCCGCAGTCGATCCTGCTGCGTGCCGACAGGGTGATCGAGTGAAAGCACGCGGCTCGCTGTTTCGCAAGTACGTCATCTACTTCGTCGTGCTGGTGAGCGCGGCGCTGATCGTGAGCGGCCTGGTGGGCATGCATTTCACCTATCAGGAGAACAAGGCGGCCCTGCTCGACCTGCAGCGCGAGAAGGCCGGCGCCGCCGCATCGCGAATCGAAGCCTACGTGCAGGAGATCGAACACCAGCTCGGCTGGATGCGCCTGCCGCAGATCGGCGGTTCGAGCCTCGAGCAGCGGCGCATCGACTTCCTCAAGCTCTTGCGCCAGGTCCCGGCGGTCACGGACCTGAGCTATCTCGACAGGACGGGAAAGGAGCAATTGAAAGTCTCGCGCCTCAGCATGGACGTCGCCGGAAGCAGGGTGGATTTTTCCCGGGATCCGAAGTTCACCGCGGCGAAATCGGGCGGCACTTACTTCAGCCCGGTGTACTTCCGCAAGGAGACCGAGCCCTACATGACGATCGCGGTCGCCGGAACGAGCGAGGAAGCCGGGATCACCGTGGCCGAGGTCAATCTCAAGTTCATCTGGGACGTGATTTCGCGCATCAAGATCGGCGACAGGGGGCTCGCCTATGTCGTCGACTCGAGCGGCCAGCTCATCGCCCATCCCGACATCAGCCTGGTGCTGCAGAAATCGAACCTCTCCGCGCTTCCGCAGGTGAAGGCGGCGCGCGAGGGCCAGCGCGGCGATGACGCCGGCCGCGTCGCGATTGCGCGCAACCTGCAAGACAAGGAGGTATTGACCGCCTACGCGAGCATCGCGCCGCTCGGCTGGCACGTGTTCGTGGAGCAGCCGCTCGCCGAAGCCTTTGCGCCGCTGTACGCATCGCTTCTGCGTACGGGACTCCTGCTGCTCGCAGGCTTGGTGCTCGCCGTCGCCGCGAGCCTGTATGTTGCTCGCCGCATGGTGACGCCGATCCGGGCGATCCAGGCGGGGGCGGCCCAGTTCGCAACCGGAAAGCTCGATCAGCGCATCGAGGTCCGCAGCGGCGACGAGCTGGAGGCGCTCGCGAGCGAGTTCAACGACATGGCGAAGCGGTTGCAGGAATCCTATGCGAGCCTCGAACGCAAGGTCGAGGAGCGCACGAGGGAGCTAGAGGTAGCCAACCGCCACAAGTCGGAGTTCCTCGCCAACATGTCGCACGAACTGAGAACACCGCTCAACGCGATCATCGGATTCTCCGAGGTGCTGCAGGAGCGGATGTTCGGCGAAATGAACGAGAAGCAAACCGAATACATCAACGACATCCACGGCTCGGGCAGGCATCTTCTCTCGCTGATCAACGACATCCTCGACCTCTCCAAGATCGAAGCGGGGCGCATGGAGCTCGATCTGACGCGGTTTCACGTCCCCTCGGCGATCTCCAACGCGCTCACGCTCATGCGCGAGCGCGCCAGCCGCCATTTCGTCGCGTTATCCTCCACGGTGGACGAGCAGGTCGACGAGATCACCGCGGACGAGCGCAAATTCAAGCAGATCCTGCTGAACCTGCTGTCCAACGCGGTGAAGTTCACGCCGGAAGGGGGCAAGGTCGATGTGCGCGCGCGGCGGCTCGATGGGAAAGTCGAGATCGCGGTGGCCGACACCGGGATCGGCATCGCTCCCGAACACCACACCGCCGTATTCGAGGAGTTTCGCCAGCTCGGCAAGGACTACACCAAGAAATCGGAGGGCACGGGCCTCGGCCTCGCCTTGACGCGGAAATTCGTCGAGCTGCACGGAGGCAAGGTTCGACTCGAGAGCGAACCCGGCAAGGGTTCGACTTTCACATTTACTCTGCCGGACAGACCTGAGATCCGGACCTAGACACGAAGGGTGGCAACATGGCGAATGAACTCGTATTGATCGTCGAGGACAACGACAAGAACCGCAAGCTCGTGCGGGATGTACTGCAAGTGAAAGGCTACCAAACGATGGAAACGGACAACGCCGAGGAAGGCATGCGCCTTGCGCGCGAGCGCCAGCCCGTCTTGATCCTGATGGATTTGCATCTTCCGGGGATCGACGGGATCGAGGCGCTCGAGCGGCTGCGCCGCGATCCCGGAACGAAGCGCATCCCGGTGATCGCCGTGACCGCGTCGGCGATGACGGAAGACAACCAGAAAATCATCGCGGCGGGCTTCGACGGGCTGCAAACCAAGCCGATCCATGTGAAAGAATTCCTGCGCGTAGTCGCCGACACGATCGCGCGCTTCCCGGTCAAGGCCGCGTGAGCGCTCCGGGGAAAATCCTCGTCGTCGACGATACGCCGACGAATTTGAGGATGCTCGTCGATATTCTTACAGCGAAGGGCTACCAGGTCGCCACCGCCGCAGGCGGCAAGGAAGCGGTCGACAAGGTCGCTTCGGAAAAACCCGATCTCGTGCTGCTCGACGTCATGATGCCGGACTTGAACGGCTACGAGGTGTGCCGCGTGATCCGCGCCAATCCCGCGACGGAAATGCTGCCGGTGGTGATGATCACGGCGCTCGATCCGGCCGCCGAGCGGGTGAGGGGAATCGAAGCGGGCGCTGATGATTTCCTCTCCAAGCCGATCAATCAGCCGGAATTGCTCGCGCGCGTGCGCTCGCTACTAAGGATCAAGCAGTATCACGACACGGTGCAGTCGCAGTCGGCGCAGTTGCGCGAATGGAACGAGAGGCTCGAGGAACGTGTTCGGGACCAAGTGGCGCAGCTCGATCGTCTCGGGCGTCTCAAGGGGTTCTTCTCGCCGCAATTGGCCGAGATGATCGTCTCTGGCGGCGCGGAAGATCTCCTCAAGCCGCACCGGCGCGAAATCACGGTAGTGTCCCTCGATCTGCGCGGCTTCACCGCGTTCACCGAGTCCGCCGAGCCCGAGGAAGTCATGAATGTCTTGGGCGAATACCACAACCTGGTGGGTAGTCTGGTGACGAAGCACCAGGGCACGATCGAGCGTTTCGCCGGCGACGGAATGCTGATTTTCTTCAACGACCCGATCCCGGTTGCCGATGCGGCCGAGCAGGCGTTTCGCATGGCGATCGCACTGCGTGGAAATTTCGCGGCGTTGCGCGCGCAATGGAAAAAGCGCGGCTACGAGCTCGACCTAAGCTGTGGAATCGCGCAAGGCTACGCCACGCTCGGCACGATCGGCTTCGAGGGCCGGCGCGACTACGCCGCGATCGGCACGGTCACCAACCTGGCCGCGCGCCTGTGCGGCGAGGCCAAGGGCGGTCAGATACTGACCAACCAGAAAACCTTGAGCATTGCGGACGATCTGGTTCGAGCCGAGCCGCTCGGCGCCATGACCCTGAAGGGGTTCGCGCAGGCGGTCCAGGCATTCAATGTTCTTGCCTTGCGCGCCTGACCGTGCCGGCTTCGGTGCCGTCGCTCCGCCACTGCACAAACCCGTTCGTGCCGTCGTCGGCGAAGAAGTAGAGGGCGTCGGTCAAGACGGCGAAACGGAAAGGACTGCTGCCGCCTGGCCCGGGATTGATGTCCTTCACCCGTACGGTGCCGGCTTCGGTGCCGTCGCTCTTCCACAGCTCGAACCCGCTCGTGCCGTCATTGGCGGAGAAGTAGAGCGCGTCCTTGAAGACGATGAAGCTGCCGGGAATGCTGCCGTTCACCCCAGGGTTGATGTCTTTGACCCGCACCGTGCCGGCCTCGGTGCCGTCGCTCCGCCACAGCTCGAACCCGCTCGCGCCGTCGTTGGCGGAGAAGTAGAGTGCATTGTTGAAGACGGTGAGGCTGCCGGAAGTGCTGCCGTTCGGCCCGGGATTGATGTCCTTCACCCGTACCCTGCCGGCCTCGGTGCCGTCGGTCCTCCAGAGCTCAGACCCGCTCGCAGCGTCAAAGGCGGAGAAGTAGACCGCGTCGTTGAAGACGGTGAAACCGAAAGGACTTCTGCCGTCCGTCGCGGCTGCCCCGTAGCCGACGCAGGAAGCGAGGAACGCCACTAGGGCGAAGAGGCCCAAACGTGTCAGGGAATTTCTCAGTGCATTCGTCGTAAACATGTCTCACCTCGTTCGATGGCTGATGATTTCGCTCCCAGGCCGAGCGCATCGGGGATCACGCCGCCTCGCGTACGCTCGAAGATCGCGTGCACCTGCGGCGGAGTGATGGTCCAGCCGGCGCTCGGCAGGTGGCAGCTCACGCAGCGCCGGCCGTTTGCGCCGAGGTCCTGGAAGAACTCGTTGCCGAGGTCGATCCCGCCGGTCGTGCTCAGCGTCGACGCGAACCCCGTGGGGTTCGGAAACGGCAGGCCGTTCGGCAGCTGCCGCAGGCGCTCGAACTGCGTGACGCCGGGGGGCAGATCCTCGGCCAGCAGATTGCCGGGAATGATGAAAACTAGTGACAGCAACGAAGCAAGACCGACTGGTGTTGCGCGCGTACTCATGTTGACCTCCCTCAGTGCGAGTTTTCGCTCGAGCCCTGCTGCTCCAGGTAATACCAATATCCGCCGTCGGCGTTCCAAAATCCGCCGTCGCTGTGCGCCTCGCGGTCCACGCGCGGCTCCTCCCGCGGCGGAGTGTTCCGCGCTTCGGAACGGTGATCCGCGCCCACCGGGGCATCCTCGGCCGGCGTGTGTCCCTTCCCCGTGCCCGTCGACAGCGTCGCGAACAGCGCCGCCAATCCGGCAAGTAGCAACAGAGCCCTCGTCACGGTTTGTTTCCTAGTCCAGTGTTTCATTTCGCCTCCTTTCGGTCTCCAGGTCCTCTCCAACGCAGCCAGTTTGCCCGGCGCCGTCGCGCCGTTCTGCGCGGCGCCGCACGCTTTTCTTGCGAACTAGTTACGGCCCTTGCACCGTGATTGGACTTGGTAATAGAGTTAGCGGCGGCCGAGGAGGATCATTGGAGACTCTGATGCAGAAGGGGAAAACGAAGGACCCGTCGCCCGATGTTCTGAGCGAGGC
>Ga0137410_10002753_pt1 | contig 11953 bp, 11 predicted proteins | sample CZODoug1_16funga_FD_108878 | JGI IMG/M metagenome (GOLD analysis project Ga0137410, IMG submission 108878) | Vadose zone soil fungal communities from Angelo Coast Range Reserve, California, USA - CZODoug1_16fungal (Illumina Assembly) | ecosystem: Environmental > Terrestrial > Soil > Vadose zone... | reverse complement strand
TCCGGCTATTGGACGTCAGTGCTTTCGAGCGGACAAACAATTTATCTCACTGAGAACAAAGCGACGGCTTTATCCGCGTTCGAGATGTACGAATTTCATGGCACTCAGCAAGGGACCATGATCCACCCAGGCCAAACCTTTAACCTCGATTATTCGCTAACGCAAGCGTTTCCGCTGCAAGGAAACCTACGCCTTCAGCTTGGGTTAGTTGGGTACGGCCAGTGGCAGACCACAGACAAGCACGGCCCAACGATTACGCCGGAGCAGGCAGCGGCACACTACAAGGTCAACGGTCTAGGATTCGCGGCCAATGCAATATTCCCAGGCCACAAGGCGAGCGTAGGGGTTAAGTATTTTCATGAATTCGCGTGCAGGTCGACCTATCAGGGATACACACTGCAGATTTTCGGCGCGATCACTTTCTGAAAATCAGGGTGTAGGGATGATTCGCTGATTTACTGAGCCAGATTACGCAATAGAGTAGAGCTGGGTGCCGCCGCAAGCAAGGAATGCACTCGGTTGGTCGGGTAGAGCAATGGCGCGTAGCGGGCTTGTTGGGATAGACCTCGCGCGCGCCAGCCTGTAGGTGAAGGGTTACCGATCTTGCCCTTTCGGTTGCAAGGCTTTGTCGTCTTCGTGCATGGCCTTTCCGATTTTTTTCTCGCTCGCAATGAAATGTCGATATGGTGCAGTTCCGTTCGTCAACATGTGCTGCTCCTCTCTCGACGGTGAGCGTATCGGACGTCGCTGAAGCGCGCAGTTCCAAAAAGCCGGATTTATACAAATCATCCGATTTGATGAACCTCGACCGCGCCAAGGCTACCTTTCTCGTCCACGCCCGCGTGGTAACTTCCTGTCGCGCCCTAGCATCTACGTAGTGTTGCCGCGTTCCGGTGACTCATCCATATGAAGAAGGGCTTCCCCTGAAAACGGGTCGTGAGCACCAATTATCCTTTCCGTATCGCGCAGGGCGACGGCGGACGACCTCCGATGGCTGACCGCATCACTCTTCCGGGCGTCAATGTGGTTCTTGAGGGCCGTACGGAACCATTCCTGGGCAGCCATCCTGCGGGACCAAGGTCCGCAATGCAGCGGGGTGGAATCGCACTAGAGAAGTACAAGGTTCCTGCTGTATTTGTACCCCGCCACGAACATCCCGAACACTTCTTGCACCTAGTATTGAGCGGAACCGTCAAATACGAAATAAACACGAAGGGGCAAAATCTCCGGTTTACTTCGCAACCTGGCGCAATCTTTCTTCTGCCCCGCGGCACCGTGGATGAAATCAATTGGAGAGGGCCGACTCAGCGCATCGTTGTCGCCATCCACCCGCGCCTATTGACCAATCTATTAGACGAAACGGCGCACGAATCGAGTGTTGAACTGACGGAACGATGGGATCTGATCGACGAACATATTTCAGCGCTGTTATTGGAAATGGCGGCGGATCTTGAGGACGGCTCGCCCGCAGGAGCGATCTATGGCGAATCCCTGGCTAACGCCTTGGGAGTGTACTTACTGAAGCGGTATGCCGTGCGGCGATTTACACCTGTCGCCTATAAAGGCAGATTGCCCGGCTATCGTCTTAAGCGAGTTCTAGATTACATCGCGGCCAGTCTGGAGGAGAACATCAGCCTGGCACAACTCTCCTCGATTGCCGGGATGAGTCCGCATTACTTTTCGGAGCTATTCAAACAGAGCACAGGTCGCACGCCCCACACTTATGTTCTGCTCCAGAGAATTGAGCGTGCCAAGCAGCGACTTTGCGATCCGAAGTGCAGCATCATCGATGCCGGACTAGACTCAGGTTTTGAGAACCCCAGCCATTTTGCCCGTGTGTTTCGCAAACTTGTGGGTACGCCTCCCTCGCGGTTCCGAGCAGAACATCGAGGAGCGTGAGCCAATCGAGCAAACATCCAGTGTGCATAGTTATTCGCGGCCAATTTTTAGTAGTTCAGCAACCAGAAACCAGCGCGACACCGGCCGCCAAGCCTACAATTGTGTTGTACAAAATCATCGATGCCTGTCCTTCCGAGCGGAAGCCTTCCGCTTGTCCAGAAACGCAACCGCCTCCGGCCCCTGAGCGTTAGGCACATTACGGACCGCAGTGGCACGGAGAGTCGCATGGCCGCTGGTGTTTCCATTGAGAACCTGTCCAGCCGCGCCTGCCTTAGCAGGATTGGTCTTCGGCGCTTGGACCTTGGCTACGGCCACGGCCTGCCAGGAATCAGTGCCATCGAAGTGGTCGGGATCGATCTCAGACTGTGCGCTGCATCGCGGCGCAATAGACATTGCTGCAGCGGAACCCAGCGCGATTATCGATATTCGCAACATACCAAGGGATTTCATAAGTGCTCTCCTCCATCCTGGACAGTAAGTGTTTGTTCTCGTCCTGTCTCGACAGTGAGCGTATCCGACGTCCCTGAAGCGCGCAGTTCCAAAAAACCGCCTTTAATACAAATCATCCGATTTTCATACGACGTCCTTTCCATCCTGCGGACTCCGGTTGAGTCCGGCAAATCACTCTTTTCCTGGCGCCGTTTTCCTGAGCGCTGCTTCGGCCGAATTCCTGCGCTCGGCAGCTTCGCCGCTTCTGCTATCGCGGTTCCTCCCGAACATGTGACTTGAACTATCGCTTGGCCATTCCGGAAGCATCGTTTGGCCGTTTCGGCGCCTATAAGTTTTGTAAATCCGAAGTCCAAGTAAATGCCTTTTCGGAGTTGTGATCCATCGTTTGGCCGGAAGAGCAGAATCGAAGCATCCCGTGAGCGTGGGACCACAGCCCGACTGCGTCACACGACGCCCGAAATCAGAAACACCCGGTCCCCAGAATCAGTGAACCGCGACTCTTGGTCCAACGGCCGCCACCAATCCTCATTCCCGGCCAACGGATGGTTCAAAAGCGGCCAAGCGATGGTTCAAGTCACAGAAAGGCACAGGTCCCTCCCATAAAGCACCCGCTCGCCTTGGGAGCAGCGACCTCTCGCTTTTGGGTGCCCCAGGAAAATGGGGCAAGAAAAAGGAGAAAAAATCATGTCTTACCTGGTAGTTAAGTGGAATAGGTTTGGCAAGAGGTTCTCCAAATTTGATGCTCCGTTTGGTCCAAGCTCGTCGTTATGTCTCACTGGTCCCTTCCGGAGCGAAGGCCTGCGGAGCCGGAGGCGGAGCGTTTAGGCCGGAGTGGAGGGAGGGGCCAGTGGAGCGGCTGGGGAGGGGGCTCGACCTCCGTGAGAGAGAATCGAAGGCCCAACCAGTGAGTTAGTCGCGCATTCCTATGCACTCGCGCGTTTGTCGGTACTAATCCGACGGACCAGCTCATAACTTCGGGTAGCCCGTGACTCGCCCAAAATCAGGGTGATTGCTAGACCCATCCCGGAACCCTGAGGTTTGGTGCAGGGCCAGATCGTATGCGACATTGGGACAAAGAGAGGGTGGCGGTGCTGTTCCTCTTGGCTGGCCAGGCGTGGGTTCAGGTGCGTCGCAGGAATGCGCTGCGGCGGCGCCCGTTTGCCGCTGGAGTCTCCGACCGCCTGATAATCCATGTGGATTTATCGTAGGTACCCTCCGCGGAATCAAATCCCGAGTAAAGCCCATCCTCCGGAAGCTTTAAGCCTTTCTTCACGATAAACGCGGCGTTCGTGTAGTTCACCAGATAATCGTGGGCGATCCGGTTGTTTTCGATGGCGTAGTGGATCAGCCCGCCGAGAAATGCAACAAGCGACAGGACCGCAGCGACTGAGACGCGCGATGCCAATCTATCGGACACATCTCCTTGACAGCACAGCGTGCTTGTCCCGTGTTCGAACGCATAACTAGCCCTTGCCGAAGAGCCCGCGATTGGCGTCCATCGGATCGATATCTCTCATCACGCAAATCAAAAGCGTCTTTCAGGCGAATCCTAAATTCGTCAGCCTACGTATCGTGTTCGAGCTGAGTGGCGTCCGACTTCTCAGTATCGATGTACCTCTTCCGGCCGCACCTTGCCACGAAACATGCGATACACAAAAACGAAGTAGCCGAAAGCGAGGCCCATCCCCAACGCCCACCAAATAAGCCCCACTCGCAAAGCATACTCGCCAGTGGCGGCATTGTAGATGGTGATGTCGCGTGCCGGGTCGCCGCTGGACGGCAGCAGGCTTGGATATAGCGCCACTGCGACGCCCGCGAGCATGGCTACGATATATGCGCAGGAACTCAGAAACGCAACCTTCTCCCTCGCTTGCCGTTCGAAGGTCCACATGGCGGCGAGGCTCACGGCAACCGCCAGCGGAATCACGTAGGCCAGCGGATATTCGCTGAAGTTATGCATGGTGCGAGGACGCACGACAGCGGTTATGGGCACGCCCAACGCGGTCAGCACGATCAGCAACGGCTGCAATCGGCGGGCAAGCGTGCGCGACTTTTCGTGCACCGCTCCTTCTGTCTTGAGCGCCACGTAAAGCGCTCCGTGGACCACAAGAGCGACAAGCGCAAGAACCGCCGCGCCACAGGTGTACCAGTCGAGGATGCCGGTGTCGGCGCCAGTCCGGAAGTTCGTCCACAGTGGCTCAAAGAAGAAATGGTCCGCTCCCAAAGGGACGCCGCGCACCACGTTGCCGAGCGCTACACCGAAGAATATCGCCAGCAATGCGCTCGATATGGCAAAGAATCCGTCGAACAGCGACCGCCACACGTGGTTCTCGATATGCATGCGAAATTCGATTCCGATGCCGCGCAGCACCAGCAGCCACAAAACTATGTTGAGCGGCAGATAGAAGCCGCTGAAGCTGGAGGCATAAAGCAGTGGAAAGGCGAAATAGAGCGTTCCTCCACCCGCAATCAGCCACACTTCATTGCCGTCCCACACCGAACCGATGGTGCGAATCACGGTCACCCGTTCTTCTTCGGTGCGCGCAATCAGCAGGTGCAACACTCCCGCGCCCAGATCGAAGCCGTCAAGCACGACATAAGCGATGATCATGACGGCGACGAGCACAAACCACACTGGTTCCATGCACAACTCCTAAGTCGTCGTGATTGGCGCCCGCGAGCCCACGTCGCCTGCCGCGGCTAACGCCGGACCTTGCCCGATCTCGCGCTGTATGAGGAACAGAAATAAAATTCCCAGCACCAGATAGAGTCCCATGTAGCCCAGCAGCGTGAACAGGCTGTTGCCGGCAATGACATTGGTGGAATATCCCTGGTTGGTGCGCAGCAGCCCATACACCAGCCAGGGCTGGCGTCCGACCTCCGCGGTAAGCCATCCGGCAGTGTTCGCTATGTAGGGAAACGGCACGCAGAGCAGGATGATCCAAAGCATCCACAGGTTTGTGTATAGCCTTCTACGCCACAAGAGAAATGCGGCAAGCGCCATCACGGCGACGAAAATTGTGCCCAATCCGACCATCACGTGATAGCTGAAGTAAAGCAGGGGGATGTTGGTCGGCCACTGGTCCTTGGGGAATGCATTCAACCCTTGGACCTCGGCCGTGGTCGTTCCGTAGATAAGAAAGCTCAACACCTTGTTGGCGATGATGGGATTGTCGATCCGCTGATGTTCCTGATCCGGTTGACCAAGAATAACGATCGGAGCACCAGTTTGCGACTTGAAGAGCCCTTCCATGGCTGCCGTGGTCACCGGTTGGTTGCGCGCCATGTACTTGCCATGTAGATCGCCGCTGGGAAACACCTGCCAGAGAGAGGCGGCGATTCCAGCGACAACTCCCACCCGGAGAAAGATGTGCGCGTGCTCCACGAACTTTTGCTGCAGCAAATAGAATGCGCCCACACTCGCCATCACGAATGCCCCTGTGACTACGGCTCCGCTCATGTTGTGTGCGTACTGAATCAGCGCCCACGGGTTGGTCAAGAGTCCCCAGAAGCTGGAAACACTGAACCCTCCATTGGACAGGCGCGTGTAGGCCACTGGATGCTGCATCCATGCGTCGGCGACGATGATAAAGAACCCTGAGATCCATGACCCGAGGAACACCAGGAAGCCAGCCCCCCAGTGCCCCCATTTCCCCAGGCGTTTTTCGCCGTACAGAAACAGCCCCAGGAATGCCGACTCCAGGAAGAAAGAAAAAGTGCCTTCCATGGCCAGCGGCTGGCCGATGACGCCTCCGGTAAGGCGCGAGAACTGCGCCCAATTGGTGCCGAACTGAAATTCCATGGGGATGCCGGTGACGACACCCAGCGCAAAGTTGATGCCGAAAATCCTCGTCCAGAAGCGCGCCGATTCATTGTAGGTTTCGTTGCCAGCGCGGATCGCGAGGGTCTTGAGCACGACAATCAGCGGCGCAAGGCCGATCGTCAGTTGTGGGAATAAGTAATGAAAGGTCATGGTGAAGGCAAAATGAATGCGGTGGAGAAACAGTGCGTCGTTCACGTTTGCTCCAGACCTGCGATCGTGGGTACTTCGCAGAGCGGCACGTTTCTCATCCGGATTTCCTTTTTGACTTCAAAAGCCCTCTCCAGTACAAATCCGTTTCTTAGGCTTTTCACTGGAGTTGAAACAAAGCCTGAGGGTCGCTGGCCGAAGCGCGGCCCGCCCAAATCCATGCATAGCGGCTTAGAAGAGCACCGATCAGAAAGGTTGCAGCCGCTGCGTAGCGTCCCGCGGGAAGCGAACCAAAAAAGACTCGCAGCAGCAGGGCGGCGGGGCCTTCCAGAAGTCCGGCAACGAATAGCGTTCGGCCGGACCTGCCGTGATGCAGGGGCGCATCCACGGGCCGCTTCCGCACCTGCAACATAATCTCGATCAGTGTTTCAATCCCCGAGGCGGCAAATCCGAGAATTTGGGTCGCAGGAACCAAAAAGCCCGCGAGCTCAAGAATTCCGGAGGCACCACCAAGACCGGAGGTCAAAAAATGTGTGGGAAGCAGCTTTCGATTTTCCGACCATACCGGAACCGCAGTGGCTCCGATCAACACGCCTGTGTAGCTGGCCAGGAGCAGCCCAGTGACCGCCGCTGATGCTTCTGCGAGCCAAAGCAACGCAATCAAGAGTGGATGCGTAAAACCTCGCAGGTACAGCTCGAAACACAGGACAGCAAGAAATACACAACTCGAGAAAGCCACCAGAATCCAGGCGCCCATTGACATGGCGGATTGAAGCTTGAACACACGCAACATGTTCAGGAAACGCAGAGGCCGGCCGAGGTCGGCGATTAGCAGGACGGGACAAATCGCGGCTCCAAGGAATCCGACCCAGAGGCACAAGCGGATCAGCTCAGGTGCGCCGTGCAACAATTGCGCGGCAAAACCTATGCAGGCCGACAGCCCGGCGATGCCGCCAAGGAAAAAATACAGCGGCACCTCCCACGTCCAGACCGGAGGCTTGAGTGCGGGGAGCCCGTAGTAGCTCTCACCTTCCCGCTTTTGTGGGCTTCCCGCGGAGGGTCGGACGCCCGCTGGAACCTGGGCTGCTTCAGCGGCCACCTTCCGGATTTCCTCGAGCCTTTCCTCCGTTGCTTTGGGGCTGGCGGCTGATTTCATTTGTCGTCACCCTCGTGGACGTTTGACCACGGCCTCAGAAACTAGCGCAGAATCAAAAAGCAAATGCAGCGCAAATGATCGCAAAAAGAACGGCGGCTGAAATGAGCGCCGAGGTCCACGCACTCTTCAAATGAATGGTCGGCACCTGGGGCGCCGGCGGCAGATTGTACGCTTCGGGTTCTCCCAAAATCACAAAGAACGCGTGGATTCCGCCTACGCTGGTTTCTTGCGGATCGTAAATACGTGCGTCGTGATATCCGCGGTCTTGGAGCTCTTGCACGCGATTCTTGCCGCGCTGCTTGAGTTCTTCAAGATCGCCGAATTGGATGGATTGTGTCGGGCATGCTTTGGCGCAGGCAGGAACCAGCCCCGCTTTTTGCCGGTCATAGCAGAATGTGCACTTAAAAGCGCGACCGTCGTCCGGGCGCTTGTCGATCACTCCAAAAGGACAAGAGACGACACAATATCCGCAACCATTGCACACATCCGGCTGGACAAACACCGAACCCACTTCCGTGCGCACAATCGCGCCGGTAGGACAAGATTCAAGACACCCGGCATTGGCGCAATGCTTACAGACATCGGAAAGGAAAACCCAGCGGAAGGGATCTTTCGTATCCGCGGCTTGAGGCCCGGCAACTTCGGGTTGCTCCAGAAAAAGAACATGCCGCCAGGTTGACGCCCCTAAGGCTCGGGTGTTGTCGTAAGAGAACCCGCTCAACACCAGTCCGTCTTCAGGGACTTCATTCCATTCCTTGCATGCAACTTCGCAGGCTTTACATCCGATGCATATCGTAGCGTCTGTCAGGAAGGCAGTGAAAGCCATCAGAGTTGTCCTTGCCCCGCATGCAGCTTGTCGATTGTTTCGAGATTACCCGCGCGTTTCCCGCGAATCACGTTGCACAGAAGACCCTTCGTTTCCATGATTCGAACGTTCGGCTCTTCCGATATGGCAATCAAATCGTTGCCGATGTCGCCCTTGACGAGCCCGGAGTAGCCCCAGTGAAAAGGCACGCCCACCTGATGCACGGGTTTTCCCTCAATGGTGAGCATCTGGATTCTGGGCGTAACCAGGGCATGAGCTTCGATAGCTCCGCGCGCGGTTACGATCGTCACCCATTCGCCTGGTATGACCGAGAGATCCTTCGCCAGTTCGACCGAAATCTCGCAGAACATCTCGGGCTGTAGCTCCGCCAGGTGCGAGAGAGTCCGTGACATGCCACCCGCGGTGTGATGCTCCGTGAGCCGGTAGGTCATCATCACGAAAGGAAAGCGGGCGTCTGGCGAAGTAGCGTACTCGTTCCCTGGTCGTGATTTCGCCTCCGCCGCAGGATTTGTTTGGCGCTTGGGATAGATCGGGTTGCGGACCGGAGACTCGAGAGGCTCGTAGTGAGCGGGCAGCGGTCCATCGTTAAGACCGACCGGGACCCAGATCCATCCGAAGCCATCGCCATGCAAAAGGAAAGGCTTGTCACCTGCCAGTCCCGCATCGCCTTCGGCGTCCTCAGGCGGTCGATAGTCAGGCGGCTTAGTCGCCGTGAAGTCGGGAACGTCGAGGCCCGTCCATTTCTTGCTTTCGAAATCCCACCAAACGAGCTTCTTTCGGTCGCTCCAGGGATTGCCGTCGGGACGGGCGGAAGCGCGATTGTAAAGAACTCTCCTGTCGGAAGGCCAAGCGAACCCCCATCCATGGCCATAGAAACCCTTGGCGGCGCGCTGATTCGCCCGATTCTCGCCCATCTTTGGAAAGACACCGGAATAAATCCAACAGCCGCAAGCGGTAGAGCCATCCGCTTTGAGGGATGTGAATCCCGGGACCAGTTCGTGATTCGCAACCGTATAGCCGTTAATTTCCTGCAAGATTTCTTCGGCAATTGGTTCGCGATGCTCGCCTTCGATCGTGTAGTCCCATTTGAGAGCTAGAAGACCCGCATTCCGTGGGCGCGGATCGCGCTTGGCCTTCTCCCTGAGCAGCACGCCGAGATGATACATAAACCAGTTTTCGCTGCGGCTATCCCCAGGTGGAGCGACCGCCTTCTGTCGCCACTGGAGCAGCCTCTGCGTGTTGGTGAACGTTCCGTCTTTTTCCGCGTGGCCCGCGGCAGGCAGCAGAAACACTTCCGTCGGAATCTCCTCGGTCCGCAATTCGCCCCGTTTCACCTCAGGCGACTCGTACCAGAACGAAGCGGTCTCCGTTTCCACCATCTCGCGCACAACCAGCCATTTCAACTTACTTAGACCGCGGCGCTCCATGCCTGAATTCGGACCCGCCACGGCAGGATTTTGGCCCATAGCAAACAAGCCATCCATCTTCCCGTCCAACATGTCGAGCCAGTAGCCCTGGTGCGAATGGTCGCCCGTGACGCGCGGCAGCCAGTGGAAGCCAAATTCATTTTCGGGTTGGGCAGATTCCCCGTAGTAAGCCTTCAACAAGCTGACAATGTATTTGTCCAGGTTGTGCCACCAACCCGTGCGCGAGCTGTACTTGTCGATGTAATTGCCGAGAGTCTTCGATTCTTCTCCAAATTTCGGCATGCTCAAATAACCGGGAAGAATGTCGTAAAGCGTAGGAACATCCGTGGAGCCCTGAATCGAGGCATGGCCGCGCAACGCCACAATGCCTCCACCTGGCCGCCCCATATTTCCTAACAGTAATTGAAGGATCGCGGCGCACCGGATCATTTGCACGCCGCTGGAATGTTGCGTCCAACCAAGTGCGTAGCAAATGGCGCCGGTCTTATCGGGGCCCGATGCCGTGCAAAATGTCTCGGCCGCGTGCAAGAAAGCGTCTTTGCTAATGCCGCAGTAACGCTCGACCATTTCGGGCGTATAGCGAGCAAAATGCTTTCGCAATAGCTGAAAAACGCATCGGGGATGTTGGAGCGTAAGGTCCTGATGATAGCGGCTCAAATCAGGCATTGCGTTTAGGCCTTCCTTCGTGTGGCCGCCGTGACACCCCTGAGGCGCGGCCTGCCTCGATTGGGCGGCCGCCTCGACGCCTTCATATAGCCAGGTCTTGGGATCGTAGGTTTTCTTCTCCGCATTCCACCCGGAGAAGATTCCTTCCAGATCTTCGGTGTCCTTAAAGTCCTCCGGAATAATCACGCTCGCATTCGTGTAGTGCACGAGATACTCGAAAAAGAACAACTTGTTCTCGAGTACGTAACGAATCAATCCGCCCAGGAAAAGAATGTCCGAGCCCGCGCGGAGTGGTACCCAGATATTCGCAACGGCGGAGGTGCGGCTGAAGCGTGGGTCCACATGCAGGACCTTCGTGCCACGCTCCTTGGCCTCAATGACCCATTGGAAACCAACTGGGTGATTTTCCGCCATATTCGATCCCATAATCAGGATCGCGTCGGAGTTGAGCAAATCGTTCGGTGCTGCTGTTGCTCCGCCGCGGCCGTAAGTTGTGCCCAGACCGGGCACCGTCGAGCTATGTCATATACGGGCCTGATTGCTGATGCAGACCATGCCCAGGCCGCCAGTAAACAACTTCTTGATGAGGTAGTTTTCTTCGTTGTCGAGGGTGGCGCCGCCAAGATGGGCTATCGCCGTCGTTTGCATCAGGGACTGCCCATCTTTCGATTCCCCAAAAGTCCGCTCGCGGCTTTCCCAAACGCGGTCGGCGATCATTTCCATCGCTCTATCCAGGTCCAAATCTTCCCATTCTTTTGCGAATGGGCGGCGATATTTCACTTTCGTGAGTCTCTTGGAATGCGTCAGCAGTTCAAAGCTGTCCGCGCCTTTAGGGCAGAGTCGCCCACGGGAGATCGGCGATTCAGGATCGCCTTCGATCGAAACCAGTTTTCCGTCTTTATGAAACACCAGCTGACCGCAACCCACTGCGCAATAAGGACATACCGACCGAGCGATCTTCGCGCCCTCATTCTTCGGACGAAGAGCCTGCGTGCGCCGGCTCATTGCTTCGGGACCAGTGCCGTCTTTACCCTTCAAAATCTGACGGAGGACTGGCCATTGCAGCGCAAATTCCCTGATCATTCGAGCCTCCAGCCGTTTTCGCGGAGAACTGTCCTGTGGTATGGATGCAAGAGAGACTGCTTTAGATTGAAATTAAACAACTGCTTGAAATTGAGCAACTGCCCGTGCCCCGCGCTATTTGGCAGGCGAATGCTCATGCTCTCTCATCCCGAATGCAACCAGGTCTCAAGAATGTCGTCACATGTGAGCAACCCGTCGCTCTACCGCACTCGGTGTGATGACTTTGATGATTGGCCGGTTGCACTTTTTTGTCCCACCTCAACTAGTCCAGTTCCCCCCAGGTCATTCACATCCGCGTGAGCCTTTTCGTAGGGACCTTCGCTTCAGGTCGGGCACTGGGATGGGATCTGATCCAACCAGCGCTCTTGAGTCGATCATCTTCGTGTGAAATCTGGTGGGCGTGATGCCTACCTCAAGAAGTGAGTGAGCCAAATCGAGGCTGCAATCACAATCCATCCGATATTCTTTTCTACTAG
>Ga0137410_10002749_pt1 | contig 11960 bp, 13 predicted proteins | sample CZODoug1_16funga_FD_108878 | JGI IMG/M metagenome (GOLD analysis project Ga0137410, IMG submission 108878) | Vadose zone soil fungal communities from Angelo Coast Range Reserve, California, USA - CZODoug1_16fungal (Illumina Assembly) | ecosystem: Environmental > Terrestrial > Soil > Vadose zone... | reverse complement strand
TCCCGCGGCCAGCAGCTCCACGGCCGTGTGCGAGCCGATGTAGCCGGTGCCGCCCGTTATCAGGATCACGTTAATATCCGGGGGCGTATCAATTTGCGCGGTCCCGGTTTACGGCAATGCGTCACGGGAATACTTCGGCGGCTGCAAATGACAGGCCTTGAGCGTCCTTGGCGGAGACCAGCGGAGTCGCGGAGACCGGCCACTCGATGCCCAATTGCGCGTCGTTCCAGCGGATGCAGCGCTCGTGCTGCGGCGAATAGTATTCCGTGGTCTTGTAGAGCACTTCCGCATAATCGGATAGCACTAGGAATCCGTGCGCGAAGCCGACGGGGACCCACATCTGCTTTTTGTTCTCCGCGGAGAGGATGTTCCCCGCCCATTTTCCAAAAGTGGGCGAGCTGCGGCGTACGTCTACTGCGACGTCGAAAACCTCGCCCACCACGGCCCGTACCAGCTTCCCTTGCGGTTGCTCGATCTGATAGTGCAGCCCGCGCAAGACGTGCTTCACCGAGCGCGAGTGATTGTCCTGCATGATCGGCGGCTCGATCCCCGTGAGACGTCTGAATTCGCGCGCATTGAAACTTTCGAAGAAAAAGCCGCGGGCATCGCCAAATACAGTCGGTTCGATGACCAGTACGTCCGGAACGGACGTCGGGACGATTTTCATCAGAACACCGTGTCCCGCAACAGCATGAGCAGGTATTGCCCGTAGCCGTTCTTCGCGAGCGGTTGCGCAAGGCGTTCCAGGTCGGCATCGCTAATCCAGCGCATGCGCCAGGCGATTTCCTCCGGACACGAGACCTTGAGACCCTGCCTCTTTTCCAGCGTCGAAATAAAGACAGAGGCTTCCGTCAGCGACTCGTGGGTGCCGGTATCGAGCCAGGCGTGGCCGCGGCCCATGACGTTGACTTCGAGCGCCCCCATTTCGAGGTAGGCCCGGTTGACGTCGGTTATTTCCAGTTCCCCCCGCGCAGAAGGCTTCAGCGACGCCGCTATGTCCAGCACGCGGTTGTCATAGAAATAAAGCCCGGTTACCGCGTAGCGGGATTTCGGCCGCTGGGGTTTTTCTTCCAGGGTGATGGCGCGGCCGCGGGAATCGAATTCCACGACACCATAACGCTCCGGATCTTGTACACGGTAAGCAAAAATGGTGGCGCCGTCATGGCGCTGGCAGGCGGCCCTGAGGTCGTTCGCCAATTCATGCCCGTAGAAAATATTGTCGCCCAGCACCATGGTGACGCTGTCCCCGCCGACGAAGTCACGGCCAATGATAAAGGCCTGCGCAAGGCCGTCGGGAGACGGTTGCACGGCGTATTTCAGGTCCAGGCCCCACCGTCGACCATCACCGAGCAATTGTTCAAATCGCGGCGTATCCTGCGGCGTCGAAATAATCAGAATGTCGCGAATCCCCGCCAGCATCAGCGTGCCGAGGGGATAGTAGATCATCGGCTTGTCGCTGATCGGCAGCAGTTGCTTTGATACCGCAATGGTCAAAGGAAAGAGCCGGGTGCCGGAGCCCCCGGCGAGAATGATGCCTTTGCGAGGGCGGGTAGGCGTCGTCTCGGCGTTGGGGGGTGCAATCATCGTGGTGGGGGTGAAGAATTGCCAGGAAGTACGAATCGGAAAACCGGTAATAAGACTATTGAAGGCCTGATCGGTTACTGAAACGCAGGCCAACGCAATGAACTCTAACGCAAGGCAGCCCGCTTTCTCTCGGTTTGTCTGTGTCGATACGTTCGCGATTATTCCTGCGAATCACGACCCATCGCCCAGGCCGCTCAAGCGCCTTCTTTCGACTGGGGACACGGCCTGCAGCAGTTGATTGACGAATTGATCCTGCATCTGGTTGGCGCGCATTTGGTCCGGGTCGATCGACGAAATACGAAACAGCATGCCATCCGGTATTCGCCCGGTCAGGCCGTAGCGCAAATCCATCAGGCGCTTTTGCAGTTTCCCCCGCACGGCCTTGTCGCCGACCGTGAACCAGTAGGTTACCGGCTCTTGCCGCGCCCCCAGGCTGGTGAACAACCGTTGCGTCGGGATTTCTCCGAATGGAGTCGTGAGTTGCGATGGCTCGTTTCTGTGCAGGGTGAATCCCTGCGCCGGGTAGCAGACCTCGGGCTTGTGCGCCTGCAGGGAACCGCGCTGATCGCTGCCATAGGCCAGAGAAAGCATGACCCGGTAGCCCTGTTTGTTGACGTAGACGCGCGTCAGGATCTGGCTATAGAGCTTGTCGAGCAACTGCTGGGTCTGCGGATTCACCACCTGGAGGGCCCGCTGCGGTTCTTCATGCCAGTCGCCAAATTGCTTGGGGACCATCGATTCCAGCGAAGTTGCCGGTTCCAGGTCCGCAACTTTCTTGTCGGGGCGCAATGCGATGGCGCCTGCGCTCGCCGCGACCATGAGCGCCGCGATCACGAAGGCTATGCGATGAGTGGTCATATTACTGGCCAGCCTGCCTCTGTAACTGTCTGAATTTCAGACAGATTGCCCATCATAGCGAGGCGCAGGCCCGGCCACAAGGTAGGGTCCTCCCATATTGCGCCGGTGGACCGGATTTGCCCGGCAATAGGGCATTCAACCTTTATCAATTTGAGGCGCTACCGACGCCCAGCTTTTGCCAGCGATCGTCCAGCCGCAACTCGAAAACGCCGTTACCTTGCTGAACGGCGATCAGTCGCAGCAGCGGTTCGAGTTGTGGCCCGAGTTCCGGAGGGACCCGGGCGGTCGCCCGGAAGGCGGGTGCGGCTCCCCGCGACCAGCTTCCTTTCCCGTCGAGTTGAACCGGCCCCTGCAGCGTTCGCAGTGAAGCCTGAATCTCGGAGCCGTTGCCCTCGACACGCAATTCATAATTGCCCAGCGGTGCGACGGCGGACAACGCCGAACTGGCGGCGCGCCATTGCATTACAGCGTCGCTCCAGATGCCGCTGGATTCCAGGGCGACCTGCGTAGCGCTAAGCTGCAGCTCGCCACGCAGGTCCAGCGGAGCGAGCGCAGGGATGGCGAAACCCAAAGCGGCGGCCGGCAACTGGATATCGGCGTTCAAGAACTCTACGCGCGAGGGCGTCAATGACACGATGGTATGCCCGCGCGACGCCGCCAGTTCAACCTCCCAGCCCAACCGGGCGCGCAACAGCATCTGTGGCAGAAAATTCCAGCCGATACCCTGAGCAATGCCGGTTCGAAGGTCTGCATTCCGGAACTCGAGCTGACCCGAGCCGGTCCACAACGTGCCTCGAGCCTCTGCGACGGCAACGCGATCGTGGCTCAGACGGCGGATAACGGCATCCACGACCGTCGCAGGCAGGGTGACGATAAGCCCGATGATGTAGGTCGCCGCCCCGACACCGAGCAGTTGCCAGCGTTTCACGGTCGGGCGCGGGCGAGAGTGGCCGTTACGCTCGCCAGCCCGGGGTTGGACAGCGCTTCCACCCGGCAGGATTCCACCCGAATCTGTTGCGCTTCAAATACCCCTGCCAGCGCCAGCCATTCCGCGAAGGCTACGGCGCCGAGCGTTACTTGCACGTGGTTGGCGTCTCGCACCTCCATCCGGGTGACGATACCAGACAGGCCCGCGGAATCGATCTGTGCTTGAACGGCCGCGCGCAGATCGACTGTCGATGCCGGCGCAGGTGGCTTTGCCCGCAGGCGATCGAGTTCCGTCGCTTGCTGCTCGAGCCCGGCTGCCTGTGCTCGCAGCACGGTGATCGTGGCGCGCAGTTGTGTCCGCGCACGGTCGGCGGAATTGACGAACCACGCATAGAGTACGATGCCAACTATCACGGCTGCTCCGATAGTGGCGGCACGCTCCACCGGCGAACGCGCGCTCCAGATTTCCAGGAGTTTGGCTTTCATAGTGCGCGCACACTGATGATTGCCGACCGATTCCCCGGGCCGGACGTCCGGGCAGTGCCCGTGCTCTGCTCCACATCGAACCCCGCCTGCCGCAGTCGCCCGATGGCGCGGCGCAGGGCGCTTTCATCCACGGTGCCCAGCTCGATAGTGAGACGGCCATTTTCATAGGATGCGCTGCGCACGCTGCCGGTCGGCAAATCCTTCAATCCCGCCGCCACGACCTCGATCATCGGCAGGAAGTCGCCGCTGTCGGACAGTCCCGCGGCATGGCGGGCTTCAGCCAGCTTGCGGCGCATTTGCAGTGCGGGATCCACGACGGCGACCGCATCGGGAAAGGCAGCGCGAAACCGCGCTTCCATTTGCCGGCGCAGATCCCGTTGCTCGCCGGCGAGCGACGCCCAGTCCGCAGCGAGCGCCACCGCATGAATGGCCAACGCGACCCCGGCTATCCACGCCGCCGGGCGCAGGCGTTCTGCCAGCGCGTTCAGGCCGCGCCAGCGGCGTCGTTCCTGCAGCAGGCTGCGCCCTGCGTGTGGCGCCGCGGATTGCCAGTCCCAACGCCCCGCGAGGCGCACGGGGACGTGAAGCTCACGCTGCCACGCCTCAACGTCAGGTGCCGCGTCGGGCGCCGACGGATAAACCGCGATGGCGTCTGGAGCCGCACCCGACGCTTGAGTCTCCTCCAGTGCGAGACGCAGCGAAAGTGGAGGCCGCCCCCGTTCGCCACAGTCCGTGGCTGCTCCTTGCAGTTCGCCCGTTCGCAGGAATCCTTCCCGGCCGTTCCAGGCCAGGCTCCATTCCCCGGCCGCGCGGTCCAGAAACAAGGTTTCGCAATGAATCTCCGGCGTTCCGATGCCGATGCCGTCCAGCGCGTCGAGCCAGCGCCTCAGCCCGGGGCGGTCCAGCACCGCGAGCGCGTCGCCGCCATCGCCTTGGCCGAGCCAGTTCACGGTGTTCGAATCCGGATCGCCCGCGGTATCTTCCTCAATGGCGTAAGCCAGCGTGGCTGCCGCATGCCGGCGGGCGCCAGGGGGTAATCGTGCAGAGGTCAACAGGACGTCCGCTGCCGGGATCACGAGCTGAACGCGCTCGGCATGCCGCGGCAACTGGGTGAGCGGGCCTGCACCCGGCATGGGCGCGCGCGCCCCGTCAAACAGGATCCATTGGCAACGCTCCGGGGCGTCACGAAGGGAGCATCGTATGCGCAGCAAGCTCATAGCAATTTCCGCCATACGACAGTCGGCCAGCCGGGCTCCCCGCGGGCAAGGAGCGCAAAGCCGCGTGCTTCCGCGGAACCAATGGTGGCGCGCAGCGTGACCAGGAAGTAAGCGCTGCCTACCGAGCCTCCTTCCCCGGACAGCGCAAGATTGCGCGGAGCCCGGTTCAGGAAGTCGGGCATGTCGCGAAAGTAAGCGCGCTCACGTTGCGCAACCAGCGCCCGGGCCTGGTCGAGACTCAAGCCATCGAATACCGCGGCGAGTACCTCCGGCGAGGCGGTGTTGACGTTGACAGCGGTTGGCCGAGGGAGTGCCGACACGTACGGGCGCAGGCGGGCGCGAACCCGATCATCGAAGCCCGGCACCAACGCCAGCTCCGCAATATCGGCAAGGGCGGGGTTAACCGCAAACGTCGATGTATTCAATGGCGCGGAACTCTTCAACGGCTCGCTATCGGTGGCTAACCAGCTACCCAGCGTATCGGCCAGTGCGGTGGGCAGGCCCAGCAGGGCGAGCAGCCGCCGGAAATGCGTCACCTGGGTCGAATCGATTTTCCCATCCCGGACGAGATTGTTTACGTTGAACGCGGCTTGCTGGTCCACGATGTGCCCGGCCAACTCTCCATTATCGACCGGCATCGGCGCGAGCTTCAGGGCCCAGGGTTCGCCCAAGTGGTCAACATTGCCTGCCCGCCGATCGTCGCTCAACACGGAACGTGCCCAGTCGACGCCGGCCTGGACCAGCGCCTGCGCCTGCGCATGCTGCGCCGTCAGCTCGCCGTGCCGTGCCCATGTGCTCTGCAAGACCAGAATGGCCGTGGCCGCTGTTGCGGCCATCGCGGCCACGCCCATCGCGAGCACCACAGCCGCACCGAGTTGTCGCGTGGTTTTCATGAGCCCAGCTCAAACACCCGCACGATATCCTCGCCGGACGCGAGCACCAGACGCAGTCGCACAGCGCGGGGAATCGACGTGTCCAGTCTCGCGCCAGGCCAGGTGTCCTGCCACAACCGATTGGCATCGAGATAGTGCACCTCGAACCGCGCGACGCCGTTCAGCACCGCATAGCGCGCGGGCAGGATGCCGGGCGCCGCATCGAGTCCCGGCCATAGCCAAAGCTCGACTTGCTGCTGGTCATTCAGGCGGTAGGCAACGCGCCTTGCGGCGTCGATGCCCTCGACCGAAGCAAAGCGGCTGAATTCCAGGCGCGGTTCTCCCGGGCTGGAAGTCAGCCCGTACCATGCGGGTGCCATGCCGACTGCGGCCCGCACCGGCCTCGGTGCCGCGAGGTGCACGTCGCGCTCGAATCGCACGAAGAATGCAGCGACGCTGCGCCATTTTTCTGTTTCCAGCTGGACGTGCTCTCGGGTGTCGAGCACGGCGGCGAGTCCACGGTAAGACATTACCGCCAGCAGCGCGAGAATGAATAGCGCCACCAGCAGCTCGACCAGCGTGAAGCCCCTGCGCCGGAAGCGTAAATGGTGAATGGTGAATGGTGAATCGCCCCTCGACCTGAAAGGCGTGAAGGGTGAATAGTAAATAGTAAATAGTGTTCGGCTCAGCATGGCTGCTTGTCATTCAGGAATAACAGGTCTTCCCATTTACTATTTACCGCACTACTGGGGCCGAACGACAAATCCGGTCAGCCGCGCCAGCGGTCGCGCCGTGTCGGATTCCGCGTAGACCAGCACGTCGACGCGTCGAAACGCAGGATGTGGCGTCGTTGTGACTTCCTCGCGCCAGGTGAATTCGAAGCCGCCTTCCCGTTCGCTGCCTTGCCGGATTCCCAGCGACAGCCATTCTCCGCGGGCGCGCTGCTCCGCCAGCAAATTTTCCGCAACCCAGCCGGCGAGCAGTCGCGACCGCAATTCGCTGACGCTGGCGGTCCCCTGGCCGGCCGCGCGCAATCCCGCAAGTAGCGCCACGGACACGATCGCCATGGCGACCAGCACTTCGACGAGCGTAAACCCGCGCCGCCTAACGCAGCATCGAGGCGCCATTTCCGGCTCCTTCGGGCGCGAGTGCCCGAATTTCTCCGATTGGCGAGCCGGCGACGGAATACCGCTCGCCGCCGGATGATAGGTCGACGGTAAACGCCGGCATCGCGCCGTAGGGACCGAATTCCAGGCGCATGGCACCTTGGGCCCGCGCGGCCTCGACCCGCATGCCGCTGATCTGGATGCCGCCAGGAAGTGTGCGCGGACGGAGCAGATCGTCATCGCGGATTTCGGACCAGCCTGTGTCCCGGAACCAGCGCGCGAACCGATAGCCCGCACCATCCGAAGTCCAGCCGATGGGTCTTCCCGTCAATTGCGCTTCCGTGACGGCGAGCTCAAGCAATTGCGCCAGTCGCTCGGCTTCAAGGCGCAAGGGGCTGCGCTCGCTGGGCCGCGCAATTGCGCTTACCAGCCCGAGCAGCAAGCCCATGATCAGCATCACGACCAGCATCTCGATCAGCGTGAAGCCATCTTGCTGACGGCGTGAATGGTGAATGGTGAATAGTGAATCGTGCCCTTTCTTCAAAGGCGTAAATAGTGAATAGTGAATGGTGAATAGTGAATCGAGCGAACTCATGACGCTTAAGCCTGAGTGAAATTTCTATTTACTATTTACCATTTACTTTTCACGAATACCGGCAATTTCCCATTTACTATTTACCATTTACTTTTCACGAATACCGGCCGTTTAACAATTCACCATTCACCGCATTCAAAGGCTCCACGAGCCGATGTCCGCATTGTTCCCTTCGCCGCCGGCCACGCTGTCTGCGCCGTAGCTGAAAACGTCGATTTCGCCCCGCACGCCGGGATTCAGGTACTGGTAAGAATGGCCCCAGGGATCGTTGGGGAGGCGCTCGACGTAGCCTCCTGCCTTCCAGTTGGGCGGAACCGGGGCGGCGGCCGGCCTCGTGACCAGTGCCTGTAAACCCTGCTCGGTGGTTGGGTAACGCTGATTATCGAGGCGGTACAGCTTGAGCGCCTGCATCAGGCTCGCGATGTCCTGTTTTGCGGCGAATACCCTTGCCTCGTCGGGACGACTGATGATGCTGGGAACCACCAGTGCCGCCAGAATGCCGAGGATCACGATGACAACCATCACTTCGAGCAACGTGAAGCCGCGCTGCCGGCCCGATACTGTCATTTGACCCTCCTTACGCGCCATAAATGCGAGGGCCGATTTATCGTTCCCGTCGCCGCAAAATATAGCATATTATGTCTTCCGCTCCGGCCATCTTATACGCCCAAGTCGGGGCGCGCGCATCGCGCGAAACACCGTGCGCGATGTCATCAAGGGGGGCCTCCAGGCGCCATGCAACACAATAACGTGTTCGAACGACCGGGGCCGGCGTTGACGGTTCTGGTCTACGCTTCGACGCTTGCCGCAGTCATGCTGCTGGGCGGCGTTCTGGCCTATTGGACATGGGCGTGGTTTGCCCCTCGACCCGAGCCGCGCGCCAGGTCGGTGGTGGAGACTGCGGGCCGGATGGGCTCAACGCAAAATCTGTTCGGTAATTTGGAGCGGGACCGGAACGCCGCGTCGATGGCCGGGGGCGCGGTCAAGTTGCTTGGCGTAGTCGCTGCGACGGGCGGACGGCCGGGATACGCGGTCATGCAGCTCGACGCTCGTCGAAGCGTCACGGTGCGGGAAGGGCAGGACGCCGCGCCTGGAATCCACCTCTCGGAAGTTCACGCCGACCACGTTGTCCTGACGCGCGAAGGCGTCCGCGAGACGCTGGCGTGGTCGCGCAAGACTCAGAAGCAGTGAATAGTGAATGGTAAATAGTGAATTGTTAAACGGCCGGTATTCGCAAATCTCAGAAGCAGTGAATAGTGAATGGTAAATAGTGAATGGGAAATGCCTTAACGCAAAGGCGCAAAGAAACAGAAAGGAATTCATATATGAGTTCTTCTCTCTTTTCCTTCGCGTCTTTGCGTTATAGCAGTTAACGACTCAACGCAGAGACGCAAAGAAAATGAAAGGGATATATAAAGTTTGTTCTTTCTGTACCTTTGCGTCTTTGCGTTGAGGTTTTACTCGCGATTCACCATTCACCATTCACTATTCACCATTTACTGGTTGCAACTGAATGAAGCGTATGAATTGCCGCCGGATGTTCATTGCGATCACGTGGCTTGCCGCGGTGCTTGCCGCCGCGGCGTGGGCGGCTGATACCGGGTCCGGCAACCCGCAAAATTCTTCGAAGCCTGCGACCGATAAGGCAGGGCGGGGTGGCGGCGCGGTGGCGGCACGCGCCGGCGATCCCGACATGGTGACGCTCAACTTCGTCAACGCCGATATCGAGGGCGTGGTGAAGGCGGTCAGCGAGATTACGGGCAAGAACTTCCTCCTCGACCCGCGCGTCAAGGGCACGGTCAACGTCGTCTCGGCGCGGCCCATGTCCAGGTCCCTCGTCTACGAGGTATTCCTGTCGGCCCTGCGGCTTCAGGGCTACGCGGCGATCGAGGAGCGCGGTATCGTCAAGATCGTTCCCGAAAGCGACGCCAAGCTGCAGTCGGGCCCCACCTTCGGTCCGCGCGAGCGGCCCCGTGCGCTCGGTGATCAGATCCAGACGCAGGTTTTCGCTCTCAAGTACGAGTCCGCGGCCCAGGTCTTGCCGATACTGCGGCCGCTCATCGCTCCCAACAACACGATCGCCGCGTATCCGAACAACAATACGCTGGTTATCACCGATTACGCGAGCAACTTGCAGCGGATCGAAAGAATCATCGATTCGATCGATCAACCGAGCGGGACCGAACCGATCGTGATTCCGTTGCGGCACGCGTCTGCGCTGGACGTGGCCCAGACGATCAACCGGTTGTTTGGAGAGGCCGGCACCGCTCCCGGCGCGGCGGGAGCGGATGCGACGCAGCGCATGACGATTGTGGCGGACACACGCTCGAACAGCCTGCTCGCGCGGTCGGACAATCCATCACGCCTCTCGCGGTTGCGCAGCCTGGTGGCGATGCTCGATTCACCGACCAACGTGGGCGGCAATATCCACGTGGTGCATCTGAAGAATGCCGAAGCAGTCAAAGTGGCCGAGACATTGCGCGCGATCTACTATGGCGAATCCGCGTCCCGCCCGGCGCAGGGCACGACCCCGGTATCGGCAATAAGTCCGCTGGCGCAAGCGCAGGGCGCCGGCATGTCGCCCGCAACGACACCCCTTGCATCGGCCAGTGGCGGGCAGGGGAGCGCCTCAGGCCAGTCTGGAATTATCCAGGCCGATGCGGCGACCAATTCGATCATCATCATCGCGGCTGACGCCATCTACAATAATCTGCGCGTCGCCCTGGATAAGCTCGACGTTCGCCGTGCCCAGGTCTACGTCGAGGCGCTGATCGCCGAACTCACCGCCGACAAGGCAGCCGAGTTCGGCGTGCAATGGCAGGATTTCTCGGCCGCCGGCAGCACCGATCCCTCCGCGCGCGCGCTGGGCGGCACGAACTTCGGCACGACCGGCCAGAACATAATCGGCATCTCGCAGAGCCCGGGCACCATTGGCCGCGGACTCAACGTCGGCGTGATACGCGGCCGGGTCACGATCCCCGGCATAGGAGAGATACTGAATCTCGGCGTCCTCGTGCGTGCATTGGAAACCGACAATAATGCCAACATCCTGTCCACGCCGACGCTCCTGACGCTGGATAACGAGGAAGCGCGGATTACCGTCGGCCAGAACGTGCCGTTCATCACCGGTCAATATGCGCTCTCGGGAGCCGCCACCACGCCGACACCTTTTCAGACGGTCGAGCGGAAGGACGTTGGCCTCACGCTGAGAATCAAGCCCCAGATTTCCGAGGGCGGCACCGTGCGCTTGCAGCTCTACCAGGAGGTGTCGAGCATTCAGGACACCACCAATCCCGCGGGCATCATCACCAACAAGCGCTCGGTGGAGTCCACCGTGCTGGTGGACGACGGCCAGATCGTGGTGATCGGGGGGCTGATCCAGGATTCGATCAAGGATGGCGTGGAGAAAGTGCCGTTTCTGGGCGACATACCGGTGCTCGGCGCGCTGTTCCGGTACTCCTCCCGTTCGCGAAGCAAGACCAACCTCATGGTGTTCCTGCGGCCGATAGTCGTGCGCGACGCGGGGGGCGCGGATGCGCTCACCGGGGAACGCTACGAATATATCCTCGGCGAGCAGCGAAAAGCCAAGCCGGCACCGACCCCCGAATTGCCGAACATCGAATCCCCGACCTTGCCGCCCAGGAAGCCGTAAATCGAGGTGCAAGGTACAAGGGGCAAGGTCCAAGGTACGATGCGACAAGCTTGTGGCTTCATTGCGGCTGAACCTTGAGCCTTGAATCTTGAACCTTGCGTCTTGAATCCTGAGTCTTGAATCTTGAACCTGTCGTGATGAAGCCGTCGACAACCATTCCCTACGCCTTTGCCAAGTCAAATGGCGTGGTCGTTGTCGCGCTGGAAGGCGACCTGGCCGAGGTGGCGGTGCGCGAGGGCGCCCGGCCGCGGGCACTGGCGGAAGTCCGGCGAGTACTGGGGGTGCCGCTGCGCGCCCGTCGCGTCGGGGTGGAGGAGTTCGACGAGTTGGTGGCTGCGCTGTATAACGGCGCGGCTTCGGGCGCGGCGGCGCTCGCCGGCGATCTCGCGCAGGACTTCGATTTGTCGCGGCTGCTGCAGGAAATACCCAAGATCGAGGATCTTCTCGAAAGCCAGGACGATGCGCCGGTCATCCGCCTGATCAATGCACTGATCACGCAGGCGCTGCGCGAGAGGGCATCGGATATTCACATCGAGCCCTTCGAAACGCGATCGGTGGTGAGGTTGCGCGTGGACGGCATGCTCCGTGACCTGCTCGAGCCGGCGCGCGCGCTGCATGCTGCGATCGTCTCGCGCGTGAAGATCATGGCGCAGCTCGACATAG
>Ga0137410_10002745_pt1 | contig 11963 bp, 12 predicted proteins | sample CZODoug1_16funga_FD_108878 | JGI IMG/M metagenome (GOLD analysis project Ga0137410, IMG submission 108878) | Vadose zone soil fungal communities from Angelo Coast Range Reserve, California, USA - CZODoug1_16fungal (Illumina Assembly) | ecosystem: Environmental > Terrestrial > Soil > Vadose zone... | reverse complement strand
GCTCAACATGTACGCCTTCGTCGGCATCATCATGCTGGTGGGCATCGTCAAGAAGAACGCGATCATGATGATCGACTTCGCGATCGAGGCGCAGCGCAAGGAGAACAAGCCCGCCGCCGAAGCCATCTACCAGGCCTGTCTGACACGCTTCCGGCCGATCATGATGACGACGTTCGCCGCCCTCATGGGAAGCCTGCCGATTGCGCTTTCCTTCGGTGCGGGCGGGGATGCACGGCGTCCCCTCGGCCTGGCGGTGGTGGGGGGACTGGTGCTGTCGCAGTTCCTGACCCTCTACATCACGCCGGTGATCTACCTCTACTTCGAGCGCCTCCAGGAATGGCTGGCCCGGCGGCGCGAGACGCGCCAAGTGGCCAGGGTGGGCGCCGCCGACTAGGCAATCGGTTCGATGTCGAGGCGAAGGACCCCGCCCTCGGCGACTACGGATTGAGCTGCTTGTAGACCACTTCCGCGACCTGGAGCAGCTGGTCCTTTCTCATCTCGCCCGAAAGCGCGTACCCGAAGTTTCCGTCTACCCAGTAGAACACCGAAACCCGGTCCTCCTGGCTGAAGCGGAAAGCGGTGTCGCGCGGCTCGCCTCTTTGCCTCGAAACATAGAGCGTCAGACGCTGTCCGCGCGGGTCCTGATACATGAAGTGAGCGACCGGGCCCTGCGGTCCGGAAAGGAGCCGGCCCCCGACCAGCTCGTAGCCCAAGGGAGCGAGCTTGGGGGCTTTCAAGGTGGTGCCGAGCCTTTTCGACAACCACCCCACGAGATGTCCTTCCTCGCTGGCGGTGACTTCGACGGGATGGCGCACCTCCGGCGCGTACACCGCGTGCGCCGTAGCTGCCTGCCGTGCAAGAGACACCGGAACCGTCTGCGAAGTGACGAATTGACCCCGGATGAGCCACCCGAGCCCGATTCCCAGCGCGAATATCGCCGCTGCCACGGCGTAGCGGCGCCACACCCGGGGACGCACCGCGAGGAGGGCCGCCGGCACCGGCTCATCGAGCACCGGATCGTAGAGCGAGCGCAACAGAGCGTTCTGCTCGGCGTATGCCCGCAGCCGCTCGGCATCCTCCGGGTGGGCACGCAGCCACGCCTCCATCTCCGCCTTGGCGCCTTCGGAAAGTCCGCCGTCGACGTGGGTGTGCAATTCAGCCTCCCCGACCGGCTTCACTTCACGACTTTCAAGGGCATCACGGCCTGGCCACCGAGCAGGTGGCGCATGCGTTCCCGCGCACGCGACAGGCGCGACATGACCGTGCCGATCGGGATGTCCAGAGCGCGGCTGACCTGCTCGTAGGTGAGCTGTTCCACGGCGACGAGCAGGACGACTTCGCGCTGCTCAACCGAAAGCGTGCGCAGCACCCGGTCGACATCCTGCAGTTCGAGCTGCTCGCCCTGGGTTGCGCGAACGGCGACCGCGGGGAGCTCGTCCATGGCCTGCTCGATTTCATAGCGGCGCCGTCTCGCCTGATTGACGAATACGTTGTGCATGATCGTAAACAGCCACGCTCTCAGATCACTGCCGGGACGCCACAGGTAGAACTTGTTCCAGGCGCGCTCCAGCGTGTCCTGAACCAGATCGTCGGCAATGTAGCGGTCACCCACCAGAGCGCGGGCATAGCGCCGCAGCCTGGGTATGTGCTCGATGATGAGGTGGCGATCCATGCGGCGAACATTCTAGCGCGCGGCAAATTCCCACGCGGACGGACGTCCCGTCCAGTGTGCGCGCGGATCGCGACCTGGCACGTATTCACCACTCCCCTCTCGAGAAAAGCAACTCTGCGGTACAAACGCACCGCCCGGAGGATTTATTCCAGTGGTTTTCCAGGGCGAGCTCGCCGCATGGTGCGCGGCGGGCCTAAGCACGCCCTGAAGAGGCAGATCAGCGCAGGCCGGAGATATAGTCGGCCACCGCGCGAATTTCCGGGTCGCTCATCTTGGCGGCGATCGACTGCATCACCTTGTTTGCGTCATTCCTGCGCTCGCCCGCACGGAACGCTTTCAACTGCGCCTCGGTGTATTCGGGGTACTGGCCCGCCAGGCGCGGATACTGCGCCGGCAACCCCGCACCGGCAGCCCCGTGGCACCCGGCGCACGCCGGAAGGCCTTTGGCCATGTCACCCCCGCGCCAGATTTTCCGTCCGAGCGCCAGCGTTTCGGGGTGCCTGGCCGCGCCGGGCTTGGGCGACTGCGCGGCAAAGTACGCGGCGACATCGCGGATGTCCTCGGCCGAGAGGCCCGCGGCCATTCCACCCATCACGGGATTCTCCCGATCGGCTTTCTTTCCCTGTACTGATTTGAAGTTGCCGAGTTGCTTCTGGGTGTATTCCGGGATTTGTCCGGCGAGCTTGGGATTGGCGGGAGTCGGGCTGTTGCCGTCCGCGCCATGGCAGGCCGTGCAGGCTTTATTGGCGATGCTTTGCCCCTTGGCGGAGTCGGCCTTGGCCTCGGGTTCTGCCCCGGCAAGCGGAAAGGCGCAAATCAGAAAACCCACAAGCGCCCATGCTCGCCTCATGCTATTTCCCCTCGCGAATCGTCGCTCAAAAGGCTGATATTCTAGCAAAATTGGCTCAACTACCATGTCGTTCTTCGGCAGCGTAACTTTCCTGAAGAGTGTTGCTTCGCTCGAGCAGGCCCCTGCGAGCGCGGGTGAAATCGCATTTGCCGGCCGTTCGAATACCGGCAAGTCGAGCGCCATCAACGCCCTCATCGGGCGACGATTGGCGCACGTGAGCAAGACGCCCGGGCGTACCAGGCTCATCAACTACTACGCGCTCGGCGCGGAGCGGTTCATCGTCGATCTTCCCGGCTACGGCTACGCGCGCGTCCCGGACGCCGTGAGTGCGCCTTGGGAGGAATTGCTCGGCGGCTACCTGCGGACGCGCGCGCCGCTGCGCGGGCTCGCAGTGGTGATGGATGTGCGCCAGGCGGTGACCGAGCTCGATCGACGCCTGCTGGAGTGGTTCCGCCCTACAGGAAAGCCCGTACATGTCCTCCTGACCAAAGCGGATAAACTGTCGCGCGAGGCGGCACGGAGAATATTGCGACAGGTCGAGAGCGAGGTCGCTGCACTCTTGCCCGTTCCTTCCGTCCAGCTATTTTCAAGCCTCAGGAATACGGGCTTCGAGGAAGCCGCGAGCGTGTTTCGAAGATGGCTTGGCGAGGAGCCGTCGCCGCCGGTTGGCCTCGCCGACGACTCCGCCAAAATGGAAACCCCCGGCAAAACCGGGGGTCTGGAAATAAAAACCCCCGGGCTAAAAGGGGAAATCAGCCCGGGGCAAAATGCCTTAAGGTTTAAGGCACCCCGCTCAGGGAGGAGAAGCGGGAGACGACCGAAGCCGTCTGATGGTTAGGAGTAGTCCTCCCGGGGAAAGGTTCCCTGGCGCACCGGGCAATTTGGTAACCGGTTGATCCATTTTAGAAAGAAGGAGAGATCATGCAGGTGTACGGCAGCTTTCCCGCGGTCCGCATGCGGCGCATGCGGCGCGACGAGTTCTCGCGCCGCCTCATGCGCGAGCACGTGCTCACCGCCGACGATCTCATCTACCCGGTATTCCTGATCGAGGGAAGGCAGCGTACCCAAGCCGTCCCGTCGATGCCCGGCGTGTCGCGGTACACCCCGGACAAGTTGCTCGGCGTAGCCGAGCGCTGTCTCAAGCTCGGGGTGCCGGCCATGGCGCTCTTTCCTTCGATCGAGCCGGCCCTGAAGACCCCGGACGGCAAGGAGGCGACCAACCCTGATGGACTCATACCCAGGGTGATCTCGCTGCTGAAGAAGAAATTCCCGGAGCTCGGTGTCATGACCGACGTCGCGCTCGACCCGTACACCAGCCACGGCCAGGACGGCCTGATCGACGACGACGGCACTATCCTCAACGACGAAACGCTCGCCGTGCTCGAGAGGCAAGCGCTCGTTCAGGCGCAGGCCGGCGTGGACATCGTCGCTCCGTCGGACATGATGGACGGACGCATCGGGCGCATTCGAGCCGCACTCGATGAAAGCCACTTCATCCACACGCGCATCATGGCTTACTCCGCGAAGTACGCTTCGGGATTCTACGGTCCGTTCCGCGACGCAGTCGGCTCGGCAGCGAACCTGGGCAAGGGAAACAAGTTCACCTACCAGATGGACCCGTCCAACAGCGACGAGGCGCTGTGGGAGGTCGGGCTCGACCTGCAGGAAGGCGCCGACATGGTGATGGTAAAGCCCGGAATGCCTTATCTGGACATCGTCCGACGGGTCAAGGACCAGTATAAGGCGCCCACCTACGTCTATCAGGTGAGCGGCGAATACGCCATGTTGAAGGCAGCGTTCAAGAACGGCTGGCTGATCGAGAAGCAGTGCGTGATGGAAGCTCTGCTCGCATTCAAGCGCGCCGGGGCCGACGGCATTCTCACCTATTTCGCGCTCGACGCTGCCGGTTGGATCAAGGCGGCGCGCTGATCGCCCGGGCTTTGCACCCTAGAAACGAAGGTCGGCGGCGACGTCCAGCGATTGGATGAATTTGTCCGGTGCCTGGTAGCCGATCACGCGCAATCCTTCGATCTCCCGCCCGCGCGCATCGAAAAAGACGATGCCCGGCGGACCGAACAGCCGAAAGCGCTTCAGCAGCGCCTTGTCGTCGGGCGTGTTCGCCGTGACGTCGACGCGCAGAAGCAGCATCTGGCTCAGGCGTGACTTCACTCTGGGGTCGCTGAAGGTGAAGCGCTCCATTTCCTTGCACGATACGCACCAGTCCGCGTAGAAATCGAGCATTGCGACCTTGCCCGCCGCCTTCAGCCGCGCGCTCAATTCGGCGGTCGTCTTGACCGTTTCAAAGGGCGGCGCAGTGTCCTGGGGTCCTGCAAGGATGCCGGCGAGCGGCCGCAACGGATCGCCCGCCCCGGAAAACGCGCCGACCCCCTGAGCGGCGCCCAGCAGCAGCGCGAGCAGGCCAGCAGCCTTTCCCAGGCGCTCCCAGCCCGAGGCCTCCTTGCCCAGGGACTCGAGCGCCCCGAGGAACACGCCCGATCCGATCAGGAGCGCGGCCCAGAGCAGCATTTGCACGGCCACGGGAATCACCGGGGCGATGATCCAGATCGCCACCCCGAGGAGCAGCACGCCGAAGAACCGCTTGACCGCGCCCATCCACGCCCCGGCCTTCGGCAGGAGGAGTCCTCCCGAAACGCCCACCAGTACGAGCGGCGCGCCCATTCCGAGCGCCATGGAGAAGAGAGCGGTTCCGCCGAGCATGGCGTCGCGAGTTTGTCCGATGTAGAGAAGGGCGCCAGCGAGCGGCGCAGCCACGCAGGGCGAAACGACGGCGGCCGAGAGCGCTCCCATGAGCACGACGGCGCCCCAGTTGCCGCCGCCGAGGCGGTTGCTCGCCTGAGTGAGCCGCGATTGCCAGCCCGAAGGCAGTTGCAGCTCGTAGAAGCCGAACATCGACAGGGCGAGCAGGACGAACACCGTCGCGAAACCTCCCAGCACCCACGCGTTCTGCAACGCCGAGGAGAACAGGCTCCCCGAAAACGCCGCCGCGATGCCGATCGCGGTGTAGGTGACGGCCATCCCGAGGACATAGGCGAGGGAGATCAGGCCGGCGCGCCGGCGAGTCACCTGCCGGCCCTCGCCGACGATGATGCCCGAGAGTATCGGAACCATCGGCAGGACGCAGGGCGTGAAGGTCAGGAGCAACCCTGCGACGAAGAACACCACCACTACCGCCCAGAGTCGCCCGGCCTCGAGCACCCCGGCAAAGCGCAGATCCTCGCCTGCAACGGCCCTGCGCGCGGGAGAGGAGGAAAGGGTGTCGTCCTTCCGGAAGATCGACGAGGGCGTGCTTCCCAGCGACGCGAGGCGAAGCTCGGCGCTCTGTACCTGCGGAACGTAGCACACGCCGACGTCGGCGCAGCCCTGGGAGGTCACTGAGAGTTTCACCCGGTCCGCACCCGCGGCCGCCAGCGGCAGGAGGATGCGAACTTCCCTGCGATAGGTGACTTGCTTGCCGAAGAACTTGTCCTCGTGGATCTCCCCTTCCGGGAACTTCGGCGAACCCAGCGTCACCGAAGCGGGCTCCGCGGCAAAGCGGAATCGCTCGCGGTAGAGGTAGTACCCGTCGGCGATTCGATAGCGGATCTCCGCCGTGCGCGAATCCAGCACCTGCACCGAGAAGCGGAATGCCTTGTCGGGCTCGAGCAATTCATCCCCGCTCGCGGCGTGGACCGCCGGCGCGACGACAAACATCAGGGCGAGGAGCAATCGGCGCATGCGCTAGGCGGGTTTCGTTTCCGAATCGACCCAGTCGAGATAGGCCGGCAAGCCTCCGGCCAGTGGGACCGCGATGATCTCCGGAAGTTCGTAGGGATGTCCCGCGCGGATCGCCGCCTCGAGCGCCGGGTAGCGCTCGCGCGTGGTCTTGATCAGCATCGGGAACTCTTCCGTATCCTCGGTCTTCTCCTGCCAGCGGTAGACCGAGCGGCACGGCGACAGGACATTCACGCAGGCAGCGAGGTGCTTCTCGATGAGCGCATGGGCGAGCTTGCCGGCGCTGTCGCGGTCGGGCAGGTTGGTGATCACGAGAAAGGCGTCGGCCGGGTTCACGCGGCGATCTCGGCAGAAGCCAGGCCGTCGGCTACCGTGGGATAGCGCAGGCGCACGCCGAGCTCGGACTTGAGGCGGTCGTTCGACAGGCGCCGCGACTCGCTCATGAACGAGAGCAGATCTGCGGGAACGACGCGTGAGGCTTCGGCGCGCGAGACGCGACGCGGCCGCGCGAGCCGGGCCCGGTCGGCGACGAGGTCGAGCCAGTCACCCATCTTGATGGCGCTGTCGTCGCTCGCGTTGTACGTGCCGGACGCCCGCGCGACGTGCAGCACCGCAGCGACGATCGCGGCGAGATCGTCGGCGTGAATGTGATTGGTGTAGACATCGTCTTCGCGGCGCAGCACGGGTGTGCCGCGAGCGAGGTGATCGAGAGGCAGGCGATCGGCCGCGTAGATGCCGGGCACCCGCAGGATCACGGTCTCCACGCTTTCGCGCGCGCCCCACTCGGAGACAGCCTGCTCGCCGTCCAGGCGCCGCCTGGCGCGCTCGGTTCGCGGGCGCGGCGCGCGGGTCTCGTCCACCCGCACGCCCGCGCAGTCTCCGTACACGCCGCTGGTGGAGAGATACACGAATCGCCGTGGTAACATGGCGCCGCTTTTTGCGCTCGCCGAAAGCGCCGCGAGCAGGCTGCGCGTGCGCGAATCCCGCGAGCCGGCCTGCGCGGGCGGGGCCAGATGGGCGACGCGGTGGGCCCGGCCGGCAAGCCGAGCTAGCGATTCGGGAACATCGAGATCGCCCTCGATCTGCTCGACTCCGGAGGCGGCGAGCCCGGGGTCGGGCGAGCGGACCAGCGCGCACAGGCGATACCTTGCCTTGAGCGATGGCAGGGCGCGACGGGCGATGTCGCCGCAGCCGACGATGAGCAAGGTTTCCACGAGAGAATTTTACCCCGCACTGAGATGATGCATCAGGTCACCATCCGCAATACCGGCCACCGGTTCCAGGTCAACGAAGAATCGAGCATCCTTCAGGGGGCGCTGGACGCCGGACTCGTGATCCCCTACGGCTGCCGCGACGGCGCCTGCGGCAGCTGCAAGGGAAAGCTCATCGAAGGCCGGATCGACTACGGCCGCTACTCCGAAAAGGCGCTGAGCGCGCAGGAGCGGGAGAGTGGCCACGCGCTCTTCTGCCAGGCGAAGCCGCTTTCGGACGTGGTGATCGAAGCGCGCGAGGTGCGCAAGGCCGGCGACATCCAGGTGAGAAAGCTGCCGGCGCGCGTGCACAAGCTCGAGCGCGCCGCCGACGACGCCATGATCGTGTACCTGAAGCTCCCGGCGAACGAGCGACTCATGTTCCTGCCCGGGCAATACATCGACATCCTCCTCAAGGACGGGACGCGGCGGAGCTTCTCGATGGCGAACGCGCCGCACGACGACGAATTCGTCCAGCTGCACGTGCGCCACGTGCCGGGTGGCGCCTTCACCGATCACGTGTTTACGACCATGAAGGAGCGCGACATCCTGCGCTTCGAGGGACCGTTCGGCACCTTCTTCCTGCGCGAGGAGTCCCAAAAGCCGATCGTGCTCGTCGCCTCTGGGACCGGCTTTGCGCCGATCAAGTCGCTGATCGATGCGGCGCTCCGCAAGGGCTCGTCGCGGCCGATGACGCTCTACTGGGGCGCGCGCCGGCCGAAGGACCTCTACCTCGATGCGCTGCCCACGCGCTGGGCCGCCGAGCACCCGCGCGTCAAGTACGTCCCGGTGATCTCCGATGCGCTCGCCGAAGACCGCTGGACCGGCCGGGCCGGGTTCGTGCACCGCGCGGTGATGGAGGACTTGCCCGACCTCTCCGGCTACCAGGTCTACGCCTGCGGGGTCCCGATCATGGTCGATTCGGCGCGCCGCGATTTCACCGGAAAATGCGGACTGCCGGAAAACGAGTTCTTCTCCGATTCCTTCACCACCGCCGCGGACAAGGCGGCCTGATGCACTACGCGGCGGTCTCGCCCAGGTAGGCCTCGCGCACCCGCGGGTCGGCGAGCAACGCGCGTGCCTCCCCCGAGAGGGTGATTTCACCGCTGTCCATCACGTAAGCGCGTTGCGCCAGGGCGAGCGCGCCCTTGGCGTTCTGCTCCACCAGCAGCACCGTGACGCCGGCGCGGTTGATGTCGCGTATCACCTCCAGGATCCGCCGCGCGGCCATCGGCGCAAGGCCCATGCTCGGCTCGTCGAGCGCGAGCAGCGTCGGACGGCTCATCAATGCGCGGCCGATCGCGAGCATCTGCTGCTCGCCTCCCGACAGCGTTCCGGCGATCTGCCCGCGCCGCTCCGCCAGGCGCGGGAACAGCGCCAACACGCGCGCGCGGTCGGACGCCACGCCCGGGTCGGATCGCGCATAGGCGCCCATCGCCAGGTTCTCCTCCACGCTGAGCCGCGAGAACACGCCGCGGCCCTCCGGGACCATGACGAGACCTGCGCGTGCCCGCTGGAATGCCGCAACGCCCGAGAGATCCCGGTCGCCGAACCGGATGGATCCCGCCGCCGGAACGAGGCCGGCGATCGCGCGCAGCGTGGAGGATTTCCCCGCGCCGTTGGCGCCGATCAGGCACACCAGCTCGCCCTGGGCGACCTCGAGGTCGATCCCCTTCACCGCGCGGATGCCACCGTAGCGCACCTCCAGGCCGCGGATCTCGAGGAGCTTCACTGCGGCTCCTCCGCGGACGCGGTGCCGAGATAGGCCTCCACCACTTTCGGATCGCGCTGCACCTCGGCCGGAGCCCCTTCGGCGATGCGCCGCCCGTAGTCGAGCACCAGCACCCGGTCGCACACGTTCATCACCAGGCGCATGTCGTGCTCGATGAGGAGCAGCGTCGTGCCGTCGCCGCGGATGCGCTCGAGCAGCCCGCGCAGCGCCACGGTCTCCGAGGCGTTCATCCCCGCGGCGGGCTCGTCGAGAGCGAGCAGGACCGGATCGGTGGCGAGCGCGCGCGCGATCTCGAGCCTGCGCTGGTCGCCGTACGGCAGGCTTCCCGCGGCCTCGTTCGCCCTGGAACCTATGCCGACGTAGTCGATCAGCTCTGCGGCGCGGCGCTCGATTCCCGCCTCCTCGTCCCGGGTGGCGGCATCGCGCAGCACCGCGCCGAGCACCCCCGCGCGCGTGCGCACGTGCCGGCCGATCATGACGTTCTCGAGCGCGGACAGATTGGCGAACAGGCGGATGTTCTGGAAGGTGCGTCCTATGCCCCGCGCCGCGATGCGGTCGGGCTTCAGCCCGGCGAGCTCGCGTCCCTCGAGCATGAATGAGCCCCGCTCGGGAAGGGCAAGGCCGGTGAGCAGGTTGAATAGCGTGGTCTTCCCGGCGCCGTTAGGGCCGATCAGCCCGAAAATCTGGCCGCGGGAAATGGAGAAGCTCAGATCCGAGAGCGCCTCGATGCCGCCGAAGCGCTTGCTCACGTTCCTCGCCTCGAGCAGCGCGCTCACCGTGTCCTTCCCGCCATCGGGCCGTCGCGCACGGCGAGCTCTCTCTTTCTCACCGCGGAAGGCCACAGCCCGCCCGGACGCAGCGCCATGACCAGCACCAGCGCGAAACCGAAAATCAGCATGCGGATCACCTCCGGCTCGACCAGCACCCTGCCGAAGACCTGTTTCTGCGCGGGCTCGACCGTGAACCGCAGGAATTCCGGGACAAAGGACAGGAGCATCGCGCCCAGGATCACGCCCCAGACGTTGCCCATGCCGCCGAGCACCACCATGGAGACCACCATGATCGACTCGACCAGGACGAAGCTCTCGGGAGAGACGAAGCCCTGGATCGCCGAGAACATGCCGCCCGCGACCCCGCCGAAGCTCGCACCCATCGCAAAAGCGAGCAGTTTCAGGCGCGTCGTGTCGATGCCCATCGCGCGCGCGGCGATCTCGTCTTCGCGGATCGCCTCCCAGGCGCGGCCGATGCGCGAATTCTGCAGCCGCAGGCAGATGAAGATCACCGCGAGCAGAACCAGCAGCAGCAGGTAGTAGTACCTGATCGGACCGCTGAACGTCATGCCGAGAAAGGAATCGGACTTCGAGAAGTCGATCCCGTCGAGCCGGAACGGATCGATCCGCGCGATCCCCTGCGGGCCGTTGGTGATATTCACCGGCCGCGACAGGTTGTTCAGGAAGATCCGGACGATCTCGCCGAAGCCCAGGGTGACGATGGCGAGATAGTCGCCGCGCAGCTTGAGCGTGGGAGCGCCGATCAGGACGCCGAAGAACGCCGCCACCGCGGCGCCGATCGGCAGGATCGCCCAGAACGGCCAATGGATGCCGAAATGCGGCGAGGCGAGGAGCGCGTACACGTAGGCCCCCACGGCATAGAAAGCGATGTAGCCGAGGTCGAGCAGGCCCGCGAAGCCGACCACGATGTTCAGGCCCAGGGACAGGAGCACGAAGAGGATCGCGAAGTTGGTGATGCGCACCCAGGTCGTTCCGGCGGCGGAGAGCGCAAAAGGCAGCGCGAGCAGCGCGAGCGCGATGACGGCCGCGCCCACCCAGGGCGCCGCGGGATGCCGCTTCAGGCGTGCCAGCGCCTCCCTCATCTACGCCCTGTCCCCCACGCGCTCGCCGAGCAGTCCCGAAGGCCGCAGCACCAGCACGGCGATCAGCACGATGAAGGCGAACACGTCCTGGTAGTTGGAGCCGAACACGTTCCCGGTCAGGTCGCCGATATAGCCCGCACCCAGCGCCTCCACCACGCCGAGGACCACGCCCCCGAGCATCGCTCCGGGGACATTGCCGATGCCGCCCAGCACCGCCGCGCAGAACGCTTTCAGCCCGAGCTGCGATCCCATGGTGTAGTGGGCGATGCCGTAGTAGCTCGCCACCATGACCCCCGCGACGGCAGCGAGCGCGGCGCCGATGACGAAGGTCAGCGCGATGATGCGGTTTGCGTCTATGCCCATCAGCGCCGCGACCTGAGGGTTGTGGGCGGTGGCGCGCATCGCGGTGCCGAGCTTGGTCCGATACACGAGCACCGCAAGCCCCGCCATCATGAGCACCGAGATCGCGATGATCGCGATCTGCACGCTGGTGATGGTCGCCCCGCCGATCGAGTATGACTCCACCTTGACGACCTGCGGAAAAGCGAGCGGGTTGCGGCTCCAGATCAGCATCGCCACGTGCTGCAGGATGATCGAGATGCCGATGGCGGTGATCAGGGGCGCGAGGCGCGGCGCGCCCCGCAAGGGCCGGTACGCCAGCCGCTCCATCGCGTAGCCGATGAGCATGCACGCAGGAATCGCGCAGCCGGCGGCGATGAAGACCACGGCGAGCGGGGGCAAACCCGCCGGCACGAGCGCGCCGATCACGGAGTAGGCCACCATCGCGCCGACCATCACCACCTCGCCGTGCGCGAAATTGATCAGCTGGATGATGCCGTAGACCATGGTGTAGC
>Ga0137410_10002743_pt1 | contig 11968 bp, 11 predicted proteins | sample CZODoug1_16funga_FD_108878 | JGI IMG/M metagenome (GOLD analysis project Ga0137410, IMG submission 108878) | Vadose zone soil fungal communities from Angelo Coast Range Reserve, California, USA - CZODoug1_16fungal (Illumina Assembly) | ecosystem: Environmental > Terrestrial > Soil > Vadose zone... | reverse complement strand
TCGGGCACCAGATTGTCGCCGAGCGCGTCTCGTTCGTTAACGGAGCACCAAAGTTCACCAGTTTGGGAATGAACAGCCAAGCCGACGCAATTGCGTATTCCGTACGCGTAAACGCGCATCGCGGAGCCGTCGGGATTGAATTCGAGAACATCGGCGCGATTTTTCTCACCCGGTTTCGTGTCGGGGTCGTCTATGTTCGAAACGGAGCCGACAGATACGAACATTTTCTTTCCGTCCGGCGAAAATTGAATGTCGCGCGTCCAATGCCCACCACCGCCCGGAAGGTCAGCGACGTGTTCCGGCGGAGCCGTGGCTTTCAGGTCGCCACTCTTGTAGGGCATGCGAACGACTGAATCGGTGTTGCCGACGTAGATCCACTGCGGATTCGGGCCCGGAGGATAAAAATTGATCCCGAAGGGACGATTGAGTCCCGTTGCGTAAGTTTCCGTTTGCTGCGGCTTTCCATCGGCAGTGATTCCGCGGAAAACGAGAATTTCCCCCTTGCGGCTTTCCGCCACAAAGAAATCGCCGTTTGGAGCAGTGCGAATAAGGCGCGGCTCGTTAAGACCGCTGGCATAAAGTTCGACTTTGAATCCTGCAGGAACTTGCGGCCAGGCATTCTCCGGTCGGGCAACAACTTGCGGGCCGTTCCCCGCCGACGAAGTAGCGAAAGGCTCGGGAAGATCGGCGATCGTGATTTTGTGGCTAGCGCCAGGTTTCTCGTAGCGATAGTCCGTGAACGGAGCTTTCGGGGCTGGCGCTTCGGCGGCAGTGGCGACGGCTTCGTCCGCGGAGAGACGCACGCGCGGCGAGCCAGGTTTGGAACCTCCCAGCACGCGAAGAAAATTGATTATTTCCCAGCGCTCTTTTTCGGGGATGCCTTCCCAGGACGGCATCCCGTTGTTCAGGTCGCCCTTGGTGATGTACCAGAAAAGTTCGCCGTCGCTCGCACCTTGCGCTTTTTCTGCGGTCAGGCTGGGAATGTTGCCGGTGCCTTCGCCCGCCGGGCCGTGGCAAGCGGCGCACCGATTTTGATAGAGCGAGCGGCCCGCTTCCGCGTCTTGCCCTTGAAACGGATTTTTTGTCGATTTAGCGGTGGCCGGTGCGTTGTGAAAAGTAGTGTTTTGCGCGAGAGAAGTCGGATTCGCGAACTGCAACGCGAGGGCCATAGCGGCAAGTGCGCTGAAGAGAGCAGCGATTCGAATGAAGCGTTTCATGCGGGCCTCCGGGGTGAGAAAAATATCTCTGGTCAAGTTCAGCTGCGTGGACGCAAATCCATCCAGCTTTCCGCGTTCGAACGGAACAATCGCGTGATGTCTCGCTGAATGTCCGCGCGAGTAACAGCGCGCCCGTCTTCTGAGAGCAGCCGGTAGCTCTCGGCAAGAATCGGCGCTATGGTGCGGCGCGTGTTCGCCCATTTGTAAATCACTTGCTCAAGTACACGCGCATCCGAATGCTGCGGGATGAAACTGGCTCCGAGCATTTCGATTCGCTCGCGCGTAATCTCCTCCACGATGGAAGCATTGTTCATGAACCACCAGCAGCCGAACGGGAGCAGATTATTGAATTTGCGCGCGTAAACGCAAAGCTCGTGCTGATTCTCGCGACTCAGGACGCTGACCAGAAAACGGTTGTCGGGAAAGTCGCGGCAGAGATTTTCTAGTGCTACAAGATTGGCGCGTCCAGCGGCATCGCCCGCAAGGCGAATCCTCGGATTTACTTGTTTCCGGACGCCGATCATAAGCGAAAGCGGGAGATTGAGTTCGCGGCAAGCGGGGAGAACCGCTTCAGACAGCAACCGTCCATTGAGGGACTCGTTCGGATATTCGAAGGTGTCAGGCAGCGAGCAAGCCATGTAAACAGGATTCATCCGCTTCGCCCAGTAGGCAAGGAAGCGGCGGATTTCTGAGATGGACTTGTCGGAAGCTTCCGCATCCACGGAATAGCCCTGCGCAGTCATTGCTTGCCAATGGCGCGGCCAGCTATTGAGGAACCGGTCGAGCCGAAACGCGGCGTGGAACTGACGGCGCCGCGGTACACCCTTCAGCCACAGAGGAAATTCCTCCGGGTCCAGAGGATCGTTGGTCATGACTATGTCGCTGATTCCGGCGATTCCCATGACGCGTGAGATATGCGATTCATAAGACTGGTTCTCAAAGAATGCGCGAGCCTCGGCAAGCGTGGCGTGGTCCGTCGGGAGATGAAACGCCTTGAGGACGGCAACCACTCCGCGTGTAGCTTCCGAAATGGGCGTATTTTCTACAAAAAGTGTCCGCCAGATGAGGTCGGCCTGAGCTGACTTGGAAAGCGTCCAGTAGTCCTCGGGCGTGACCGTGCAAGAGCGGAAGAGCTCGGCTTCAAGGTAATGGTAAGTGAGGAGCTCGTCTATGCCCCAGAGCGAAAGTTTGTCGAAAGCCGGCGCGAAAAGGTGCGTGTGAATGTCAATGATTGGCGTGGAAGCGAGAATTTCGCTGACTGCAATGGGGACTTGTGCGCCGGTTAGGGGCACGCCATCGTTGGAGGATTCGGCTTGTGCTGAGGATTTGAATAGATCAGTGGCCATGCTTTGCACCGGGTGCACCACGACAAGAAATGCAGATTATGCGGTGCGGGCGGGAGTGTCAAATTGTAAGTTTGGAATGGGTTTTCATCCTGCGGGAAAAAGCCATGTATTGAGCTTGTAGAGAAGTTACACGAGTGAGATAGTTTTGCCGCTGGAAATGGACTAGCGATTGGGGAAACGGGTATGAGCACACAAGCGGAAACGGCGCTGGAAAAAAAAGTGTTTCGCAAGACCAACGCGCTAAAGGGACGTCACGTCGCCGTGAGTCCGCAAAACAGTGCGATGAAGCACTTGTCGTACGGCCGAATTATCTTGGACGCCTCGCTGCCAGAGGTCGCTTTCCAAAATGCAGGGCAGGAAACGGGCCTGATTTGCCTCTCGGGCAACGCAATGGTAAAGACCTCCGGTCAGGAGATTCCACTCGAACGCTTTGACGCAGTTTACGTTCCGCGTGGTTCGGCCATGGAAGTTTCCACGAGCGGTTCGGTGGATTTGGCGGAACTTTCCGCAGACGTCGCCGGAAACTATCCCCTGCAAATCGTCCGCTATTCGGAAATTGCAAAAGACTCAGGACTTAAATTCGCCACTGGCGGACCGGGCTCTTCGCGCACTCTGAATATGCTTCTAGCTAAAAATATCAATGCAGGCCGTCTCGTTGCTGGCGTTACGTTTTCCGATCCGGGCAATTGGACAAGCTGGCCTCCTCACGAACACGCCAGAATGCTCGAAGAGTTGTACGTCTACATTGACATGCCCGAACCTGCGTTTGGAATTCAGTTGGTCTACACCGACACGCACTATCCCGAATTGGTCACCGTCGTACGCGACGGCGATGCCGTGTTGATTCCAAGCGGATATCATCCAAACGTTTCCGTGCCCGGGCACCGGATTGGCTTTTTGTGGGCGATGGCGGCGCACACCGAAGGGGAAGACCGTCAGTTCGGCGTAGTGAATATTCAACAAGGATTTGGGCAGGGGGCGTCTGGGCTGGAAGCAGGGCGCAAGTAGGCAATTCCGGGCGATTCAAAGGAAAAGATGGTGGAAGAAAACGCGGGCGCGGAAAGTAGTTCGAGCGAACGAACCGGCGGCGCGGCACAAAGCGCAAGCCCGTTGCAGCGCGCCGGACTCTTTGCCGGACGCTATCGCTGGGTCATTTGCGGTTTGCTCTTTCTTGGCGTCACCAAGAATTACATGGATCGCCAGGTGCTCGGCGTCCTGAAAACCTCTCTGCAGGACACATTTGGCTGGAATGACATTCAATACGGCCACTTGGTCACTATTTTCCAGATGGCCTATGCAGCTGGAATGTTGTGCATGGGCCGCCTAATCGATTGGCTTGGCACGCGAATCGGCTACACCGTCGCCATGATTTTCTGGAGCATCGCTTCCATGTCGCACGCGGCAGCGGGTTCCCTCCTGACATTTGCTATAGCGCGTGGCGCGCTTGGCTTCGGCGAGGCCGGAGTTTTCCCGGCCAGCCTGAAAAGCGTCGCCGAATGGTTCCCCAAAAAAGAGCGCGCTTTGGCGACGGGCATCTTCAACGCCGGAACCAGCGTCGGCGCAATGATCACGCCTCTGCTTGTGCCGTGGATTGCCGGACATCTGGGCTGGCGCTGGGCCTTTCTACTCACGGGCGGAATCGGATTTCTATGGCTTATTCTCTGGCTCGCTGTCTACCGCAGGCCCGAGGAACATCCGAAATGTACGAAAGAAGAGCTCAGTTACATTCAGTCCGATCCCATTTACCCTGCGGGCAAATTGCCATGGCCACAACTTTTGCGTTACCGCCAGACCTGGACCATCGCTGCAGGAAAATTCGTGATCGATCCGATCTGGTGGTTTTTTCTCTTTTGGATTCCGGACTACATGCAACGCGCGCACGGGCTGAGCCTCGGAAAAATCGGTCTTCCCATTTTTACAATTTATTTGATTTCCGATATCGGAAGCGTTGGCGGCGGATGGATTTCCTCGTCCTTGATTCGCCGCGGCTCTTCGGTAAATGCCGCCCGGAAAACGGCCATGCTGCTGTGTGCGATTCTGGTCCTTCCAATTGCACTGACGTATTACGTATCCGGATTGTGGCCCGCCACTTTGTTGATCGGTCTTGCGGCCGCTGCGCACCAGGGATTTTCCGCAAATATGCTGACGCTCGCCTCGGACCTGTTCCCGTCGCGGGCGGTAGGCTCCGTTTCCGGAATAGGCGGAATGGCGGGGGCCGTGGGCGGAATGTTGATTGCCGAAATCGTTGGGCACGTTTTGCAATGGACCGGAAGCTACAAGATTCCGTTTTTCATTGCTGCATCCGCGTATTCGGTGGCTCTCGTGGTGATTCAAATCTTGAGTCCCAGGCTGGTGCCGGCAGAAATTGCACAGAGTTAAATTTGCGAAAGGTGATGAGAAAGCGATGAATCTTGCGGTGCGGGAAAAAGCGGACTGCCGTTGGGATGTGATAAGCCTCGGCGAGGTCATGCTCCGGTTCGACCCAGGCGAATACCGGATTTGGACCGCGCGTCAATTCGCGGTAAGCGAAGGCGGCGGCGAATACAACGTGGCGCGCGGATTGAAGCGCTGCTTCGGCATGGACGCGGCGATTGTCACCGCATTTGCGAAAAACCCGCTGGGGGCCCTTCTGCAGGACTTGCTCAATCAGGGCGGTGTGGATTCGTCTCTCGTGAAATGGGTTGAGTACGACGGAGTCGGCAGGACAGTTCGCAACGGATTGAATTTCACCGAGCGCGGATTCGGCGTGCGCGCAGCACTGGGATGCTCCGACCGCGGACACACGGCGATTGCCGCGGCAAAACCGGGCGACTTCGATTGGGAAGATGTCTTCGGGAAAAAGGGCGCGCGCTGGTTGCATACAGGCGGAATTTTTTGCGCTCTGTCGGAGACGGCGCCGGAAGTCGCGATTGAGGCGATGCAGGCTGCGCGAAAACACGGCGTCATTGTTTCGTACGATTTGAACTATCGCGATTCCCTGTGGCACTCCATCGGCGGAAAGAAAAAAGCCCAGGAAGTGAATCGTCGAATTGCACAGTACGTGGACGTGATGATCGGCAACGAAGAGGATTTTTCTGCGGCGCTTGGATACGACGTACCCGGAACAGACGAGAACTTGTCTGCCCTTGATCCGGATAATTTCAAGAAGATGATTGCCACCGTTGTGAAAGACTTTCCGTTCAAGGTGGTCGCTACAACCCTGCGCAGAGCCACAACTGCATCAAGAAACGATTGGGGGGCGATCTGTTACACCGGCGGGAATTTCTATCAGGCCCCAAATCGCAAGGATTTGGAAATCCTGGATCGCGTCGGCGGCGGCGATTCCTTCGCGTCGGGCTTGATTTATGGACTCATGGCGGCCAAGGGGCCGCAATGGGCCGTGGAGTGCGGCGCTGCGCACGGAGCGCTGGCAATGACCACGCCCGGTGACACAACAATGGCCACAATGGAAGAAGTTCTGCAAGTGATGAAAGGAGTCGGCGCACGAATCGTTCGTTAATCCACGCCATTCGAATGAAGAAACAGGAAGTACGCGCACTGATTGAAAAAATAGGAATCGTGCCGGTAATTCGCGCTTCTTCTCCCGAGGAAGCGAAATTCGCGGCCGAGAGCATCTGCGCGGGCGGAATTCCGATCGTAGAAATCACAATGACGGTTCCCGGAGCCCTGCAAGTGATCGCAGAATTGCGGCGAACTTCTCCGGAAATTCTCGTCGGCGCAGGCACCGTGCTGAACGAAGAATCGGCTTTGCGCTGCGCGGACGCTGGAGCTCAATTCCTCGTGTCTCCGGGGTTCAACACCGGGATTGCTGCAGCCGCCCGCAAAACAGATCTACTTGTAATGGCCGGGGCTCTGACGCCCACCGAACTCATGGCAGCGCGGGATGCTGGCGCCGATTTCATAAAGGTTTTTCCGTGTGGCAATTTAGGTGGCCCAAAATACATTCGCGCGCTGAAGGGTCCTTTTCCCGAGGTGCCGATGGTGCCAACGGGTGGGGTAAATCTGGAAACCGCGGCCGATTACATCAAAGCGGGAGCGGCGGCCTTGGGAGTGGGCGGCGAATTGGTGCAGAAAGAAGCGCTGCAATTCCGGAATGGCGAACTGCTGCGCGGCCTGGCGAAAGAATTCGTGGAGTTAGTCAAGCGCGCAAGAAAACAGGAAACGAGCACTTCGCAGCTCACGACAAAAACGGGCTAAACGGCATTCAGCGCAACTCGTCCGGCAACGGGAAATTTTCCGCTGCGTCTTCCAGCAGGAAGCTAGCGCGAAAAACTTGAAGAGGCAGTTTAGCCGCTCTGCAAGCGGCGAAGTGTATGTAAACCCCGGCGGCAATTTGCTAAGCTTTGCCGCACATTGAGCTGGCAGATTCGGCGAAAGGAAGGTCATGAGAATTATTCGGTATCTGGATGGCGGCGGGACAATTCGCAATGCGGCGCAACAGGCAGAAGGCTCGCATTTGCGCATCGAAGGCGACGTCTTTGCAAAATTTGAAGTCACGCGCGAAAAAGCGGACGTCCTCAAAATGCTGCCCCCGGTAAAACCGGTACAGATCTGGTGCATTGGCCAAAATTACAGGAAACATGCGGAAGAATTGGGCATGGCGCTGCCGGAGTTCCCTGTTCTATTCGCGAAGGGGGTAAACACGGTGATTGCGAGCGGCGAAACAATTCGCTTGCCGGAGCGCGCGAAAAGCGCCGAAGTGGATTACGAATGCGAGCTGGTCATCGTGATCGGCAAAGAGTGCAAAGACATCTCGCGCGAAAACGCGCTGGACTATGTCGCGGGGTACATGTGCGGAAACGATGTAAGCGCCCGCGACTGGCAGCTCAAAAAAGGCGGGAGCCAATGGTGTCGCGGAAAAAGTTTTGATACGTTTGCCCCGATTGGGCCGCATCTAGTGACAGGCGATGAAGTTGGCAATCCGAACGCCCTCCGCATTCAAACGATTCTGAATGGCCATACCGTTCAAGATGCAAATACGAACGACATGATTTTCGATGTACGTGCCATTGTTTCCTTCTTGAGCGAGAGCACGACGCTCCTGCCCGGAACGCTGATTTTTACCGGAACGCCCCAAGGAGTCGGCATGGGACGCAAGCCGCAGTTGTGGCTGAAAGATGGGGATGAAGTCAGCGTAGCGATCGAGAAGATTGGCACTATCACAAATCGAGTGGCGGAAAAATAATTATGCCCGCGGAAAATTCAAACGGTTTGCGTTTGAGCGGAAAAGTCGCGGTCGTGACGGGTGCGGGGAGCGGCATCGGCCGCGCCATCGCTGTTCGCTTTGCGCAGGAAGGCGCCGCAGTGCGCCTTGTGGATTTGAATGAACAGGCCTGCAAAGAAGCTGTGGAAGAGATCGCTCGAAGCGGCGGCAGCGCCGCAGCGTATGGGTGCAATGTTGCCGATCAGGGAGCGGTGAAAGGAATGTTTGCCGAAATGGCGAACGGTTCGTCCATCCACATTCTGGTAAACTGCGCGGGAATTTCGCACATTGGAAACTTGGAAACGACCGCAGAAGCCGATTTTGATCGCGTGTATTCGGTGAACGTGAAAGGAACCTACAACTGCATGTACGCTGCCATCGATTCCATGAAATCGACCGGTGGCGTCATTTTGAACATGGCTTCCATCGCTGCAACGGCGGGGCTCGCTGACCGTTTTGCTTATTGCATGAGCAAGGGCGCCGTGCTCTCGATGACGCTTTCGGTGGCGCGCGATTATTTGCCCCACAAAATCCGCTGCAATTGCATTTCTCCCGCGCGAATTCATACTGCCTTCGTAGAAGGATATCTCAAAAAGAATTACCCCGGCCGCGAAGCGGAAATGTTTGAAAAGCTCTCTCAATCGGCGCCCATGGGCCGGATGGGAAAGCCGGAAGAAGTGGCCGCGCTGGCCGCGTTTTTGTGTTCTGACGAGGCGGGATTCATCACCGGCACGGACTACCCGATTGACGGCGGCTTTTTCAATTTGCACGGATGAGAATTGACGCGCATCAGCACTTCTGGAAGTTCGATCCGGCGCGCGATGCCTGGATCACCGAGGAGATGCAGGCCATCCGCCGGGATTTCTTGCCGCAGGATCTCGCTTCAGAGTGCGCTGCAGTCGCAATAGACGCGACAATCGCCGTGCAGGCGGCTCAGTCGGAGCAAGAGACCTCGTTTTTACTTGGGTTGGCGGAGCGGAGCTCCCTGGTCGCAGGAGTTGTTGGCTGGGTGGACCTTTGTTCGCCCCAAGTGGAAGAAAGGCTGCGCTTTTTTTCCGGGTACAACAAGCTGCATGGATTCCGCCACATTGCCCAGGCCGAGCCCGACGATCGGTTTCTGATGCGCCAAGATTTCTTGCGTGGCGTCAGGTGTTTGCGCGAGTTTGATTTTACATATGACATTTTGATTTTCCCAAAACACTTGCCGGCAGCGCTGGAACTTGTCGCAGCAGTTCCCGAGCAGCGATTCGTAATCGATCATTTGGCTAAACCGGAGATAAAGGCGGGACAAACAAAAGGGTGGGAAGCGCAGATGCGGGAAATTGCCCAAAATCAGAATGTCTACTGCAAAGTTTCAGGGATGGTGACCGAAGCTGATTGGAGCAAGTGGAAGAATTCGGATTTCGCCCCATATCTCGACGTTGTCTTGGAAGCGTTTGGCGCAGAGCGCCTCATGTTCGGCTCGGATTGGCCAGTGTGCCTCGTTGCTGCAAGCCATGCGCAGGTAGTGGGGATTGTCGAAGACTACTTGGAAACAAATGCCCCTGCAGCGAAGCAGAAAGTTTTTGGCGAGAACGCAGCGCGATTCTATGGATTGAAGACAGGCCAGTATGGACTTGCAGCTTAAACACAAAATCGTTTTGATTACCGGCGGCGCAAAAGGAATCGGCGGCGCGATCGTTCGGGCCCTCGCAGCAGAGGGTGGGATCGCCGTCATCGTGGACCGCGACGCGGAACTGGGCAACAAACTGCGCGAGGACTTGGGCGCACAGGGCAAAGCGTGCCGCATGATTGCCGCGGACCTGACATCCACGGAAGACTGCGCAAACGCAATCGAGCAAACGCTTCACGAGTTTGGCGGGCTCGACGTGCTGGTGAACAACGCAGGTATCAACGACAAGGTTGGATTGGAAAATGGCTCCCCACAAAACTTCGAAGCTTCATTGAGGCGCAATCTTTCGCACTATTACAACCTCGCGCATTTTGCGTTGGCCGCACTGAAAAAATCGCGCGGCTCCATTGTCAATATCGCATCGAAAGTAGCTGTGACCGGGCAAGGCGGAACCTCAGGCTACGCAGCGTCGAAAGGTGCGATCCTCGCTTTGACGCGTGAGTGGGCCGTGGAACTTCTTCCCTATGGAATTCGCGTGAACGCAATTTTGCCCGCCGAAGTCATGACTCCCCTCTATCAGCAGTGGCTGGCCACCTTTGCCGACGCGGATGCGAAGCGTCGCGAAATCGAAGCGAAAATACCCTTGGGCAAACGCATGACTCAGCCGGAAGAGATCGCCGCAGTGGCGCTGTTCCTGATGTCCGCGCAGGCAAGTCACATCACCGGCCAGCACGTTTTCGTGGATGGCGGCTACACGCATCTGGATCGCGCCCTGACGTAAGATTCGCAGCACCGCTAGCCGAAGCCAAAGGAGGCCCGGTGGCTCAAACTGCTCCGTTGACGGAACGCAAATACCTGCTCCCGTTCGTGCTCGTGACCAGTCTCTTTTTCCTTTGGTCCATTGGCGTCAATTTGAATGACGTCCTGATTCCCCATCTAAAGAAAGCCTTCGACCTCAGCGATTTCAAATCGTCGCTTATCCAGGTCGCCTTTTTCGGTGGCTACTTTCTCGCCGCCCTTCCCGCAGGCCGATTGATGGAAAAAATCGGATACAAGAAAGGAATTTTGTTCGGCCTTGTAATTTGCGCCACCGGAACGCTGCTGTTTTTGCCGGCAGCCAGCTCGGGAACGTATGGCTTCTTTTTGCTGGCTCTGTTTGTTATGTCGTGCGGCCAATCATTTCTGGAAGTCGGCGCGAATCCCTACGTAACGGTATTGGGGCCTTCTGACACCTCTGAACGCCGCCTCAATCTGGCGCAATCGTTCAACGCAGTCGGCGCGGCGCTTGTCCCTACCCTCGGCGCTGCATTCATTTTGTCGGGCATTGAATACACCCCGGCTCAACGCTCGGCAATGACGCCTGCTCAACTCACTGCGTACGTCACCTCGGAAACAAATCTCGTCCGCGGCCCATACATCGTCATTACTGTGATTTTTCTTCTGGTGGCAGCCCTCATCTATTTCGCGCATTTGCCCGAAGTCCAGGAAGTATCGGAAACTGGCGGCGCGGGAAACGCGAAAGACTTGCTCGCTCATTCGCACCTCCTGAAAGGTGTGATTGCGCAATTTTTCTATGTTGGCGCCCAGGTCGGCGTCGGCAGCTTCATCATTCGCTTCGTGAAACAAGCAATGCCCGAAACGCTGGGCTCCATGTCAGCCTGGGGAACAAATTTTCTCGCCGCTCCCCACAGCTCTCTAACGCTTCTTAGCCGTATTGTCCCGAACTCTCCCGAAAAAATGGCCGCACTCTTTCTCGTCGCACATCAAACGGGATTCATGATTGGCCGGTTCGCCGGTTCCTGGATGATGAAGCGAATTCCAGCCGCTCGCTTGCTCGCAGCATTCGCCATTGGCGCACTCATCTGCGTCGCCGTAGGAATCGGTGGCCCCGGTCTGACTTCCGTCTTGGCCATCGTTCTCGTCGGCTTCTTCAATTCCATCATGTTCCCGACGATTTTCGCTCTCAGCATTAAGAATCTCGGCGCGCTCACCAAGCGCGGCTCTTCCCTCCTGGTCATGTCCATCATCGGCGGCGCCCTCATTCCAGCCGCAATGGGCCGCATCTCCGACCTCAGCAATATTCGCGTGGCGTTCGCGATGCCTCTCGTCTGCTACGCCTATGTAATCTACTTTGCAATCAGCGGCTACAAAACCGTCGCACCCGGCGCCGACGCAAAATGAGCAAACGCTATTGTTTGGCGCTTGATCTAAAAGACGATCCCCAACTGATCGCCGAGTATGAGCGCTATCATCAAAAAATCTGGCTCGAAATTACAAAAAGCATTCGCGACTCCGGCATTGAAGACATGGAAATTTACCGCCACGGGACTCGCCTCTTCATGATCATGCAAGTCAGCGACACCTTTTCCTTCGAAGCAAAATCCAGCTCTGACGCTTCAAATTCCAAAGTTCAGGAATGGGAAAAACTCATGTGGAAATTCCAGCAACCGCTCCCGGACGCTAAGCCCGGCGAAAAATGGCTCCTCATGGATCGCATCTTCAAGCTGGAAAACTAGGCAAGTGGCGTCAATCACCTGATGAAATTTCCCCCTTCTTCCTCGCCCTTCAACCTTCTGGCCGCCCGCCTATG
>Ga0137410_10002742_pt1 | contig 11971 bp, 20 predicted proteins | sample CZODoug1_16funga_FD_108878 | JGI IMG/M metagenome (GOLD analysis project Ga0137410, IMG submission 108878) | Vadose zone soil fungal communities from Angelo Coast Range Reserve, California, USA - CZODoug1_16fungal (Illumina Assembly) | ecosystem: Environmental > Terrestrial > Soil > Vadose zone... | reverse complement strand
TTGGAGGAGCGCTCACGCTCGATCTCGGCCTGGTACTGCTTCCGCATCGCCTCCAACTCGGTCTGGCGCAGCATTGCCTGCATCGCAGAGACCTGCTCCTCGAGCCGCCGACGATCAGCTTCCATCTGCGCCATCATCGGGTTGTAGCCCGGTGGCTGCAGCTGTTGCTGATTGTAGTACGGCTGCTGCTGCTGAGGCTGCTGGTAGTAGCCTTGCTGAGCTTGATACTGAGGCTGAGGCTGTTGCTGCATGGGTAGAAGACCACCCGTGGGAAGACCGCCAGGAAACTGCGACATGGGCACCTGCTGCTGAGGCTGAGGTTGAGGCGAGGATTGAGGCTGCATTTGCATGGGCGGCTGAGCGAGACTGCCAGGCCGCGTTGCATCAACAAGCGTGGGTGGCACTTTCTCGGGATACAGCGCAGGATCCCAATATGGGCTCCACACGAGTTTTCTTGGCGTAGGGCGAGTGTCATCAGTAACGGTAATTACGTAATATCCGCCACCAGACCAAGAATTTACTAACCAGCCTTGATCTATGGCTAATACTTCGCCTTTTGACCATCCGACACCTGGTTGCCCGCTCTCACCAATCGGCATTGGAATCGGCGATAGAAGACCGTTCTTCTGCCTCTGGATCTGAATGGTGAGAGGCTCTACCAGCTCTTCTAGTACCGCAGCGTCGAGAGACTTTGGAATCGACTTCGATATTTTCGACACGTGATGTACTTACTCCTGGGCTAGATCAAAAGCAAACTTGCCTTCCACAGAGTAAGGACTTAGGGTAGCAACGCAATGGCCCTCAAAACGTCCAAAGAGCTACTGGCTGAGGCGCTCCTCTCTAAATTGCCAGGTGTCGGCATCGAACGTATCGCCATCCGCACTCAAGGTTGCTGGAATTGCAGGAATTTCCGGGTCGAGAAAGCAAAAGATCTCTGGTGGGACCACGCACGTGGCGCATTGCTAGCAAATGCTACGAAGATTGCTATCGAATCGCCACTTGGCGAGAAAGATCCACGCGTTGTCGCTGTGCGTCATATGATTCCGCTGACCGATAAAAAGGCCCATCTTGGCGAGCTGGGCTGTTGCTCAGTCGGGAAACAGCCGGATGGGGCCCTCGTCGGCGATTTCATTTTCTCCACGTACCTATGCGGCCAGTGGTCAGGCGCTGAGGGCGCATCGGTTGCGCGCGAGGGCGAGAAAGCTGATGCATTGCCAGAAGAGTTGCTAGAACGACTACATGAGCCGAAAATTTAATGCGGAGAATCATCATGGGCACACTCTATGCGCAGCTCAGTGGTCTGAAATTATGGGAGTTCATCCCGCTACTATTCACTACAAACTTGCTCGAGGCTGGGACCCGGAACTCGCGATCACAACGCCTGGTCGGCCTGCTCGGTCAGAATGTGGCCGCTGAATGTCCACTATAATTTTGCTCACACTTCTGAGCACCGCCCTCTGGTACCTAGGTAGTCGGGCAGTAATTACGAAAAGCCTTTGGTCGCGCTACCCGCGCTGGTTCGCGTCATTCGCGGACTGCCCGGCGTGCGTAGGAGCCTGGCATGGCTTCCTGCTTGCTTCGACAATTGGCTGGTGGTTTCACCTAGACTACCTCGGGCTACCACTCGACAACCTCATGGCTCATATCGCCGCCGGGCTCTGTTCGATTGTGCTCACGCCGATCGGCGCGGGTGTCATGCAATGGGGCTTAGACCACGCTGGCACTGCAGTTAGTGAGGATCCATGAAAGGCCCTAAAGGCACACCTAACTCCTCGTTTCACATCCAGTTAAGGAGTCATGAGAGACAGATCCTCAGAGACGCTCTCGTGTACACTGACTGGGATGAATCGGCTGCGGCCACCCTGCTCGGTATCGAGCCAGCCTTCTTGAAAAATCGTGCGAGACGGCTGGGAGGAGTCTTCGATGACGATCCCCCTCACGAGCCCTATCATTGGGACACGCACGACGTTGGTAATAAGGCAAAACAAAAGAGCAAACCAGCCCGAGGCAAGGATGAGAAACGTGCGATCGAGCTTTCTTCCGCCTGGTCACTCGTTGATGGTAAAAGTAAACCCGCCGATGACGCCGACGGAGGCGCCAGCAGTCCTGACGTTGATCAAGGCGGGGATGCAAGTGACGACGATCAATCGGGAAATGGTGAACATTTACAATCAGAGTGACCGCTATCTTCCCGTACTATTTTTCATAGCCCCCGTCGGGTATAACCTCGGCTGGGCCAGCAAGTTACGTCAACTTCTGATAGGAGTTTGAAGGAATGCCCGCAACAGTGACCCTCCCGTTCGACGAATACCAGCAGATGCGCGATTCGAACGCCGGAATGATCTCGACGATCGAGAAACTGCAAGCTGAACTCGTAGCTGGTAAGTTCGATGCGTCCGAAGGCCAAGTGCGACAGCTGCATGATGCCATCCGCGCGGCGCTCGAGATCGTTGGCTACGCAATTGCCAACCTCTCGCCCGAGGTCAACAAGCGCTGGCCATTCGGCGCGCTCCGAACTCTCGCCGCAGGCGTGCGTGCGCTGCCGACGTGCTCGCCACACGACCTCGAGTTCGCATCTGAGATGGACAAGTTCGCCGTCGAGTGCGAAAGCTGGGAGTTCAAGCGCAAGACGACCCCCGAGCGCTACGTTCCTGATCCGGTCGCTCCCCCACCGCTCGCGGTGATCAACGCCGCAGCGCGCGCGCGAGACGTTGACGACGAGCTTGCTCGAGTGACCTCTTCTCAGCTAGACGAGAGCGTCTGAAACTTGCAATCTGCATTCAGCGGAGGTAATATCGACTCAAGGCCCCGAGACTGACGACTCCTCCAGGCCCCAGACGGCTCGTCGCTTCCACCCGGCATTCGGCGGCGAGCCGTCCAACGCGTTTGTATGGTATGATGCCGGCATGATGATGCTCACCACGGGCATGACGCCCGATGCTCTGACGCGATCGTTCCTCGAGCCGACAGGACTGCCACCCATCCAAACCGGAGGCGTCTCGTACATGCATCCCGTCCGCAAAGCCTTCGGCTGCGCGGGCTGCATTCCCGGTGTCGCCGGGCTTGACAACTTCTCGACGATGACCACCGCGCAGCAGATTGGTATTGTCGTGCTCATTGCGGCGGCTGGCTACGGTGGTTATCGCTTCATGAAGAAACACCGTCGGCGTCGGCGTCGATAGGTGGCGGACGGCTGCCAATGTAGAGGAAGTTGTCCTCGGTGATCTCGATCTTGGCTTTGCCAGTAGCCTCTCTGAGGGTATTGATGAAATCGAGGCCATCGTCTTCGGTCACATCCTCTCGACCTTGGTCCATCAGCTGGCGCATCATCTTGTGGATCTCACTGACCCATCGACCATATAACAGCTTGTGCCGACGGTAGTATACGAGTCGTGCTAGAGCCGCCTGGTCTGGGGTAGAATAGGTTCCCAAGGTACACGCGTTACTGCCACCGCCGCCGTCGGGCCGACAGCTCATGGCTCGAAAGGCCTTGCCGTTGGGGTACACGCCAACATAGCCGCTCGAGGTCTTCTCGTTCGTTTCTAAGAACTTGAGATAGTCATCGAGCGGGGGAAGCGAGCTGGCCTTGATGGGTTCAGGACCAGATCGATCAGCTTCGTCAGGCTCTCGGTAGGTCTGAAGCTTGTCTCGGCAACCTACTGTCATATCAGCGAATGCTGGGTTTCTCTTCTTCATCTCGTCGAGGATCTTGAGAAAGAAGATCCACACCGCTGACAAGGACGAGATGTGTTGCTGCTCGCTCCAATGTTCGAAGATTTCCCAAAGCTGTCTTGGCATGTCCACATGATTGAGGGTAACCGAGCTACCGGATACCGCCGTTACCTTGATCTTGAGCTTTCCCATGAGTGTCTTCTCCGTTGTCTTCCAGATCTAGCTACTAGCATGGGCCTCGTCAAGGCTCGATCGGCAGTCTTGCTCCAGGTCACCGATCCATGGGTCGGCTAACTGCCTAAATTTATGTTAGTCAAAAAGTTTAGTAAGTTACCAAGACTTTATAGACTCTATTTTAAATACTTAATAAAATACTTTAAGTATTTAAACATCATCCTAGGAAGTCTTTGCTTCCTACTTAAACTTTTTCCTACGCCAGGCGGTATCGGTGCCCTACGTAGTTACTAGAACGATTTATCCAGCAATCATCAGAGGATGGCCAGCTACTAATTGCTGGCCATACAAAAAGCGGTCAATCACTCCTCGTCGATGTCCTCGAGAGGCACCACGAGCGTGTCTTCCACGTCCTCGAACTCCATCAGGTCATCGCGGACCGAGGCTGTCAGAGTCTCGTGAAGCTCGCACTCAACGACGTCGGCGCCGAGCATGCACCGTCGATGGATGATTGCGAAATCCTCTCTCGTGTAAGCATCTAACGCGTACATGCCCCGAGGAACGAGTATGTAGATCTTCACGCTCTAGCTTACAACTTTTTCGCTTTCAGCTTCTGGTCGAGTTTATTGAATCCGATCTCTACCACACGCACCTCGAGCTTCAAGGCCTCTGGCAGTGAGTTAAACGAGTCGCCGATCGCGGCGCGCATGCGCTCGTTAGCACGACTGAGGCGGTCTAACTCTTCCCTGAGCAGGAAACGGTTTGGTTCTCTTGATGCACTCAGCAGCCTTGCGTTGGCCCATGCAATCGCATGCACGATCTCGTCGAGGTTCTCAGGCAGTGTCATCTACTTTTGTTTAGTATAGATGCTTTTCCAAAGCTCGATTGTAGTATGGCCCTTGATCTTCTTTTCGAAGTCGGCGTCGCTGATGTCGGCAGCTACGAATGGCTTCTGGTCTCGCCAGCTCTGGCGGATGTTGCCCTCTGTGCGAGCCTCGAGTGCGGTCATCTCGCTGGGCTTCATGCCCTCGCGAATTGCGTCGAGCACAGCCTCACGTGCTTTTTCGGGATCGTTGCCAACGCAGAAAACGTCGAAGATCACCACGGTGTTGAACAGTTTCATGATCAATCTTCCTCTGGCCAAACGAAGACGTCCGGCGGGAATCCGCCCCTGATTAGTCGCATTGCTTTGGCTGCCTCAGCCTGAGTTTTGAATGGCCCACATTTTTGTATGCCTCCACCCTTCGCGTACCATTTTGCGTTTCTCAACAAGCGCATTATTCTGATGCCTTGTAGTCTGTGAACATCAACGCCGATGCGAGAAGCATGGTCGTCGTCTCAATAGTTTCATCCTTCGCGAACCGCCAAGCCGCATCCTTGAGAATCTCTGCTGCCTTGTCTGTAGTTTGAATGTTAAAAGCATCAACGGCTTTCCCTAAAGCGACAAGTTGAGCGTCAATGGTGGTGCGGTCTTCTATTTTCATGATCAACTCCTTGTGGGGCGAATTGCGTAGGCTGCCAGGAAGAGACCGCGTTCCCACGCGATCTTGAAGGCGCGTCGACGACGATCGTGCAGATCGCCTTGCAAGAATGAGGTTGTCCCGATGGCGTCGCGGCAGCGCCACTCGAGTACATGCTCGATGATGTAGTTGACGGGAAGTTCGGTGAGTGCGCGAGACAAGATCGCATTGAAGACTGCGCCTCCGCCAGAGCTATTCGAGGTAGTGACCTGCAAGCAACGCAACGCGGCCGACGTGACCATATTAATGTCACGGCCAAGCGACTGAAGAAATTCGCTTGCCTGCCAATAGACGTACGCGTCGCTTCGACGATCGTGAAAGGTTGTGTTGATGAACGTAAGAGCCTCACGATCAGCGTCATCTTGAGGATCACTCAGCGAGATCGCAAAGCCGACAGCATTCCACCCATCGCGCCACGGCACCGTGAACCATCCGTCGGAGTTGAGGTCTAGACGGTATTCGTCGAGCACGCTTGCCAGCTCAGCGAGATCGTCGTCGATCTTGGGCTGCTTGGGATGGACCTTCTTCGCGGGCTTACGACGAGATTTCTTCATCAAGGACCTGCGGTTCGGGTAATGCGGCAAATGGAGTAGTGAGACAGAACAATCCAGGCGACACGCGACGGAAGCGAGACGCAACACCGTGGTCCTTGATATCGCACGAGATGTCGCGTGCGACTGTGGCCTTCACGGTTTTGGATCTGCACTCGATATGGATTCTGAAGTGATGAGCGTATTCGAGGATCTCGTTGACCGTCATCGGCCCGCCGCCATTCATCTTCAGAATTGTCTCGACAGCGGCGAGGGTACGTCTCGGATTCTTTTGTTTCACTTGCTTGAATCTACACGCTAGGTCTGACAGCTTGAGCCATCGCTAATCCTCGTTTTCATCATCGGTGCCGGTTCCTTTCAGTTGGAGAGGCGGCTCGTCGGGAACAACGCTGAGTTGCGCATCGGTTTGGCGCCAGATACGGTACGTCTTGCGCCCTGCGGTTGCGTACATCTGCACGATGAAATCGCGCTCGATGTGCGACGAGCGAAGTTTCTGCGCGAGGATCTTCGGGTTCTTGTACCAGGTGATGCCTTGCTGCTGCGCGAACGAGTTCAGGTCGGCATAAAGTACGTGGATTGTCACCTCGCGGCCAATGTTCGTGGGTCCCATGCGAGGCTTGTAGCCGATCCACTGGTGAAGTAACTCGTTGAGTGGATCCTCTTCGGAGGCGAACGCGTTGCGCTCGTCTTGCAGTCCGGCCATCAAGTCGAAGACGTCTTGCTCTGACCACTCGAGCACCTTGCCGACGACGCGTGCGAGCGCCGCGAAGTCAGCCATGCGATGGAACTCGTCGACGTCTTCGTTGTATGCGCCCGCGCGGATCTCGGCGATGATGCGGTTGACGTAGTAGATGTACTCGCCGAACAGGCGCGGCCGGAGTTCGGTCGTATCCTTGAATAGCTTCTCGAGCCGCGTGAACTTCTCGCGCTTGTCGAAGCGCAAGATCACGCAGCGGTCGGCGACGTCCTCACGACGGAAGCTGGCAGGGTTCTTCGTGGCGACGGCCATGAACGAGTGCGGCTTGATCGACACTTCATCGTCGTCGGAGTAGAGCTTCCGTTTTGGAAAGCTGCCGTCGGTCGTGTACTGGCAGGTCTTGTCCGCGAGCCAGTCGATGTACGAGTCGATGTTGTCGAGCAGCGCGATTGGTGAGCGTAGGAGCAAGACTCCGAAGTCGGCCTCTTGATTTGCCGAGATTGCCATTGTTCGATGCTTTCCAAGTAAAGCGATCTGAATGAGTTGCAGGGCTGAGGTTTTCCCTGATCCTTGGACTCCCTCTACCATAAGTAGTGGCTTTGTTGGCATTAAATCGGGAAATGCTAATGCGAAGATCCAGACGATAAGTGCCTTTTTTTGTAGCTCTGACGGAATCCCGCCGAGTCCGGTTGTCGTGAAGTTCAGGTTGGTAAGATGCTCGATTAGAAGGCCGTGTGGCCCGATATCGGGCTCGATGGGGATCCCGCCATCGTCGTCGATGAAGAACACCTCGTTCTCGCCAGGCGAGACTTTGGAGTACGTCTCGGTGCCATCGAGCTTCCACATGAAGCCGGTATACGTGGAGAGGTAGGCGGTCTGGCTGGTCGTGTTATACGCCGAGAACCGGCGCAGCTCTGCGCGTGTGCCCTCGTTGATTGCATGCGCGCGCATTGCGGCGTAGACGCCTTTCGCGACAGAATCGTCCTCGGTGAGGCCGTACATCGCGAACAGGTATCCGAAGATGCGCTCACCTCCGCGGCCGTGCGGGGGCAATCGCACGATCTCGTTGGTGGCACCGAGCACGACGTACAAGATCCGGTCGGGCTTGGTGCAAATGAACTGCGTCCCGAGTGTCGTCTCCATCTGGACGATATAGTTCCAGACAGCTTTCTTTTTCTCTGCGGCCTTGCCAGTGGCCATCAGCACCGACACCCTGAGCTTACAAAGTGCCGCCTGTTCCGCGGGGACCTTCACGTGCGCTTCTAAGGTACCCCCTAGGTCTGACAATGCGAACTGTCAGACCCAAAGCATAATCTGTGGGTGAAATGAAACCTGCGACGGGCAAGCGATTCCCGGGTTGGTGGTCCGTCGATCAGGAAACGGCAGCCCCGATCCTCAAGCAAGGTGCGGGCGTAGGTATGAAGCTAGAACTCAATCGCTCGTGGTTACTACACGAGACCCATCTTCCCCTGCTCAACACGCCAGAGGCTGGCGCAGCGCTCACGCGACGCGGCGGGGACTGGAACGCGCGCGACGCGCATACGGCCGCGTTGGCCTTCAAGCTTCGCAGGACTCAGCACGAGGCACTTGATTATATTGAGCCTAGACGAGGAGTTTTGGTTGGTGACGCAATGCGTCTTGGGAAAACTCTTACAGGAGTCATGGCTCACGATCCTGCTCGGGGGCCTCTAGTCGTGGTGGCGCCACTTTCGACTCGAGGTGTTTGGCTAGGCTGGATGAGACGAGTATTTCCTGAGACCCCGATCGGCGTACTGGTTGGTTCGACCGTGAACCGAGAGCTGCTCTCTCGTCCGATCATCTTCGCGCACTACGACATCATCCGCAAGTGGCAAGTGATCATGCCGATCGGCACGCTCATTCTCGACGAGGCGCATGCGGTCACGAACCGTAATTCAAGACGTTCAAACGCGGCGGTACTTCTCTCTAGTCGTGCGGAGAAAGTGCTAGCGCTTACCGGAACCCCGATTTGGAAGCGGCCAACTGATCTGTGGAACGTGCTCGGCATGCTCGCGCCCGGCGCGTGGGGCAGCTACTGGGAGTTCTCGTCGCGCTACGGCGCGCCCGTCGAGACGGCCTACGGCACCGAGTTCATCGGCCTCTCGAACGGTGACGAGCTGGCCGCGCGGCTGTCGGAGATCATGATCCGACGGCTGTGGAAGGACGCGCAAGCCGACTTGCCACCGATCTCGAGGAGCGTCGTGATCTCCGAAGTCGACGAGGCGACGAGCCGCAAGCTCGACGTGCTCGCGGGCAAGCTTCGTTCTGAGCGCATGAACACCGCAGGCAATCTCGCCCACTATCGGTCACAACTGTGCAAGGTCAAGCTCAAGACCGTTGTCGAGGAAGCGAAGAAGGTGATGGATCGGGGAGAGCCAGTGGTTGTGTGGACGTGGCACAAGCAGTTCGCGGCGGACATCGCGCAAGCTCTTGGCGACCGCGCGTTTCTCATCCACGGTGAGATCCACGCTGATAGGCGTGAGGAGCGGATGACAGCGTGGAGAGCTGCACCAAGCTCGGCCCTCGTCGCGACGATGGCGGTCGCGCAGGTTGGCATCGATCTCTCGCACTCGCACCTCGCGATCTTCGCGGAGGTCGACTACACGCCCGCGATCCTCGCGCAGGCCGAGATGCGGACCTACGCGCCCGAGCGGGCGATGAACATCACGTTCGTCGTCGCCAACCACGTGGTAGATCAACGGCTCGTGCGCGCGCTCGTCTCCAAGCTCAGCTCCTCGGAGCCACTGGGTCTCGGTGCCGCGATCGACTCGATCGATGCGCTTCGCGACGCCATCGAAGGCTCGCGCGACGAGCCCGACATGCAGCGGTTCTTCGATGATCTCATCTTGAGCGGGATCGGCTAAGCAAGATGTCAGACCCATCTGCTAAAAGTAAACCAGCATGCAGTGGCCACAAATTGTGATGATCATCGAGATGGTGCTGTGGATCCTCCTAGGAGTGAGGGATGCCGTTGTTGACCGAACGTTGTCTCATGTAGGAGCAGTCATCTTGCTCTTTGTCGCGATCGCGTTGCTCGTGTTCAATATCTTTGTCCTCGCAGTAGGAGGTTTCTGGTGATCGCAGCCATCGAAGCTCCAAAGAAACTCTGCATCGTGCTTCACACCGCTCGCAAGGGTCTCAAGGCAATCGCGACGGCCTACTGCAACGTCGAGTACAATGCGGCGGATGGAGTCGTGCAGGTTCACGACGCGTTCTTCCGCGAGGACAAGGTGTGGAACTCGGTCGTAGACAAGCGACCGCTCAAGGCGTGCCCCGTCTGCAAATCCGTCAGCGGAATGGGAAGATGAAGACGATCAACTTTAGGAATCTCAAAGAGGCGGACGATGCTTCATGGTCTCTCGTCGAGACTGAGTAAGTAACTAATGTCAGATAAACATGCAAAGTGGCGCGCTAACAATCGGGAGAGTATCAAACAAAAGTCTAGAGAATGGCGAGCCGCTAATTTAGCGGAGGCCCGTAAATATCAACGTGAATGGGCCAGGCAGCCAGCAGCTCGAGCTAAGCACTCAGCTTATAATCACAGCAAGCGAGGACGAGACGTCAAGTGGGCGGCTAAGATCAAGAACAAGCATGGTTTATCTCGTGATCAACATCAAAACATCATCGATTCACAAGGTGGTGTATGTGTTGGATGTTATGAGGTATTTGTGTCTCGTAAGCTTACGCACGTCGACCATGATCATTCGCGTACTCGGGCTGAAGGCAACATTCGCGGAATTTTGTGTGCGCATTGCAATCGTGCGCTAGGTGCTGTCCGTGATCGTGTGAGTGTGCTCAATAATTTGATTGAATATCTAAAGGAGCGTCAATGCGGACTGTGATAATTGAGAGCCCGTATGCGGGTAACGTGGAGGAAAACCTTCGCTACCTGCGTGCTTGCATGCGGGATTGCCTGCTTCGCGGGAAGGCTCCGTTCGCGTCGCATGGGCTGTACACGCAGCCCGGCGTGCTGAACGATGATGTGCCAGAGGAGCGGCAGCACGGCATCCACGCCGGCTTCGCGTGGCGAGGGCTCTCCAAAATGACGGCCGTGTACATGGACCGCGGAGTTTCGAGGGGGATGGAGTACGGGATCGAGCACGCCAAGAAGCTGAACCACAAGATCGAGTACCGCTACCTCGGTGGCGAATGGGAAGCCAAAGCTTAGTAATGACGCAAGCCGAGGAAGAGCTGCGCATGCGCCTCAAACGCACGCTCGAACACGTTCAAGAGTGGCGTGACCGGCTCTGGCAGATGAGCACGGGCGATCTCCCATGCGAACTTCAGAATGAGATCAATTCACTCACGAACAATATGGCCAGTTTGCTGCAGCAGAACAAGCGATAGATGGCGGTCAAATGCCTCCTCTGTGGTCGGTCGCTCATGTTGCGCGTGAGCGGGCGGTTTCGTCATCCCAAGGCGGAAGACTGTCTCGTGGTGAAGACCGACGACTACGGGATTGCTGTTGATGATGACGTCACGCCGAAGAAAGAGATCGTCTCTGATGCAAACTTCCTCGAAGAACTGGATCTACTGCTCTTTCCGCCAGTCGAGAAAGTCCTCATCGAAATATTCGAGCGTGCGAGAGTGCCTCGTCTTGGTGGCATCTCGAGCGGCCGAGGTTGGTCATCAATTAGCACGTTTCAGCGTTGTCCGTACTTGTGGTTCCGCAAGTTCATCGAGCCGTTACCAGCGTCGATTTTTCCGGCGATGGAGGCTGCCGCATTAGCGGTTGGAACGATTGTTCATACGTTCCTCGCAATCTACTACACCAGAATGATCACACCAGGTTATCCATTCACGCCTGAACTGGTGCGAGATCAGTTGTTGCTGAAGGCCAACCCCGATCACGTGCACGAAGGCTGGCGGGTGTTCTTGAACTACGCGCTGTTCTACCAGCGCGAAGAGATCATGCCGCTTGCGGTCGAGTACAACCTGCAGGACCCGCGCACGGGTGAGAGCTGTCGCTACGACTTGATCGCGTACTTCCCTACGACGATTGGCGATCGGCTCGCTGGCACGTACAACATCGAGCACAAGAGCGCTAGCAGATTCGACGACAACATGCTCGATGGCTGGTCGAATGATGGCGAGGTGATCGGGCAAATGATGTTGTGGAAGAGGCTTGGGCTTCATCACAAGTTCGGAGAGCTGCGCGGAACGATCGTCAACCTTCTAGGAAAACAGAAGGAGCCGCAGCTTTATCGTACGACAGTCGGTGCAAACTCTTGGCAAGTGGGCCAACACGAGAAAGACTTGCGGGTGTGGGGCGCACAGATGCAGCACGCGGTCGCGACGGGCAACTTTCCTCGCGCGCGGGCGGCTTGTATCGGGCGTTA
>Ga0137410_10002740_pt1 | contig 11978 bp, 11 predicted proteins | sample CZODoug1_16funga_FD_108878 | JGI IMG/M metagenome (GOLD analysis project Ga0137410, IMG submission 108878) | Vadose zone soil fungal communities from Angelo Coast Range Reserve, California, USA - CZODoug1_16fungal (Illumina Assembly) | ecosystem: Environmental > Terrestrial > Soil > Vadose zone... | reverse complement strand
CGGCGCTTGAGCGCCTCCCAGGCTTCGGGCATGAACTGCGAGAGATGCACGTCCTTGCCGTAGGGTCCGAGCGTCATCAGCACCGGGTATTTCCCCGGTGCCTCATTCTCGACTGAGGGACGAAAGACGTTGCAGCGGAGTATCGCGCCGTCGCGCATCGGCACGGCAACGTCCTTCTCCAGGACCATGCGGGGCTTCACGGCGCGGGCTTGGCGGCGATCAGAACGAATGCGATGACGCAGGGTTCTTCGCCGCGGTTGCTCCAGGCGTGATTCGTGCCGCGCTGGACCAGGCAATCGCCCGCGCGCAGCAGCACCTCGCCCTCGTCGAGCACCGCCCAGATTTCGCCGGAGAGCACCACGCAGTAGTCGATGGTGTCGGTCTTGTGCATTCCGGGGTGCCTGCGCGTCGCGGCGTCCCCCGCCCGGGCGCCCATGCCGCGGAAAAAGCGATCGGGGTCGAGCGTCGCGAGGCGCACGCTGTCGGGCGGGTATTCGATGACGCGGAACACGCTCCCGCCGCCGGCGGGCTCGATGCGGCGCTCGTGATCGGCGGCGTCGCGCGTTCCGGAAATGTCCGCGGGCGAGGAGCGCGTCTCCCAGATCTCGGTGAGCTGGAGTCCGCCCGCCTTTTCCAGGAAGAAGCTGTGCGGCGATTCGCCGTCGAAGAGGACGACGGCGCGGCCGCTCGCGTCGTGGCCGGTGACGACTCTTCGGGTCACGGCAGGCAATCCTTTGCCGAGAGCTGCCCGGCCCATTCGCGGAAGCGAAGCAGCTCGGGCGGGTTCATCACGCACGCCCGTCTTCCATATGGGTGCCCGAAGTCGAAAAGCTGGTGGCCGATTTCATGGACGAGCAGAAACGCCGCGAACCGGGCGCCCTCGGCTTCGGAATAGCTCTCGCCGCCACGCAGATCGCGCGTGACGCCGTCCTCACCAATCAGGGGATAGAGGCTCACGATTGCCGTCGTTCCACGCGGCGAGGACGGGTTGCCCGTGGTGATGCCGTTGGTGATGCCGCCGCGGATCGCGGTGTGCACCGAGGACCCGATGTACTCCGCGCTCGCGATCAGCTGGTTCGTGATGACCACGTCGTACGGAAACGAGAGCTTGCCGATGAAGGCCCAGTAGAGGACCTCGTTGTCCGGTGACCCGTCGATCAGCGCGCTCCCGTCCGGAAGCTTCTGCGACTTGAGCTGCTCGAGGCGCGCGACGAGCGTCGCCGTCACCGCTTCGGCGAGTCCCTGGTAGGTCCGCTCGGTCACGGCAGCGAGCAGGTGCGGTTGCGCGTAGGCGATCAGCTCGTCGAGGCTGCTTTCATCGCTGCGCAGGGCCGCGGCGTATCCCCGGAGGAGCCGCGTCCGGTCTCCCTTGCCGCTCTTGAAATCGTAGCTCAGGTCGTTCCAGTCGCTCCTCTGCCTCGGCGTCACGCGGTCGAACAAGACCCTCAGGGACTGCTCCTCGGGCTCCAGGAATTGCACATCCACGCCGAAATTTTCCTTCACGCCGCGCCGAGCCGTCGCCAGCACGGCCCTGATCTGCTCCGTGTTCATGCTCGGGAAACCCGGATTGACGACGTAGGCGACTTTCAGCGTGACCGTTTCCCCGTTCGGGCGGGGGAGCGGTGGCGCGGCTCGATGCGCGCACGACGAACCGGCGAGAAGCAGTGCCGCCGCAAGAGCCGACCCGGCCAGGCGGCCGCGGCGCATCCTATTCCGGCTGGAGGTTGATGTCCTTCACCAGCTTCGCCCAGCGTGCCCGCTCGTCCTTCAGGAATTGCGCGAGTTGTTCGGGCGTCCCGGGCCCTTCGTTGATCGCGCCGAGGTCGAGCAGGCGCTTGAGGATGTCGGGCTGCGCGAGCACCGCGTTCACGTCGGTGTTGACCTTGCGCACGATGTTGTCCGGCGTGCCCGTCGGCGCGACCAGCGCGAACCAACCGACGTATTCGAAGCCCGGGTAGCTCTCGGCCATGGTTGGCACGCTCTCCAGGCCGGTGACGCGCTTGCTCGCCGTGACCGCGATCGGCCGCAGGTCGCCGCGTTTGAGGAAGGGGTTCATCGCTGCGGAGCTCACCAGCACCACCTGCGTGCGGCCCGCGACCGTGTCCTGCAGCGCCGGCGCGACGCCGTTGTACGGCACCTGCAGCAGTTGCATGCCCGTTGCGACGTTGAGCAACAGGCTCATCATGCCGCCGAAGGTCTTGCTGCCTTCGTTGGCGGCGGCGAGCTTGCCGGGGTCCTTCCTGTCGAGCGCGATCAGCTCGGCGAGCGTCTTCGCCGGCACCGAGTTGTTGACCGCGATCACCATCGGCGACTTGCCGATCATCGCCACCGGGACGAAGTCGCGCTCGGGATTGTAGGGCAGCGACTTGAAGGTGAGGGGATTGCCGACCAGAGCGGCGGTGGTGGCGAAGTAGTAGTTGTAGCCGTCGGCAGCCGATTTGGCCGCCGCCTGGGCGCCGATCACGTTCTGGCCGCCGGGGCGGTTGTCCACCACGACCTGCTGGTTCCAGGTCTTGGAAACCTGATCGGCGACGAGTCGTGCGCTGATGTCGGGCGAGGAGCCCGCCGGCTGCGACAGGATCCAGTGCACCGGCCGGCTCGGGAATTCCTGGGCGCCCGCCTGTCCGAGGACGGCGGACAGGACGGCGATCAGGACTGCGCGCGGGAATGACTTCATCGTTCCTCCTTTTTCTCTAGCCTAGCTCGAAAATCTTTTGCGGAAAGCGGTGCAGCCTTTCCGCCACGCCGCTTTCCCCGATCAGGAAATTATCGCAGCACCAGCTGTAGGTGCGCTCGGTGACGTAGGTCGGGTGGCACACCATGTTCATGTTCTTCCCGATCATCATGGTTTCGTCGTGACGGACGAGCGGGCGCTCGACCATGTCGTAGCCCTGGCCGTGCGAGTGCAGGCGCTTTTCCTCGGGGTGCCGGTTCTTCTTCATGAAGTCGTTGTACTCGGCGAAGATCTCGCTGCACTTCGCGCCCGGCACAAGGCGCTCGAGAGTGAATTTCTGCGCTTCCAGCACGAAGGCGAACTCGTCCTTCATCTCCTGGGACGCCTTGCCGAGCACGCAGGTGCGGCCGAGCTCGGTGTAGAAGCCGCCCGGGCCGTTGTTCTCGATGAGAATGGTGAACTGGTCGCCTTCCCGCAGGATGCGATTCTGCTGATACCGGTTGGCGAATATCGCCGCTGTGCCGACGGGCCCCGAACCCGCGAGGAACAAGCCCTGCTCGCTGCCGTGCTTGTGGCCGACGTGCTCGGCTATGGCGGCGACTTCCAACTCGCGCATGCCCGGCTTGATCGCGGCGAAAGTCTCCTCCATCGCCTTGTCCTGGAGCATCGCGGTCTTCCTGATCCTCTCCAGCTCCTCGGGACTCTTCACCGCCTTGATGCGGTCGACCCGGTCCGAGGCGTCCACGAATTTCGCGCGCGCGAGCTTGCGCCGCAGGTGATCGCCGAGCGCGAAGGACATCGCGGCGCGCCCGAGAAGGCCGATGGTTCCGCCCGCGTAGCGCTCCAGCGCCCGCTCGGCGAGCTCGGCGTCGTAATCCGCCGTGTACGGGCAGGACGCGTAGGAGGGCATGCCGATGAAGCGCGCGGTGCCGCGCCGCACCCCATCGCCCTGCGGCCCGAATTCGCGCACCACGCCCATCGGCCCCTGGCCGATGACCGTCATGCGCTCGTCCCTCGGGAAGATCACCGTGACCGGATAGCCGTTTGTCGCCGGCACGTCGGTGAAGTACTTGACGTAGCCGCCCATCCAGTCGTTGTTCGACTGCATCACCAGGGCGTCGATCCTCTGCTCGGCCATCGCCGCGCGTACCTCCGCCCAGCGCCGCTCGAGCTCGGGCGTGGAAATCGGCGAGTTGATGCGTTCGTTCGTCGCCATCGGCCTACCGCTTCACGACGTTGATCATGTTGTTTGTGTCCCCAGCCAGGAATTTCCGGAAATTATCCACTACCGTGGGGAGCGCCTGCTCGGCGTACTGGTCGTGAAACCCGCCGAGGTGCGGCGTCACGATCACGTTGTCCATGTTCCAGAGCGGATGATCCCCAGGCAGGGGCTCGGTCGCGAACACGTCGAGCGCCGCGCCCGCGAGGCGCTTCTCGCGCAGCGCGTGCACCAGCGCGTCCTCGTCGACGATCCCGCCGCGCGCCAGATTGACGAGGTACGCCGAGGGCTTCATCGCGGCGAGCACCTTGGCACCGACGATGCCGCGCGTCTCGGACGTGTAAGGCGTGAGCAGCACCAGGAAGTCGAGCTCGCCCGCCGTCCGCTCGAGCTCGTCGCGGTGCACCATGCGGTGGAAGCCCTCCATGCCGCGCACGGCCGAGGTGATCCCGACCACCGTCATGCCGAAGGACCTGCATTTGGGCGCGAGCGACTTGGCGATGGCGCCGACGCCGAAGATCCCGACCGTCTTGCCCTTCAGCAGGCGCGAGGGATAGCGATCCCATTTGCGCGCCTGCTGATTGTGCATCGCTCGCGGCAGGTCGCGCGCCAGCGCGAGCATCAGCATCACCGCGGCCTCGGGCACCGAATCGCCGTGCAGGCCGTGCATGTTGGTGACCAGCACGCCTTCGCGGAACGGCGGCCGGTCGACGATGCCGTCGACGCCGGTGCCCAGGGCCTGGATCCACTTGAGCTTCGTGCCTTTCTCGAGAACGTGATCGGCCATGTGCGCGCCGAAGGTGAGCAGGATGTCGGCCGAGCCGATGAAAGGATCCGCCTTGGAATGATGATCGACGAGATCGATCGTCAGTTCCGGAAACTCGCTGCGCAGGCGCTGGTGGTACTGCATCCTTATTTTTTTCCGGCAGGGTGAGCAGAATGAGCAGCCGGGTCACGCTTTCATTCTCGAATCCGCGAGCGTGCCTTGTCAAGGCGAGCGCTGCGATCGCGGGCGGGGATACAATGCCGCCAGGATGAAGTACAAGGATTACTACGCCGTGATGGGCCTCGAGCGCAACGCGAGCCCGGAGCAGATCAAGAGCGCCTACCGCAGGCTCGCGCGCAAGTACCATCCGGACGTTTCGAAGGAAGCGAACGCCGAGGAGAGGTTCAAGGAGATCGGCGAGGCCTACGAGACCCTCAAGGATCCGCAGAAACGCGCCGCTTACGATCGCCTCGGCAGCCATCAGCCCGGCGAGGAGTTCCGTCCGCCGCCCGGCTGGGAGTCGCAATTCGGCGGGGACCCGTCCCGCTTTGGCGACGGGCAGTTCTCGTTCGAGGATCTCGACCTCGCCGATCTTTTCTCCGGGATCATGGGCGGGCGGCGCGGCGGGACTGCGGGCGGAAAGATCCGCATGCCCGGGCAGGACTACGAAGTCACTGCGCACATTTCGCTCGAGGAAGCCTACCGCGGCACGGAAGTGACGCTCGACCTCGGCGTGCCCGACTACGACGAGCGGGGGTTTCCGCGCCGCGTTCAGCGCAGCTTCAAGGCCCGCATCCCGAAGGGCGCGACCGACGGCCAGCGGCTGCGCCTTGCGGGCAAGGGAGGCAAGGGCCTGAACGGCGGGCGCGACGGCGACCTGTACCTCAATATCGCGCTGCGCCCGCACCGGCTGTTCCGCGTCAGCGGCCACGACCTGTTTCTCGATCTGCCGCTCGCGCCCTGGGAAGCCGTGCTCGGCACAACGCTCGAGGTGCCGACCCTGGGAGGTTCGGTCAAGCTCAAGGTTCCGGCGGGCACTCGCGCCGGCCAGCAGCTGCGCCTCGCCGGACGCGGGCTGCCGAAACCGCATGCCGGAGAGGGCGACCTGTTCGCGATCGTGCAGATCGCCGTGCCGGGCGCGGTCGGCGAGCGCGAGCGGGCGCTCTACAAGGAGCTCGCCGGCGCGTCGACGTTCAACCCCCGCGGACATTTCGTGGAGGAGGTGGTGAAATGAGAATCGAGCAGGAAAGCTGGCTGCACGAGCGCTACGAGCTCTCGCTCTCGCAGCTGTGCGACCTGTCGGGGCTGTCCGAAGCGGAGCTGCGCGAGCTGGTCGACTGCGGGGCGATCGCGCCCGCCGATCCGCTCGCGCGCGAGTGGACCTTCAGCGCGGACCGGCTAGTCGTCGCGCGCAGCGCCTTCCGGCTGCGCCGGGATTTCGACCTCGATTTCCAGGGGCTCGCGCTCGCGGTCACGCTGCTCGAGCGCGTCCGCGATCTCGAGCAGCAGCTGCGCGCGCTGCGCGCGCGCGTGCCGGGAGGGGTGCGGTAGAGCAACAGTGGCGTGCTCGCGGGGATACAATCCGCGGCAGCGACACCCAAACCGAGGAGACCACGATGTCCATGAAATCCAGCCTTGCCCCAACGCTTTTCGCCACGCTGGTTCTCGGCGCATGCTCGATGATGGGCCCGCCTTCGACCGGAGACAACGTGTTCTCGCTGACCTCGTCCGCTTTCAAGGACGGCACGATGCTCGAGAAGAAGAATGCCGGCAACAATCCCAAGAACCCGAACTGCATCGGCGAGAACGTGTCGCCGCCGCTTTCCTGGTCGAACCCGCCCGTGGGCACGCGCAGCTATGCTCTCCTGATGGTCGACCCGGAGGGCCGGCAGGGGCTCGGGGTCAATCACTGGGTTGCCTACGGCATTCCGGTGGCAATCACCGGCTTCGCCGAAGGCGAAGTGAGCCAGCTCAGCGACAGGTACGTCGGCGGCAAGAGCACCCCGGGCCTGGCTTACTACTTCGGACCGTGCACGCCGCCGGCGACCGGCATGCATCACTACACCTTCACGCTGATCGCGACCGATCTCGATCCGAAGGAGCTGCCGGCCGGCCTCACGCGCGACGAGCTGCTCGCGAAGCTGCAAGGGCACGCCAAAGGCGCGGCAGGGCTGGTGGGCCTTTTCGGAAGACCGTGACCTAGCGCAGGCGTTCAGAAACCGGTACAGGTGACGGTACCCAGGCCGTTCGCCCCGATCCCCAGCGAGCCGGTCGCGCTCGACTCGGGGTCGCTGCACGCCAGGCCGAATCCCGCGTTCCCGGAGACATTGCCCGCGGGCGCCGTAGCGAAGAGGCTCGACCCGAGCTGAAGACGGACCCCGTCGCCGGTCCCCGGGCCGACCGAGAGATTGTTCTGGATCGTGGTCGAGGCGATCTGCGCGGCGGAGTTGAGCGAGAGGATCACGCCGGAGCCCGTGTTGCCGGTGATGACCGCGTCGCGGATGGTCACGGACGAGCCCAGGAACCCGACGACTCCGCCCTGAGAGGTCGGACTGCCGTTGCCGCTGACGGTGTTCACGGTGCTGAAACCGAAGGTCGCGTCCCCGAAGATCGCAGAGCTCCTGACGAGGTTGACCCCCGTTCCGACGTTTCCGGAGATCGTGTTGCCGCCGATGATATCGGCGCTCGCGCTCGCGAGGTTGATCCCTATCCTGATCGCCGTCGGGTCCGCACTCGTGCCGTTGCCGGTGATCTGGTTCAGGGCAATGAGAGCGGTCGAGCCGAACACGATGTGAATGCCGGCGAACCCGTTGGCGCTGATGATATTGCCCCCGGCGTTGCCGAGGTAATCGAGCCCGATGCGCGCGGAGCCGTTCGTGAACACGCCGACGCCGTGCCGCGAGTTCTGCGTTACCTGCGAATTGATAATGGCGGCACTCCCCGCGTCGACCGCGATTCCATCGCGCGGGTTGCCCGTGACCGTCACGGTGTCCACGGTGCCGCTCGCCCCGTGCGCGTAGACGATGCCGGTGCGGCCGGTGCCCTGAACCAGGGCGTTTTGGACGATCAGTCCCGCGGCGCTATCCGCGGTGATGCCGTTGCGGCCCCCGGTGACGGCGATGCCGTCGATGGTCACGCGGCTGCCGGTGACGCGGATCACGTCGATCGCGCCGTCGGGCCCGATGAGGGTTGCGCCCGGCGCGGCCGCCGCCAGCTTGATGTCGCTGCGGTTGATGACCACGCTCTCGGTGCAGCTGCCGTTGATCAGGATGGTCAGCGACTTGCGCTCGTCCCCGCGCGTGAGCGCCCGGGTGACGGTGTCGCCCGCGGCGCAATCGACCACGACGGTCCTGTCCTTGCTCCGATCCCGCTCCCGGTCGCGGTCGGAATCGGCGAATGCAGCGGCATGAAGTGCGGCGAGCGACAGTGCGGTGATGGAGCAGGCGAACGGACGTGCGCGACGGCTGAACATGGCTTACCCCCCCTTTGTAGGAGACCCGTTCCCCTCCCCAGGGGTGTGGGCCATGCGAAAAAGGATGCGCCAGGGCCGATCTCGGGTCAATATCGTGTAAACCCGACTCGCCTTGTAGGGGATTCCCGGTGGGTCAGCCGGGCGTACAATCGACCCGCAAGCGAAAGGCCAATATGAACAAGCCCGAACGCGTCCCGGAGACCTCGGCAGAGGAATTCACCGTCGGCGGAGTAAAGCTGCCGCGGCCGTTCCGCATCCGGCGCCTCGGCCACTTCGGCGTGAACGTCGCCGATCCCGAGCGCAGCAAGGATTTCTATTGCCGGCTGCTCGGCTTCAGGATCTCGGATCCGCTCGATTTCGGCGAGCGCGTGCCCCCGGAACAGCGGGACAAGGTGGGTCCGACGGTCGGCTATTTCTCGCGCCACGGCACCGACCACCACTCTTTTGTTTTCTTTCCGCGCCGGATCCTCGAAGTCGTCAATCCGCACGCCCGCACCCCAAGCGGCACGCTGAACCAGATCACCTGGCAGGTCGGGTCGCTGCGGGAAGTGTCGGACGCGTTCGACTGGTTCACCCAGCGCGGGCGGTCGATCCGCCGCGCCGGCCGCGACCTGCCGGGATCGAACTGGCATTTCTACCCGCCCGATCCCGACGGCCACACCAACGAGCTGTACTACGGCATCGAGCAGGTCGGCTGGGACGGATACTCGAAGCCGCGCGAAATGTACGGCGTGCGCTACTCCAAGCCGCCCCAGCTTCCGCACAAGTCGGAGTACGCCGAAGTGATGAAGGCGAGCGTGGAGGGGATTCCCATCGAGAAGGGCACGCGCGCAACCGACCCGAGCGATGAGAAATACGACGTCGGTGGCGTGCTGCTCGCGCGCCCGTTCAAGATCGCGCGCATCGGGCCGGTGCGGCTGTTCGCGGACGACATGGAGAAAATGGTCGCGTTCTACCGCGACGACCTCGGCTTCGCGATCACCGAAGAGGTGAAATACAAGGGGCATCGCTGCGTGTTCCTGCGTGCCAACACCGAGCACCACTCGATGGCGCTTTATCCGCTTGCGCTGCGCGAGGAGCTGGGCCTGCGTTCCGATACCACTTTGATGTCCTTCGGCCTGCAGCTCGGCAGCTACCAGCAGCTGAAGGACGCGATTGCGTTCCTCAAGGCGAACGGCGCCACCGTCAAATACCTGCCCCCCGAGCTATTCCCCGGCATCGACTACTGCGCATTCGCCGTCGACCCCGACGGCTTCGCGTTCCAGCTGTATTACTACATGGAGCAGGTGGGCTGGGACGGCAAGCCGCGGCCCACTTCCCAGCGCGCGAAGATCGACAACGCGAAATGGCCGGAAGCGGTGGAAGGGCGCAGCGATACGTTCCTGGGAGAGCCGTTCTTGGGGCCTCTCGGATAAACTGTCTTAGAATGGCTCGACATCGGCGAACAAGCACCGGTCCCCTTGAAGATCCACCTATCCCTCATCTCATGCCGCTACTGCGGGCACGCCAACCCGGAGGACGCGAAATACTGCGGCGCCTGCGGCGGGCGATTACATCTTCCGCCGCACCTGACCTCGTGCCTGCGCTGCGGGACGGTGAATCCGGTGAAGGCGACCGCCTGCAACTGGTGCAGCAGCCCCCTGCCCGAGAGCAGGGTTAGCGCGCTCGTCGCTTCCTCGTCGACCGCCAGGGTTTTCAGGTTCCTGCCCCGCCGGATTTCCCGAGTGCTCGCCGGCGCAGTGCTCGTTGCGGCGATCGGCGCTCTCGGCTACTACAGCTACCGCCAGGCCTCGCCCGCCGATGTCCCTCGGCCGGCGGCCGCCGGCGGTGAAGCGGCAGGCGACACGAAATCGTCCGACGACACGAGCTCGGCATCCGCGAACCCGCTTGCCACCCCGGCTCGTGCCGCGGCAAACCAGCCGCGCGCCGGCCGCCAGCCCGTAGAATCACAGCAAGGGAAAGCGGCTGCCGCGGCGAACACGCGATCCCAGACGGTCAACGTGGGCAAGCCGGGCGAGCCAGTGCCGTCTCGCGAGGAAGCGTGCACGGAAGGGCTCGCCGCTCTTGGATTGTGCGTGCCGAGAACCACACAGAGAGGGGAATGACATGTCGAGGAGACTCTTCAGCGCGTTCACGGCGGCGGCGCTTTGCCTGCACGGCGGGGCCGCCATCGCGGCGGCCGAGTACAAAATCGTGACCGCCAATGAAAAGGGCACGTATTTCGCCATCGGCGTCGATCTCGCCAAGTTCGTGGCTCCCGATGCCGCGATCACGCTGGAGGTCCTCCCCACGGCGGGTTCGGCCGCAAACATCAAGCACCTTCGCTACGACCTGGGTGTGAAATTCGCGATCGTCCAGGCCGATGTCTACCAGGCTTTCGTGGACAGGGCGGCTGGAGGCAACAAGGAGGCAAGCACCATCATCCGTCCACTCCGCGTGATCCTGCCGCTCTACAACACCGAGATTCATTACATCGTCAGGGCCGACTCGCCGTTGAACTATCTGCACGACATCCGGGATGCAAAGATCAACGGAGGCCTCCTGGGCAGCGGCGCGGCCCTGATCACGCACACCCTTTACCGGATGATGTTCAATGCGCTTATTCCGGAAGCGAACGACAGCTTCCTGTCTAACGAGGACGCACTGGTCAAGTTGATCGGCGACAAGTCCGTCGATGTCGTCGTCGTCGCCGCGGGGCAGCCGGCCCCGCTGATCGCCAACATGAGGCCCGAGGCGCAGAAGTTCATCAAGCTGCTGAAGTTCGACCCCGCCCATGCGTCGAGCAAGCTGCCGCTGACGGTCTATTCCCACTCTGTCATCAATGCGAGCAGCTATCCCAACCTGTTGAAGGAAGACTTCACCACGGTCTCGGTGGGAGCGTTTCTGGTCACTTACGACTACAACCTGGACAACACCGTGAATCACCTGACCCGGTTCGCGCGATCGTTATGCCAGAATTTTTCCACCCTGCAGGCGCAGGGTCACCCCAAATGGCGCGAAGTCAGCCTGACTTTGCCCACCCTCGGTCCGGGCTGGACCTACTATCCGCCGACGACGAAAGAGATCCGCGCCTGCCTCGGCAAGGCCAAAGCGAAAGCACCCGCAAAGCCCGCAAGACAATGCTCGGCGGAGGAGCGCATCCTGGGACTGTGCAACTAGCGATGCAGACAGCGCCGGACCTGTTCTCCCATCGCAAGTTCTGGGCCGCGCGCTTCGGCCCGGCGCCGTTCCTGCCGATGTCGCGCGCCGAGATGGACGAGCTCGGCTGGGACAGCTGCGACATCATCCTCGTCACCGGCGACGCGTACGTCGATCACCCGAGCTTCGGCATGGCGATCATCGGGCGCGTGCTCGAGGCGCAGGGCTTTCGCGTCGGCATCATCGCGCAGCCCGACTGGCGCGACGCGGAAGCCTTCGCCGCGCTCGGCCGGCCGAACCTGTTCTTCGGCATCACGGCGGGGAACATGGACTCGATGGTGAACCGCTACACTGCCGACCGCCGCATCCGAAGCGACGATGCGTACACGCCGGGCGGGGAAGGCGGCAAGCGCCCGGATCGCTCCGTGATCGTGTACGCACAGCGCGCGCGCGAAGCGTTCAACGACGTGCCGATCGTGATCGGCGGCATCGAGGCCTCGCTGCGGCGCATCGCGCACTTCGACTATTGGTCGGAGAAAGTGCGCCGTTCGATTCTGCTCGACGCGAAGGCCGACCTGCTCGTCTACGGCAACGCCGAGCGGCAAATCTGCGAGATCGCGCATCGGCTTGCCGCCCGGGAGAGCATTCACCACATCGCCGATCTGCGCGGCACGGCGTTCGTGGGCAAATCGCCGCGGCTGGATTGGAT
>Ga0137410_10002738_pt1 | contig 11983 bp, 12 predicted proteins | sample CZODoug1_16funga_FD_108878 | JGI IMG/M metagenome (GOLD analysis project Ga0137410, IMG submission 108878) | Vadose zone soil fungal communities from Angelo Coast Range Reserve, California, USA - CZODoug1_16fungal (Illumina Assembly) | ecosystem: Environmental > Terrestrial > Soil > Vadose zone... | reverse complement strand
GCGGCATGGACGGCATGGCGTTGTTCGAGGCCATCCGCGCCGATCGCCCGACGATGCCGGTCATCGTCCTGACGGCGCACGGCAGCATTCCCGACGCGGTGTCCGCGGTCCGGCGCGGCGTATTCGGTTATCTCACCAAGCCGTTCGATCCCAAGGCGCTGCTCACCGAAGTCGAGCGCGCGCTTGCCATGGCAGGCGGCGCCCACCCTGCCGGCGATGCCGGCGGCGAGTGGCGCAGGGACATCATTACCCGCAATCCGGCCATGGAGGACGTGCTGGCCAAGGCGCGAATGGTGGCCGAAAGCGATGCGAGCGTGTTTATTCAGGGTGACTCGGGCACCGGCAAGGAGCTGATTGCGTGCGCCATCCACCGGGCGAGTCCGCGGCGCGATCACGCGTTCGTCGCGATCAATTGCGGCGCGATTCCCGAGCAACTGCTCGAGTCCGAGCTGTTCGGACACGTGAAGGGCGCTTTTACCGGCGCAGTGCGCGACAACAAGGGCCTGTTCCAGACCGCTAACCGGGGCACGCTGTTTCTCGACGAGATCGGCGACATGCCGGTCTCGCTCCAGGTGAAGCTGCTGCGCGTACTGCAGGAAAAAAAGGTGCGGGCGGTCGGTTCGACCGAGGCGCACGACGTCGACGTGCGCGTGATTTCCGCGACCCACCGCAATCTCGAGGCGGAGATGGCTGCAGGGAATTTCCGCGAGGATCTCTATTACCGGTTGAACGTGGTGGCGCTGTCGCTGCCGCCGCTATCCGAGCGGCGCGAGGATATTCCGCTGCTCGCCGGTCATTTCCTGTCGACGCTCGCCGAGAAATACAAGAAATCCGTCAACGGCTTCGCGCCCGACGCCCTGGAACTGATGGTGGCGGCCGCCTGGCCGGGCAACGTGCGCCAGCTCTACAACGTGGTCGAACAGTCGGTGGCGCTCGCCACCACACCCATCGTCCCGGTATCGCTCGCGCAGCAGGCGATCCAGAACCAGCAGGCCGAGTTCGCGTCATTCGAGGAGGCGCGGCGTCGCTTCGAGCGTGAGTACCTCACGCAGCTGCTGAAGATCACGGAAGGCAACGTCACGCAGGCGGCGCGCCTCGCCAAGCGCAACCGCACCGAATTCTACAAATTGCTCGGCCGCCACCAGCTCGATCCCAAGCTGTTCAAATCCCATTAAGACGACGGGGCGCGCCACGCCCCGTCGCGTTGCCCGGGCGCGTTACGTCACCTTTGTCGCTGCCCCGCGACAGAAAAACCCCAAGCGAATCACGCGGCTAAGCCGAGTGTGAAGTCGTTTGTTGCTGCCGAGCGACAACTCGGCCTCGTAGGCATAATATAACTTAATGATTTAGAACAAATAAATGGCCTGGCACGGTGGTTGCACGTCTAGGCGAAGGCCTGTGCTCGCTGTTTTCCTGGAGAGAAGGAGCAAAGCATGAAGCTCAAGCATTGGATGCATTGCATCGCGGCGATCGCGCTGGCCGCGGGCGCGATGGCAAATGCGACCGCCGCCAGCCCTGCGGGGACGGGCGGCCAGCCCGGCGCGGATTTCAAGAAGCTCGACGCCAACCACGACGGCTACCTGAGCCCGGAAGAAGCCCGCAAGATTCGCGGGTTCGAGAAGGCCTTCAAGGAGGCCGACGAAAACCGTGACGGCCGCCTCGACGCCGATGAATTCGTGAAAGCGCAGGCGATTCACGATCGCATCCGCGCCGGACAGTATCTCGACGACGGCGCGATCACCACGAAGGTGAAGGCCGCGCTGCTTCGGGACCGCACGCTGAGCGTACTGGCGGTCAGCGTGGAAACCCACAAGGGCACGGTGCTGCTATCCGGGTTCGTCGATAGCGCGGACCAGGTGCGGCGCGCCGCGGAAATTGCCGCCGGCGTGGATGGCGTCGTCAACGTAAAGAACAGCCTGGCTACCAAGAGCTGAGCAGGGTGCGCCGCGCGTCACGCGCGGCGGAGCGTATTCGCAGGAGAAAGGAAGGAGATAGAGATGGAAACCGTCAATGCTGTTGAGAATGGGGTGCGCAAGCGTCCCGGGATCCTCTATCCCGTCATGGTGATTGCGGCGATCGCGCTGATCGTGTTCAGCGTGCTTGGTATCGCCACCATGTTGGGCTGGATGCCGTCCGCAATGTCGGGTAGTGAGCAGGGCATGAAGCCCGGGTCAGCGCCGGCAGACAAGACCAGCGCTGGCCGCCCGCGCTTGTTCGCGAGCGCTTCGGCAAGCTGCGTCAACTGCGGAGTAGTCGAATCGATTCGCGTGGTCGAGACGGCGGGCCAGGGCACCGGCGTCGGCGCCATCGGCGGCGCGGTCGTCGGGGGCATCCTCGGCAATCAGGTCGGACGCGGCAACGGACGCACGGCCGCGACGGTGGTGGGTGCTGGCGCGGGCGCGTATGCAGGCAACGAGATCGAGAAGAACGTGAAGAAGTCTGCGCATTATCAGGTCCGCGTGCGCATGAACGACGGCAGCTATCGCACGTTTCGCGAGAACGCGCAGCCCGCCCTGAACGTCGGCCAGAAAGTGCGCGTGACCGAGCAAGGCATCGTGGCGGCCGGATAAGACGCCGCCCGCATGGAGTCACCGGATTTCCGCCGCGGTGGCGTATGCATCGCGGTCGCTGCGCTTCTGAATGGCTGCGCGCCGCTCTCGCTGACCGCGTTCGGCGTTGGCACCTCGGCGGGCGTCAGCCACACGTTGACCGGCATCACCTATCGCACGTTCACCGTGCCGATGCCCAAGGTGAAGGGTGCGACGATGACGGCGTTGAACAAGATGGGCATCAAGGTGATCTCGACCTCCCGGGCAGAGGGCACCGAAGTCATCAAGGCCAGCGCCACCGATCGCGAGATCGAGGTGGAACTGGAGCCCCTGACCCCCAACGCCACCCGCATGCGCACCTTGGCCAGAAAGGGAGGGCTTTTCTATGACAGCGCGACCTCGACGGAGATCATTTTGCAGACCGAGCGCGTACTGAACAATTCCTGAAGGAGGCGGATGATGAGATCGTGCAAGATGACGGGATTATTTGCCGTTGCGTTGCTGGGCGGCAGCATCGCCGCGCTTGCCGCGGACGGCGCGTCGACCGGGACCCGGACGCAATCGGGTATCACGACAGCAACCACGACGGCCACGCCGGTTACGTCGGCACGCGCGACACAACCGGAGGACAAGATTGCTTCGGAGTTTTCGATCTTCGCCGGCTCGCAGGACAACGCGCGCAGCCTGGTAACGGGCTTGCGGCAGGGCAGCGAGGTGACGCTCACGAATGACGGCCCAGCCGGCGGCGGCGCCACGTTCACGCCGCCCACGCGTCCGATGGGCGACGGCAACGTTCGCATTTCCATGGCGCTGGCGCAGGAGCAACTTATTCGTGCCGGCGTTACTCAGCCTACTGCCGAACAACTCAACGCATCGCTCGTGGGCGGAACGGTCACGAGCGATTCCGGCCGGACTACCGAGCTCCAGGGCGTCCTGCAAATGCGCGCCCAGGGCATGGGCTGGGGTCAGATCGCCAACTCGATGGGCACAAAACTCGGCCACGTCATGAGCGGTGTGAAGCAGACCAACCAGCAGCTCGCGAAGGGGCAACCCGTGCCGGGCGCGGGCGTTGTCGGTTCGGCCGGCATTACGACGGCCGCCGGGACCCGGAGTGGGGTGACGTCCTCGCGCGGAAACGGGCGCGGGGCACCGGCCCGGGTTGAAGCAGAAGCCGGCACCGGCATCGTGACCGCTGCGGGCGGCCCCGCGGTAACGGGAACCCGTTTCCAGACCGGGGGCGACGCGCGCGCGGCGGGCGTGGTCACGGCAGCAGGTGCGGCGGCCGGCAGCCGCGCTTCCGCTGCCGGACTGGCAAACGGTAAAGGGCACGCCAAACCCTGAGTGCCGGCGTAGCACGGGATTGCACCGCGGAAATGAGTGCCGGGTTACGGATATCCGCCTGTAGCGCAGCGCTGCTGACGCTGGTGACGGCATGCGCAACCGCGCCGCCGGCGTCGAAACCGGCCGCTTCCGCCCCGGCTACCCCTTCCACGCCTGCGCCGGTCAATCTGAGCGGCTATTCGGCGCCGTTCAGGGAGGGCTATACCGACGGTTGCGAGAGCGCCGGCGGCCGCAACCAGCGGCGTAACGACATTCGTTACAAGACCGAAGCCGACTACATGATGGGCTGGAACGACGGCTTCAGCGTATGCCGCAAGCACCGCTAGGAATTGCCAGGGAACAGGGAGTAGGAAATAGCGAATAGCGAATAGGTAACGGGAAAGACGCGAGCGACGCGCGTTTTTTTCTATTTCCTGTTTCCGTTTACCAGGCTTCTTCAGCCTTTGATGCGCGAAATCCGGACGACCTCCGGGATGCGCCGCAGGCTCCGCATAATGCTCGCGAGGTGCAGGCGGTTCGAGACCTGCAGGGTGAAGAACATGTTGGTGTACCTGCTGCCATCTTCCGGGTCCACCGCCACGTTCTGGATGTTGGAGCCTGCTTCAGCGATCTCGGCCGCCACCTTGGCGAGCACGCCGCGCTGGTTGGCCACGACGAGCTTGATGTTGACCTCGAACAGCTTCTTGGTCTCGGGGTCCCACGCCACGTCGAGCACGCGGTCGGGGTCGTGGCGGGCCTTGGCGATGACCGGGCAGTCATGGGTGTGGATCACCATGCCCTGTCCCTTGCTGATGACGCCGATGATGGGGTCGCCCGGTATTGGCCGGCAGCATTGGGCGAATTGCACCGCCATGCCTTCCGATCCGCGGATGATGACCGAGCCCGGCGCGGGCATCTCATGCGGCCCGGGCTCGCCGCGCGAGAGCAGCCTTCGCGCCACGACCGCCGCCAGGCGCTTGCCGAGACCGACATCGGCGAGCACTTCTTGGCGCGATTTCGCCCCGGCGTCGCGCACGAACTTGTCCCATTGCGCTTCCTTGATTTCGGCGGGCGCTGTGCTGAGGGCGGCGAGCGCCTGGCCGAGCAGCCGTTCGCCGAGCTTCGCCGATTCCTGGAAATGCATGGTCTTGAGGAAGTGGCGGATGCGCGAGCGCGCCTTGCCGCTCACCACGAAATTGAGCCACAGGGGATTGGGCTTGGCGTGCGCCGCCGTAATGATCTCGACGCGGTCGCCGTTCTTGAGCTCGGTGCGCAATGGCATCAACTCCTGGTTGATTTTTACCGCCACGCAGCGGTTGCCGAGATCGGTGTGCGCGGCGTAGGAGAAATCCACCGCGGTCGCCCCGCGCGGCAGCGACAGGATCTTGCCCTTGGGGGTGAACACATAGACTTCGTCCGGGAACAGGTCCACCTTGAGGTGCTCGAGAAACTCGGCCGAGTCGCCCGACTGCGACTGGATTTCGAGCAGGCTTTGCAACCACTGGTGGGTCTTCTTCTGCAGATCGGAAAGCGAGGTGTCCGCATCCTTGTAAAGCCAATGGGAAGCCACGCCGGCTTCCGCAATCTTGTGCATCTCCTGGGTGCGGATCTGCACCTCGATCGGCGTGCCGAAGGGGCCGAACAGCGTGGTGTGCAGGGACTGGTAGCCGTTCGCCTTGGGGATGGCGAGGTAGTCCTTGAACTTGCCCGGGATCGGCTTGTAGAGGCCATGCAGCGCTCCCAGCGCGAGATAGCAGGCCGGCCCGCCGTTGACGATGATGCGAAAGCCGTAGACGTCGAGCACCTGCGCGAACGTGAGGTGCTTTTCGCGCATCTTGCGGTAGATCGAATGGAGATGCTTCTCGCGCCCCTGTACCTGGGCTTCCACGCCGGCGCTCTTCAGCTTCCTGCGTATCCCGTCGAGCACTTTGCTCACCACCTCGCGGCGGTTGCCGCGCGCGGCTTTCACCGCCTTGGCGAGCACGCGGAAGCGGTCCGGATAGAGGTGCTGGAGTGCGAGGTCTTCGAGCTCCTGGTAGATGCTGTTGAGGCCGAGCCGGTTGGCGATGGGGGCGTAGATTTCGAGCGTCTCGCGCGCGATGCGGCGCCGCTTGTCGGACTCGACCGCGTCGAGCGTCCTCATGTTGTGCAGCCGGTCGGCGAGCTTGATCAGAATAACGCGCACATCGCGCGCCATCGCCAGCAGCATCTTGCGGAAATTCTCGGCCTGGGCCTCGGCGTGCGATTCGAACTCGATCTTGTCGAGCTTGGAGACGCCGTCCACCAGGTCGGCGACCGGCTTGCCGAAGTTGCGTGAGATTTCGGTCTTGGTGACCGAGGTGTCCTCCATCACGTCATGGAGGAGGGCGGCGGTGAGCGCCTGCGAGTCGAGGTGCCACTCGGCGAGGATGCTGGCGACCGCGAGCGGGTGCGAGATGTAGGGTTCGCCCGACTGGCGGAACTGCCCCTCGTGCGCCTGCTCGCTGAAGTGATAAGCCGACTGCAGCTGCGAGATGTCCTCCGGCTTGAGGTAGCCGGACCAGTCCTTGAACAGCGTAGCGGCGGCTTCCGCCATTTAAGCTGTCAGCGTTCGGCTGTCAGCTTTCAGCTCGATTCGAACAGCCTTATCGCAGGTTTGGCTGATCGCTGATCGCTGATCGCTGATGGCTGGTTACGTCTGACCCTTGTTGAGGATCTCCGATCCGTAGCGCCCGGCGGCCAGCTCGCGCAGGGCGATCACGGTGGGCTTGTCGCGGCTCGCGTCCATCATCGGCTGCGCGCCGTTGGCGAGCTGGCGCGCGCGGAAGGTCGCCGCCAGCGACATCTCGAAGCGGTTGGGAATGTGTTTCAGGCAGTCGTCGACGGTAATGCGTGCCATATCGGTCAGTGCTCCAGTTACTTCATTCGGTTGATCACGTTGCTGTGGCGGTCGAGCTGGCGGGTCAGCTTGAGCCGTTCGGCCCGGATGATGCTACGCAAGTCCAGCGCCGCCCGGTTGAAATCTTCGTTAATAATAACATAGTCGTACTCGCCGACGTGGCTGATCTCGTCGCGGGCCGCGGCAAGCCGGCGCGCGACCGACTCTGCGTTGTCCTGGGCGCGGCCCCTCAGCCGCGATTCCAGCACCTCCAGCGACGGCGGCAGTATGAAGATGCTCACCACCTGCTTCATCAGCCGGCGCACCTGTTGCGCGCCCTGCCAGTCGATCTCGAGCAGCACGTCGCGACCTTCCGCGCGCTCGCGATCGATCCACTTCTGGGAGGTGCCGTAGCGATTACCGTAGATCACCGCGCTCTCCAGGAATTCACCCGCTTCCAGCATGCGCTGGAATTCCGGCAACGCCACGAAGTGATAATCGCGTCCGTTGACCTCGCCCGCCCGTGCCTGCCGCGTGGTGTAGGACACCGACAACTTGACCTCGGGCTCGGCATCCAGCAGCGCCTTGACCAGGCTGGTCTTGCCGCCTCCGGAGGGGGAGCTGACGATGTAGAGCGTTCCGCTCATGCTTCGCCGGGAGAGACGCCGGGCGATAGACGATAGACGGAAAAGCGCGCAGCGCGTCTCGCGACGCCGGTCGTCTCTCGTCTCTCGTCTCTCGTCTGTCGGCTCATTCGATATTCTGGATCTGCTCGCGCATTTGCTCGATCAGGAGCTTCATGTCGAGCGCGGCCTGGGTGACGGCGAGGTCGACCGACTTGGAGGAGAGGGTGTTCGCCTCGCGATTGAGCTCTTGCATCAGGAAGTCGAGTTTCTTGCCCATCAGCCCGCCGGCCGCGAGTATGCGCTTGAGTTCCACCATGTGCGCGGTGAGGCGCGCGAGCTCCTCGTCTACGTCGATCTTGGTCGCGAACACCGCCACTTCCTGCCGGATCCGCTCTTCCTCGCCGCTGCCCAGCGCCTCCTTGAGTCGGTTCGCGAGCTTCTCCTGGAACGCGGCAATCACCTGGGGCAGGCGCGGAGTGATTTCGGCAATGCGCCGTTCCATCGCGCCCGCGCGCTCGAGCAGCACTGCCTTCAACTTTTCACCTTCACGGGCGCGCGCGGCATTGAACTCGCGCAGCGCGGTTGCGAGCAGGTCGCGGCAGGCCGCCTGCAACTCGTCGAGCGGCAGGGGCTCGCTGGAAAGCACGCCCGGCCAGCGCAGCACTTCGGCCGCGGTCAGCTGACCCGCGCCCGCAAGGAGGGTGCGCACTTTGCGCTCCAACTCTTCGAGCTGGAGCATCAGCTCCTCGTTCAGCTTGAGCGCCTTGGACGCGCCCGCTGCCACGGAAAAAGACACGCGGCATTCGACTTTGCCGCGGCCGACCCGCTCAGCGAGCATCTCGCGCAAGGCGGGCTCGACGGCGCGCAGGTCATCGGGCAGCCGGAACTGGACATCGAGATAGCGGTGGTTGACCGAGCGCAGCTCGACCCCGAGCGTGCCGAACGGAAACTCTTTCGCCGCCGTGGCGTAGCCGGTCATGCTGTGTATCATTGGAAAGCCGTGAATGGTGAATGGTGAATGGTGAACGGCGGGAGATCGATATTTGCAGTATACGATTCACGATTTACGATTTACCATTTACGCCTTTGCGAAGATAGCACAACCAGGAACTTAGATGCGACCCAGTGGAAGAAGGCCGGACCAGATGCGTGCGGTGCGCCTCACGCGCGGGTACACACGCCACGCGGAAGGCTCAGTGCTGGTCGAATTCGGCGACACGCGGGTGCTCTGCACCGCGAGCCTGCTTGAGCGGCAGCCGCCGCACCTGAAGGGCTCGTCGCGGGGCTGGGTCACCGCCGAGTACGGCATGCTGCCGCGCGCGACCAATACGCGCGGCGACCGGGAAGCAGCGCGCGGAAAGCAGTCGGGCCGTACCCAGGAAATCCAGCGCCTGATCGGACGTGCGCTGCGCGCGGTGGTGGATCTCGCCAGGCTCGGCGAGCGCACGCTTCATCTCGACTGCGATGTGATCCAGGCCGATGGAGGTACCCGCACGGCGGCCATCACAGGCGCTTTCGTCGCGCTGCACGACGCGGTTGATCTGATGCTCAAGCGGCAGCTGATCGCAGCCACGCCGATCCTCGATTTCGTCGCCGCGGTCTCGGTCGGGATGCACGAGGGCCAGCCGGTGCTCGATCTCGATTACGCCGAAGACTCCGCATCCGATACGGACATGAACGTGGTGATGACCGGTGGCGGCGGGTTGATCGAGGTCCAGGGCACGGCGGAAGGCGCGCCGTTTTCGCGCAAGGAGATGGAGGCGATGCTGGACTTCGCGCAGAAGGGCATCCGTGAACTCATCGTGGCGCAGAAGGCTGCCCTGAAAGCCTGAGCGCTGATGAGAAGGCTTGTGCTCGCGAGCAACAACCCCGGCAAGCTGCGCGAGTTCCGGCAGATGCTGGCGCCGCTCGGCATCGAGGTCGTGCCGCAATCCGAGATCGGAATACCGGAAGCGGAAGAACCGCACCGGACCTTCGTCGAGAATGCGCTCGCGAAGGCGCGGCACACGAGCCGCCGCGCCGGCCTGCCGGCGTTTGCCGATGATTCGGGGATTTGCGTAGCAGCCCTCGGCGGCGCGCCGGGGGTGCATTCGGCGCGCTACGCCGGCGGCGCGGCGGGCGGGCGCCAGGACCAGGACGCGCGCAACAATCGCAAGCTCGTCGACGCGCTCAAGGACAAGACCGACCGGCGCGCGCATTACTACTGCGTGATCGTGCTGGCGCGCCACGCGGACGACCCCGAGCCGCTGATCGCCGAGGGCCGCTGGCATGGAGAGGTGATCGCGACGCCACGCGGCGCCGGCGGGTTCGGCTATGACCCGTATTTCCTGCTGCCTGAGCACGGCCGTACCGCTGCCGAACTCATGCCCGACGAAAAGAATGCCATCAGCCACCGCGGCCAGGCCATGCAGCGCCTGGTGGAAATGCTGAAGTACGCGGAATACCAGGCCTCCTGATTCACCGGTAATGGGTGATGCGTAATGGGTAATGCGACCAAGATTAAGGGCGTCGGGGTTTCCTCATCCCTCATCCCTCATCCCTCATCCCCGCAGTTCAAGGCGCTGCCCCCGCTCTCGCTTTATGTCCACATTCCGTGGTGCGCGCGCAAATGCCCCTATTGCGATTTCAATTCCCACGAAGCGCGGACCGCTGTCCCCGAGGATCGTTATGTCGCAGCGCTGATCTCGGACCTGGAACAGGCGCTGCCCCAGGTGTGGGGACGGCGCGTCCGTAGCGTGTTTTTCGGCGGCGGCACGCCTAGCCTGTTTTCCGCGCGCGGTATCGACGCGATACTGGTGGCGGTGCGCGCGCGCCTCGCGCTGGCGGCGGATGCGGAAATTACCCTCGAGGCCAACCCCGGCACAGTCGAAGCGGACAAGTTCCGGGCATTCCGCGCAGCGGGGGTCAATCGGCTCTCGCTGGGAATCCAGAGCTTCGACGCGCGCCATCTCAAGGCGCTGGGGCGTATTCACGACGGCGACGAGGCGCGCGGCGCGATCGAGATCGCGCGGCGCAATTTCGACAACCTGAACCTCGACCTCATGTACGGGTTGCCGGGACAAAATCCGGACGAGGCGGCTGCCGACATCGAGGTCGCGCTGGGCTACACCCCGCCGCACTTGTCCTGTTATCACCTCACTATCGAGCCGAACACCTATTTTCACCGTTTCCCGCCCGCGCTTCCCGACGGCGACGCCGCCGCCGCGATGCAGGAAGCGGTCGAAGCCCGGCTGGCTGCGGCAGGCTACGACCATTACGAGACGTCGGCATTCGCACGGTCCGGGGCGCAGTGTGCGCACAATTTGAACTACTGGAATTTCGGCGATTACCTCGGTATTGGGGCGGGCGCGCACGGCAAGATCAGCCTGCCGGATCGCATCGTGCGCGAGGCGCGGGTGAAGCACCCCGAGCATTACATGGAGTCCGCGGAGCGCGGCGCACCGGTGCAGGAAGCACACGAGGTAGGAGCGGAATCCGCCGGTTTCGAGTTCATGATGAACGCACTGCGGCTGAACAGCGGCTTCCCGTCACGGCTTTTCGAGGAGCGCACCGGCCTGCCGCTCGCGCGGGTGCTGCACGCGCTGGAGGAGGCTGAACGCCGCGGGCTGATCGAGCGCGACCACTTGCGCATTGCGCCGACCCTGCTCGGGCGGCGGTTTCTCAACGACCTGTTGCAACTGTTCATGGCGGACGCTCCCGGTCCGGTTGCCGCCCCGGCCGGGTCAAACTAATATTGCTTTCACACAGGAGAGGAGACCCCCCGTGATAAACCCCGGAAAGACACTCGTCTGCGCCCTGCTGCTTGCCGCTGTCGCGAATGGAGCGGTGTTCGCCCAGCAAGGGTATCCCGCCAAGCCCGTCCGCTTCATCGTGACCTATCCTCCCGGTGGAAGCTCGGAGGTGATGTCGCGCATCGTCGGGCAGCAGCTCACCGAGTATTGGGGGCAGCCGGTGATCGTAGAACCCCGGCCGGGCGCGGACGGCTCCATCGGCATGGAATACGCGTCGAAGCAGCCTGCAGACGGCTACACATTCCTGCTGGGCAACTTCGGCCCCGTCGTCGCCAAGCCGCTGCTCGCGAAAGTTTCCTACGACTGGAAGCGGGATTTTATTCCGGTGTCCCAGATCACTTATTCGGCCAACATCCTGGTAGTGCCCACGACGATGCCGGTGAAAAATACCAGGCAACTGGTTGCGCTTGCGAAGGCACGCCCGGGGGAGCTTACTTACGGCACCAGCGGCCCGGGTAGCATGTCGCACTTCGCGGGCGAGATGTTCAAGCGTCTGGCGGGCGTCAAGATGATCGCGGTCAACTACAAGGGCAACGCGCAAGCGATTACGGACATCATGGGCGGCCAGATCACCACCATGTTCTCGGACGCGGTACCTGCGATGACCGGGTTGAAAACCGGCAAAGTGCGCGCGCTCGCGGTCACCAGCGAGAGCCGGTGGCGCTTTACGCCCGAGTTGCCGACCCTGGCCGAGGAAGGCGTCAAGGGCTTCGCGGCCGTCAACTGGTGGGGCGTCCTGTTTCCGGCGGGCGTGCCGCGCCCCATAGTCGACAAGGTCGCGGCGGATCTGGCCAAGGCGCTCGCGGCGCAGAACGTGAAAAGCAGGCTCGGGGAACTCGG
>Ga0137410_10002731_pt1 | contig 11994 bp, 6 predicted proteins | sample CZODoug1_16funga_FD_108878 | JGI IMG/M metagenome (GOLD analysis project Ga0137410, IMG submission 108878) | Vadose zone soil fungal communities from Angelo Coast Range Reserve, California, USA - CZODoug1_16fungal (Illumina Assembly) | ecosystem: Environmental > Terrestrial > Soil > Vadose zone... | reverse complement strand
TGAAGGGAGATCGCGCACCGTACTGGCGGAAAGCGTTGTCTCCAACCGTGTTTCATCAATGTCGATCGGAGGCGCTTCCCCGGTTACGCTTACGGCCAGACTCGTCCCGCCGACAGGCAACGTCAGATTGATTCCCTGCGTCTGGGCTGTACCCAGCGTTAACTTCACTTCTGTTGTCTGGAAGCCTTTGGCTTCCGAGGTGACGAGGTAGGGTCCCGGCGGCAGGCTGCTGAAACGGTAGTTTCCCGAATCGCTGGTGGTGGCGTTGAGCGCGACTCCGGTATCAGTGTTGCGCAACGTGACGGTCGCTCCGTTGATGGCGGCGCCGCTCGGATCGGAGATGACCCCTTGGACGTTCCCGCTGTATTGCGCATAACCAACTCTGGCACAGGCCAGAACCAGGACGAAAAGGACCCCGGTTCGAACCGTCGCGAAGACTGCTGTTCTCATACGCGCACCCTCTCCCTCAAATTTGGCCCTACGAACCCGGAACGGAGCCTCCCCGGCGGGCTCTCCTAGTAAGCGTTTACTTCATCAAGACAAAGACAGTGAGCAAACGTTTTCTCATCAGGGCTAGCCTCTTGGCACGACGGCGAACGGAGCCGACATTACACCCTGTCAATCCACGGTGTCAAGAAGAAACTTGAACGTTGGAGCGGCTCTGAGCCCACTGCCGATCCTCCGCTTGCTTGCGTCGAGGTCAGGCGCAAGCCACTCCCCTCACCCCGGAGCAAGTTGCCCGTCGACGATCTCTGAGCAATCGCTTGCCCAAACTTCCTGGCGGTTGGGGGTAAGCGTTGAGAGTCGATTCGCAAAGGGAAGGCCGAGTTCGATCCAGCCGTACAAAACAGCCTAGGGTTGGGCGCTCTCGGTGGGCAGCGTGTCGTCCTCCACCAGCTTGTACCGGGAGCGCTCTCTCTGTTTTTTGGTAGCTTGTTCACGAAGCCGAGCCAGCCGTTTCAGCAACGCTGGAATCTCGTCCTGCTTCCCGGTTTTTCGCAGCCCCTGGATGAGGTGGTACACGACCGTCTGATCCTTCGGATCGCTTTCAAGGGCCTTTCTACACTGTTCGACGGCCTCCTGATTTCGTCCCGCTTGCAAATCGAGTTTCGCCAGGACGCCCCGGGCCGCGCCGAGCGTCGGCTGCAATGAGACCGCTTTGGTTGCCGAGCGCATCGCTGTTTCAAACTCCGGCGTGCCCGGTTCTGCGCCTTTCTGGCTCAGAATGTCCGCCTGTAGATAAAGCAAAAGAGCATCATTTGGTTTTTGTGCCAGGGACGCCTGCACCTTGGTCAGAGCGCGATCCAGATCGTTCTCCTGCGCCGCCGCCAATCCCTGCGCCGCCGCGCTGAGGGACTGACTGGGGTCCAGCTCGTACGCTTTTTGGAAATCAGCCTCCGCTTTGTCATATTGCGCCAGGCTCACGTAAAGCACGCCGCGCGCAAAATAAAGCGGCGCCGCCTGCGGCTGCAGTTCCACCCCATCGTTGATTACGTCGATGCCCACCTGAAATGATTCGTGGGCAAACGAGAGGTTGGCGAAGTCCAGGTAGAGATTCACATTCTTCGGATCCAAAAGGATTGCCTGCCGCAGTGTGGCAACCGCCTGCGGTGTCTGCTTCGCGCTTTCATACGCCGCCGAAGCTAGCTCCAGACTTTCGGGGTGGGGATGCTCACCCGCCAGCAGCGGCCCGAGCGTAACCAGGGCGGCCTGAGGCTGCTGCGCCAGCAGTTGAATGGCCGCCAACAGATGCCGCTCCCGCTGATCGTCCGGTTTCGCGGCAACCGCGCGCTGAAAAACCACCGCCGCCTGATCGAATTGCTTCAGCTTCACCAGGCATGTCGCGTACGCATGCAGCGCTTCAACCTGCCCATCAAACAGCTTCCCCGCTTTCTCAAAATGCCCGGTAGCAACCTCACAATTTCCCTGCCGGTACTCCACCACCGCAAGCATGCCATGCGTCACCGGATCCCCCGGTCGCAAGCGCAGCACATGCTGCAACAGGGGTGCCGCCGCCGCGGTCCCGTTCTCGTATTCGATTTGTGCCGCTCCTTCCAAGGCCCGCAGATCGTTGGGCGCGATCTTAAGCGCTTTACGAAATGCCGCCAGCGCATCCTTCGAGCGCCCTTGCCCTGAATACGCCACGCCTTGCATTATCCACAACTGCGCGCTGCCGGGCGCAGCCTGGAGCGCTGGGCCCAGCAGCTCGAGCGCCCTGGCAAATTCCTTGTTCTGCAATGCTGAGGCGATGGGAGCGAAGCGGTCTGCTGCCGTCTGCGTCGTCGCGCTTGGCGGCTCCGCCCCTCGTGCCCACAACAGGCACGAAAAACAGAACATCGCCGCAAGCAGCCTGCGTCTCCTTCGCATCGCGTGCAATGCAATCATCGGCTGCGCCGTTCTCTCAACCTCTGCCTTTATACTTCATGCCGCCGCGGACAACAAAAAGCCCCGCCTCCCTGGAAGAGGCGGGGCCGGTATCGAGTCAGCGAGCCGGAACCTGCTCAGAACGTGAACTTAGCTCCGATCTGCCAATTTCGCGGCAGTTGCTGACCGGTGGCTCGCCCAAACGAGCCGTTCGCCAGGTTGCTATCGAGAAAGAAGTTGGGATGGTTGAACAGGTTGTAGAACTCAAACCGCAACTGTAGATTGAGGCGTTCGTAAATCTGCGTGTCCTTATAGGCGGTGAGATCGGTCTCCGAAAAGCTTGGCTGGCGAAACTGCTGGGTTTTCTCATTGCCGTTCGTGCCCGGTGCTGGGGCGGTGAACTGTCCTGAGGTAAAGACTCCGGTTAGGTATGCGTTCCGAGACGTGGCTTCGTGATAACTGGTGACGTCCGGAAAATCCAACTTGTCCCCATCCGCGTTGTAGTCCCCACCCGCGCTAAACGGCGCCGTGGTTAAAACGGTGAACGGATACCCCGTCTGGTAGATACTGGTCGCACTCACTCCCCAACCCTTGGTCAAGATCCCAGCAGCCCCGTGCCCACTGTTCAATCCAGCCAGCTGGTAGTTGAAAGTAAGAGAGAAACGGTTGGGAACGTCCCACGGAGAGGGTCCGTAGAATTGGTGCGGGTTCAGTGCTGTCGGGTACGAGCCACTACCGATGCCGGCACCGCCCGTGCCCGCATCGTCTTTGGAACTGGAGCGAGTGTAGGAAGCATCAAAGAAAGCACGCTTGGCACGTCCCCTGACATCAAAGGTCACGCCGTTGTAGTTGGCAACGCGATCGTTGTCTGCATAAGAGATCGAACCAAAACTCGTATTGAGCCTTGTGGGATTGGGATTGACCAACAAATCCCCCGGCTTGGCATTGATGTCGGACCCATAGGAGACGGTGCCAGCCTGGTTGCCATTGGCGACCAGGTTGGTAGAGTGCGATCCGCTGTAGAGAACGCTGGCCACAAGGTTGTTGCCCAGCTTTCGCTCCAGTGTGGCGGCATAAATATAAGCCGTGGGAGACGTCAAGTTGGGGTTGATGCCGCCGATTCCGGGCGAGGCCCCCGGGATTCCTCCCTTAGCATCCAGACAGGGTGCTGCAGGGCAGATGGCGGTGCCAGCCAGGGGTGGATAGGTAAATCCAAAAGGAGGTTTGCTACCGGTGCCCTGGGTGAAAACCGGCGAATTGGCTCCGGTTCCACCGAAAAAGGTTGGCATGATCAGACCCGGTGGATTGCCCCGGAATTCCTCCTGCACATTCGCCTGCGACAGCCAATTGGCATAGATGCCAGCTCCGCCGCGCACCACCCAGTTGCCCTGTCCGGTTACATCCCATGCGAACCCGGCGCGCGGGTTGTAGCCCTTGGGTGACTGGCGGAGAGCGTTCTTGGTGGGCTTCGCGGATCCGTTCGCTACCCGATCCTCAAAGGTTGCTCCGGAGCCCAGATAGAAGTTGCCGAATACCGTCGAATCATTCCGCGAGTACGGGTTTCCTTGATCGTCATAGCGAAAGCCCAGGGTCACCGTCAGGTTACGCCTTGCCTTCCATGTGTCTTCGGCAAAAATTCCCCAGGTTCTGGAAGCAGCGTTCCAATTCCACAGCTGTTGCTGTCCGGTAATCGGGTTATACATCACGCCACCTTCAGTGTGCGGCGCGTCCTGGGCCAGGTTTAGTAAATTATCGAATTGGAATTTCGGTGTTGACCACGGCCCTTGAAAGGGTTCCACGTCGTCTCCAAACCATCCCTCGTAACCGAACTTCAATGCATGCGCGCCTCGCACATGCGTGAGCACATCACGCCAGTGGTAGTTGTGCTGAATAAAATCGCCCTGCGCAAAGCCCTGGCCATAAAAACCGCCGAAGCCGTCGAGATTGGAGATCCCAGATGCGCCCACCGAGGGAACGGTAAAATCGCCCGTCTGGTGCTGCACTCCCTCAATGCGGTTCTGGGCAAAGATCACTTCATTCAAGGTGGTGGGGTTGAACGTGTGTGCCCAGTTCACCTGCAAGGCTCGTTCCCAATTGTGGTTGGTCGAAGAGAACTGGGGGATGACGGCGGGTCCGCCAAAGTCCAGCAGCGTGCGGAAAAAACTGCCATAGACGCGGTCATTCCTGAAATATTTATCGACCCGGATAAAATATTGCGTGCCGTTCCGGAAATTCGATGAGTTGAAAACACCGGAGTCGATCATCGGCGTGGAGCAGGGCAAGTTGTTGGTCGCCGCCGTCCCACACGTACCCGGAAAGATATCGTTCGCCGTTTTCAGCACGCTCCCGGTCGTCAAGCCCTTGGGCGCATAGGTATTCAGGATCTTGGTGCCGAAAGTGTTGGGATAATTCTGTCCTGCCCAGGTAGCAAACGCAGGGTCGGGCGAGTTAATGGTTGCCCCTCCCGTGGACGTGGATGAGCGCAGTGGTTCGATCGCGAAGAAAAAGAAGAACTGGTGGTGGGGAATGATGGGGCCGCCGATGGCGCCGGAAAGATTGTTGCTATGAAAGGGAGCGTATTTCTTGGCAGCCCCAGGGAGCGAGAACTTCGCCAACATGTTCTGATAGGTGAAATAGTCGCTAGCCAAGCCGTGAAATTGGTCCGAGCCTGATTTGGTGGTGCTCGACATCTGGATCGAGCTGCCACCGCCGTACTCGACCGAAAAGGTGTTGACTTGAATGCTGGTCTCCTGAATCGTGTCGGGGTTGGGAGTCAGGTTCAGAACGCCTTGCCGGATGCTGCTGGTCACGTTCAGGCCATCGATGATGAACTGGTTGGATACGGTGCCTTGGCCGTTGGCGCTGACATCGACTGCGGTTTCGGTGGAATAGTTGTCCACACCCGATCCTGGGGTTCCGCCGCCGCCGGGAGTGCCCCCGCCCATCGTTCCCAATCCACTCACTCCGGGCGCAAGTGTAACCAGGGAGATGAAACTGCGGCCCGCCAGCGGGAGAGAAGAGAGCGATTCCGTTTCGAGGGTCAGTTGATTGCGGGTCTCGGCCGTATTGACCAGTGGAGCTTCGGCGGTAACGGTGATGGCTTCCGTTGTCGAACCGACCTGCAAGGAAATTGGCACACTTAAAGTCTGCTCGGTCAGCAGAGTAACGTCGGTCACAGACCTGCTGAATCCAGTTGCTTCGGCCGTGATTTTGTAGGAGCCTGGAGCGAGGCTCAAGAATCGGTAGTTCCCCGCGCCATCGGCGATGGCATCGGCAGAGACTTGCGTGCCGACGTTGACCAAATGCACCGTCGCCTTCGGAATACCAGCGCCGCTCGGATCTTTCACGATCCCCTGAAGGTTGCCGGTAAACTGCGCTTGGCAAAGGCTCGCGCAGAAGATTGTCAGACCCAGAACAACGCCGGCTCGCATCGCTACGAATGTTGCCTTGCTCATTGGCTGCCACCCTTCGCCATTTCCTGATTGGAATTTTCTCCCCGCCAGTTTTCGTGAGTACACGATCCCTGCAGAGATTGACAGGTAAACGTTTTCCCTAAAGACCCAACTTGAGATAACGTTTTCTCATACCGTAACTCTTTTGGACTAGATCGAAACGTGCCGACATTACTCCTCCCCAATCGAGCATGTCAAGCAGAAAACGGAAGAAATGCATACTGAATATTAGATAAAGCATTCAGAACATATTGAAAACAAGAACTTTAGAGAGGTCGGGCCTTCGACCATTTCCCGCTTCGGATGAAATCGGGCCTGACGGTCGGTCGAATATGTCGAATATAGAGTGCTGCCCGCTCCTCAGCTCTTCTTGACCCACCCCAGGGCAGGAAGCAGACCGGCTCCTTCCTTGATAACGATGAACTGGTCGGCTGCGATGGCTTTGAACTTTTCCAGAAGTCCGCTCGGCCACCGAATTTCGATGTCCGCAGTCTTCTCGGCGCCTAAGCCGAAATGCAACCTCGGATCATTGACGGAATAGAAACTCGACTGGCTCAGCACCTCTTGCACTTGCACTCTGCGTCCGTAATGCACCAGGACGCGAGCTCCGATGGCGCTTCGATTTGATTTCGTTCCCACCAGCTTCAGCTTCAGCCAGTGGTGCGCTCCCCGCTGATCTGTCCGAACGAGGTCGTTCCGTAAAAGCGAGGGCGGCTCGTTCAGGTTCACGATCAGGATGTCCACGTCTCCATCATTGTCGAAGTCTCCAAACGCGCATCCCCGGCTGCAATGCGCAGCCGCTACTCCAGGGCCGGCTTCCTCCACCAATTCCTCAAACGTTCCATTGCCCAGATTGCGGAACACCACGCGGGGCGTCTTGCTGGGATATTGCGGGAGCGTTTTTTCCACCTGCGGGTAGACATTGCCTGTGACCATGAACAGGTCAGGGTATCCATCGTTGTCCAGATCCACGATGCCGGCTCCCCAGCAGATGTAGTGGGTCTCCACGCCGATGCGAGCCGCCCGGGTCACGTCCTCGAAATTTCCCTTCCCGTCGTTGTGATAGAGCCCGTTTGTGTCGTCGACGAAATGCGTCTTGAACAAGTCCAGGTGGCCGTCGAGGTCGTAGTCTCCAACTCCAACCCCCATGCCCGCCTGCTCCATTCCGTCCTCGCTCAGCGCCACCCCGCGCAGTACGCCCTCCTCGCGGAAAGTGCCGTCGTGATTGTTCATGAGCAGCAGGCTGGGCGTGGAATCGCAGGCAACATAGATATCGGGCCAGCCGTCTTCATCGAAGTCGGCGGCCACCGCGGTCATGCCATAACTTTCGCGCAGCCCCGAAATCCCGGCTTGCTTGCTGACATCGGCGAAGGTGCCGTCCCCGTTGTTCTTATACAAAGAATGGAACGCCGTGGGCAGGCCGCGAGGCCCGCACTCCACCGGAACACCCTTCCAATCGCAGTTGCTGTTTTGGCCCGGCTTGGGCATGTGTTTTAAGTCGAATTGAACATAGTTCGAAACAAACAGGTCGAGGTTGCCATCGCGGTTGTAATCCACGAACGTGCAACCGGCGCCCCACCTCGAGACATCGCTCAATAACCCGGCTGCCTTGGTTACATCCGTAAACGTGCCGTCGCCGTTGTTTCGATAGAGCTTGTTTTGGCCGAAGTAGGTGCAAAACAGATCTTCAAATCCGTCGTTGTTGTAGTCTCCCACGCACACACCCGAAGCCCAGCCCACGTCGTGGAGGCCGGCCTTCTCGGTGACATCGGTGAAGGTGCCATCGCGATTGTTCTTGTACAGGCGGTTGCTCGCGCCCTCGGGGGCGGCCTCCATGTGCGTGCCGCTAAGGATGAAAATGTCCATCCAGCCGTCGTTGTCATAGTCGAAAAATGCGCAGCCGCAGCCGGTCGCTTCGAGGATGTAATCCTTGTGGTCGGCGGCGCCATAAACCACGGGCGCAAGCAATCCCGCGTCCCGCGCGACATCGGTAAAGTGGGCGTCGAAAGGGCGCCCGGAAGGAGCGAGTTTGGCCTGCGCCTTGACATTCCTGGACGCGACACCTTGCCCCCACACTTGCCTGGCCCAGGCTGCGAAAGAAATTGCGACAAAGCCGCGGCGAGAGATGCTCATAAGGAATTGTGGCTGCGGCCGGCGTTTCCATCAACATTGACAAGGCGCATGAGCGGAAGTATAAGGTACGCAGGAAACGTTTACTAGGATTTGCCACATCACCAGCGCCCGGGTCGTGCGGCCCGTGGGGGCTCGCAGTAAATGATCCGAAGGAGAATCAGCCATGAGAAATCCATCCCGACGGCAATTTCTGAAAGCCAGCGCTGCGGCGGCCGGCGCCGCAGCGATCGCGCGTTCCCTGCCCGCGTGGGCAAGTACTGCGGCGAGCGTCTCCGTCGTGCCACCGCTCTCCGTGTTCGGATACTCACAAGTGCAATTGCTCGACGGCCCGTTTCGCCGCCAATTCGATCAGAATCACGATTTGTTCCTCCACCTCGATGAAGACGCATTGCTCAAGCCCTTCCGGCAGCGCATGGGGATGACCGCTCCCGGTCCCGACATGGGTGGCTGGTACGACAATGCCACCGATTTCACGCCCATGGAGAACTTTCACGGATTTATTCCCGGGCACAGCTTCGGACAATATCTTTCCGGCCTATCCCGCGCCTATGCCGTTACCGGATCCAAGCCTACCCAGGAAAAAATCCATCGACTGGTTCGCGCCTATGCCCAGACCGTCGATGCCGACGGGAAATTCTATGTGGACTACTGCCTGCCGGCCTATACCTACGACAAGACCAGTTGCGGCCTCATTGATGCTCATGAATTCGCGGCCTGCCCCGACGCCCTCGACGTTCATTGGCGCAGCACCCAGGCGGTCTTGCCCCACCTTCCCCCCAAGGCCCTTAGCCGATTGGAACAACGCGCCCGTCCGCACAAGGATATTTCCTTCACTTTCGACGAAACTTACACGTTGCCGGAAAACCTTTTCCTCGCCTACCAACGCAGCGGAGACTCCCGTTATCGCGATCTCGCCGTACGTTTCATCGAGAAAGAATACTTTGATCCTCTCGCCGAAGATCACAATGTTCTTCCTGGAGAACACGCCTATAGCCACGTCAACGCCTTCAGTTCCGCCATGCAAGCCTATCTGGTGCTCGGCGAGGAAAAGTATCTGCGCGCCGCCACCAATGGTTTCCGTATGGTGCGGGAACAGAGCTACGCGACTGGCGGGTGGGGGCCGGACGAAGCCTTTGTCGTGCCCGGGCAAGGCCTCATGGAAGCCAGTCTCGGCGGAACACATTCCAGTTTCGAGACAGTCTGCGGTGCTTACGGACACTTCAAGATCACTCGCTATTTGCTGCGCGTGACCAAAGACTCCCGCTACGGCGATAGCATGGAGCGCGTCCTCTACAACACCATTGGCGGCGCACTGCCGATCCTGCCCGATGGCACCAGCTTCTACTACGCCGACTACAATAACTCCGCCAGGAAAGTTCACTACAAGGACAAGTGGCCCTGCTGCTCGGGGACCTTCCCGCAGCTCGCGGCGGACTACGGCATCAGTTCCTACTATTCCAGCAAGGACGGGATTTATGTCAATCTGTTCCTTCCTTCCCGTGTCTCGTGGTCGCAAAACAACACGAAGTGCACGCTGACCCAGACAACGGCGTATCCCAAGGCGAACACGACGCAACTGGACTTCGCGCTGTCCAGTCCCGAGAACTTCGCCGTGTACGTCCGGATTCCGGCATGGGCCGGAGCCAAGACAACCCTGTCGGTCAATGGCCGGCGCACGGATAATCCCGTTGTGCCCGGCAAGTTCCTGGCCCTGCAACGGACCTGGAAAGATGGAGACAGGGTGGAGTTGGAGATGGATATGTCCCTCCATCTCGAGGCCATCGACGAGCAAAGTCCTTATCGGGTCGCCCTCATGTATGGGCCCCTGGCCCTGTTTGCCGTCGGGGAGATACCTGCCCGCATGACCCGTGCTCAGATGCTGGCAGCCACCAGTGTCCCAGGATCCTCCAACGATTGGCTGGTCCGGACGGATGCCGGCAACCTGACCTTCCGCCCCTTTTCCTCAATCATGAGCGAAGAATACCGCCTCTACCAACGCGTTGAAGGGTAAATCCTTTGCCCACCTATGGATATCCGTGAGATTGCCAAGCGCGCCAAGGTCTCGACCGCCACAGTATCCCGGGCCATCAACCGCGTCCCCTCGGTTGACCCCCAGCTCGCCAAACGCGTCTGGAAGGTAGTAGAAGAACTGGGCTACTACCCCAATACGCAGGCGCGGGCTTTGGTTTCTGGGAAGAGCCGAATTTTTGGATTGATTGTTTCGGAAATTACGAATCCATTTTTTCCCGAGATCGTGCAATCGTTCGAGGATATTGCGGTCAAGCACAAGTACGAGATCATGGTGACCTCCACGGTCTATGATCCGGAGCGAATGGAGTTGGCGGTGCGGCGGATGATTGAGCGACGGGTGGATGGTGTTGCCATCCTGACATTCGGCATGGAAGATTCCCTGATTGAGGATCTCCGGTTCCGCAAAGTGCCTCTGGTATTTGTGGATGTGGGGCCTGCGGCTCCGGGTGTCAGTAACATCCGCATTAACTACCAGCATGGCATTCGGCAAGCAGTGCAGCACCTGGCGGCCTTACGACATGTGCGGATTGCTTTTGTTACCGGTCCCTTGCATCTGAAGTCGGCGCTGGCGCGCAAGGCGGCGTTTGAAGAATCCATGCGTGAGATTGGAATGGAAGTACCACCAGAACTGCTCGTGGTTGGGGACCACACGATGGAGGGAGGCATGAAGGCGCTGGTGGACCTGGTGGGCCTGTCCAATCCACCGACAGCGGTGCTTTGTTCGAATGACATGACAGCGATCGGGGTGCTGCGGGAAGCCTACGATTGCGGTCTGACAATTCCGCAGGATCTTTCCGTGGTGGGTTTTGACGATATCCGTTTCGCGCAGTTCACGACTCCGCCCCTGACCACAGTGCAAATGTCACAAACCGAGCTGGCGAAGCTTGCGTTTAAGGCCTTGATCGACGAAGTGGAAAAAAAATCCGGGGTCTCCGCCCGGAGCGAGCACTTACTGACGACCAGCTTGGTGTTACGACGTTCCACAGCCTTGGCCCCGGCACAGGGAAAGCATGCCACAGTTTCGAAACCAACCAGTGGCGCCCGCGGGCGCGGTCGCCCAGCAAAGTGAGTTTGCGCGATTCGGCAATACGGGCCGGGCATCACGTCCGCGCTGATCAGAATTTTATTTCCACGGACTTTCCTTCGAACACCACTTGCCGCGAAGCCTTGTCCAGTTTCACAGTGATATCGCGCGGCAGAGGCGGCAGCATCCGAGCTCCGCTGGCGAGACTCATGGTCAGCGCGCGGCGAGCGTTGTTCCACATCATCTGAATGCCCATCCATTCACCCTTGCGGTAGTTGAAGGAACTGCCATCGTCTTCGTAAAGCAAGAACGAAGCATCAGCTCCGGGATGGATTGAAATGGTGAGCGGCTCATCCACTTTCTCATCCGTATATTGCTTGACCGGGCCGAGCGGCAAGATTGATCCGGCACGCACGTACAGCGGCAGAGTCTCGAGATCCACCGGGCGCGTGATCTCCCTTCCGCCTTGAATCTGCTCGCCCGTCCAAAAATCAAACCAGGTGCCGCGGGGAAGATAGACTCGACGCGAGGCCGCTCCCTTCTCGAGCACCGGTGCGACGAGCACATCGCGACCCCACAGATACTCGTCGTCGCGGGCGACGGCGATATGCTGGCCGAGCGGCGGCAACCCCGGCGCGCCCGGCGCGGCGATGCTGCGCGCGGGCTTGGCCAGCGCGAGCAGGCCGTCAATGGCGAAATCGGCGGCGATCTGGCGCGCGGCCCGTTCGATCACCATGTCCGCCGCGTTCGCCTCGCCCGCCGGAACGAGGCCGAGGTGGCGCGCCGCGAAAGTCAGGTTCTTGTCCCGGGGCAATGCGCCGAGCACCGGCAGGCCGGGGAGGTGCCGGCCAATCGCCTCGGTCAGCAGCATCCGGTGGCGCGGGGCGGCGACGCGGTTGAGGATCACCCCGGCGAGCGGTACACGTGGATCGTGCCGCGCGAAACCCTCGACCAGCGCCGCGACCGAGGCGCCTTGGCCGCCGGCATCGA
>Ga0137410_10002728_pt1 | contig 11998 bp, 9 predicted proteins | sample CZODoug1_16funga_FD_108878 | JGI IMG/M metagenome (GOLD analysis project Ga0137410, IMG submission 108878) | Vadose zone soil fungal communities from Angelo Coast Range Reserve, California, USA - CZODoug1_16fungal (Illumina Assembly) | ecosystem: Environmental > Terrestrial > Soil > Vadose zone... | reverse complement strand
GGACTTTGGACTTTGGACGTTGGACTTTGGCCTAGATCGACGCCATCGTCATTGAAGTCAATTCTGTTTGCCACCTCTTCACGCAAACGCGATACTGACACCGAAAGCTCGTGCGTGCGCGCCGGCGCTTCTCCCAGCCAGAAGGGAATCGAGGGCGGCTGGCCGTGCGCATCCTCGACGCGCACTTTGCCCTGCTCGACGCGCAACACGCGCCACGACGTGTTGCCCAGTTGAAAGATGTCGCCCTGCAAACTTTCAATTGCGAAGTCTTCGTTCACCGAACCGATCACGAGATCGCTCGGCTCGAGTACCACCGCATAGTCCGCTGTATCCGGAATCGCGCCGCCCGAAGTGATCGACGAAATGCGCGCATTGCGCCGCCCACGTATTCGATGATTGACAGCATCGTGATGCAGGTAAGCTGAGCGGCGCCCGCGCTTGGTGGAAAATCCTTCCGCAAGCATGCGAATTACCGAATCAAATTTCTCTCGATCCAGCTTGCGATAAGGATAGGCGCTGCGAGTCATTCGGAAGAGGGCGTCTTCGGTCCACTCTTCCGCCGCCGACGCTGCAACAATCTGCTGGGCCAGAATGTCGAGCGGCTGCTCGGGAATTTCCAGACGATCGAGTTCACCACGGCGCACGCAATCAATTATCGCCGCGCACTCCACCAGCTCGTCGCGCGAGAGCGGAAAAATTCTTCCTTTAGGAAAGCCGGCCACGGTGTGATTTGAACGACCAACGCGCTGCAGGAAACTGGCGATCGATCGAGTGGAGCCAAGCTGGCAAACCAGATTGACGTCGCCGATATCAATGCCGAGCTCGAGCGAAGCGGTAGCGACGAGCGCGCTTAGTTCGCCGCCTTTCAATCTCTGCTCCGCGACCAGACGCTGTTCGCGCGCGAGGCTGCCATGATGCGCAGCAATGTTTTCGTCGCCGAGACGTTCGCCGAGATGGCGAGAAACACGTTCCGCCAGTCTTCTGGTGTTAACAAAAACGAGCGTCGTCTTGTGTTCGCGGATCAACTGGGCCAGCCGGTCATAAACTTCTTCCCAAACTTCGCCCGACATCACCGCCTGCAACGGCGACTCCGGAAGCTCGATTGCCAGATCGAGTTGCCGCGCGTGTCCGCTGTCGATGATGGTGCAGTTTGGCGTGCCGTCGGCAGCGATGTTTTCACTGCCGACGAGAAAACGCGCCACTTCCTCAATCGGACGCTGCGTGGCAGACAACCCAATGCGAATGAGTTTCGAGTTTCGAGTTTCGAGGTGCGAGTTTTCGGTTTCGTGTTGACGGACCAATTGTTCCAGGCGCTCGATGGAAAGCGCGAGATGTGAGCCGCGTTTGTCGCCGACCACCGCATGAATCTCGTCGAGAATGATCGTGCGCGTCGTTTCCAACATGCGACGGCCGCCTTCGCTGGTCAGCAAAATGTAGAGCGACTCCGGCGTCGTCACGACAATATGCGGAGGCCGCTTGGTCATGGCGGTGCGTTCTCCGGCCGGTGTGTCGCCGGTTCGGACAAACGTCCGGATGTTGACCTCGGGCAAACCGAGCGCAGCGAGTTCTTCCTGAATGCCCGCGAGCGGAATTTGTAAGTTTCGTTGAATGTCGTTGCTGAGCGCTTTGAGCGGAGAAACATAAACGACGTGGGTGGTGTCGTCGAGTTTGCCATCAACCCCGAGACGAACGAGGTCGTCAATCGCGGCCAGAAAAGCAGCGAGCGTTTTACCGGAACCGGTGGGCGCGGCAATCAAGGTATTGCGGCGCTCTTTGATCGCCGGCCAGGCCTTCTCTTGCGGCGAGGTCGCGCCGGGAAAGCTCTTCGCAAACCAGCGCGCGACCGCTGGATGAAATATTTCGAGATTCATTGGGACGGGAATTATAACTCAGAACCGGCAGGATTGCACAAATGAAACACTGGCCTAGACGTGCAATTGGAGGAAATTGCCGATTGTGAAGTCAACCTGTTCCTGGGACCGCGGGCGTCCCGCCCGCATGTGCTGCATTACCAAACTAGTTTGAGCTAGCGAGCTGTTCGCGCTGCGCGCTCATTGCGGGCGGGACGCCCGCGGTCCCAGGCAATCACTCGAATTGTTTTTTGAAACCTTCAAACTGGGCGCGAAGTTTTTCGACGTCTGTCTTGAGTGTTTCAACTTCGCTTTCCAGTTTTGAAACGCGATCAGCCTGGGTAGTACGCGGGACGATTTCGGTTTGCCGTTCGGTTAGCGAAGGCTCCTCGCTCCGAACTTCTCCGGAAAGCAGATGCGCAAAGCGCGCTTCTTTCTGGCCGGGCTGCCGTGGCAGGCGCGTAACCAGCCGGTCCGGCTCTCTTGAAATTAGAGAATTCAGCGCGGCCTCCACTTCTTCCAACCCGGAAAACTCATGAAGTCGCGTCACGCTGCCGCGGATTTCGCCGACCGTCTGGCTGCCTCTCAGCATCAGTACGCAGAGCACCGCCAGCTCCGGCGGACTGAGGTGCAACACTTCGGTCATCACGTGTTTGTATTTTGGCACCCGACTCGTGCTGCCGTAGAACACGTAGGCCAGGTTCTTCTCGCGCAGAGTTTCCAGCGCTTGCGCCACGGTGTCTTCATTCCATGCCGTGACCGGGTTGCGGTTGTTTTTTTGGTTACAGGCGAGGGTCAGCGCGTTGAGTGTGAGTGGGTAGTATTCCGGCGTGGTCACCTGTTTTTCGACCAGGGAGCCGAGCACTCGAACTTCGATGTCGTTCAAGATTGTCGTCAATTACTTTCCTTCCTGGAAATGGCGGTGCGCAATCGTTCTGCCTGGAGCAATAAATCCAGGTTGCCGAGGTGCGTCAGCGATCTTACTGCGTTTTCGAAGTCAAACCACTCACGGCGTCGATCTTTCTCATCCTCCAAGATTGACCCTGTGGACGAGGTTTTCTCGATCAAATAGTATTTGACCTTTACTGTCTCCTCTTCCACGACAAATTCATCTGACCCGACGACGCAAATGCACCGTCCAATCACCCCCGTCTCTTCCTGCACTTCGCGGAGGGCCGTTTCTTGGGGTTGCTCCCCATCTTTAATGTGCCCTTTGGGAAAAATCCACTCACCTCCTTCCTTCTTCTTCGGACCCACCAGCAAATATTCCACCTTGTCTTCCTGCGATCGAAAGACAATGCCGCCTGCATGAGTAAGATCCCGAGATTTGGTCTCTTTTGCTTTTAGCCACTCGAATTGCCCAATCCAGGCCCATATAAACGCTATGGGGACAAGAACGTAGGTAAGCCACAGACGTTGGCTACCGGTGTTGAAGGCGAAAGCGTTTCCGAAGGGAAAGCCTAACGCAGCAACGATTCCGGCAATGAGCAGAGCGTTGATTGTTGAGACCGTGTGGGCTAGTCCACCCAGCTTCCGCGGTGGACTGCTTTCGCCGCTCTTTTTGCCGAAGGGATGATAGTCACGCAGAATACTGTCACCGTCGAAATAAACCCTAAACATTTGCCGAACCCTGTCACAGTCTTTCTTGTAACCGTCGGTCGTTTCGTTACGCTTGATTATTCGGTGCAGGGTCACGATTCCGAAAGACAGCAGGGCCGCCAGAGTAGCCACGAAAATCAAACGCAGCGGCTCGCCATGCGGGCGGCGCTCGGCGGTGGTTAGGCCAATCAGACCGCCGGCGGCTGCCGTTACGATGCCGATAAACCAGTTGACGCGGGTTTCGCCGATCTGCTCGTTTTTCCACAATGACTCCGAAAAATTGTGGTAATCCGTGAGCAACAGTTCCTTAACCGCAGTTCGGGATTGGTCTTCATCATTGGGAGCTTGCATATTTCTCCTTGCGAGCCGGGCAATAAGCGGCGATAGACGGGACATGAGGTTATGCGTCCTTAGCGCAGCGGAAGCCTGAGACCATCCAGCGTTCGTGCGCGTGAAAGAAGTTGCGGTAGGTCGCGCGGATGTGAGCTTGCGGTGTCGCGTATGAACCGCCGCGCAAGACCTTTTGGTTAACAAACCACTTGTCGTTGTATTCATCAAACTCGGATTTGAAGCCGGGGTAAGGAACGTAGTCTGAAGTCGTCCACTCCCAAACGTCGCCGATCATTTGCTGGCAGCCATAACCGTTCTGGCCGTCAGGAAATGAACCTATGGCCGCGGGTGTCCAAAGTCGGTTCTCGAAGAGGTTCGCTTTTGCTTCGTCGACCGGATCGTTGCCCCAGGGAAAATCATTTCGGTCGCCGCTCTTAGGATCAAAGGTCGCGGCCTTTTCCCATTCGGCTTCGGTCGGTAAACGCTTGCCGGCCCATTTTGCGAAAGCGGAAGCCTCGTAAAAACTCACATGCGAAACCGGCTCGCTGGCTTTGCTTTCGGCCAGATGCAAACCGGAAAAATCGCGAATCAGCCACTGGCCGTCGTGCAGTTCCCAGTAAAGTGGAGCGCGCCACGCGTCGCGATTAACAACTTCCCAGCCTTCCGAAAACCACCAGCGAAAATTCTGGTAACCACCATCGCGGAGAAACTCCAGATAGTCGCCGTTGCTGACCAGCGCGCGGTCGAGGGCGTAGTCCTGAAGGAAAACCTGGTGCGCGGGCTTTTCGTTGTCGAAGGCGAAGTCGTAATTAGAAGGACTGAGGACTGCGGACTGAGGACTGTCGACTTGTGCGTTGTAACCCAGCCGGAAAAGTCCGCCTTCGATTTCGGCCATGCCTTCGACTCTTGTCACGGCGGCGGGTCTGGCCTTAATTGCCGCGTCATACTGATCGCAAAGCAAATGCTTGATGTCGTAGACCAGCAACTCCTGATGCTGCATCTCGTGCTCGAGGCCAAGCCGGACGAGCGACAAAATAGTTTCCGCTTCCGGTTGGTTCTCGACTGACCCCAGAAACGCGAGCATCTGTTCGTCAACGTGTTTGCGATAAGCGACCGTTTCCTTGACTGTCGGGCGCGATTTGGTTCCCCGCTTAGGCCGTGCTATTCGTTCGCCGAACCCCTCATAATACGAATTGAAATAGAAGAGATACTCTTCGGAATAAACTTTGTAGCCGGGTTGGTAAATTTGCAGCAGCGTCTCGAAGAACCAGGCTGTGTGGCCGATATGCCAGCGCGGCGGACTCATAAACTCCGCCGTCTGAATCACGTAGTCTTCTATCTCCAACGGCGCGACGATCTGCATCGTGCGTTCGCGCACGCTCCGGTAGAGATCCATAATCGTGCACGTCTTTGAAACCACGATTTTCCCGATTGTAGAAGCCATCGTTTGTTCCTACAGCGTTCCTAGGCAGAATTTACGACGATTGAATGTTCACCACGTTCAAGCACCCGGCCGATTATCGCCACTTGAGGATAATTTTCGCGGAGGCGCACAAGCAAGTCGCCAGCGTGATCTGGCGAAATCGATATCAACATACCGCCCGCTGTTTGCGGATCGAAGAGCAACTTGACCAGGTTTTCGTCTACCGACTCGCTGATTTCAATATCAGCGCCAATGTATTCGCGATTTGTTTTGTCAGCGCTGGTCAGCATGCCGGCAGCAGCTAATTCCATCGCACCGTCGAGGATCGGTACGCTGGCGGGTTCGATCAATATCGTAACCTTACTAGCGCAAGCCAACTCCCAGGCGTGACCAAGCAGAGCGAAGCCGGTCACATCCGTCGCTCCGCTAACACCAAATTCGCGCATCGCCTCAGCCGCGTATCTGCCGGGCGTCAGCATCGTGGCGACGGAAGCGGCGGCAACTTCAGCAATCGTCTTTTCAAACTTAATACCCGTCGAGATCACGCCTGTGCCGATGGGTTTCGTCAGAATGATTACGTCGCCTGCGCGCGCGCCGGCGTTAGTGGCGATATTAGCCGGATGGATAACTCCAGTAACCGCATAACCAAACATGATTTGCTCGTTGTCGACGCTGTGGCCGCCAAGCAGTGTGACGCCATACTTGTTCAGCGTCTCCATGCCGCCGCGCATGATCTCGCCGAGTATTGCCGGATCGACGCCCTTTTTGGGAAAGCAGGTGATCGCCAAAGCAGTCAGCGGCGTTCCGGCCATCGCCCACACGTCGTTGATCGAATTGAGCGCTGCAATCTGGCCGTAGACAAAAGGATCGTCAACGATCGGCGTGAAAAAATCGACTGTCTGCACGATCGCGAGGTCGTCGCGCAGTCGATACACTCCGGCGTCGTCGGCCGTGTCAAAGCCGACCATAACATTCTCGTCTTTGGGCTGTGTTGGTAGCCCGCTCAACACCTGAGCGAGTAAGCTCGGTGACAGCTTAGCCGCTCAACCAGAGCACGAAACCATTTCGGTCAATCGCACGAACGGTTCTCCTTTCGCGATGTTTGTTGAAGCGGCTCAGCGTCGCATCCGCGATATACTATTGTCAATCCTGGTGAATTGTCGTAAGGAACCTGAAGTTTGAGGAGCGATTCGACTATGCAAACACCACTTCATTTTGTTCACTTTGTTTTGCTGGCGGGAACGCTTTTGGTCAGCGCTTCATCAATTCTGGCTCAGGACTCCGACCTCGTTCGCCACTTTGACTACGATCGGAATGCGCCACTCGGGTACAAAGAAATCGGCGTCGAACGACGCGGCGACATTCGTGTCTACGATATTACTTATGCCAGTCCCAAAGGCGGCGCGGTTCCCGCGTACCTGGTTGTCCCGAATGGGAAAGGGCCTTTCGCCGCGGTAATTTGGGGACACTGGTATTGGGGAAATTCGCCGATGCGGAATCGCAAAGAGTTTCTCGATGAAGCGGTGGCGCTGGCTGAGGCGGGGGTCGTGTCTTTGTTAGCTGACGGCCCGATCGCGCGGCCGGGCCACGTGGAAAACAAAGAAGAGCTTAACGAGCAAGGGGTCACAGACCTTGTCCAGCAGATCATCGACATGCGCCGCGGCGTGGACCTGTTGCTCGCGCGCAAGGATGTTGACCCGAAGCGGCTCGCGTATGTCGGCCACAGCTACAACGCTGTCGTCGGCGCGATCCTGAGCGGAGTGGAGCGACGGTTCAAGGCTTTCGTCCTGATGGCAGGCACGATGTCTGATGAAGTGAGTAGGAAAACACCGGAATATCAGCAGTATCGCCAGGAAGTGGGTGCGGAGAAATTCGACGCGTATATGGAGAAGTACGCCTGGACCGACCAGGGCAAATATGTTTCCCATGCAGCGCCCGCTGTTGTGTTTCTCCAATACGGCTCGCAGGAGAAGTTCCTAACACCAGAGCGAGCGCGCTTGTATGCGGCTGTCGTGAGCGAGCCGAAACGATTCGCGTTATACGATGCGCCCCACGCGCTTAACGCCGCCGCTCGGCGCGACCGCATCGCCTTTCTCACCGAGCAGCTTAAACTCAAGCCGCTGCCGCCGGCGACGATTGCGAGTATCCCGGATCTCTTTCAACCGGCCACTCAGAATTAGTTTTGGGCTCGTGATGGAAGGCAAGCGAATCCACATCGGACCCGCCGGCTGGTCTTACAAAGACTGGGAAGGCGTCGTCTACCCGCAAAAGCCGGGTGCGAAGTTTGATCCGCTCGAGTATCTCGCGCGATTCTTCAACACGATCGAAATCAATAGTAGTTTCTATCGGCCGTTCACATTGTCCACGGCCAAATCGTGGGCGAGCCGAGTAGCGGCCGCCGCTGATTTCATGTTCACTGCAAAACTCCATCGGGTTTTTACGCACGAACGCGGAAAAGCAACTGCGGACGATGAGAAACAAGTGCGCGAAGGAATGGACACACTGGCCAGCGCCGGAAAGCTCGGGGCGGTGCTGCTTCAGTTTCCCTGGTCGTTCAAAAACACAGATGACGAGCGACTTTATCTGACGAAACTGCTGGAACTATTCAAAGACTATCAGTTGGTGCTCGAAGTCAGGCATTCGTCATGGAACAATCCGCAGATTTACGAATGGCTGGAAGAATTGGGCGTGGGAATCTGCAACGTCGATCAACCGCTATTCAGTAAATCTATCAAGCCTGCGGCCGTCACGACTGCTCAAGTCGGCTATGTGCGGCTGCATGGCCGGAACTACCAGGACTGGTTCAGGGAAAAGGCGCCGCGAGACGACCGCTACAATTATCTCTATTCAGTTGACGAGCTGGAGCCGTGGATTGCCCGGATTAAAGAGATTGCAAAGAAGACGAAAGAGTCGTACGTGATCACGAACAACCACTTTCGCGGCCAGGCGGTGGTGAATGCGCTCGAGATCAAGGCCACATTGACGGAGCAACCAGTAGTCGGACCGTCGCCGCTATTTCAGAAGTACCCGGCGTTGCGGGATTCAGCTCTGCCAGAGGGTGAAGTTTTCGAAAGTGAACCAAGACTGTTTAGTTGAGCCTGCTCTTATTCGACACTCCTGCCGTCAGTGCACAAGCTCCCAAAGCTGCAAAGATTTCTTATCCTCGGATGTCGTCACTAACAATTCGCCGGTTTTGCTCCACCTGGCTTCCGAGGCGGCGATGGTTTGCAACAACTCGCCACTTAAAGGACTCCAGAATTTTACCAGCTTCATGCTGGTGCCTATTAGCACTGGCTCCGTGGGATGAAACGACAGCTCATCCAAATCGTTCAAGTAACTACCAATGAAAGGTAACCAACCTTCCTTTACTATCAGCGCAAGACCTGCGCGCAGTTGGCCGGTAGCCACGTCCCAGATTTTCCCCTGATAACCGTGAGAACCACCCGCTGTGACCAGCGTTTGACTATCGGAGCTCCAGACGACCTGGTGGGTTGACCACATCATGTTTCTGCCGGTGAGCGCGACTTTTAGTTTGCCGGTGCTTGTATCATAGAGTTGGATCGAGCTTACTTCCGCAAATGACTTCCAACTCTTAAAGTGCTGGCGATAGACCGCGAGCAACCGCCCGTCCGGACTCAGTCCGCGAATGTAAAACTCGTCTCCCCGCTCGGCCTCCACCAAGGCCAGGAACTTCCCGCTTACCACATCCCAGATTTCCTTTCGCCAGGAGTCACTGCCGGTAGCCACCAGGGATCCATCACGACTCAGTTCCGCATAGTTTGTCCCGCAGTTTTCATGAGTGCACCAGGGCGGATTCAGTTTGGCGTGGAGATTACCAGTGGTTGTGTCCCATAGCTCCGGCACGTCCCAACCTCCCGCCGTGAGGATGTATTTGCCATTCGCACTGAACTCGGCCTTCTCTACCGATCCCTTGAGGCGTATCGTGAATTTCTCAGCGCCGGTTTCGGCATCCCATACCTGGATCAAACTGCGTGGCATAAGCTTATATTCAGCTTTCCAACCCGTGTCTTTCGCCACCGTCATAACCGCGCTCCCACCAGGATTCCAACGGGCATCGGTCAGATCCTTCTTCAGCTCAAGCTCAAATCGCAGCCTCAGCTTTTGCATATCCCAAACATCTGCCAGAGCGTGTGGGTGAGTTGTCAGCAGAAATCTGCCATCGGGACTCCACGAAATGAGGCTTGGTTTTCGTTTGAGATCAAGCGCTTGCAACTCTGTCGGCTGCTGCTGTGCAAACCAGACGGCCGCAGCCTTTCCCCACCTGGTTATCACCAATCGACTGCTGTCAGGGCTCCAATATAGTTCCGGCCACTTTTCAAAGCCGGTGAGCGTTTGCAATCGCTTCCCAGTAATCACATCCCATAGCTGAACCGAACGACCGACAACCGCTGCGACCACTTTGCCATCCGGACTAACAGCGAAGTGTCCAACTTCGCCGCCTGCATCCAGGGTTTCTCGTAACTTCACGACTCTCTGCGAGTTATTGTTTGCTTGGAAAGTAGCGTCCGCGAGGCCCGGGAATGGGTTAATGACAAAGGCAATGAAGAGCAACAGCCAGCCTGGCAAGGTGGCGATTTTGCTGAGCATGTGAGCTGTTGCGTCGAACTCATGACGCGGGCATCTCGTGATATCTCGCCGGACCCTGGGCAAAGTGAGAGACGACCGTAAGAATCCGGGACGGTTTGTAGTCAACTTCCCTCCTTCATCGCATTCACTTGTTTCCTGGCGACCGGGCGGTGGATTGCGGATCCTTACTCCGGACGCCAGGACGAATTAGAGACTAAACGTGAATCGATTCGGTGGGTCGCCGTGGTGTGACACTTTGGGAACTGCCACTGAAAGACGAAGTTGAACTTCTAAAGAAAGGTCGTCCAAAAATTAGAAATGTTCGGCCTCTCGGACGCGGGCAAGATTCTCGCGCACTTCAGATGAAGAACTCTTTGACATACGCGCGCAACTCGGCAACTGAGGAATCCGAGACCACGCGAAAGACTCGCGCAGCGCAACCTGAGGGAAGGTGACGCGCCATGAGCGAGTCGGTGATCACGTAGGCTGCCGACCGCAGGCCTTTCTCCCAGCCCTTCTCGCGTGCGTCGCGCAAGCTGAGGGCATTGGGATCGACACCGGCTGCGACAAGTATCAAATGTGACCAGCGCAGGAACTCAGGCCAGCGCGAGACGATCGCAATCAGCGCGTCAGCAGGAGGTAGCTTTTCACCCTGCAACGACTCAGACACCGAACGCGAGCGAAGCGTGATCAGATATGTGTCGCGCGGCAGCGACAAGCGCACGACCTCGGCTTGACGGAACATCGCGATTGGCGCAGCCCCAGCAAGCAAATCTGCGCTGGCGCATTCCTCCGGCCCAGCGCCAATGACGCTCCCGCCTGTTGCCTCTTCGATCTCAGTAACGACAATCTGGCGCAATTCGGGATCCGGCTCGATAACGAGGAAGTGATCGGGCGGACGTAGTGACAACCAATTTCTCAAGCGCGATTGAATTTCGCGCATAGACTGGCCCTTGTCGAGGCCGATGTTCAGAAAAAAGGAGATCAATCGATCGAGCGGAAGACTTCCATCAAGCCCTCCCGCCGAGGCACGTCCCCGCACGTACACCCCGCTTCCTCTGCGAGAATCAACCCAACCCTTGCTGGCGAGTTGACGATATACCGCACTGACAGTGTTTGAATGGATTTTGTAACGCCGTGCCAGCTCGCGGGTGCTCGGTAAGCGCTGGCCTGCTTTCAGATCATTGCTCAGAATGCCGAGAATGATCTGCGCTTCCAACTGTACGCGAATCGGAACCTCGCTGCTTTTTGAAAGCCAGAGCCGCATAAAAACAGGTAAAGGTTATGATTCATGCCGATGAGGTCAGCAAGAAGGTCAAAATGGATTCGAAACCATAAAGAGGCTCTGACGCGCTCGTTTGCTCTCGTCTTGAAATCCGTTTTATGAGATTCAGGCTTAACCTGCCGCCGTCTGGGGAATCGTCTGCGCAAACGCGATCGGCAGGCCATCCGGATCGATGCAAACTGCCAGCCTGATCCCCTCGCCCTCTCTTTGCGTCGGCGGCATCACAAAGCGAATGCCTTTGGCTTTCAGTTCCTCATAGGTCTTGTCCACGTCTTTCACATTGAAACCGATAGAACATGTGCCGGCTTGCTTTGAAGGATCGCCGGCTGGGGGACCGGTTGGCGCGCCGCCGCCGCCGTGCAACGCGAGCGTAGTTGTTCCCGTTTGAAACTCCGTCCAATCCGGCGATTGAAACTTCAGCGGTATTCCCAATCGGTCGTGATAAAACTCCACCGAACGATCCATATCTGAAACAACCACCATCGTATAGTCGATCTGCTTAAACATTTTTGGCCTCCATCATTTTGGCGCGATGTTGCTTCACGGGGGCACACTCATTTCTTCCGAGCATTCTGTTTCCTGGTGCTCCCGTCGCCCGTGGCTACGATAATGTCAAACTCATCTTTAGTCAGCGACATTACGGAAAGCTGCGATTGTCTGATTAACGGCAGTTGGCTAAGTCGCTTGTCGTAACGAATCGCCGCCAGCGGGACCGGATTCTTGAGGGCCTTGATCGGCCTTATGTCAACGGCCACCCATTGCGGATCGTCGGCAGTTGGATCCGGGTAAGCGCTTTTAACCACTTCGGTCAAGCCGACGACTGCTTTGTCTTTTCCTGAATGATAGAACAGGACGCGGTCGCCTGTCTTCATCTCGCGCAAGTTGTTGCGGGCCTGGTAATTTCTGACGCCCGTCCAATCTGTT
>Ga0137410_10002726_pt1 | contig 12002 bp, 3 predicted proteins | sample CZODoug1_16funga_FD_108878 | JGI IMG/M metagenome (GOLD analysis project Ga0137410, IMG submission 108878) | Vadose zone soil fungal communities from Angelo Coast Range Reserve, California, USA - CZODoug1_16fungal (Illumina Assembly) | ecosystem: Environmental > Terrestrial > Soil > Vadose zone... | reverse complement strand
GCCTCAATATCTCATTAATAATACAGTAGCATCTATCGAAAAAAGTAAACTGCCCGCTTGTCTTTGATTGACAAAAAGTAAACTTTTTTACGTCGTATACTAAATAAGGCAGGCAAAGGCACTAGCAATTGTATTTGCTACAACTAAATTATTGTCTATTCTAGCATTAGCTATGGTAATAAATTTATTGTATAAGCTTATTTAAAGCAGAGATAGTTCTTTCGTTATAAGAACCTTTATAATTATTGTAAACATAATGCCACAATTAATACCTTTTTATTTCTTTAATCAATTAGTATTTGCATTTGTTGTTTTATTCTCTATAATCTTTGTTTTCTCAAAATACATTTTACCTTCATTTACATTTCAACAAGTAATAAGATTATATATTACTAAATTAAGTAAAAAAAACTAATAATAGCCTTGACTTTGTCGTTAAATTAAGCTGTTGTTTAGTTAAATTAGGTTACAATCCCCATCGGACGGTAGATTACTTCTAAAAATAGCTAGCCGTAGGCAAAAGCTAGGATTGACCTGATTTGCTTAAGCTATACCAAGAATCGTCTCGTATCGTATCGTCAGTTCAAGTCGAGAACAATAATATTTTGGAAAAGTAAGTTTTGCTACTTTGAAATTTAAACTCAGATCTAGTTAAGCAAGCCTTTTGAACGTTGTTAAATTTAACAAAACCCTGCCTAATCAGTGGCAAGTTAGCAAGATGAGTGTTGCAATAGCAACAAATTAAAATGCTTTTATAAAATACAATCTATTGAAAATTAATCTTAAAAGAAGATTAAAAATAAATTTAGCCTCGGTTGCTTAGTGGTCAAAGCGCTATACTGAAGATATAGATAAGGAAGTTCGATTCTTCCCCGTGGCAATACAACGGGTCAACTCTGTCAATTCTGTAAAAAAGCTTGAAAAGTGTTACAAAAATTTTACGGTTTAGACTAAAAGAGTATTAAATAGTAACCTTAATATGTTAGACACTATCAATTAACTTATTTGCAATAAATAATGTTAGCAGCTGCAAAATACATAGGAGCTGGAGTAGCTTGCTCTGGACTAATCGGAGCTGGAGCAGGAATCGGAACAGTATTCGGTTCATTAATCTTAGCGACAGCTAGAAACCCTCAATTAAGAGGACAATTATTCTCTTACGCAATCTTGGGATTCGCTTTAGCTGAAGCAACTGGATTATTCGCTCTAATGATGGCATTCTTATTATTATACTCATAATTTTTGTATTAAACTATATAAAAATAAGTTATAATAATTAATATTGCTGTCTAAATGGCAATTACAAAGTATTTAATCTTAAATATAGTCGCTTGTCTAATCTAAGCAAGTGCTACTGCCTGTCGAAAAGTAAAGGCAGACAAATTTAAACCGCAACCCCCAAATTTAAATTCAGCTTTAAATTAAAGATCATCTACTTCGAGTTCATAATTTTCTAGTTAATGGGGAAAAAATAATAGCTTGCTTGACTTGAACTGTAGCTTAAGCGAGAACTGACAAACTAAGGTCTCATCTTGTCCGGTCGAGACTTTTAATTTATATTCTTAGCGAGTATGCCGAAATTGGTAGCCGGGTGGGTTTTAGGAACTCATAATTTAAATTGTAAGAGTTCAAATCTCTTTACTCGTAAAATTGAAAACATCAATATAATTAATCTGCTGCACCCGCTTGTCTTAGTGGTCCTTGTTTAGCAAGGCTCTCGTAGAGCGTCGATGGTTTGCTGGTTTAAATTAATTAGATCAATCTAAAAATCAAAGGCTTTTACATTAATTAGTTTCCTTGCCTATAGCTACTAAGTCAATTACAACAGACTGGATTTTTTCAATTGGCGTGGCGGTTGTCGTAAAAGGAGGTCCTAGCTGACAAAAGCAGGCACCCTTTACAAAGTAAACACCTTTAGCTAAACGGTAGAGCGTGTGCCTTCGAAGCATAAGTTATTGGTTCAATTCCAGTAGGGTGTATTATTTGCTTGATTTCGAGTTCATAAAAAATTTTAACTAACTAACTTACTCGACGCAGTCAACACCTTGAATTAGCTACTGTGTAAGAGTCAATCAGTCAGTCAAAGTAAACAAGTAATATTATTTAAATAGAATTAGGAAGCAGAACTCGAGAGGTTGAGTGTCCCCCTTTTAAGGGGAAAGTTCTGGTTCGAGCCCAGGTGTTTCCATTACTAGCGGTGTTATCTCAGCAAGTATTGCGTCCTACAAATTAAACATCAGAAAGAATCTGAGGCAGCCTAGCTTAGGCTTGTGAACTTCCGCTTAACTAAGTAAAGTCAACTGCTTAATTAATTATAGACAATTTACTTAAAAACTAAAAGAGAGTTAGGATTTCTAAAACTGAATTACAATATAGACTAAAATAGTTATTGCGTAAGCAATAAGCTGCCCTATTTAGATGAGGCGGCTTTTGTCCAAGCAAGGCAGCTAGATAATCAAGTAATTAGGAAAATCAGTAGTAGATTTATGGTATTTGATGAGGCAAAACCTGGTTAGCTAGGTAGTTGCTTAAATAAAAATTCTTTAGGTAAAATTTAATATATTAATAGTATATAAACAAAATGAGAAAGTTTTAGTTATTAAATAATTGCGACAACCTAATCTAGCTTACCTTTATTGAAAGAGTAAAATGCTTTTACGGAGTCAACTCTGTCGAGTGCTAGCTAAGTTTAGTGTTGCATTAATTCTATTTGATAAATATATTAGTAACGAGACACCTATACCTATACTTATTAACATTTAGAGAAATCAGCTTAGTTGTTTGCTTGAATTTTGTGTCTTAGTGGTCCTTGTTTAGCAAGGCTCTCGTAGAGCCGCAGCAATTGCGGGATTTAGTTTAGGCTAATCAAGCATACGAGCAAATTAACAGTTATAACTAGTCAACAAAGCAACAACTGCAAACCAAATCTGAGTTATAGATATACCTAACTCCCCTTTAAATTTAAAAGATTAAGGTTTAAGTTGCAGTTTACAGAGCTAGCCTTAATTATAAATTATACCAAGTCAACTTCCAAAATCTGAAAGCAACAGATCTAAAATAGCAATTACCTGATCTTTTTAGACAATTAAAATACTGAAGTAAATTAAAGGCATTTGTAACACAGACTAACCTAAAGGTATCTAATGCAGCGTAAATGACCTCAAAAACCAGAGTTGAAATAGTTTAAACGGTTAAAACTTACCACTCATGACGGTAAAATAAAGGTTCAATTCCTTTTTTCAGCTTGATTTATTAAAATTAAAAGAGGTAGAATTAGTTTAAGCGGTTAAAATGACGTCTTGTGGCGACGATGCTCAGAGTTCGAATCTCTGATTTTACCCTAATGAAGCCTGAGGCAATTAATTTAAACGAAGGCAATACAAATACAAATTAGTAACTGTAGCTTTTAACTAGGTGTTGACAAGTTCAACTGCTTCCGTTTTTTTAAGCGAGAGCTGACCTGACAAAATCTGGTTTGTCTTGTACCACCTTTTTCGGGGGGCAGCAATACTTCGAATAAGCGAAATAGTGTAACGGTTTGCACAACAGTCTCATGATCTGTTAGATTGGGTTCAATTCCTAATTTCGCTAAAACTAATCAAGGTTTAACTTATTGCGTTGTAATTTACATAGTATACCTGTAAGGCAATTTACTTCGTAAAAGCTGCAGTTGCTTTCAGTTTGTTTTCTTTAAGAACAAAGGCATTAAGGCTTTAGTAACCGCTGGGGCTGCAGCAATTTAAACCGCTTGCTTAACTACAGGTCCTTTAGTATAGTGGTTCGTACAACTCCCCTTCAAGGAGTCAGGGTCAGTTCAAATCTGATAAGGATCAAAGTTTAGGAATAATTGTCATAGGTAAGACTAAGCAATTGCTAATTGTCAGAGTTAACATCTCTTGGACGTTCGACTCGTCCTTATTCCGTATATCCAGTTTAAGGAAGCCCCTGGACTTTGTCAATAAGCTAAGGCAACAGCATTAATTAAAGCCGAATATTTGACATAGTCAATTCCTTTGGTTAAATTTAACACTTAAAAGAGGTTTAGTTATGATTTTTACATCAATTTTAATTTTAATTGTGGCAAAAGCCTTACCTTCTATAAATAGAAATTTATCATCAATTTATTTAACTAGAATTTCAGCTATAATATTTATATATGCCGGAGTATTATCTTTAAATACTTTATATATTCAGTCAATTGGATCAGGTATAGGTATCTATAGCGGTTTATTCCAAATAACTCAAGTATCCGTATTAATTGAATCATTTTTATTAATAATTGGTTCACTAATATTAATTTCTTGGCCTTCTTTCGGTACAAAAAGTTCTAACTTAAGTCAGAATCAAGGAATTGTAGACGTCGACTATAATAAAACAGTTGAACTTAATCATGGGAAACTAATAGCTGCAAAATCTCAAGATTATTCTTTAATTGTATTATTCAGTTCTTTAGGTTCATGTTTATTAATCTCTTGTTTCGATTTAGTTTCTTTATATTTATGTATAGAATTACAGTCATTTGGATTGTATGTATTAGCTACTTTATATAAAGATTCCGAAACATCAACAAAAGCAGGTTTAAAATACTTCTTATTAGGAGGTTTATCGTCATGTATAATACTATTAGGTTGTGGTATAATTTACTCATACACTGGTTTAACTAATTTTGAATCAATATATAGTATAATATCTACATCTAATTCTGTGTTTCAGCTTACTAGTGATATATCTGTATCGCAAAGCTTACTACCTGGTTTAGCCTTATCAGCACCTAATGACTATTTAATACAGACAGCAATACAAGGATTAAGTTTAGGTTTAATATTAATTTTTATTGGATTCTTGTTTAAAATAGCAGCAGCACCTTTACATAATTGGAGTCCAGATGTTTATGATGAAGTACCGACAATAGTAACCATATGGTTAACAATAATACCTAAAATATCTATATTAATTTTATTATTAGAATTACAATTTTATGGATTTACAGCATTAAGCAGTATCTCGGAATTATTAAACCTAGGTTTAGGGCAGGAAATATCTTCATCAGTATCTGCCATAGGATTAACAAGTAGTTCAATATTGAAAAATTTACTATTAATAAGTTCTTTACTGTCTCTAGTAATAGGTACTGTTGTTGGATTAGCTCAAACTAGACTAAAAAGATTATTAGCTTATAGTACAATATCACATATAGGGTTCATTTTATTAGCTTTAGCTATAAATAGTGAGTCTTCTATTGAATCTTTACTTTTCTATATAATACAATATACGATAACTAATTTAAATATATTCTTAATTATTATAGCTTTAAGTTATATAACAGCATCAACTAGCGTTAATAAAGAAATAAGAGATATTAGATATATAACTGAACTTAAAGGGAAATTCCTTTCATATCCTATGTTAAGTTTAAGTTTAGCTATTTGCTTATTCTCTATGGCTGGAATACCACCTTTAATAGGTTTCTTTAGTAAACAATTTGTATTATATTCTGCAATTCAAAATGGCTATTACTTTATATCTATAATAGCTATACTTGTAAGTGTTATAAGTGCTTCATATTATTTAAAAATAGTTAAAGTAATTTACACAAGCCCAAACATAATTGAACAAGAAAATCTTTCACACAGTTATTCTCAAGAAACTAAATACTTAAGTAATTTACATAGTTATATAATTTCAGTGTTAACTTTAACTATATTATTGTTTATTTTAAAACCTTCTTTAATCTTAAATAGTACACAATTACTATCTTTATCACTATTTAATTGGTAATGAATAACTTATTAATTTTATTTATTTTAGTTCCTATTCTGGCTGTAGTTTTATTAGCTTTAAATGTTTTATTAGCGGTTCATAGACCTGATGAAGCTAAAGTGTCTGCTTACGAATGTGGTTTCCAAGCTATCGTAGGTCAAACAAGATCTACTTTCCAAATTCATTTCTTAGTTGTAGCTTTATTATTCTTAATTTTTGATCTAGAAATCTTACTTCTATTTCCTATAGCTGTAACTCTTTACCAAGTATCTACTTTCGGATTCTCTATTGCATTAATTTTCTTTATTGTTTTAACTATAGGATTCGTACTAGAAATTGGATCTGGTGCAATTGCTTTAACTAATTTATCGACTAAGGAGCCAACAGTTGGCAATGCGAAGGCGGTACTTACAATTAAATCTATCGTTGCTGGTAAGTAAAATAGCTCCCTAACCTAAGCTGGCAGTCGTTGGATTAAAATTTACCACAGTCAGCTGCAGCTTTACAAAACTTAAATTAGCAACCCCCATTATACTTAAGTATAAATGCTTTATATAAAATATATTCTTTCCTTGACTCGATCTGAGTTTTGTTTACTTGACGCAGGCAACCCTTGGGTGTAAAATCCAGTGAAGGGCAAGAAGTCGACCAATCCGATAAATTTAATCTTAATTATACAAGTCAACACCGTCAACTGCAGAGTAGTTGTAACTACCTCTTATTCCTTGAAGTAGGCCTAAGCCGATCACACTACTGCAATAAATTAGCGTCAACAGTCGGTTGACCTTGTTAAATTAATGAGATGGCGAGAACTAATCTTATCAGGTCAAGTTAAAACTGCGACAACAACTATTAAACACAATAAAATGTTAAAGGTCTAGTCTACATTATATAAATTGAATAAATCACATTATTTCTAGGCAACTAGTTAAGCTTTTAAAAATTTTCAAGGTGACTGAGTTTGTAAGTCAATAGTTCTCAGGTTTAGGTTTTGATAGAGTTTTAAAGTATTAAGCCACTGCAGGAAAAACCTTTAAGCAATATTGTTAGCGAGAATGTTACAAAACAAGCCTAATTAAGTCACATAAAACCTAGTTATTGTTTACTCAATTCAACAGCCCGTCATTTGTCACAGACATGACAGCAATACTTGCTTACGCTTGTTTACAAGCGAGAACTTGTTAGCCAAAGAGAAAGTCGAAGTTGTCAACAAAAAGGAATACAAATGAATAAGATTTTACCTACTGTTATTCGACAATGTCAATCCCAGGTTACCTAGCCTTGCTGGGCTACAAAGCAGTTTACTTTGTCAACTGATAAGCTGAAATTTATTATACGTAAAATTTGTTAAGTGTAAAATGAATGTGTAGTTAATACTAGTCTACGACTTGTTACCTTGCTTTAGCAAATGACATGCAAAATTATGGGGTAGTAAGGCACCAAGCTAATCAATAGCTTCGGTCAAACTATATATATAATAGTACGGGCACTGTGAGATTCGAACTCACGACTTCTTTAGGAAGTACTCGTTTTCAAGACGAGCGCCATAAACCAGACTCGACCAAATACCCTATTTAATTTAAATTAGTTGCAGCCCCATCAGAAAGCCAAAGGCTTGCTTTACTGAAAGTAAGGCCAGGTAAAATAAGGCTATTGCCTTATTGATTAATTCAAATAATGAAAATAAGACCTAAGGGAGTTGAACCCTTATAATATCCATTATGAGCGAACTGCATTAACCATTATGCTAAAGTCTTAAATTGAGATTGTAAATTTGAAAACAACATGGAGGGCGTAGTCAATTACCTAGCCTTGCTTATAAAAACCTAAATTCGGCTATCGTTAGCTTTAATAGTTTACTTTTTGTTTCTTATTTCGCGTGTGCAAGACTTTTCCTGAATCAAAGACAAGCAAATCAATATAAAATAACATAAGGAGTAGAGTAATCGAAACTCTGTCTGTAAAGTGTAAATTTACCGCTAAAACCACTCAGCTAACCCCTTAAAATTTTAATTTAACAATTATTGTGGTTGTACAACCGAAGCTAGACTTGTTTTTTTTAATAAGCTTATTGACCTGACTTGAACTGTTGCTTAAGCTAGAACTGACCCAATCTCGTCTCGCCGATTGCTTAATTTTACATAGTAAACTGTCTGTCACTCAAGGCCTTACATCAGCTAAATCTGGTACCTCCTTCCTATTTTTTAAGCTAAGGCAATTGTAGCTGGTGTTTTTTTATATCTTGTTGCCGCAAATTATTCAGAGCACGGTAACGTTCATACCTTGCTTAAGCTAGTTAATCGAGGCTCGCGACTTGCAGCCAAAGGCAGATCTTTAGCTAAATTTAATAAATATATTATTAACTGGTATTACATGAAAACGGGGGTATTTTTTGAAATATTTTCCAGCAGCACCTTCCAGTACGGCTACCTTGCTATGACTTTTGAGATGTTACTCCGAAGGGTTAACTGAAACTAATTAGCTCAACAAATTTGTACTAAATGTAAAAAACATTCAATGCTAAAGCAAATAAAATATTAACTGTTATAAACCTTTAATTCATAGTTAAATGTAGCAGGCAATTGTGCCTCTCGACTAGCCTAAGTTAATCAAGCAACTGCAACTGCAAAGCAACTAAAATAAAAATCACAGTTAAGAATTTAAAAAGCTAGGATTTGTTGTACAATCTAATACAGCGGCAGTTTCCCCCGATCCGAGCTTCTCCCCAGCGACAGACAGTTAGTTCATCCCGAATGCTATCTTCACCGTTGCGCTTGTGATCAACGATTACTCGAAATTCCTTCTTCATGTTGCCGAGTTTCAGGCAACAATCTGCTCAATTAAAATCTAATTAACTTTTTTTAATGATTAGCTCTTCCTTTTTTAACCTTAATGTTAAGGTTTCGCATCACTTTGTAAAAGTTTTTTATAGCACGTCTATAGCCCAGTTCGTTAGAGCCATAACGACTTGTCTTAGCCCCAAATGAAAATATTTAAATTTCATAAATTGTTAAGTATAAATTAACAACAGGGATTGCGTCCGTTAGTGGATTTAACCTCACTTCTCAAAATACGGACTGACGACAGCCATGCAACACCTGTATACTCTTTCTTAAGCAGTTCGCTTAAGAGGGAAAGTATATGCAAGAACTGGTAAGATTTTACGCGTAGTTTCGTATTAAATAACATGCTTCACTTCGTTTGCTTCGAGACCGACTAATTTTTTTGGTTTCAGTTTTGCAACCGTACTCGCAAGGCGGAATGGTTATCGCGTTAACATCGTTACTAGTTTATTTTAAAACTAACAACCACCACTCATCGTTGACAGTGAGAGATATCTGGGTCTCTAATCCTATTTTCTATTCTCACCTTCGTTCCTCAGCGTCAATCATTATTAGATAAAAGCTTTCACCATTAGTATTCCATTTAGTATCTGTGGATTTCATCCCTACTCTAAATATTATTTGGCTTATCCTCTTTTTGATTCTAGCTTTAATTCATTATTAACTATATACCTTAAAGTTGTCTACGACAAGGCAAAGCTTGCTAATTAATAACTTTCAAAGCAGCCTACTTACCCTTTACGCCTGATTAAGACGACTAACGTTTGCGTTTCTGGCGTTACCGAGTCTTCTGGCACCAGTTAGTTGGACAACACTTATAGTAAGGTAATATCATTATTTTCCCTTACGTTATCTCTAGTACCACTGTTAAGTGGTCTTAAGATTTCAGTTAGCTAGTTCACTCTTGCGAGCATTGACTAATATTCTCGACTGCTGGTAGATAACTCTACTTGGGGCTTTTCATTCCCAATGTGGCCATCAGTTCTATCAAACTTGGCTATTGATCGTAGGCTTGGTAGGCTGTTACTCTACCAACTACCATTAAACAAAGTAAATCGATTTTTATAGCGAATACCTTTAATTTAATCAAATATCTATAAAAAATATTGAGTATTTTAAAAGCTTTCTTTATTATAAATAAGCTAATTTATGCTTAATTAAGTGTTGTTACTTGCTCTCGAATAACTTATTTAAATTGATTGCAACTTACTTAGGTTGTCACTAAATCATAAAATAAATCTCTTAGTTATAATGCTTGACTTGGCAAATAGTCAAGTAAGCAATACAAACAGCTTTCACCTTAACAATTACTGCAGCAAGTAGTTAGATTTTACACCCGACTTTTTCAAGTAAGCTGCCGATTTGATCTGCAACCCTTAGTTAAACTATCCCCTATTCGAGAGGTCTATAAAGTATCTAATTTACCATTACTCACCTTTACACCATGGGCGGACCATTGATTCGCATGTCTTAAAACTACTGAAAAACGTTCAATCAGAGCCAAAATTAAACTCATACGAAAAATTAGATAAAATTATTAACCTAAGTAGGCCAATTAGTTTGTCGTATTTTATTTGCTTTTGCAATTTGTCTATATCTCTTTTAGTTATATATAATTTATAATTACTTAAAAGTTCCAATCCAATTATTACGGTAAACTTGCGAGAATTTTATTTTATAAAGCCAAGCCTTGCTGTTCATTAAATTTTAGCTTTCATTTAAAACAAATTTTGTTTAATTACTTATAAAAGTATCGATGTTAATATAGTTCCATCATTTTAAATATATAAAAAGTTAATTAAAGGGGTTATTAAGGAAAACTAAGGCAAATTTATAAATATAAGGAGGGTACAACCCAAAAGCTTAAAAAAATCTTAAATCTTAAGGTTTTAAATACATTTAAGCGATCCTAAGGTAAACCTTATTAATTAAATACTTCCCGAAGTAAAACATTTCAGTAGGGAAAGGAAAGGAAATCAACCGAGACTCCGAGAGTAATGGCGAGTGAAATCGGACTAGCCTTTTTACAATGTAACACTAATTTAAATTGAAATGTTAAAATAATTGCATTTTACTAAAAAAGGTCAAAAACAATAAGTCCTGTAGATTTATATTAGTTTAACTATGTTGTAATTTTTTTAAAGAGAGCTTAATTATAACGTTTAATAATAAAAGTCAATTAGACAATATTAAACTACCTAGAAGTTGAAAAATGTCAGCTGTCAAATGCCTAGCTTAGCCTTCCGTTAAGTAGTTTGCAGCGAAAAAAGAGGCAACTTAATTTGGACATACTGCGAGGTATTATAATTTTAACTTATCTTTCTTTTTTTCTTTGGGGCTTCTTAAGTTAAAGTTGCTACGCGGGAATCTTGAGAATTTGAATGTAAATTTTAAGTAATTAAAAATAAAAGCTTTAAAAACTTGGGGTTTCCTTTGAGGAAACAGATCTAAAAAGGGGATAAGTCTTTCTTTAAAATAACAAAGTACGGCGAGAGATAACTTGTCGGAAAAAAGGGGAACCATCCTCTAAGGCTAAGTACTATAAATTTAGCGATAGTGAAAAAGTACTGTGAAGGAAAAGTTTGAAAAGCGAGTAGTATACTCATGATTATAATTTAGATGTGTAATTTCTAATATGTTATATTTGTAATATATTAATTATATGTCATATATTTGTTATATTATCGTTAAGATTAAGTTATAATTATTTTGGTGAAATAGATCATGAATTAGTAACTCTATAAGCAGTCGGAATTTTAAAAAAATTTAGAATGACGGCGTACCTTTTGCATAATGGGTCAGCAACTTAATAGTAGTAGCAAGGTTAAAAGCCCTAGCGAAAGCGACTGGATAGAAAATTTTAAAAACTATGATGGATAAGTTACTACTATTAGACCCGAAGCCAGGTGATCTTACTTAGACCAGATTATAATGGATCGAACGGGTGAATGTTGCATAATTCTCCGAAGAGTTTAAGTAAGCGGTGAAATGCCAATCTGACCTGGTGCTAGCTGGTTTTCTACGAAACATATTTAAGTATGACATCTACCTATCCTATGAAAAATTAGGAAAGTTTTTTTGCCTCTGGCTAATTGACTTATAGATTTATGGAGGTACAGCAAGGCAATTCCCAACAAGTAAATTTGAATTAAAGTCTTGAGTGACTTAGTCAGATAATTTATGCGTTCAGGTTGCGGGGACCTAGAAAATCTTACCTTTGGAAGCGAATCTCGGAATTACATAAATTGATGGTAGATATTCAGACTGCTCAAGCTAAGTTGGGCAGTCAAGACGGAAACAGCCGAGAACACTGATCAAGGTCCCAAATGATTGTTAAGTGAAATTAAGGACGTACGACTATCGTATACAGCTGTGAAGTGAGCCTGGCAGTCGCTACTT
>Ga0137410_10002720_pt1 | contig 12012 bp, 2 predicted proteins | sample CZODoug1_16funga_FD_108878 | JGI IMG/M metagenome (GOLD analysis project Ga0137410, IMG submission 108878) | Vadose zone soil fungal communities from Angelo Coast Range Reserve, California, USA - CZODoug1_16fungal (Illumina Assembly) | ecosystem: Environmental > Terrestrial > Soil > Vadose zone... | reverse complement strand
GCGAGCGGTAGCGAGCGGAGCCTTCGCCAGCGGCCGCTCGCTACCGCTCGCGGTACTGACTCGTCTCCTCAATCCAGATCTTGCTGTGCCCAACATATAGTTGATGGAGTTAGTCAAGATAGATAACGGTATGAGGTTAACAATGAAAAAGACTTTCTTTACAGACGGACGCGATCTATTTGACCCAAGCGGCAAGAAGGTGATCCTGCGCGGCGTCAACAAAATGTCGGTGTGGGATGAAAATGACCCGACCGGCGATATTTATTTCGCGGAAATCCGTAAGGCGCAAGCCAATTCTGTTCGGATTGTTTGGGCTATCAGCAAAGACCTGAAGTCCAGCGGCGCCCAGACTGATCTGGACACTCTCGATGCGCTTATCACCAACGCGCGGAAAAACCAGCTCATTCCCATGATTGAGTTGCATGACGCCACGGGCGACTGGGGACGTTTACAGAAACTGGTCGATTATTGGGTTCGGTCTGAAGTCGTCGCGCTCATACAAAAACATCAAGCCTACCTCCTGGTAAATATCGGCAATGAAGTGGGTAATGGCGTGGTCAAACAAGGTCAATTCAGTTCAGGTTATAAGAATGCCGTTAAGCGTATGCGCGAAGCGGGCATTCACACCCCGCTGGTGATCGACGCTTCCGACTCTGGTAAAGACCTGGACATCCTGAATGCCACGGCCGATGAGTTGATTCTCGCCGACCCGGATAAGAACCTCATATTTTCCGTTCACTTGTATTGGCCCATATCCGATGGCGCTGACGCCGACTTTATCCAATCGAAACTGAATGCCGCAGTCGCTCTCGATTATCCGCTGATCGTGGGCGAGTTCTCAAAATATGGCGGCTTCGCCGGCAAGGATGAAAAAGGCAAACCTCGGAGCATCTGCGATGAATTCGGAGAGATCGACTACCAGACCATCCTGAAAGTCTGCGACGAGAAGGAAATTGGCTGGTATGCATGGGAATGGGGACCCGGTAACGATGTTAAGGACCCTCTTTGCGCGGTCATGGACATGACGCCCGACGGGCGATTTGATCATCTCAAATCCGGTTGGGCGACGGACGTGGCAAACAGTATCAAGCGCGCTTCGGAAAACGGGAACTATTTCAGGTTAGAACCCGCGCCGGAACTATCCGCCCTCCAAACCAGAATCGAAACTCTCAAGGCGGTTCTGAGCCGGCAAAAGGATCAGATCGCGGTGAGCGAGGCGCTGCGGCAAACCAACGGGGACTGGTCGAAGGCCCTGGCGAGTTTGACCAAAAACAAAGAGCTGCCCGCGGAGACAATGCAAAAACTTGCGCTGGCTCATTCACTGGCGGTCTGGTCGGACGATCAGGTCTCAGTGGTGAAAGCTCTTGCCGGCGAACCGGCGGTCACGAGCCTGCGCGATGTGGCCCTGCGTTTCAATGTCGAAAAACTGACGACGCTGGTAGACCCAGAAGCCGTTCCAGAGAGCGTCCCTGGGGCAACAGTGGCTGAGAAGAAAAAGAATTTCGCGGTCGCCTTGCAACACAAGCTCTTCGCCGCGGAACCCAGCGCCGTGTTGCAACGGATGGTTCAAGATGCGGAAGTTCCGATTGTGGACACGAATCTGCGCAGTGGCGTCGCAAGTTTTCTGGGCAACCAGCCCGACTTCAACATTCGCACGACTTCGGTTTACACCGCTCTCAAGCATCCGGAAGCCTTCAAAGGTATCGCCGACGATCATCGTGCCAGCGTCGTCGAGCACGTAAAGACGCTTCAGCGTGTGCAGGCGATCAGTCCTATTCCGGAAGCCGTACCGATTTTGATGAAGGCGAACCTGACCTCGGCGTTTCGAGTCGCGGAGATACCCGAATCCACCTTCCTGAGCGCTCACCGAATGACGCTAGGCGAGGAAACGGCGAGGCAGGTTTATACAAGCGCGGTTAACGCGCACATCCGTAATGAGCACGCGTTGATAACGATGCGCGAAACGATGCGTGGTACGGGGCTGGCGATCATCGACGGCCAGCAGCCAATGGAAGCGCGCATGGCCAGGCTGCAAGCCGTGGCCGATGAGAAAGCGGTTCCACTGAATCTGGAGACCCTGTTCGGCAGTATCGATTTTTGCGAGTGCGGCGAATGCCTGTCGGTCTACAGTCCGGCGGCGTATTTCGTCGACATACTTCAGTATCTAAGGAACAACGACCTCGGTCCTGATCCGACTGATCCGAGTAAACCCAGCCCGGGCATCCGAACCGACCCAAGGGATATTAGCAACACGCCACTGGAAAAGCTGTTTCGTCGTCGGCCCGACTTAGGCTGCCTGGAACTCACCTGCGAAAACACCTTCACCGTGCTGCCTTACATCGATCTCGTCAACGAGGTGATGGAAAGTTTCGTTGTGCATCTGGACAAGTACAATGTCGATCCGAACGTCCCCAAGCAAGCCACGCTGGAAGTATTCAACGTCGAGGACGAAACCACCAGTGAATTGTTGGCGCAGCCGCAACATATCAACTACGAGGCCTACTGCATTCTCAAGAACGCGGTCTATCCTTTCACGCTGCCGTATCACCAGCCGATTGACGCCATTCGGATCTGGTTGAAGTATATGGGCACGAGCCGTGACGAACTACTGGACACGTTTCGCACGGCGACGGAAACCTGCGACAACGTGGTCCTCACGGCAGATCAGCGACAGCAACTGAAGGAACTGCACGCAATGATCCTTGATCGCGCGGTAGATGCGGAGTTTCTCGGAATCACCCAGGAGGAATACATCATCCTGACCCGCGAGGCATTCTGGCCGAAACGATATTTCGATCTCATTCTACAGAAGAACCACACTGATACAGAGTACCGCCAGAAGATAGGAGTCAGGCCATTTCACGAATATTACGGTTACAACACGGAAACCGACCTGCTCAGCATCGATGAAACCTCGAAGATCGGTTTGACGTTCGTGAAAAAGCAATTCTTGCCACGCACGGGAATCCAGTATGTCGATCTGGTCAAGTTGCTGAAGACACGTTTCATCAATCCCGCATACCCGCAGGGCGAGGCGCTGACGATATTGGAAAGCATACGTTTCAGCTACCGGTTCCTGCAGACGCTGGTCGATCCGGACACCACCAAATCTCCGAAGGTCCGCTTTGCCAGGCTGATTGATTTCCTGAATAGCAGCCAAACGCTGATCCCGCTGATCGAGGCCAGGCTGCACCCTGATCCCTGTCATCAGCAGAAACCGGATCATTGCTTGAAGAGCACGGATTTTCACAACTGGGTGTACTGCTACTTTGAAAGAATCGGAAAGTTGATCGTCCTGGAATCGGGTGAGGGGCCGCATCTCTCGATTGAAGGCCTATTGTTCACGACAGACACGCCACCTGCGCCTGTTGGCGCATTACGCAAAGATGGGATGATTTTCGATAATGAAAACAAGAATATTATCGGCAATGTCACAATCGACGGGAAGGTAAACGCGACGAGTGGCGCGTCATTTCTTGAGAAGTTTGGGAATGGGAATTCCGTACTCCGTATCGAAAATCCACCAGGCAACATCATTGGTTATATCACCAGCAAAGGCCTGGTGGATGCCCACGAGAATCCAGTGACGTGGCTGGCCCGGGACACGTGTGATCTGAACAAAGTTCGATTGACGCATCTTGACGGGACGCCCGTGGCCGCCGAAGAGTACGACCGCATGCAGCGTTTCATTCGTCTATGGCATAAGATGGATTGGACCATCGACGAAATCGACCACGCGCTCATTGGGTTGTCCACTCGCGCAGTCCTCGAACCTGGCGGCGGAAAGCTGATGCCCGGCGAGTGCAACTTCGTTGGTTTCGACGCCTTCGATGACAACTGCATCGCCAGCGGCGCCGAGAACCGTGGATGTGGTCCGGACGGACCCGCCGAGGCAGGAGACGGTAACTGTCCCGATATCACGTGGGTCCCTGAAGATATCTCCCCCGGATTCCTGCATCAACTGGTGGCGGTTCGGAAACTGCTCGATCTCACCGGGTTGCCGCTGGATAAACTCCTCTCATTCTGGGCCGACACCAGCGCCGTTGGGGAAAAGTCGCTGTACTCGCGCTTGTTCTTGACGCATAACCTTCTGGGCATCGACAAGATTTTCAAATCGGACACGAACGGCAACTACCTGACTCAACCGGCCAAGATATCGGAGCACGTACCGGTGCTGATGGCCGCATTGAAGATGAAAGCCGACGACGTGACGGCGGTCATGGCATTTCGCCAACTACCTGATGCTTTGACCCTCGCCAACGTGTCAGCGCTCTATCGCCACAGCTTGCTTGCGAAAATTCTGCATGTACGGGTCGCGGACCTGGCTGAGGTTATCGCGTTGCTTGGCGACCCGTTCAAGAGCGCGCAGGATACGCTCGCGCTGCTCCAGGACTGGGGCAACATGGAGGATGCGGGCTTCACCTTGCGCCAGCTCGACTACCTCATACGCAACCACGACGATCCGCGGCGTCCGCTGGCTCCGGCGAAGAAGACCATCCTGCAAATCAGTAAGACGCTCTACGACGGTCTGAACGCTATTGACCACGACCATCAGGACGTACCTCCGGAAAAGAAAGACGAGGCAACTGCTGATTTGGTCCGCGCCAAGGCCGGGCTGTTGTATGAGGCGTCCGTGGTGGAGCAGATCATCAGCCTGTTTGAGGGAACATCGGTTTACACAACCAATGCGCCGGCGAACCAGGCCGTGACGATACCAGATGCGCTTTCGAAGAAACTCAAATACAGCAATCAGAAGGATGCGATTCCCCCGGCTGCGGCAATCCAGGTAACGGGGATCCTGACCGATGCTGAAAAAGCACAGGCCAAAACTCTTTCAAACGATCCAGGCTGGCCCAAAGCCGTCGACCGGGTCGGCAAGCAAGCGCGGCAGTTCTTCAACGATAATCTGTTTGGCATTTTCCCCAACATGGCAGATGCCATGGCAAACTTGCTGGCGGGCGACGTCAACGTCCCACCCGATCCGAAGAATCCCGCCGCAACCGGCGCAAACACGGCCCCGGCCAAGCGATTCTACTTTCTCCAATATTTCCTGCCCTTTCTGCGGCAGCGCCTGGCCCATCGGTTGATTGTAAACACCATGTCGGGAGCGGCTGGTTTGGCGGGCGAGGTCACGGACGTTCTGTTGTCCGACGTGTTGCTGGGGGCAACCAAGCAACCTGCCATTACGGCGTTGGAGCAAATCCATCAACAACCCGAAGCAGGCGGCAACGACTGGAAAGGCTATCTGATTCCTTCGATAGATGACGCTTATACTTTTGTCGCCAAGAGTCTGGTAGGGGATACTCAACCCCCGGCCCTTGTCATCAATGGCCAGTCGATCCAGTTCACGATCCAACAAGAAGACCCGTCGAATGTCTGGTCCACCGACCCGGCGAGCCCGGTGCAACTAAAAAGCGGAAAACTGTATTGGTTGGAAGTGAATGGTCAGTCTGCTGCAGGCTTGCAATGGAAGACTTCCACCTCGCCCAGGGCCCCAATCCCTGCCTCGGCGCTGTTGCCTGACTACTCGTCAAAGGGGGCCGAGGAAGTCTTTATCAAGCTGTATAAGGCCGCGCTGTTAGTGAACGGCTTCGGCCTGACCGTCGACGAGGTGAGTTATTGGCAAGAACATGGTGTGGACTTCGGCGACGATTCCAGGAATTTCGATTTCAACGCCGTGACGCTGGGACACTGGCGTCGGCTACAGGCATACGCGAGTCTGCGCGATAAGTTGCCCAAGACCGAAACGAGCTTACTGGATTTGTTCAAATGGGCAAGCAAGCCTGGCGATGCCACGAAGCTGAGCGCAAAGATCGCCGCCGCGACGCTTTGGAAGCAAGACGACATCGAGAAACTGATCACGCCGGAACACTTCGATCTCAACCGCCCGGAGGCTTTTCGCAACGAAGTCCACCTGGTGAAACTGCAAAAGGCGTTGAGAGTTGCCGACGCGATCGGGACCGATATTGATCGGCTGTTCACCTGGGCCAATCCGGTTTCCAAGTTCTCGGTCTGTCACAACATCGCGGAAGGCATCCGAGCCACCTTGCGCGCGCGCTACGATCAGGAGGATTGGGAGAAAGTCGTCAAGCCATTGAACGATCAGCTTCGTGAAGACCAGAAACAGGCTCTGATTAGTTATCTGCTCGTGCAGCAGGATCTAATCAAGTGGGGTGTGGTAGACGCCGACAGCCTATTCGAGTTCTTCCTCATCGATGTGCAAATGGATGCCTGCATGGAAACCTCCCGCATCAAGCAAGCGATCTCATCCGTGCAGTCGTTTGTTCAGCGGTGCATGCTCGGCCTGGAAGCGCAGTACGGTGTACCCAATGACGCCCTTGACCGTGACCGTTGGGAGTGGATGCAGAAGTACCGCGTCTGGGAGGCCAACCGCAAGATATTTCTCTACCCGGAAAACTGGATCAAGTCCGAACTCCGCGACGACAAGAGCCCTTTCTACAAGGAACTGGAATCGGAACTGCTGCAAAAGGACATCAACAAACAGACAGTCGAGGACGCTTTGAAGAGTTACCTCTCTAAACTTGATGAGATTGCGGACCTAAAAGTCGCGGGATTATGCGTGGATGAAACAGGGAAGAAACTTCACGTCTTTGCGCGTACGCGGAATGCCCCCTACTTTTTCTATTACCGGTATTTCGAAGTCGCGGAGAGAAATTGGTATCCGTGGGAAAAAATGCAGGTGGATATTCCCAGTTACGATGTGGAAATGAACGGACAGGTTATCGAGAACGGCAGCTATTTAATACCAGTGGTATGGAACCATCGGTTGTTGACTTTCTTCCCGCAATTTATGCAGAAAACAAAACCGGGTGGTACGGCCTCACCAGTTCCTTTCTGGGAAATTAAGATGGCGTGGAGCGAATATCGCAATGGGAAATGGACGCAGAAACAGGTGACTGCGGACGCAGTATACGAGCCTCCGGCCAACTCATTGCCCGACATAGATTCATATGAGTTCATCCCAAGAATTTTCACAGACTCGCGGTCCAAAGTTGTAGTCGAGATTTACCGGGACAAATCCGCCCTAGGCGCATTCCACTTTGTAGGTAGTCAGCTTTCAAGTGGTAGCATCCTGGTGAGTCTCAAGCAACCGAACTTTGACACTCACTTTCATTACCTAAGGAAGTCTTCACCCACGCCAGGTTTTTTGGATCCCCGCCAAGAAATTCACGACTTGCAAGCCATTGGAACGAACGGGCCGAGCTTGGCAAGGCCATACTTTTCCGAGATATCGACGCTCGCACTGCTGAAGGGTTTCGATTCGCATGCGACAGTTCATGATGAGCGCGGCACAGATGGGAAATTCTACCATTCGTTTGCGGGCGAACTATTGGGCGCACTCAGCGCTGGAAGCTTGGATGCGTTGTTTGACACTTACCTCAACCGCATGCCTGACAAACATGACGCGTTTGGGGCCGACAGCGACGCAACGTATCACGAGCTGAAGCGACCGTATTCTCTTTACAACTGGGAGGCCGCCCTCCACGCTCCAATGCTGCTGGTAGATCGGTTGTTAGCGGCGCAGCAATTTGAACAAGCTCTCAAAATCTGCCACTACGTTCTTAATCCATATGCTAAGGGGACGGACGACAAACGCTTCTGGCAGTTCTTACCATTCAAGGAAATCGATGCGACGAACGTGCTGGAAAAGTTATTCTTACAATTGAAACCAAATCAACCGAACAATGCGATCAACGAGTGGCGCAACAAACCCTTCCAGCCTCACGTCGTAGCCCGCTCGCGCCCGTCAGCATACATGAAATGGGTGGCGATGAAATACATCGAAATCTTGATTGCCTACGGAGACTTCTACTTCCGGCAGAACACGCTCGAAACAATCCCGCTGGCAATTCAGTGTTATGTGCTCGCATCTCATGTCCATGGACGGAACGGACAAAAGATTCCCAAACGTGGCAAGATCCTGCCCCAGACATACAATTCCCTGCTCGACAAGTGGGACGCGTTCAGCAACGCGATGGTCGAATTGGAACTGGTGTTTCCATTCAGCAACCAAACGCCATTACCCATTGGTGTGAGCAACGGTGTGGTGGGGCTAGCCAATGTCTTCGGATTTGCAAGCACGCTCTATTTCTGCATCCCCGACAACCCGCAGTTAAGAGCGCTGCGAGATACCATTGACGACCGGCTGTTCAAGATTCGGCATTGCGAAGACATCGACGGCGTGGTCCGGCGCCTGCCGCTGTTTGAGCCGCCCATCGATCCGGCTTTGTTAGTGCAGGCCGCTGCGCAGGGTCTCAGCCTGTCGAGCGTACTGAATGACCTGAACAGCCCGATGCCGAATTACCGTTTCTACTACCTGTTGCAAAAGGCATTGGAACTGTGTTCGGAACTGAAGGCGCTGGGCAATGCGTTCCTTTCGGCAAAGGAGAAGGGCGATGCGGAAGCGATGTCTCAACTGCGGGCCAGACACGAAAGCAGCATTCACAGCCTGGTCATGGAAGTGAAAAAGCAGCAGTTGGAGGAGGCCGGAAAGGCAAAGGAGGCCTTAGAGCAGAGCCGAAAGGCGCCTGTATATCGCCTGCAGCATTACCTCAAACTTATTGGAGAAGATCAAGACAAGGTACCCGAAGTCGGCGCCGACTTCGGCGAACTGCCTGAACAGATTGAGAAGCCGGTCGACGAAAGCGGGCTGAAATTGATTCCGTATGAAAAAGAGGAGATGGATAAGGCTGCCGAGGCTAACGACAGACAAGAGGACGTTGGCAGAATTGAGGTTCTGGCTAGCATATTCCATGCGATTCCAAACGTCACTTTTACCTTTGGTAGTGTGGGCACTGCCTTCGGTGGGTCGAACGTGGGAAGCGCGACGCAGGCGGTTGCGAGGGCTAATCAGGTCGTTGTTGGAAATCGAACATTCTCGTCAACTAATGCTGGTCGTAAGGCGAACTTCCTGCATCAACTGCAAGACAGAGTGCAACAAGCGAACGTTGCCGGGTATGAAATCAAGAACATCGACAAGCAAGTGCTCACGCAGCAAATCCGGATCGATATCGCAACCCAGGAAATTACCAACCAACAGAAGCAAATCGACAACGCTCAAGAGATGGAAGATTTTCTACGCAACAAGTACACGAACCAGGAGCTTTACTCGTGGATGGTGGGCCAGATCAGCAGCCTGCACTACCAGGCGTATACGCTGGCATACGATTTGGCAAAGCGAGCCGAGAAGATATTTCGATTCGAGCGCGGGCTGACGACTTCTAACTTCATTCAGTTTGGTAACTGGGATATTGCGCATGACGGCTTGTTTGCCGGTGAGCGTCTATATATCGGCCTGAAACAGCTCGAAGCTGCGTACCAGGAAAAGCGCGGCCATGACTTTGAGCTTTCGAAGTCGATTTCGCTGCGCCAGATCAATCCGCTGGCATTGATCCAACTGAAGGAAACCGGCGTCTGCGAATTCGCGCTCCCCGAAGTCCTTTTTGACATGGATTACCCCGGGCACTACATGCGCCGCATCAAGTCCGTAAGCCTCCGGATTCCTTGCGTCTTAGGTACTCACACCAGCCTGAACTGCACACTACGTCTGCTCGAGCACAAATTCCGGACGAATGCGATCGCCAAGGACAAGAACGATTATCTCGAGAAGACAGAGGAAACCGACGACCGGTTCAGCACGGTCAATGTGCCCATCACCTCCATCGCGGTCAGTTCGCTCGAAGACGAAAACGGCGTGTTTGAGCTAAACTTCCACGACGAGCGCTATCTACCGTTCGAAGGCGCCGGCGCCATCAGCAAGTGGCGCATTGAATTGCCGAAAGAGTTTCGCCAGTTCAACTACGACACAATCGCGGATGTCGTCATGCGATTGCGCTACACGTCCGTGGATGGTGGGGACAAGCTCAACAAGCCGGCTTCCGATTCGGTAATGGAATACATCAAGAGCGTAGAGGAGTTGAGCCGGGAAGAAGGACTCTTCGCCGCCTTCGATCTGAAGAATGACTTTCCAAACGAGTGGTACAGCGCGAACCACCCGGCGACGGGCGCCACCGAGCGCGTGCTGGTGATCGACAAGCTCAACCAGAAGCTTCCGATTTTCACCAAAGGGCGCGACGCGAAAAAAATCAGGGCAAAGGACATCTATCTATTTGTCTCAGGTACTTTAGCGGCGACCTCGATTACTGCCACCCAAGGCGGAGATCCTATCACATTCACGAATGGTCAAACGATAGGAACGATGAAGTCCTTTGTTGCAAAAGACGTGGATTCTGCTGTGGACAACTTGCAGATCAAGATTCAAGACACAAAGACTACGATCGACAAAATGTGGCTACTGGAACGGTATGTTTTGACTTAAGGTCAGCGACTTTGCGCGCAGGAGTTCCCTGCTCGAAGCTTTACCTCAAGAGCAAATATGAACCGGAGGGTCAACCAGTCTCATGCCTGCTGCACAGCTTGCGCCAATTTAGACAACGAAGACTTCGCGTCGCCGTACAACATCCCGGTGTTCGATTTGAAGAAGAGAGGGTTCTCCAGGCCGGAAAATCCCTTGCCCTTGCCGCGTTTGAGCACGACGACGTTGTGGGCGCGGTCGACTTCGATGATGGGCATTCCGGCGATCGGGCTTTTCGGATTGTCGCGGGCGTCGGGGTTGACCACGTCGTTGGCGCCGATCACCACCGCCACGTCGGTCGCCTGCATTTCAGGGTTGATCTGCTCAAGCTCATAGAGCGACGAGTAAGGCACGTTGGCTTCGGCCAGCAGCACGTTCATATGGCCCGGCATTCGTCCGGCCACGGGATGGATTGCGTATTTGACGTGGACGCCTTTGTGTTCGAGGACTTCGGCCAGTTCGCGCACGGCGTGTTGCGCCTGCGCCGTGGCCATTCCGTATCCGGGCACGAAGACCACCTGGCGCGCGTAGGCCAATTGCACGGCCACGTCGTCCGCGCCGACTTCGCGCATCACTCCTTCAACGCCAGGGCCGGTGTCGGCCGAGACCGAGCCGAACGCGCCGAAGAGCACGTTGGTCACCGAACGGTTCATCGCCTTGCACATCAGGATCGAGAGGATGAATCCCGAAAACCCGTCGAGCGTGCCCGCGATGATCAGCACGTTGTTGCCGATCGCGAATCCGGTCGCGGCCGAAGCCAGCCCAGCATACGAATTCATCAGCGACATCACGACCGGCATGTCCGCCGACCCGATGGGCAGCACGAGCAGAATGCCGAAGAGGAACGACAACGCCACCATCACGTAAAAGAGCGCGCTCTGCGTCGGATCGTAGATCAGATAAATAAATATTGCCGCCGCGATGACGAAGAGCGAGACGTTGATGATGTTCTGGCCTTTGTAAGTGACCGGCGCGCCGCGCATCAACTCCTGCAATTTTACGAAGGCCAGCAGACTGCCAGTGACCGTCAGGCTGCCGAAGAGGACTTCAAAGCCGAGAGCGGTCATCTTGAACGAGCTGATCTGCGCGCCATCGTGAACCACGTGTTGATAGTATTCCGAGATGCCCACGAGCGACGCGGCCAGGGCGCCGAAGGCATGCGAGAGCGCGGTCCGTTGAGGCATGGCCGTCATCGGCATCCAGATCGACATCGCCGCGCCGATCAAACTTCCAATGATCATCCCAATGAAGACCATTCTTAGACTGATGATCTCCTGATGAAGCAGCGTGCCAATGACGGCCACCAGCATTCCCAGCGCGGCCATATTCATTCCGCGTCGGGCCGTCTTCGGATTGCTCAACCCTTTCAAACCAAGGATGAAAAAGATCGAGGCGAACAGATAGCTGAATTCGATAAGATAATTGCCGCTCATCAATGCCGATCCTCCTTCCCGCCTGAATTATTTCCGCCGCCGATCCGATCTTTGAACATCTTGAGCATGCGGTCGGTGATCATGAATCCGCCGACGATGTTGCTCGTCGCGGCGATCACGGCAAGCGTGCCGAGCACCGTGCTTAGTGTGGTGCGCTGCTCGCCGGCTATTTCGATCGCCGCAATGACCGCGATGGCCGAGATC
>Ga0137410_10002716_pt1 | contig 12025 bp, 8 predicted proteins | sample CZODoug1_16funga_FD_108878 | JGI IMG/M metagenome (GOLD analysis project Ga0137410, IMG submission 108878) | Vadose zone soil fungal communities from Angelo Coast Range Reserve, California, USA - CZODoug1_16fungal (Illumina Assembly) | ecosystem: Environmental > Terrestrial > Soil > Vadose zone... | reverse complement strand
GCGGTCCGCATCTACCGCGAGGGCGTGCTGAACGACGAGGCGTTCCGCATCTTCCTGCGCAACTCGCGCTTCCCGGAGATCCTCAAGGGCGACATCCGCGCGGTGCTCGCGGGCTGCCAGCTCGGCGAGCGCCGGGTCCTCGAGATGTTCGACCGCTTCGGGGCCGAGACGGTGCTGGCCGCGTGGGCGCTGTTCGAGCAGCAGTGCCGCGACACGATCCGCAAGACGCTGGAGTCCCGGATCCCCGACGGCGAATACGAGTCCGACGACGCGGTGGACGGCGACGGGATGAGCGGCCGGCCGTTCCACGTGAGGATGCACCTCACCAAGGAGGGCGGCCGGATCACGCTCGACACGCGCGCGAGCGACGACCAGGCCCGCGGCCCGATCAACTTCATCATGCACCCGAGCGTACCGAAGCTCATCGTGGGCATCTACCTGCTCTCGGGGCATCCCACCGTGCTGCTCAACGACGGCGCCCAGGACGCCATCGACGAGGTTCTCGTGCGGCCGGGCAGCATCCTGCAGCCGCACTGGCCCGCGGCGCTCGGCAACCGCGCGCACACCCTCGCCCGCGTGCAGTCCGGCGTCCTCGCCCTCCTGGCCCTCGCCACCGGGGGCGATGTGCCGGCGCCGAACTCCGTCTACAACATCTACTTCCTGCGTGGCTTCGATCGGGCCCGGAACGAGTTCTTCCTCTGCAGCGACGGCGTGGCGGTGGGCTACGGCGCGCGGCCGTTCGCGGACGGCCTCGACGCCATCTACTACGTGGCCCAGAAGAACTATCCGGCCGAGTTCATGGAGATGGTCTTCCCCCTGCGTCTCCGTCGCTATGCGCTCCACCAGGACTCGGGCGGCCCCGGGCGCTTCCGCGGGGGAGCGGGCGTGATCCGCGAGATCGAGCTGACCACCGACGAGGCGATCGTGGCCATCCGCCAGGACAACATCCTCTTCCCGCCCGCCGGCGTCAACGGCGGGCACGCCGGCCGGCCCGGGCGCTGCGTGGTGAACCCGGGCCGCTCCGACGAGCGGCCGCTCGCGCCGATGTCCGACGGCAACGTGCTGCGCCAGGGCGACGTGCTGCGCCTATCCACCAGCGGCGGCGGCGGCTGGGGGCATCCCTTCGACCGGGCGCTCGAGCGCGTCCGGCGCGACGTCCTGGGCGGCGTCGTGTCGATCGGCGCGGCCCGGGAGGACTACGGCGTGGTCATCGACGCGCACGGGACGATCGACGCGGCGGCCACCGAGGCGCGGCGCGCGCGGCCGCGCGGGCCGGTGCGCATGTTCCACCGCGACGGCTACTTCGGCCCGCCAGTGGAGCCGGGGCGCTGAGCGCCGGCCCTTGTCTGGCCCGACGGCCGTGCAGTACAATCCGGCCACATCGCCGACGCCGCCGACACTTCGGGACTCCTGGAGGCTGCTCATGACCCACGGTCGTTCCTGGCTGCTCCTCGTCCTCGCTCTGCTCATGCTCGCGGCGATCCCCGCGACGTCGGCCCTCGCGCAGACGCGGTTCGTCTTCGCGAACGAGAGCCCGTACGACACCCTGGACCCGCACGCGGCCTTCGACGTCGGGCGGGTGGCGGTGCGCCTGAACCTCTACGACGGGCTCTACCGCTGGGTCGACAACCCGCCGAAGCTCGAGCCGTGGCTGGCCGAGAGCCATACCGTCTCCCCGGACGGGCTCACCTACACCTTCAAGCTGCGTCACGGGGCCAAGTTCCACGACGGGGCCGAGATCACCGCGGAGGACGTGCGCTACAGCGCGGAGCGCATCCTCGCCATGAAGAAGGGCGCCGCCGCCCTGATCTCCACCATGATCGCCCCCGGCGCCACCAAGGCGCTGGATCGCTACACCGTCCAGTTCACGCTCACCAAGCCCGCGGCCATCTTCCTGGCCGTGGTGCCCGAGGTGCACGTGGTCAACTCGGCCCTCCTGAAGAAGAACGAGAAGGACGGGGACTTGGGCGCGGCGTGGCTCACCAACAACGAGGCCGGCTCCGGCTCCTACACGCTGACCCGCTACGACCCGGCGATCGGCTTCGTCGCCAAGCGCTTCCCCGGCCACTTCATGCCGTGGGGCGCGAAGTTCATCGACGAGATCGACTTCCGCTTCGTGAAGGAAGACAACACCCGCGTGCTGGGGATGATGAAGGGCGACTACCAGGGCACCGGCGGCTACCTGCCCAACGACCAGGTCAAGCGTCTGCGCGAGGCGCCGAACGTCAAGCTCGTCGAGGCGGAGTCGATGCGGATCATGATGTTCCAGATCAACAACCAGCGGGCGCCGCTGACCGACGTGCACGTGCGCCGCGCCATCAGCTACGCCTTCGACTACGACGGCTTCAACAAGGAGATCCTGGGCGGCACCGTGGAGCGCAACCCGGTGCCGATCCCGAACAACATGTGGGGCGTGCCGCGCGACGTGAAGGGCTACACCTACAGCCTGGACAAGGCGAAACAGGAGCTCGGGCTCGCCCAGGCCAAGGTCGATCGGCCGCTCACCGTGGGCTACCTCCAGGGCTTCAGCCAGACCGAGCAGGCGGCCACCGTCATGGCCAACGGCCTGCGCAAGCTCGGGCTCGACACCAAGCTCACGAGCGAGGTGTGGCCCGCGATGGTCGAGCGGATGAAGAAGCCGGAGACGTCGCCGGACCTCGTCGTCTACTGGATCAGCACCTACTACGCCGATCCGAACAACTGGATCGGCGAGATGTTCCACTCCGGCCAGTGGGGCACCTTCAAGGCCTCGAGCTTCTACAAGAACCCGAAGGTCGACGACCTGCTGGACAGTGCGCTCAAGACCACGGACCGCGCGGTCCGCGAGAAGGCCTACCAGGAGGCGGCCCGGATCGTGGTGAGCGACGCCGCGGGGGTCTGGATCTACAACACCAAGTACTTCGGGCCCTGGGCCAAGAACATCGAGGGCATTCGCTTCAGCCCCATCGGCAACGGACAGGAGATCCGCTGGCTTTATTACTCCAAGTAGCCGTCACCCCGCGGTGCGGGCGCGCTGAGCCATGAGGCTCCTCGCGCTCGCGCTACACCGGCTCCTGTGGTTCGTCCCCACCCTGCTCGGGCTGCTGGTCGTCACGTTCGTCATTTCGCGGGTGATCCCGGCCGATCCGGTGGCCCTGGTGGCGGGAGAGACGGCCACGCCCGCGCAGGTCGAGGCGCTCCGGCACCAGCTCGGCTACGACCGCCCGCTGCCGGTGCAGTTCGTCGACTACGTCGCCCGGCTCGCGCGCGGCGACATGGGCGTGAGCCTCTTCACCCGGCGCCCGATCGTCGACGATCTCGCGCACCGCCTCCCGGCCACCATCGAGCTGACCGTGGTGGCCATGCTCGTCTCCGTCCTCGTCGGCATCCCCCTCGGCGTCGTCTCGGCGCTCTGGCGCAACTCCCTGCTCGACCACGCCCTGCGCGTCCTTACCGTGTCCGGGCTCGCCATCGCCGGCTTCTGGCTGGGCATCATGCTGCAGCTCCTCTTCTCGATGCGCCTCGGGTGGACGCCGCTGAACGGCCGCCTGCCCGGCTACCCCCCGCGCGACCTCACCGGCTTCTACCTGATCGACGCCGCGCTGACGTGGGACTGGGGCACCTTCGGCGCCGCCCTCCAGCACCTGGCATTGCCCGCGGCGACGCTCGCGTTCCCGGCGCTGGCCACGCTGGTGCGGTTCACCCGGGCCGGCGTCCTGGACGTCATGGAGTCGAACTTCGCCCTCTACGAGCGCGCGATGGGGTTGCCGCGCCCGCTCATCGTCTGGAAGTACGTCCTCCGCTCGGCGCTCACCTCCACGGTGACGCAGATCGGCCTGCTCTTCGGGATCCTGCTCGCGGGTGCGGTGGTGACGGAGGCGGTGTTCGACTGGCCGGGCATCGGCACCTACGCGGTCAACTCGATCCTGCGCTCGGACTACAACGCGGTGATGGGCTTCACGGTCTGGGCCGGGGCGATCTTCATCGTCGTCAACCTGCTCGTCGACGTCGCCCACACCCTCGTCGATCCGCGGGAGCGCGCGTCGTGATCCAGAATGTGTCTGCCGCATGGTTCGTGGTGACGCGGCTGGCGCGGGACCGGTCGGCGCTGATCGGGCTGGTGCTCATCGCGCTGCTGGTGCTGGCCGCGGTGCTCGCGCCGGTTCTGGCGACGCACCCGGACGACGTGTTCGAGCTGCACCCCTCCGAGCGCCTCAAGGAGCCGAGCGGCGCGCACTGGCTCGGCACCGACCGGATGGGCGCGGACGTCTACAGCCGGCTCCTCTTCGGGGCGCGGATCACCATCCTCATCGGCGTCATCGCGGTGGGCGCCTCGCTGGCCCTCGGGGTCCCGATCGGTCTCGTCGCCGGCTACCACCACGGCTGGGCGAGCGACCTGCTCATGCGGGTCTCCGACATCTTCCTCGCGGTGCCGCAGGTGGTGCTCGCCATCGCCATCGCCCAGACGCTGGGCCCGTCGCTCCCCAACGTCATCCTGGCGCTCTCGGTCACCTACTGGCCCTGGTTCGCGCGGGTGGTCTACGCCGAGACGCGGGCGCTGCAGAAGGAGGTCTTCGTCGAGAGCACCACCGCCCTGGGCGCCTCGCCGTGGCGGCTCACCGTGCTGCACGTGCTGCCGAACATCGCCTCGCCCATCATCGTGCGTGCGTCGATCGGCATGGGGTTCACGATCCTGACCGCGGCCGCGCTCGGCTTCCTCGGGCTCGGGCCCCCGCCGCCCACGCCGGAGTGGGGACGGACGATCGCGGAGTCGCGCGAGTTCCTGCCCGACGCGTGGTGGTATGCGGCCGCGCCCGGGGTGGCCATCTTCCTCACCGTCATGGGCTTCAACCTGCTCGGCGACGGCCTGCGCGATGTGCTCGATCCGCGGCTGCGCCGGAGCGCGGCCCGCGATGGCTGAGCTGCTCGCCGTCCGCGGGCTGCGCGTGGACTTCGCCACGGACCGGGGGCCGGCGCAGGTGCTCGACGGGATCAACCTGGACATCGCTACCGGGGAGGTGGTGGGGCTCGTCGGCGAGAGCGGCTGTGGCAAGACCACGCTCGCCCGCGCGATCCTCGGCATCCTGCCCGAGGGGGCCGCGCGGATCCGCGGCGGCGAGGTGCGCTTCCAGGGCACCGACCTGCTGCGGCAGGACCCCGCGACCGTGAACGAGCACGTCCGCGGCCGCGCGATCACGTTCATCCCCCAGGATCCGTTCACCTCGTTCAGCCCCCTGTTCCCCATCGGCACCCAGATCATGGACCTGATGAAGTGGAAGTCCCCGCGCGCCCGCAACGGGGCCGGGCCGTCGTCCATCTTCGGGCGCTATCCGCGGGAGCGCCACCGCGCCGACCGCGAGGCGGTGCTGGACACCCTGCGTGCGGTGCAGATCCCCGAGCCCGCGCGCGCGCTGCGCCGGCTGCCCCACGAGTTCTCCGGCGGCCAGCGCCAGCGCCTCATGATCGCGATGGCCCTGCTCCCGCAGCCCGACCTGATCATCGCGGACGAGCCGACCACCGCGCTCGACGTGACGATCCAGGCCCAGATCCTCCGGCTGCTGCGCGCGCTGGTGAAGGAGCGCGGGGTGTCGGTGCTCTTCACGACCCACGATCTCGGGACCGCGCACGAGATCTGCGACCGCGTGGTGGTCATGTACGCCGGCCAGGAGATGGAGGCGGCGCCGACCGACGCCTTCTTCGGCCGCCCCGCGCATCCCTACACGCGGCAACTGCTCGCCAGCGTGCCGGGCCCCGACGGCGAGATCCGCGAGATCCGGGGCGAGGTCCCGAGCCTGGTCACCCCGCCGTCGGGGTGCCGGTTCCATCCGCGCTGCGACTACGCGACCGCGGAGTGCCGCGACCAGCGTCCGGCGCCGCGCGCGCTCGCCAGTGACCACGGCGTCCGCTGCCACCACCCCGTCGACGCCCCCGCCGGAGCCGGCGCGTGAGCGCCCCCGCCGCGCCGCTGCTGGAGCTGGTCGACCTCGCGCGCCACTTCCCGGTGCGCAGCGCCTTCGGCCGCCGCGTCGGCTGGCTCCGCGCGGTCGACGGCGTCTCGCTCCAGGTGCGTCCGGGCGAGACGCTCGGCCTCGTCGGCGAGAGCGGCTGCGGCAAGTCGACGCTCGGCAAGACGGTGATGGGCATCTACCCGCCGACCGCGGGTGAGATCCGCTTCGCCGGCCGCGAGATCGGGCGACTGCCCCGGCGCGCGCGGCGCGCGGTCGCCAAGGATCTCCAGTACGTCTACCAGGACCCGGGCGCCTCGCTCGACCCCCGGTGGAAGATCGGGCCCTCGCTGCACGAGCCGCTCCGGATCCACACCAGGCTGACCCGGACCGAGCGGGACCGGGAGGTGGGCGCGATCCTGGCCGCGGTCGGCCTCCCGGACGCCCACCTCGACCTCTACCCGCACGAGCTCTCCGGCGGCCAGCAGCGCCGGGTGGGGCTCGCGCGCATCCTGACCCTGCGGCCCCGCCTGGTGATCCTGGACGAGCCGACCTCCGGGCTCGACGTGTCGGTCCAGGCCAGCGTGCTCAAGCTGTTCCGGAGCCTCCAGGAGACGTTCGCGCTCACCTACGTGTTCATCTCGCACGATCTCGCGGTGGTGCGCGCGATGTGCGCGGGCATCGCGGTGATGTACCTCGGCAAGATTGTTGAATGCGGCCCGACCACCCGCGTGTTCGAGGCGCCGCGCCATCCCTACACGCAGTCGCTGCTGGCCGCGGTGCCCCGCATCGGCGGCCGCCGCGTCACCGCCGACTTCGCGCTGGAGGGCGAGCCGCCGAACCCGCGTGACATCCCGAGCGGCTGCCGCTTCCGGACTCGCTGCCCGCTGGCCCAGGCCCGGTGCACGGCGGAGGAGCCGTCGCTCCGCCCGCTCGACGGGCGCACCGTCGCGTGTCACTTCGCCTGACGAGCCCGCCCTCAGCGCGCCGGGATCTCGAACTCCGCGGCCCAGCGGTCCAGGAACAGGGCGATCATCTTGGTCCGCTCGAGCAGCGTGGCCACCTCGATGAACTCCTCGTCGCTGTGCGCCCGGCTGCCCTTCGGCCCCATGCCGTCGAGGGTGGGCGCGATCGCCGAGGTGTGGTTGCCGTCCGAGCCACCGCCGGTCTTGATGGCGCGCACCTCCACGCCGAGCTCGCGCCCCGCCGCGCGCATGATCTCGAGCAGGCGCTCGGTGCCGGGCAGCCCCGGCGGCCACGGCGGGAAGTGGATCTGCCCCTCGAAGCGGGCCCGGGTGCCGTCGACGTGCGGCCGCTCGCAGATTCCCCGCATGGCCGCGATGGTCGCGTCCGCGTCCGCCTGGCTCCACGCCCGCAGGTCGATCTCGGCCGCCGCTCGGGCCGCGATCACGTTGGGCCGATCACCGCCGCGCACCGTCCCCACGTTCACGGTGACGCCGGTGCCGAAGTCGGTCAGCGCGTGCAGCGCCGCCACCTTCTGCGCCAGGTCCCAGATGGCGCTGGCGCCCAGCTCGGGCTGCAGCCCCGCGTGGGAGGCCTTGCCCGTGATTTCCAGCTGGAAGGTCCCCGCCCCCTTGCGCGCCATCACGTACTCGCCGCCCGGGCGCGCGGGCTCGAGGATGCCCACGCTGTGCGCCCGCCGCGCCTCGGCCTCGATCACCGGCCGTGAGGTGGGCGAAAGCCGCTCCTCGTCCGAGTTGAACACCACCGCGACGGTCGTCTCGGCCCAGGCGTGGGTGCGCGCCTCCTGGTGCGCGCGCAGCGCGTAGAGCAGCGCGGCGAGCCCGCCCTTCATGTCGTACACCCCGGGCCCCCACGCGCGACCCTGCCCGTCGATGCGGAACGGCCGCTGCTTGGCGGTGCCGGAGGCGAACACGGTGTCGTAGTGGCCGACGAAGAGGAAGCGCTTGGGGCCCGTCCCCGGCTTCTCGCCGACCAGGTGATCGCCGAAGCGCTCGGTGGCGACCCGGCGGAGCGTGAAGCCCAGGCGCTCCAGCCGCTCGGCGAGGATGGCCCCCACGCGGTTGACGTCCAGCACGTCGTCGGTGCCGCTGTCGTGGTTCACGAGGCGCGCCAGCAGCTCGATCTGCTCGTCGCGCCAGCCGTCGATCCGGTCCAGGAGATCTCGCATGGGCGCCATGGTCACGTGGGCTTCACGGCGACCGAGTGTCGCGTTTCGCGAGCTCCGCAATGCGCTCGAGCAGGACCTGATAGGGGCGCGAGTTGCGCAGAAGCCGGCCGCCCAATTCACGCAGCCGATCGATGGACTCCTCGGGCAAGAAGAAGGTCGTCGGCATCTCCATGAATTCGCGCCGCTCCGTTGGGTCTTCGATCGCGTCGAAGCTGACGTCGATCGCATCGAACGTAATCCTTGGCACGGCTGCCTCGGCCTCGGCCCGCGATTGGCCAGCTTCGAGGCGCCGCGCAATCGCGAGCTCGCGTCGGTCCGCCCACCGCGCCGCGATATCTCTCAAGAGCTCCACGGATTCGAAGGAAAAATGATCGATCGGAACGCTCGAGGCCTGGATCAACTGCGACATGATACTCGGAGGCGAGGCTTTTCGATCCCAATCGGTGGCGGGGGCCGAGCGAGAATTGACCGCGATGACAACGATATGACGCAGCTCGGAGAAGCGCATCTCGCGTTGGAACGTCGGACTCGCCTCCAATTGCTCGAACGCTTCGAGCATGCCACGCAGGCCGAGGTTGTCCGAGACCCCGCCATCGACGATGTGCAGGTAGGGACGGTTCTCGCTGACCTCGAGCGCCCTGAAATCACGATAGCGCAGCAGCGCTCGTCCGGCCGGGCGAGCCGCGTGTTCTGTGTTCGCCACGTCCTGAACCCAGACCGGCAACCTAGCGTTGCACTTCCCGCCGTAGTTGCGATAGGTCACTGGAGAGAGGACAACCGGGACGGCCGATGATGTCGCGGCGGCGCGGGACAACCGCACTGACCCGAGGTCGGAACACAAGAGATCGAAGGTATCCTGCGAGAATTCGAATCGTGCGCCAGTGGACAGGTCCGTCCCAGTCACAACCGCGACGGGAGCCCCTCGCGGAATCAGATCGCTGAATGTTGCACCTTCGAAGAGAATCTCGTCGTAGTAGTCCGCGGCGATTTCGGAGCGGCCATAGCCAACGCTCGCCAGCCGAGGCCAGCTCGCCGGGCTGAGGATTCGCTGGATCAGCCCACCTTGAACGTTGCGCTTGAGAAAGCGTTGCGGATATTCGTGGAATAGCCGGTCGCCATAGAGCGCATACGCCAATGCGGTGAAACTGCCACCGGACACGCCGGCTATCACGTCCACCTCGTCGAGCAAGGAATGCTGATGCCCCTTGACCACGATCGGCGTGCGCCGCAGCTCCTCGAGTACACCGTAAGAGAGAGCGGCGGCACGAGTGCCGCCGCCGGAGAACGCCAGTAGAACGAGTGCGTCAGGGTTGTTCGCTGGACCTCGATCGCGCACCATCAACTTTGCGATGCGGTAGCCAGTCTCCGGATCAACCCGGTCAATTGGAACGTTGACCGGGGCAACCGTCGCGCAGCCGCACAGCACTATCGCGGGCAGGATAGCTGCGTGCACGAGACGGGTCAGCCTCTCGGTGCATCGTCGTGCCGCGGTGAGTATCCGGTTCATTGAAATCGTGCCCACCCGCGTTCCTCCCCGATATGCTCGTCGTGCCAGCCGTCGATCCGGTCCAGGAGATCTCGCATGGCCAATATGGTAACGTGGCGCCCTCAGGAGGGGAATGCGTGCAGATCGGCGTGGACATCGGCGGCACCTTCACCGACATCGTGGCCCTGGACCGCACCGGCCGGCTCGTGCTCACCAAGGTGCCGAGCACCCCCAAGGACCTGCTGGAAGGCATCGCGGCCGCCACCACCAAAGTCCTCGCGCTGGCCGGCGGCAAGCCGGGCGACGTCGAGCGGTTCATCCACGGCACCACCGTGGCCACCAACGCGATCCTGGAGCAGAAGGGCGCCACCACCGCCATCCTGACCACCGAGGGCTTCGAGGACGTGCTCGAGATGGGCCGGATGAAGCGCTCGCGCATGTACGACCTCGACATGGACCCGGAGGTGCCCACCTTCCTGGCCCCGCGCCGGCGCCGGCTCGGCATCCGCGAGCGCCTGGACGCCAAGGGCCACGTGCTGGTCCCCCTGCACGAGGCCGACGTGCGGCAGGCCGTCCAGACCCTGCGCGCGCAGGGCGTGTCGGCCATCGCGGTGTGCTACCTCTTCTCGTTCCTGAACCCGGCGCACGAGCGGCGCACGCGCGAGATCATCGCGGAGCTCGCCCCGGAGATGAGCGTCTCGCTCTCGTCGGAGGTGGATCCGACGTTCCGGGAGTACGAGCGCCTCTGCGTGACCGCCTTCGACGCCTACCTGGGCCCGGTGGTGAAGCGCTACCTGGCGGGCCTCGCCGAGACACTGCGCGGCCTCGGGGTGTCCGGCGTGCCGCTGATCATGCGCTCGCGCGGCGGCATCGTCTCCGCGGCGCTGGCCGCGCAGCAGCCCGTCACGCTTTTTCTCTCGGGGCCGGCCGGCGGCGTCATCGGCGCCGCGTTCGCGGCCGAGCGCTCCGGGGTGGCCAACTTCGTCTCGCTCGACATGGGCGGCACCAGCAACGACGTGGCCCTGGTGCGCGAGGGCCGTCCCCTGCTGGTTGGCGAGGGCGCGATCGGGCCCTTCCCGGTGCGCACCCCGATGGTGGACGTCAACACCATCGGCGCCGGCGGCGGCAGCATCGCGTGGATCGACGCCGCCGGCGGCCTGCGGGTGGGGCCGCGCAGCGCGGGCGCCGAGCCCGGGCCCGCCTGTTACGCGCGCGGCGGCGACGAGGCCACCGTGACCGACGCCAGCGTCGTGCTCGGCTACCTGAACCCCGCGCGCTTCGCCGGCGGCGCCCTGACCCTCGACGTGGCCGCCGCGGAGCGCGCGGTCGCCGTCCTCGGCCGCCGGCTGGGCCTCGACCCGGTCGCGGCGGGGGCCGGCATCCATCGTGTCGTCAACGCCCGCATGGCGGACCAGATCCGCCTGGTGACGATCAAGCGCGGCTACGATCCGCGCCAGTTCTCGCTGGTGGTCCTGGGCGGCGCCGGTCCCGTGCACGGCGCCGCCCTCGCCGAGGAGATGGGCATGGCGGAGGTGGTCGTGCCCGAGGCGCCCGGCGTGCTCGCCGCCTTCGGCCTGCTCGCCGCGGCCATCGAGCACCACCACGCGCGAACGCTCCAGGCCCAGACCGACGTGGCCGACCTCGGCGCCATCAACGCCTGCCTCGGCGAGCTCGATGCCGCCGGGCGCGCGCGCATGCGCGAGGAAGGCGTGCCCGCGCCGGCAGTCTCCGTGGCCTACGCGGCCGACATGCGGTACGTGGGCCAGGCCTACGAGCTGGAGGTCCCGATCGCGGCGCCGGTCACCGCCGCCTCCGTGCCGGCGATCGTGGCCGCGTTCCACGCCGTGCACGAGCGCGTCTATGGCTACGCCCGCGCGCAGCAGCCGGTGGAGTTCGTCAACTTCCGCGCGGTCCACTCGTTCCCGCTCCCCCGGCCCGCGGTGAGGCCGGCCGCCCACGCGAGCGGCACGCTGGCCGACGCGCAGGTCGGTGAGCGCCGCGCGTACTTCGGCCGGTTCGTGTCGACCGCGATCTACGAGCGCGGCCGGCTGCCGCTGGGCGCCCGCCTCGCCGGGCCGGCCATCGTGGAGCAGATCGATACCACCACCGTGATCCCCCCGGGCGTCACCGCGCTCGTGGACCCGGCCGGCAACCTGCGGCTCCGGAGAGACCCCCCGTCCGGAGGACACCCATGACCGCGATCGACCCCATCCTCCTGGAAGTTCTGCGCAACCGGCTCGACGCCATCGCCGACGAGATGGAGGTGACGCTGCTGAAGAGCGCGGCCTCGCCGATCGTGAAGGAAGGCCTGGACGCCTCGGCCGCGCTGTTCAACACGCGCGGCGAGACCATCGCCCAGGCGGCCGCCATCCCGATCCACCTCGGCGCGCTGCAGTTCGCGGCGCAGCGGATCGTCCGCGCCTTTCCCCCGGAGGCCATGCGCGAGGGCGACGCCTTCCTGCT
>Ga0137410_10002715_pt1 | contig 12025 bp, 8 predicted proteins | sample CZODoug1_16funga_FD_108878 | JGI IMG/M metagenome (GOLD analysis project Ga0137410, IMG submission 108878) | Vadose zone soil fungal communities from Angelo Coast Range Reserve, California, USA - CZODoug1_16fungal (Illumina Assembly) | ecosystem: Environmental > Terrestrial > Soil > Vadose zone... | reverse complement strand
TCTTGAGCACTCAAATCCTGCAGCAGGGAGCCCTGGTGAGCGAATTCCCTCTGGGAACTCCGCCTCGACGGGAGAATTTTCCGCGGCGGAACGGCATCATTGCGGCCTTGAGCCTGGGCACCTTGGTGGTCGAAGCCGCGCACCGAAGCGACCTCGTCGCCCCACCACTCGATGCGCGCCGGCGTCGCCATGCCGAATCCGTAGACGTCCAGGATGCCGCCCCGCACGCTGTACTGCGCGACTTCGGTGACGGTGGGAACGCGCGCGTAGCCCATGGCGTCGAGCCGCTGCACGGTGTCGGTCAGACGCCTTTCCTCTTTACTGACCTCGATTACGAGCCGCGCCTGCTCCAAGGCCGCCGGAACGGCGGTCCGCTCCGCACTCGCGCGTGCGGTTGTGACCAACACGCGCACCGCGCCGCGGAGCAGCGCCTCGAGCGTCTCGATCCGCTCACCGGCGAGCTCGTAGTGCGGCTCCTCGACGCCGAGCGACTCGCGCTGGGGATAGAGTGCGGTGGTGTCGGATCCCAGCAGCGTCTGCAAATCCGCGAGCCAGCGCTCCCCATCGGCGGGAGTCGGAGCAACGACCGTAAACACGCGTTGCGGCAGCGCTCGGGCGAGCGCCGCGACCAGCACCGCGGCGCTCGAGCCAGGAAGCCCGCCAACCCCAACGCGCTGTCCGGGCGATGGCAGGCGCTCGATGAGCGAGCGCGTGGCGGGAAGGTCGTGGAACCTCTCGAGCAGAAAGTCGAGCGGCATCAGCGCGTCCGGGTCGCGACTCCCAACTCCGCGGCGGCGAGCACCAGGGCGAGAAGCACCAGGATCCCGCTCGCGTCGGCGCGCCGCGTACCGGAGAAGCCCTCGGCCGCAAAGCGATCGGCGCTCAAGACCGACGTGCGATCCTTACCACCCAATGCGGCCGTGACCAGCGCCGTGGTCGCGGGGGTGAGGTCGGACTCGCGCGCGTCGGGGCCAAACACCGTCGCGCCGGTCGTATCCGTCCCGCGGGTGCGAAACTCCACGTGCGGCGCGCCTTCAGCTACCGAGACTCCGGCTTCACCCATCACTATCCGGTTGACCAACGCGTCGACGAATGGCACAAACCCGGGGGCGGCCGGCAGCGCCGTCCAGGCCGTGTCCAGGCGACTGCCGAGCAACACGACAGAGCCTGACCTCACGAGCCAGGGTTCTCCATTGACCGTCGCGAGCACATCACCGGCTCCCGCCTCGCCGCTGCCCCCTCCCTCGATACGGTAGCGCCGCACGACCGCCACTCCGTTGAGCCCCGCGCGCTCGGATGAGGTAAGCACGCCGGGAGTGCTCAATGGACCCCAGCGCCAGGGCACGCCCCGCGACGCCAAAGCCCGATTTACCTGCCCGATGAGCGCCGGATCGTCGGGCGGCTGCACGATCGCATGGGGACTGCTCGGGAGGTCACCGCCGCTGATCACGACGTCGCGGCCATCGATGATGTGCCTGCCCGCCTGGAGCACGGCGAGCGCTGCCGCGACGAAAGATCCAGCACGCGGTGTCGCCATGGCTCGCGCGGGCGGCGCCACGCGCCAAGCGAACGGCCGGTGGTCATCAGCGCGCAGCTCGTCAGGCTCGAGCGCCGCTTCGCCGACCCACCAGCCCGGCGCGAGCGATTGCGCCGGCAGCGACACGGTGACCGCCGCACGCGTCGCTCCTCCGGAGCGTTCGCGGCCGGGGGTCGCCAATCCCCGGGCAGCGATTTCTCCGCGGTTGGGGCCGGCGCCAATGCGGATCGTGACCGGCACAGGCAGCGGGGTACCGCCGCTATCGAGCATCGCGCCGCTCAACTCGATCACAGCGGCTCCTTCGGACACCGTGACTCCAGCGATTCCGCGATTGGATGGCCCACGGCCGGGGGCGAGCGCCAATACTCGGACGCCGCCGGGCACCACAGCCTGACCGGACGCGAGCGCCGTACGCTGCAAATCGCTGAGCACGTGCACTTCCCGACCCACTACCGGCTGCGCATTCACCATTCGAGCCGCGCGTTCGATGGCCTGCACCAGATCCAGCCGCAGCCAGCCGGGGCGCGTGCTGTCGATCGTGGCGAGCACCGCCTCCCGGCTGCCCCCACGCAGTACGCCGTCGCAGAGCATCAGCCACACGCGATCGGCAGACGTCGTGCGGGCGATGGACGAGCGCGCCGCCACTCGCAGCCGTTCCAGGACGGCAGCGCCATCGACGATCGCTCCAGAAGACGGCGAGTTATCCAGAATGAGAACGGCCGCCGTCGGTTGATGCGCGCCACCACCACGCAGCGGCACAAGCGGTCGCGCTGCCGCAACCACGATCGCCACGATCAGCGCCGTGCGAAGAATCAGCAGGAGTAAGTGGCGGAGCTTCAGCCGTCGAGCGCTCTCGCGTTCCGCCGCGCTCAGATAGCGGACGGGTGGGAAATCGACTTGGGGTGGAATGCGTCGCTGCAACAGGTGGAGCAATGCCGGGATCGCGGCGGCGGCGAGTCCCAGGAGTGCCAGCGGATGAAGGAAGCTCACGTCAACAGGCGCAGCGCGAGGCCGAACGGCATGTTGGTCTGGACGTGATGGTACGCAATGCCATGCCGCCGGCAAGCCTTCCGCCACGCAGCGATCTCGCGCCGCACCGTGTCCGCGTACGCCCGCGCCAGCTCACGCGGCCGGACCACGACGCTGACCGCTGATTCGGGATCCTTGAACCGCACTTCGGGCGGACCACTGAGCTCGATCTCCGCTGGGTCCATGAGGTGAAAGACGACGACCTGATGGCCGCGATGCCGCAGGTACCGCAGCGCGGCCAGTGCGAGCTCGCGATCGAACAACAGATCCGAGATGAGCACGACCATGCCGCGGCGCGCGAGCAGGGCGGTCAAACGTTGCAGCGCGGCGTGCGCCGCGGTCCCCTGGCCATCCGGCGTGTCGAGCAGCCCACGCACGATGCGCGTCCACTGGCCCGCCTTGACGCGCGCGGGGATCAGCTGACGCACCTGCTCATCGAAGGTCACGAGTCCCGTCGCATCGCGCTGCCGTAACAGAATCAAGGCCAGCGCGGCGGCGAGCCGATCCGCATATGCCCGTTTAGTCAAGCGTTCGGGACTCCCCTGCCACGCCATGGAGCGACTCGCGTCCACCAGGACCATCGAGCGGAGATTTGTCTCTTCTTCGAATTGCTTGACGAACAGACGATCGGAGCGCCCGAGCATGCGCCAGTCGAGATACTTCAACTCATCGCCCGCCTGGTAGGCGCGGTGCTCGGTAAACTCCACCGAGAACCCACGGAAGGGGGATCGATGCATTCCGGCAAGGAACCCCTCGACCACGCCCTCGGCGACGATCTCGATGCCACCCAGGCGGGCGACTTCGGCCGGATCGAGCAGGTCTAGGCGCTGAACCAAGAAATGTCCTTGCCATGGGACAGGCGGATTGGATCACAATACAGGCAAGTCATTATAACAATATAATTTACGCCCATAATGCCGCTGGCACAGTCTCTGCTTTGGTGGGGGCGGGAGGCACCATGTTCGCAAACCTAGCGATGCTCAGCCTGGCCGTCCTGTCTACGTCGACGCCGCGGGATCCGAGCTTTTACCGCCCGCGCGTTGAGCTGTGGACAAACCGCGGTGATGGGGCCGTTTATACCCGTGGTGAGCGGGTCCGCCTGTATTTCCGCCTCGATCAGGATGCCTACGTCACGATCTTCCGAGTGGATACGGATGGTCGTATTCGGGTGTTGTTCCCCCGTGACCCGTGGGAAGACAACTTCGCGCGCGGCGGCCGTGACCTTGAAGTCGACGGGAATGAGCTCGCCCGCGAAGCCTTCACCATCGATGACTACCCCGGCGTCGGTTACATCTTTGCGGTGACCTCCGCCGATCCGTTCGTCTACGACAAGATCGAAAGCGGCCAGCACTGGGATTATCGCGTAATCGCGGATGGCCGCGTGCGCGGTGATCCGTATGTCGCCATGACCGATCTCGCGGAGCGGATCGTGCCGGAGGGGTACGTCGATTGGGACTACGACGTCATCTCGTACAATGTCGGTCAGCACTACGATTATCCGCGTTTCCTGTGCTATGACTGCCACACTTACGTCAGCTATTCGAACTGGGATCCCTATTTCGACTCGTGCGTGCGCTTCCGCATGTTCGTGTACGACGATCCCTGGTACTATCCGTACCGGTATTACGGCGGCGGCCGCGTCGTGTTCGTGCGGCCCTATCGCCCGCAGCCTCGCTTCATCTTTAAGGATTGGGGAAGCGATCGTCCCAGCCGCGATGGCTTCGTCACTCGCGAGCGTGAGCGGCCGGTCAACGACAACACGCGGCGCGGAGTAACCGGCCGGGATATCGGCGGACTCGGCAGCGTGCCGCCCCCCAACGTGCGCGAACGTCGCGGTCGCCCCGGCGACGACCGTAACAACGGCGGGAATGATCGCGGCAACAACGGCAACGATCACGGCAACCGCGGGAACGACGATCATGGCAACCGCGGGAACGACGATCATGGCAACCGCGGGAACGACGATCATGGCAATCGCGGCAACGACGACCGTGGCAACCGTGGGAACGACGACCGTGGCAACCGCGGCAATGATCAGCCCGGCAACGGCGGGGGCCGGCGCGACCGTCCCGATGGGCCGGACCGGCAAGATGGCAAGCGGACCGATCGGCCGATGGTGCTGCCTCCTTCGGATCAGCCCCGCGTTCAGCCCCGCTCGGGTGACGATCAGCCGCGCCGCGTAGAACCGCGCGTCGTCCAGCCGCGGTCGGAGCCTCGCCGTGACGAGCCACGGCGGATCGAGCCTCGCACTGAGCCGCGCAATGAACCGCGTAGCGAACCGCGGCGCGTGGAGCCGCGCAACGAACCGCGCAGCCAGCCCCAGCCGCGTGCGGAGCCACGCAACGAGCCGCGTAGCCAGCCACAGCCACGCGCCGAGCCGCGCCGCGATCCGCCGCGGGAGGCTCCGAAGCCGCGCGACGAGCCTGAGGTTCGGCGCCGCAAACCCTGAACGTTCAGACTGAAACCTGACGAGCCCGATCGTAGTCGCACGCGGTCGGGCTCGTTAGTTTTCGGTCCCTTTCTCCTTCACGAGGCTGTCGTGGTCGCGTTGTTGCTGCTCTCTACCGCGTTGCTGACCCAGACGCCCGCGTCCGTGCGGCGCGCCGCCCAGACGATCTCCCCAGGCGACATTCGCCGGCGGATCGGAGTTATCGCCGACGATTCGATGCGCGGTCGCGACACGCCGAGTCCCGAGCTCGACAAGGTCGCCCAGTACATCGCGCGCGAGTACGGCCGCCTCGGGCTCAAGCCCGGAGGCGATCGCGGTACGTTCATTCAGCGCTACTCCCTGGACCGTGTGAAAATCGTCGCGGAGAGTTCGGCAGCGTTCGTGCACGGTGGTCCGGGGGGAGGGGCGACCTTCAAGTACGCCACCGATTTCGTCTTCGCTGATAACATGTTCGAGAGCGGTGACTACGCCGGAGACCTCGTGCTCGTAGCGGGGCCGCTGCGCACCGCGACGGCGGACACTGCCGCCGTGGCCGGCAAGATGGTCCTGCTCGTCGGCGGCCGCCCGCGTGGACCCGACCGGGAACGGGTGCTCGGCTGGAAACCCGCGGGGGTGATACTCGTCACCGGTGCGCCCGACTCGATTTGGTCGCAGGTCATGACCCGGAATAACCGCGCGCAGTTGCGCGACCCGAGTCGAAGAGTCGGTGGACCGGTTACACTCATCGTCCGGTCCGCCTCGATCCTCCCGGTGGCAACTGCCTTGGGGGTCGATTTGTCCGCCGCACAATCGGCGGCCACTTTCCAGGTGACGCCGCTGAGTGGGGCGCAGCTGCACGCGCACGCGCGGATTGATCCGGTGGAGCGCAACTCCGCACCCAACGTCGTCGCCATTCTCGAGGGCAGCGATCCCACGCTCAAGAACGAATACGTCGTTTTCAGCGCGCATATGGATCACGTCGGCGTCGCAGGACCGCGCGGCAGCGGTGGCTGCCGGGCGCAGGGCGCGGACTCGATCTGCAATGGCGCAGATGACGATGGGTCTGGGACCGTGGCGGTCGTGGAGATCGCCGCCGCGTTCGCCGGCATGAATCCCCGGCCCAAACGGTCGATCATTTTCCTCAATGTGAGCGGCGAGGAGAAGGGATTATGGGGCAGCGAGTACTTCTCGGATCACCCGGCGGTGCCGATCAACAGCATCGTGGCCGACCTCAACATCGACATGATCGGTCGCAACTGGAAAGACACGATCGTCGCGATCGGCAAGGAGCACTCGGATCTTGGCGCGACGCTGAACCGCGTCGGCGCGGCGCACCCCGAGCTGAACATGCGGCCGATCGACGACATCTGGCCACAGGAGAACTTCTACTTCCGGTCCGACCACTACAACTTCGCCCGGAAGGGTGTGCCGATTCTCTTCTTCTTCAACGGCACGCACCCCGATTATCACCAGGTGAGCGACTCGCCCGATAAGATCGACGCAGAAAAAGAGTCGCGCGTGGCACAACTGATCTTTTACCTCGGCGTCGACGTTGCTAACGCCGCCGAGCGGCCAAAGTGGAATCCGGACAGCTACAAGCGCATCGTCAGCGATAACTAACGGCTTTCAGGTGATCGGACGCCCCCGACCCGGGATGACCCGGGGCGGGGGCGCCCCTATCTTAAGCTCGTGCGCGTGCTGATCGTAGAAGACGACGCCGAGCTCGCGGGTCTCCTGCGTGACGGTTTGCGCGAGCATCGCATCGACCCGACGGTGGCAGCCGGGTTTGCCGAGGGGCGCGAGCAAGCGTTGATCGGCGACTACGACGTCGTCATCCTCGACGTCCGGTTGCCGGGCGGCAGCGGGTTCGACCTCTGCGCCGATCTGCGTCGACAGAAGGTAGGCGTGCCCGTCCTGATGTTGACGGCGCTCGACGCCGTGGACGATCGCGTGCGCGGCCTCGAAGTTGGTGCGGACGACTATCTCACCAAGCCATTCGCGTTTCGCGAGCTGGTCGCCCGGTTGCAGGCACTGGCGCGCCGCCGCGCATTGACGCTCACCCCCACCATCGTGCGCGTCGCCGATCTCGAGGTAGACCTCGGCGCCCGCCTCGTACGCCGCGGCGGCCGGTCGATCGACCTCACTGCGAAGGAATTCGCGCTTCTCGAGCTGCTGCTGCGCCACCGCGAGCAGGTAGTGGATCGGTCCGCAATTACGGCGCACGTGTGGGACAACAACCACGATCCCTTCGCCAACGTGCTCGAAGTGCTGGTTCGGCGGCTGCGCAGCAAGATCGACGACGGCTTCGAGCCGAAACTGATCCGCACCGTGCGCGGCGCCGGGTATCGCCTCGGCATATCCGGATGAGCCTCAGCCGGCTGCGCGTTCGTCTCACGCTGTGGTACGCCGCGACGTTCACGCTCATTCTCGTGCTGCTCGGCGCCGGCCTGTTCCTGGCGATCGGGACGCAGGTATCGCGGCGCATCGATCTCTCACTCGCCGGGGCCACCGCGGCGATTGTGCGCGCGACGCACGATCTGGAGAACGAGCGCGCGGCCGGAGGCGCAGCGGATGCCGTGGAAGAGCTCCACATTCCCGATCGCGAGCTGTACCTCTTCGACGTGAACGGACGACCACTCACCCCACCGAGCGCCGAGGCCTGGATTGTCGACGCGGCGCGCGCGGCAGCGACGAATGGCAGCGCCGGCGTGCAGCACGTCACGGGCGGGGACCACGAGCGGCGGTTGCACGCTGAGCGATTCGTCGGACGCTCCGGCGCAACGTACGTCGCGGCCGCAGTCGCCGATCGGCCGAATATCCGGGAGCAGTACGCGTCGTTGATCGGGATCTTCGGCGCGGCCGCGCTGGCGGCGCTGTTGCTGGTGGCAGCCGGCGGCTTCATGCTGGCCCGAAAATCCACCATTCCGGTCGAGCGCTCAATGGAGCAGATGCGTCGCTTCATGGCCGATGCCGCGCACGAGCTGCGCACGCCCGTGACGATCCTTCGCACCCGGACGGAGCTCGCCCTCGCGCAACCGCGTGACGCCACAGGAGACACCGCCGCCTTTCAGGCAATCGAGCGGGAAGCGGACCGGCTGGGCGGAATCGTGGGCGACCTGCTCACGCTCGCGCGGGCCGATGCCGGCGAGCGACAGGTCGTGCGGACGTCGCTGTACCTCGACGATGTCGTCTCGCAGGTCGTCGCATCGGCTCGGACGTTGGCCGAGCGAAAGGGCGTGGCGCTGGTCGTCGGATCGTTCGACGAAGCGCAAATCAGCGGCGACGCGAGACTCGTGGAGCGGCTCGTCCTCATCGTGCTCGACAATGCGATCAAGTACACGCCCGAGGGCGGCCGCGTCCGGCTGGATGTCACCGCCCGCGACGGCGGGCGCTCCGTCATCGTCTCAGACAGCGGCATCGGCATCCCAGCCGACCAGCTGCCGCGAATCTTCGAGCGGTTCTACCGGGGCGAGAGCGCCCGCGGCCTTGCCGAGGGCTCGGGGCTCGGCCTTCCGATCGCGCGCTGGATCGCCGACCTCCACGGCGCCCGGGTTTCCGTCACCTCCGACGCCACCGGCACCCGCGTAGAAATCGCATTCCCTGCGGCGTAAGCCGGTTGTAAGGTAAAGGCACTAGCTTCGTGGCCATGCGCCTCGTGTCGGTTCTGACCCCGGTGCTGTTCCCGTTCGTCCTGGTCGCTCAGCAGCAGGTCACGCGCGCCGATGCCGTCGCCGCCGCGCTGGCACGCGGCGCGCGCGTGGCGCTCGCCCGCGCCGATACGACGGCGGCGTTGGGCGCGGCGCGGGCGGCCCGGGCATTTCCGAATCCCACCGTGTCGGGGAGCTATACGAAGGACACGCCGAACTATCACGCCGTCGGCGAGCTGCCGCTCGACCTGCCGTGGCTCCGCGGCGCCAGAATCGGAGCCGCGGAATCGGCGCGCGATGCCGCGCGCTATCGCTTCGCCTTCGAGCGCGCCGCGATTCGGTTCGACGTGGATACGACGTACACGCGCAGCCTCGCAGCCGCGCTGCTTGCGCGTTTGTCTCACCGCACTGCGCTCGACGCCGACAGCCTGCTGCGGATCGCCGAGCTGCGGCGGGAGGTGGGCGACGTGAGCGAGCTCGACGTCCGGCTCGCCGCGGTGAATGCGGGGCAGTTGACGAACGCCGCCGCGGATGACTCGCTCGCGGCCCTCGAGAAGCTGCTGTCGCTGCAATTGCAAATGGGCCTGACCGGCGACCAGCAGGCGATCGTGTTAGTGGATTCGCTGCGTCCCCCACCCGACAGCGCACCGACGGAGGGTCGAGTGCTGCTCCCCATCGCCGCAGCCGAGGCGTCGCTGCGTTCCGCGGAACGGTCGCTGGCATTCGCGCGCCGCAGTCGCTTCGCGCCGAACGTCCAGTTCGGCTTCGACACGGGCGACCCCACGAGCCCTACACCACATCAGCTGTTGCCGGTCATCGGTTTCTCGCTGCCGTTCCCGCTCTTCAACTTCGGCCGCGGCGACGTGCTGCGTGCGGCTGCGGAGCGCGATCGCGCCAGCGCCGAGCTCGACCTGGCACGGCGGGAGACCGCAGCCGCCGTCGCGCGCGCGCGCCGCGAGCTGGTCGCCGCACGCGATCGGTTGCGGCGCAGCGCGGGACTCGTCGAGAGCGCCAACCGCGTGGCGACGATGTCGCTGCAGGCCTACAGCGAAGGAGCCATCCCACTGGCGAACGTACTCGAGGCGCAACGCAATGCGCGCGAGATTCTGGCGCGCTACATCGACGACCTCGCGACCGCAGACGCGGCAGCCCGAGCCTTGAAACTGCTCACCGCGTCGCCGGACGAGCCGTGAGACGCCTCTGCGTGAGTATCGTGCTCGCCGGAATCAGCGCGGCATGCGGAGGCGGAGGTTCGAGTAACGGGCAGGACGTGTCGCGCGAACCCGGAGTGCTCGGTGTCTCCACGAGCGTCGCGACCGTTCGGCCCTTCCCGCACGAGGTCAGCGCGATCGGGACGGTGCTGCCGCGGGCGGATCGCTTCGCCTCGCTCGCGCCACCTGGACCGACGCGCGTCGCGCGCATCTTCGTGGTCGCGGGGCAACCCGTCGCCAAGGGCGATCCGCTGATCGAATTCGAGCGCGCGCCGTTCGACGCGGCCGCACAAAGCGCTGCGGCCACGCTGGCGAACGCGGAGCGCGCCTACGCGCGCGCGGTGCGGCTCGTCCAGGCCGGCGTACTCGCGCAAAAGGACAGCGGCCAGGCCGCCGCCGACCTTGCCGCGGCCCAGGCCGCCGCGGTCACGGCGCGCCGCGCGCAGGAGCTCGCAACGCTGCGCGCTCCCTTGAACGGCGTCGTAACGCGCATGAGCGCCGTGTTGGGCGCGTCCGTCGATGCGAACCAGACCATGGTCGAAGTCGTCGACCCGACGGCGCTGGACATCGTGTTCAACGTCTCGCCGGCGGAGGCGAGCCGCATCCAGCGCGGCGATACGGCCACGGTCACCAGCGGTGAAGGCACGACCGCCGAGGCGCTCGGTCCCGGTGTGGTAACGAGCATCGGTGTGGCGGTGGATTCCGCGTCGCGCGCGGTCCCGGTGCGGGCGCGGCTCACAGGGCCGCCGCGAGCGTTGCGGATCGGCGAGTCGGTGGTCGGCCGCATCGTCACGGGTGTGAACCCGCGCGCCGTGGTGATTCCCGTGGACGCCCTGGTCCCCGAGGGTGATGGCTACCGCGTCTTCGTCGTTGACTCCGCCGGCATCGCGCACGCGCGGGCGGTCACCGTCGGCGGCCGCACCGAATCACTCGCCGAGATTCTGTCGGGCGTCGCCGCCGGCGAGACCGTCGTAACCACCGGGGCGTACGGCGTGCAGGACAGCGCCCGAATCGGCGGCGCGCGCCGGTGAAGCTCTTCGACATCCTGAGTCGCCAGCAACGACTCGTCTATCTCCTCGTCGCCCTGCTCAGCGCCGCCGGGATCTGGAAGGCGTTGCGGCTCCCGTCCGCCATCTATCCGGAGCTGCGTTTCTCCCGCATCACGATCGTGGCCCAGGGCTCGACCCTCGGCGCACGCCAGGTCGTGTTCAGCATCACGCGGCCGCTCGAGGAGGCGGTAAGCATCGTGCCCGGTGTGACACGCGTCCGGTCGCACTCGATCCGCGGCGCGGGTGAGATCTCGATTACGTTCGCGCCCGGCACCAACATGGATCAGGCGCTGCAGCTCGTACGCGCTCGCGTGAACCAGGTCCAGAGCGCGTTACCTCCCAACCTCAGCATCGAGGTCGAACAGCTCACGCCCTCTTTGTTCCCAATCCTGGGCTACAACGTCGAGGGCGGAGAGCCCGCAACCCTGTACGATCTCGCGCGCTACGAGATTAAGCCGCTGATCTCTCGCGTGCCGGGCGTCGGCCGCGTGGACGTACAGGGCTCCGACGTCCGCGAGCTCGAGGTGATCGCGGATCCCGCCCGCCTCGCCTCGCACGGCATGACGTACGGCGAATTGGCCGACGCCATCCGACGCGCCATCACCGTGCAGGCGGTCGGACGCGTCGCGCAGGACTACCGGCAATACCTGATCGTGACGGACCAGGAGGCCCACGCCCCCGCCGATATCGGCGCGGTGGTGATCCGCGGCGGCCTGCGCGTCAGGGACGTCGCGACCGTGCAGCTAGGCACGGAGGATCATGTCCGGATCATCGCGGGAGACGGCAAGCCCGCGGCGCTGATCAACGTGACGCGGCAGGTCGGCGGCAACACACTTGCGCTCGCCGACAGTGTAGCCCGGATCATGGAAACCGTCGCGCCCTCGTTGCCGCCCGGCGTGCACCTCAAGCCGGTGTACGATCAGGCCGAGCTGGTGCGCGAAGCCGTGCGGTCGGTGCGGGACGCGATGCTGATCGGCGCCACGCTCGCGGTCATCGTGCTGCTCGTCTTCCTCCGGCACGGCCGCATCACCGCCATCAGCGCGGCGTCCATCCCGCTGACGCTCGCCATCACCGTGTTCATCATGAGCATGGTGGGTCAGACGTTCAATCTCATGACGCTCGGC
>Ga0137410_10002714_pt1 | contig 12025 bp, 9 predicted proteins | sample CZODoug1_16funga_FD_108878 | JGI IMG/M metagenome (GOLD analysis project Ga0137410, IMG submission 108878) | Vadose zone soil fungal communities from Angelo Coast Range Reserve, California, USA - CZODoug1_16fungal (Illumina Assembly) | ecosystem: Environmental > Terrestrial > Soil > Vadose zone... | reverse complement strand
AGGAGATCGATCAGCAGTTCCGTCTCACCGCTCCGGTCGGCGGGATGGTGATGGAAAGCAATATCAATCCCGGACAGGAGGTGCGGCCGGACCAGGCCCAACCTGGCACGCCGGCGCTGTTCGTCATCAGCGATCCGTCGCGGCTGTGGGTGGCGATCGATGTGCCGGAAAACCTCGCCGAGGTGTTTCGGCCCGGCATGACGGTACGTGTACGTACACCGATCTGGCCGGACGCGGTGTTCGACGCAAAGATCGAGCACGTTGCGCCTTTCATCGATCCCTCGACGCATGCGGTACAGGTACGCGCGACGATCAACAACCGCGATCGCAGGCTGCGCGCGCAAATGTACGTGACGGCCGAAACGACGATCGCCAGATCGGGTGCGTTGCGCATTCCCGCCGCAGCCGCCCTGCTGATAGGCGACCGTTACTATGCATTCGTGGACGAGTCAGAGGGACGCTACCTGCGGCGCGCGCTGCAGGTGGAGGAAGCCGGCTTCGGCACGCTGCGCGTGATCAATGGTCTCGCTCCCGGCGAGAAAGTCGTCAGCGAAGGCGCGCTGCTGTTGCAGCATATCCTCTCGGCAAAACGCTGACCGGCGTCACGCATGATCAAGCGCCTCATCGGGTTCGCGCTGGGCCAGCCGCTGTTCGTCATCCTGGGGTTGTTCGTTTTCATCGGCGGCGGCCTGATTGCATTCAAGAATCTGCCGGTCGAGGCCTTTCCCGACGTCACCGATACGCAGGTCACGGTCATCACACTGTTCCCCGGTCGCGCCGCCGAGGAGGTGGAAAAGCAGGTCACCGTACCCCTGGAAGTGGCGCTGTCCGGCATTCCGAATGCGGTGCGCCTGTTTTCGCATACGCAGTTCGGGCTGTCCTATCAGGTAGTCACCTTTAACGACAATGCCGCCGACTACTTTTCCCGTCAGCTGGTCGCGGAACGCCTGCATAACGTCGATCTTCCCGACGGCGTACATCCGGACATGGCGCCACTGACGTCGGCGATCAGCGAGATCTACCGTTACCGGGTGCAGGCCGGCAATCTTTCGCCGGCCGAATTACGCACGCTGCAGGACTGGGTGATGGAGCGCCAGCTCAAGACCGTGCCCGGCGTCGCCGACGTCGTGAGCTTTGGCGGCCTGGTCAAGACCTACGAAGTGCAACCCGATTTGCCGCGCATGCGCCACCTCAGGATCCCGCTGCAGCAACTCGCCGCGGCACTCGGCCGCTCCAATGCCAATGCGGGCGGAGGCTACGTCGAGCACGGGCGCCAGCAGTTTCTGATCCGCGGCATCGGCCTGTTGCACTCCGCGGCGGACCTCGAGAACGTGGTGGTGGCGCAAAACAAGGGCGTCCCGGTGCTGGTGCGGGACATTGCGCGCGTCAGCATCGGGGCATTGCAGCGGCAAGGCCAGGCTGGCCAGGACGACAACGACGATATCGTCTACGGCGTGGTGCTGATGCGCAAGGGCGAAAACCCGTCACTGGTACTCGATGCGCTGAAGCAGAAGGTCGCCGAGATCAACCGCTCCCAACTTCCACCAGGTGTGAAAGTCGTACCCTTCTACGACCGCACGTGGCTCATCGAAAGAACGCTGAAGACGGTATTCACCAATCTTTTGGAAGGCGCGTTGCTGGTCTGCCTGGTGCTATATCTGTTTCTGTCCAACGCGCGCGCGGCCGCGATCGTGGCGGCGGTAATTCCCCTGGCACTGCTGGGCACCTTTCTCGGTCTGAACTTCGTTGGCATTCCCGCGAACCTGCTGTCTCTAGGCGCGATGGATTTCGGCATCATCGTCGACGGGGCGGTCATCGTCGTCGAGCATGTTTTCCAGCAGCTTTCACGATTGCCCCCCAGTTTGGATCGGAATCAGCGTGTGAATACCGTGCTGCAGTCCGCCACCGAGGTAGGGCGGCCGACATTCTTCTCGATGGTGATTATCATCGCTGCGCACATTCCGATCTTCACGCTGCAGCGTCAGGAAGGCCGCATCTTTGCGCCGATGGCCTACTCGGTCACGTCGGCGTTGATCGCGTCGCTGCTGGTCTCGCTCACGCTGGTGCCGTTGCTGTCGCTGTGGCTGCTCGGCGGGCGCAATTTGCCTTCCGGAGAGAATCGCCTGCTGCGCGCCTGCAAGGCCGTATATGCGCCGGTCCTTGCGTGGGCGCTGGCTCATGGCAAGACTCTGTTCGCCGCCGCCGCGGTTGCGCTTGTCGCCTGTGGCTTTGCCGCCTCGCGGCTCGGTACGGAATTCCTGCCGGAGCTCAATGAAGGCAGCGTCTGGGTCAACGTGCAGCTGGAACCAAGCGTGTCCATCGCCGAAGCGGCGTTGCAGGTCCGGCACATTCGCGACCTGCTGCGCAGGACGCCCGAGGTGCAAAGTGTTATCTCCAAGCTTGGACGGCCCGAAGACGGCACCGATCCCAAGCTTGCAAGCCAGGTCGAGGCGCTTGTCGTGCTGCAGCCCGAGGAAAAATGGCGGCTTGGCGTAACCAAGCAGGACATTCTGGCGGAGCTCGACGCCTCGGTGGGCCAGCTTCCTGGCCTTGAAGTGAGCTTTTCCCAGCCGATCCGGGACAACGTGCTCGAGAGCATTTCCCAGGTGGACGGGCAGATTGTCGTCAAGGTGGTGGGCGATGACCTGACACGGCTCAACGCCATCGGGCGCACGATCGAAAGCGAAGTCCGGGGCGTCAACGGCGTGTCGAGAGCGTTCATCGACCGCGAGGGCCAGCTTCCGCAATACCGTATCGAGATCGACCGCGCACGCGCTGCGCGTTACGGGCTCAATGTCGGCGACATCGAGGATGTGATTGAAACCGCGCTGGCCGGCAGGGAAGCGACATCGATCTGGGAAGGAGAGCGGCGCTTTTCCGTGATGGTCCGTCTCGACGAGCGCGAGCGCGAGCCGGCGCGGCTTGAACAGCTCATGATAGCGACCGCCGACGGTGCATTCATTCCGCTTTCGCAGGTGGCGAATTTTCGCATCGAGAGCGGCGCCATGGACATCGCGAGGGAGAACGGCCGTCGCGTGCTCTCAGTGGGCATCTTCATCGCCGGGCGCGACATGGGCAGCGTCGTGCACGACATGCAGGAGCGCGTAGCCAGGGCTGTGACATTGCCGGTCGGCTACCAGGTCGTCTGGTCTGGAGAGTTCGAGAATCAGCAGCGCGCGATGAAAAGGCTGGCGTGGGTGGTGCCGCTCTCCATCTTCATCATCTTCGTACTGCTGTTCGATGCTTTCAAGTCGCTCAAAGATGCGACGCTGATCATCGCGAACATTCCGTTCGCGATGATCGGCGGCGTATTCGCGTTGCTGTCGAACGGCATTCCGCTGTCCGTGTCGGCGGCAATCGGGTTCATTGCGCTGTTCGGACAGGCGGTGCTGAACGGCGTTGTCATGTTGTCCCACTTCGGCCGCTTGCGGGAACGCGGGGGAAATCTGTACGACGCTGTATACAACGGCTCCCTGGACCGCTTGCGGACCGTGATCATGACCGCGCTACTCGCAATGCTGGGCCTCTTGCCGATGGCGCTTTCTCACGCCATCGGTTCCGAAACCCAGCGGCCGCTGGCGATCGTTGTGATCGGCGGACTGGTATCCGCCACCCTCCTGACACTGCTGTTGCTGCCTACGTTATACCTGTGGGCACACCGGCGCGACGGGCATCCGGCCCTGCGACGCGGCGATATGGCACGTCCTTTTCCAGAAGCGAGTAAACCGTGATGAAAAGGATCGAGGCAGGCATACTGGATGCCACCGACGCGGGTCAGGCTGCGCGCAAGCCCAACCAGAAGGACTGCTGTCTCCGGAAAATCTCGCAAAATCGGAGACCAACGCCATGGCCGGACAAGCAAGCTGACCCTGATGAGGTAACCACCGATTGGAGAGCCCTGTGCGGGAGAACCGCACGCACGGTTCAGAGGGCGACCGCCCTTCTTGACCCCTATCCAACTCAGCCGGAGACCCATCACTATTGCGCCCAGCATTTGGCGTCGATTCGTGACAGGGTTTTCGCCAGACCATTTCCATGCCGGAGGGATGCGAATTGCGTGTGAATATCATCTGTGACTTTGATGGTACGATTGCGTTGGAAGACGTCACAGACAGTCTGCTTGAACGCTTCGCGGATGAGTCGTGGAAATACGTTGAAGCGCAATGGTTAGCCGGCAAAATAGGATCACGCGACTGCATGGCGCGCCAGGTCTCCCTTATCGAAGCGGACCATGAGAGACTGAATCGTTACCTCGATACGGTCGAAATCGATCCCTCGTTCTCGTCTTTTGTCGACAAGTGCAAAAGATTCGATGAAATCAATTTGCATGTCGTCAGCGACGGGATTGACTACGCCCTCAAGCGCATTCTGGGAAACAATAAACTTTCCGACCTGCGCGTAACGGCCAACGCGCTAGTGGCGCTCCCCGGGAACCGATACTGCCTGCGATTTCCGCATTCGAAGCCGGATTGCGATGTCCAGGCCGGTACGTGCAAATGTGCGATCGCGCAAATTCGAGGCAAAAAAGCGCGGCGTGCAGGCGCCACGCTTCTCATCGGGGACGGTTTATCCGATGTTTGCCTTGCCTCGCGCGCGGACTTCGTATTCGCGAAGAATCGGCTGCTCGAACATTGCAGGGCGAAAGCGATCCCTAATTTGCCCTTTGCCACGTTTGCTGATGTCGAGCGCCAGCTCGGGCCGGTGCTTGCCGCGCTAAATGTAGCGCAAGCTTCTCGAAATAAATTCATGGAGAATCCGCATGACGCCTGACGACACAGTCCTGAAAGACGAAGCCAAATACTGCTCGTTTGGCGATACGGTCCATTATTTGGAACCGCCGAAGATCTTTGCGCGTTGCGAAGGCTCGTTTCTCTACGACACCGAGGATCGTCCTTATCTCGATCTGCAGATGTGGTATTCAGCCTGCAATTTCGGTTACGCAAATCCGAGGTTGAACGCAGCCCTGAAGAAGCAAATCGATACCCTTCCCCAACTGGCCAGCCAGTACGTCCACAAGGAAAAAGTGGAACTGGCTAAAGGGATCGCACAGCGGGTCGAAAAGACCTGGAACATGAAAGGCCGCGTCCACTTCAATGTCGGCGGATCGCAATCGATCGAAGACGCACTCAAGTTAGTTCGAAACGCGTCCGCGGGGAAAAGCCTGATGTTCGCCTTCGAGGGGGGCTACCACGGCCGCACGTTAGGTGCTTCCGCGATTACTTCTTCTTATCGCTACCGCAGACAGTACGGCCATTTCGGCGAACGCGCGCAGTTTGTGCCGTTTCCATACTGTTTTCGCTGTCCCTACGGTAAAAAGCGCGAAGACTGTGGCCTTTACTGTGTAGACCAGTTCGCCAGATTGTTCGACACCGAGTATTACGGCGTATGGGATGCGAAAGCCGGTGCTGCGGAATTTGCTGCTTTTTTTGTGGAGGCAATTCAGGGCACTGGTGGTTACGTCGTTCCGCCGCCGGGCTACTTCGAAAAGCTCAAGCAAATACTGGAGGCGCGCAAGATACTGCTCGTCGACGACGAAATTCAAATGGGCTTCTATCGTGCCGGAAAGTTTTGGGCGATCGAAAACTTCAATGTAAAACCAGACATAATTGTTTTCGGCAAGGCGCTTACAAACGGTCTCAATCCGATCGCCGGTCTCTGGGCACGCGAGGAACTCATCAACCCAGCCCTGTTTCCTCCGGGTTCGACGCACTCGACGTTCTCGTCCAATCCGCTCGGCACCGCCGTGGCCATCGAAGCCCTGAAGCTCATGTCAGAGACGGACTACGAAACCCTAACCCGGGTGAAAGGCGCATACCTGCTCGAGAATTTACGCGATTTGAAGCGCCGCTACCGGATCATCGGCGACGTCGACGGGATGGGCATGGCTCTGCGGATAGAAATCTGCGCCGCGGACGGCTACACACCGGACAAGGCAATTGTCGATCGCATTGTTGCTGAAGCGATGAAAGCTGATCTCGATATCGGCGGTAAACGTTACGGGCTGGTGCTCGACATAGGAGGCTACTATAAGAATGTCATTACGCTCGCGCCGTCTCTCGACATCACATACAAAGAGATCGATCTGGCCATGCAGCTACTCGACCAGCTATTTCAACGGGTGACGCGAGGCCAGACGGCCTGACAATTGATGTAACCGCTCTCACTGAATCGATAACTGGGCGCGTTCCGAAGCCCACTGGTACAAACAACAATGAATGCGCTGAAACCGTATTCCGACCTCCACGGACGGAGCAGTCGTTGGCAGCAATTTATCCACGACTGGCTTGGCAGAGCTCCCCTCTCGGGCGCGTCAACCGATTTGGCTCGGAGCGCAGGAATGTCTTCCATTCCGGACAAGAGCTTTTGCTACGGCGATGGCGAGGCAGCGGTGTTGCTGATCCACGGTCTAACGGGGACGCCTGTGGAAATGCAAGCCGTGGGCAGGGGCCTCGCAAAAGAGGGCTTCAGCGCATACGGCATGCAGCTTGCCGGTCACTGTGGGAGCGAACCCGATCTGCTGCGGACCGGTTGGCGCGACTGGTATGGCAGCGTCGAAAGGGCGTGGCGCGATGTTTCTCTACGCCACGAACATGTGTTCGTCGCGGGCCTCTCCATGGGTGCGCTCATGGCGATACATTTGTCGGTACAGCATCCGGGAAAGATTCGCGGCATCGGCCTGTATTCCACGACGCTGTTTTATGACGGGTGGGCAGTGCCCAAGCTTGCCTTTCTGCTGCCGCTATTTTTGCGTACCCCGGTTGGGGAGCGCTACCGATTTATCGAGAATTTTCCATACGGCATCAAGAACGAGCGGCTGCGGGAATACATTCATGCGAGCATGATGGCCGGCAATAGCGAAGAAGCCGGCAATCTGGGGATGACAGGTCGCTCGTTGCGGGAATTGCGACAGTTGATCAGCCTGGTCAAGACAGAACTACCCTCGGTTCGCACTCCAGCGCTCCTGCTGCAGGCCAACGACGACGATGTTACCAGTCCCAAAAATTCCGAATACCTGGCGCGTCGTCTGGGCGGTCCGGCCCGGATCGAGTTGCTGCATGATTGCTATCACATGATCACGATCGACCAGCAGCGTGACGAGGTTGTCAGGCTCTCGGCAGAATTCTTTCGTAGCTGCCTGGCGGACACCGCGCCGAGCGAGGCCGTGAACAACCCCGCAACTAAATGAAATCAACATAAATCTGGCACCGCTCGCCAGCCATCGTAACGTTCACAACAAGGCGCAGCAACAGCTAGTAAAATTGGGGCCTACGCGGGATTGACAGTGGAAAACATGTGGGTTCGAAGACGAGATCAATCAAATGCAAGAGACCGATCGATAACATGAGCGACACGCTTAAGCGCATTCAAACCATGTTGGCGGAACAATACCAGCTTGCGCCCGAGCGCCTGGGACCGGACCAACCCCTGGCAGATCTAGGCATCGATTCGCTGACCACGATCGAGTTCATGTTCACGCTTGAAGATGTATTTTCCATTCGGCTGTCCGAGGAACGCGGCGCAATAGAGACCGTGAACGATATTGCCAAGCTGGTTGACGCCGTGCTTCAAAAGAAAGCAGCAGGCATAAGCTAGTGAGCAGCTCACGCCGGGTCGCTGTAACAGGCCTTGGGGTTGTATCTCCTGTGGGCACCGGGGCCGACTTTTTTTTTGATGCACTATTGGCGGGCAAGTCGGGCATTCAGCGTCTCGACAGCCACTACTCCGAACGACTTGGTGTTCGCCTCGGTGCAAGCGTCGGCAAACTCGATCTATCCGGCTTTCCTCCGACATTGATCGCGCAGACTGAGCGGGTATCGCAATTGGCGATATTGTCCGCGCGCGAAGCATTACAGAATGCCGGGCTTCCACAAGCAGCAACGCCCCCGGAGCGCCGAGGCGTATTCGTCGGGTGCGGCTTCGGTGGTGCCCAGACCGTCGAGGACGGATATGAAGCCCTTTTCGCGCGCGGCCAGGATCGCGTGCGGCCCTTGTCCGTAATGCTGGCAATGTCCAACGCGGCAGCCGCACATGTCGGGATGCTGTCCGAAGCATACGGACCTTGCCTGACCTATTCCAATGCCTGCGCTTCTGGGGCCATTGCAATAGGCGAGGCGTTGCGCTCGATACGCACGGGGGAGATTGACCTGGCCGTGGCGGGCGGAACAGAGGCTCTGCTGACATTTGGCGTGCTGAAGAGCTGGGAGATGCTGCATGTTCTGGCGACGGAAGACGAGCGCAATCCTGCCGAGTCCTGCCGCCCTTTCTCGGCCGATCGAACCGGCCTGGTGCTGGGCGAAGGCGCGGCATTCGTGGTTCTGGAGGACTGGCAGACGGCGAAAAAGCGCGGGGCACGCATCCTTGTAGAACTCGCCGGCTATGCCTGCCGCAACGATGCGAAGCATTTGAGCAGGCCGGATACCGGGGGGCAGGTCCGGGCGATGCGTGCCGCGCTGGCAGACGCAGGATTGGCGGAAACAGCCATTGGCCACGTCAATGCGCACGGCACGGCCACTGCCATCGGAGATCAGGTCGAAACCGAAGCGTTGCGAGCCGTGTTCGGAGAACATGTAAATCGGCTGGCAATCAGTGCCACCAAGTCCATGCATGGGCATCTCATGGGAGCCGCTGGCGCTATTGAATTCGTGGCTGCCGTGCAGGCGCTCGTCAGACGCATCGTTCCACCAACGATGTTTCTGCGCCAGCCGGATCCGGAGCTGGGCCTCGATTTCGTGGCAAACGAAGCGCGTCGAATGCCGGAATTACGCGCGGCGATGTCTAATGCCTTTGCCTTTGGCGGCACCAATGCCGTGCTCGTCGCGCAGCTGGATTCCTGAGGCGCTGGCCTCTTTCAGCCACGACACATTTTCATCAATCGGGGAATCAGCCGAATCGCAACAGCAGGCGTGGCACCTCAGTAACACGTGGCGATGGCGTCTACCAAACGCAAGCTGATAGCGTGCTGCTCACGCTGGCACCCGGCGAGCTCGCCACCACTGACATCAGGTTGCCGGTCCAGCGCACTAAGCCAGCGCTTCCACAAGGTCCGGTAGCGGTAACATGAAACGTCTCCTGTGATGTCGCTGCCAATTAGGTAGTCTCGGAAAAGCGCGATGATTTCCAGTAGTGTCAATTTGCACTGAACACTGACCCGCTTTTTTCATCGAAATCTGACCCACTCGGTTGGCGGAATTGAGGGGGTCAGAAAGTCCTTCGTTGCTACTTTCTGTTCTTGAAGCGATAGCAGGCTGACGCCGGCCGACACAGCCACCATTTGAAGCGAGCACGAGGCTTCATCGCCTGCACACGTACGGCCATTGCCCCCTCCCGATAGCCATTTACGTCACGGTGCGAAATGGCAATTCGAATACGACCTGCTACACCGATAACCGCTATTCGGTGAGGCTCGCGCGAAGCGAGCGGTAAGAAATTCGGAACATTGATACCGAACGGGGCCGGCTTTCGCCGACCCCGGTTCTCATTGCAGTTGCTGGATGCCAGCGAGCAGCCACCCGCCCCGGCCCTCCGCCGGTTTGCTGAGGTTCCAGACTTCCTCGAAAGGCGTGGCTTCGGCCTGGTTGTTCTCGCGCATAGAACCGGAGAAACGCACGCTGGCGAGATATTCCATCGGCCCGGTCTCGATGCCAAGCAGGACCGCATCGAGATTCACGACATCGGTCTTGTTGATTGCGCCCTTCTCCTCGTCGAGTTGCATCTTGATCTCGGCGAACACTTCGGGCGTGGTGAATTCCCGGATGTCGGCCAGGTTCTTCTCGTCCGAGGCGGCCTGCAAGCGGATGAAGTGCACCTTGGCGTTGCGGACGAATCCGGCCACGTCGAAGTCCGCGGGCACACCCCAGGGCGCGTTCGGAGTTGCGGGTGCCGGGGTCGATCCAGGGAGGGGCGTGCCGAGCACGCTCACGTCCGGGTTGGCATTCGAGGTCGGCGGCGCCGCTGTCGTATAGGCAGGTTCCATGGGGCGCATGGGAGTGGGCGAGGCCGCGCTGCGGCGGAGCATCCGCCAGATAAACACACCCGCCATCACCAGCAGCCCGATCAGAAGCAGGCTGCCCAGCCCCTCGGCGAATGCGCCGCTGAGCCCGAAGTGTGATAGCAGCGCGGCGATGCCCAGACCGGCCGCCAGTCCCGCGATCGGACCCAGCCAGCGGTTGCCGGCGGGTTGCTGGGCCGACTTCGAAGCGTCCTGATTGGAAGCGGGCTGCGCGGCAGTCTGTTTCGGTGGGGACGCGGCCTGCTGCCGGGTGACAGTGGAGGACTGCCGGCCGAAGGTCGTTCCGCCGCCGAGGCGCCGGGCGTCGGCGTCGTGCGCCACCAGCGTCAAAGCAAAGAAGACTGCCGCGAGGGAGGATGCCAGCGTGAAGCCCGAGAGCCGCGCATTGCGAGAATTTGTCATATGGGGTTACCGTGGAGGATCGTGACGGGATGGTCGCGAAATGGGGGCAGCGCTGCGGTTGTGCAAGTCCTGAGCCGCGCCGAATCGGAAATAAGGTTGCCTGTTGGTGATGTGTTGCGATCGGGTCGTATCAGGTTACCGTAATCTTGATGCACTCGCCCGGATTGTCGAGGTCCGGTCGATGCCGGGAATCTACGAGTCGTCAGCTTCAGCACGCGATGGCGCCGGATGACCTGCGCGCGGGCTTACACCGCGATACCGTGTTCGGCGTCTTCGCTTGCGCTTCTGCAGTTGCGTGTGCCATTTGCGCACATCAACAGCGAGTCGCATATGGAGGTCCCGGCCGGAAAAAACGGACCCCCTACCCGAAAACCTGCCTGAGTGGGAACGGGTGCCCATACCACCTCCTCCGCCTTTGCAATCCACTCAGGCTAGCCATGCCGGCACCCCGTACCCCCTCCCTCAATTTTTGGGTCTGGCAGGATGGAGAGCCGAAGAATTACCGGCCGCTCTCGCAGGTGCCGGCGACTTCGGTCCTCAACTTAAGGCGTGCGGGTCGGTTGAGCGCTGTTCGCGATCATCGATGCGCCAGGTTCAACGCTACGAGGTGGGTCGCTACCTACACCTATCTGTTTCGACCGCTAATATGAAACGCGACGCCCGAAGGGTCGTCCACGCGTTGATGTTGTGCCGATGAACCTGCTCGGCACCCTGCCCCCTGTTGCCTGTAGATCCAGAGTGAGCCACAGAACCTGCCTGTCTTCGAAATTCCTCGTGCGGGTTCTGTTATCGTTACAAACAGAAATTAGCAACAGTAACGCGCGCCGCTCACTACTCTGCGGTGTCGCCCGAAGTAGCAACAGGGTAGCAACGTGAGAAAATGGTACTCCTGGTGGTTGATTCTCCCGCTGTAGTGAGCGGGCGTATTTCTCGCGTCGAGTTTGTACTCAAGATGCCGTTGTCCCACCTGCCGGTATTCTTCGTCGCGACATATTCAAAGTTAAACGACTCAACGAGGTTCTTGCTTCGCCCCGAGAGCGACGCGATGAGAAGAAGGCGAAGGGGGGTTGTTAACCCCCTTCGCCTCAGCCGGCTCGGCACATCGTTCCTGTGTAATTCTTGGACTTAGCGAGTTTCTTAATCCAAGAAGAACACATAGAGGTAATTGCTGTACCACGCCGGCGCAGTGGCCGCCGTCTCCGCAGGGACCTCATTGATGGTTGTTGCACTGACCCCTCGTAACGTCTCTTTCACCTTGAAGTGGGCTCCGTCCAGATACACCATGACGTCAGTGCATTTGTTTCCCACGAGCGATCCCCCTGACACAGGGGACCCACTTGAGGAGTCTGCTTGCGTGACCCTACCGGTGTGCGGGTCGCACTCGATGACGACGACTGCCTTGACGTCGGCAAACGCCAGGGGCACGTTCACCAGCAGAACTCCGAGCACAAGCGCGACAATCTCCCAACTCCTATTCATGATGCATTTCTCCTTTTCAGTTAAAAAACATGAATTTAAGGGCCCTTGAGATGCTGGAGCTGCTGGAGCTGCTGGAGGTGCACTGGCGCCGCCCTTTGATCGCCCCGCCTCCGAAATCCAAATTACATACCTCTT
>Ga0137410_10002713_pt1 | contig 12025 bp, 9 predicted proteins | sample CZODoug1_16funga_FD_108878 | JGI IMG/M metagenome (GOLD analysis project Ga0137410, IMG submission 108878) | Vadose zone soil fungal communities from Angelo Coast Range Reserve, California, USA - CZODoug1_16fungal (Illumina Assembly) | ecosystem: Environmental > Terrestrial > Soil > Vadose zone... | reverse complement strand
GCCGCCCAAGACCTCGCCCAGGCCCACCACCATGCCGAGCGAAGTCGCCACGTAGCGGGCCGGAATGGTCTCCGACGGCACCGTGCCCATGAACAGGGGAAATGTCCCACTGGCAGACCAGCCAATGAAAATCAGCGTGCCCAGCATGAATAGCGAACGCTGGAAATGCAGCGCGGCGAGCGGAACCAGCAATCCGATGAAATTGAAAATGACGATGACAGGACGCCGTCCGAAGAAAGGCCCAACGCCAGTTGAAGGCCGACGCGATGGCCACGAGGACCAGAGGCGCCGCAAAGCTTGCCGGTGGTTACGCTGGAGAGCGGATTCTTGTTCACTGTGGGTAAAGTCAAACAGCGCCCTATGGCGGATCGTTGCGGTGGTTTCAGCTACACTCTCGCACTACCGCCGAAGCGCAGCAACTACAACAATTTTGTCATTGATCGATAACCAGGTTCCGGGGGGCACCAGACGTGAACACATGCGCCACGCACGCCGGTTCGCCGCAGAGCGCTGATCGCCGCTCGTTCGTGCGCGCGCTGGGCGTGCTGACCGGGGTGATTGCCCTGGGGCATCCGCTCGCCGCGCTGCTGCCCGGTCGCGCCTGGGCTGTAGAGCTGCGCGTGCTGTCGTCGGCGGAGGCCGCAGCATTGCTGGCCATGATCCGCACCATCGCCCCGCACGACACGCTTGATGATGCCGCCTACGCGCTCGTGGTCAGTGCTGTCGACCGCGACGCGGCGGGTTCGGCGGAGGCGCTCGCCGGCCTTCGCGCCGGCATTGCGAGTCTGGGGGAAGGTTTTGCCCTTATGTCGGAGGACGCACGTGTCCTACACCTCAAGGCCATCGAATCTGGCGCATTCTTCGGGTCTGTTCGGACAAAAACCTTGATGGTCCTCTATAGCAACCCGATCGCCTGGGCGCACTTTGGCTATGAGGGTGAGTCGTTCTCGAAGGGTGGCTACCTGCTGCGCGGCTTCAACGATCTGAAGTGGCTTCCCGAAGTGCCGCAAGCAGATAGCGGCGCAGTGCCGATCGGATAGGGCTTGAGGTTCATGCCGCGTTTCGAACTCAACGATGCGGACGTCGTCGTCATTGTCGGTTCGGGTGCCGGCGGCGGCACCATGGCCAATGAACTCACGCGCCGCGGCCTCAAAGTTGTGATGTTCGAGGCGGGCGGGCGTCAGTCACTAGCGACTTTTTCACAGGACCCAGGCGAGGCCTTCGGTCAGCTCACCTGGCTCGAGCCGCGCTCGCAGAGCGGCACCTGGGATCCGGTGAAAACTTCGCCGACGCTTCCAGCCTGGCACTGCCGCACGGTGGGCGGAACAACGGTGCATTGGACTGGTGCAACACCGCGCCTGCGGGAATATGAACTGCGCGCGCGGACTGTGTATGGCGATATACCTGGGGCCTCACTCGCCGACTGGCCGATCGGCTACGCTGAGCTGAAACGCTGGTATGAGCTGGCCGAGCGGCGACTCGGAGTCACACGCCGTCACGGCAATCCGGACATGCCCGCCTCGAACAACTTCAAGGTGATGTATGCCGGCGCGCGGCGCCTAGGTTACAAGCGCGTGCACACCAACTATCTGGCGATCAATTCGCGCGCCCGCGACGGCCGGGGATTTTGCATTCAGCAGGGATTCTGCGCGCAGGGCTGCAAGACCGGCGCCAAGTGGAGCACGCTGTATACGGAGATTCCGCAGGCCGAAGCCAGCGGCAGGCTCGACCTGCGCACCGAATGCTTTGTCACGCGAATCGAGCACGACAATGCGGGCCGCGCCACCGGCGTCGTGTATCGAGACGCGGCGGGAGCGGAGCAGCGCCAACGCGCGCGCATCGTGTGCATAGCCGGCAACGCCATCGAGACCGCGCGCCTGCTCCTGCTTTCAGAGTCCGGGCGCTTCAAGCGCGGGCTGGCCAATGGATCCGACCAGGTGGGCCGCAACTATTGCCACCATGTGTTGAGTTTTGTTTTTGGCATTTTCGAGCAACCCGTGAGCTTCTGGCGCGGCGCGGTGCTGGCAGGCGTGGTGGAGGATGAGAATATCCACGATCCGCGCCGCGGCTTCGTGGGCGGCTACCACCTGGAACTGGCAATGCTCGACCTGCCGACCTTGCCGCTCATCGGCCTGCCCTACGGGTGGGGGCGCGATTTCGCCTCGGTGATCGACAACTACCGCAACATGGCCGGGATGCTCGTCAACGGCGAAGACCTGCCGCGCGCCGATAATCGCATCACGCTGTCGACGACGCTGAAGGACCCCTATGGCCTGCCCGTGGCACATATCCACTGCGATCCGCATGCGAACGATTTGGCCATGCGTACACACGCGACCGGGCAGGGGCGGAAGATTTATGAAGCAGTGGGCGCGAAGCGTACGGTGGTGAGTTCCATACCGCCCGCCACGCATCAGATGGGCACCGCGCGCATGAGCCGCGACCCGGGGCAGGGCGTCACCGACGCCTATGGGCGCACGCATGAGGTGCCGAACCTGTTTATTTCCGATGGCAGCGTACAGACCACGGCCGGCGCCGCGAATCCCACGCTCACCATCGTCGCCCTGGTGCTGCGCCAGGCGGAGCATATCGGGCGTGAGGTGGCAGGGAGCCGGTTGTAGGGGTGACGAGGCCCGGGCGGAACTTCGCGGGCAGCTTCCGCCTTTACACTCGGGCGCAAATATTGTATACATGTTTAATTAACGTATACAATGAGACACTCTCGGCGGCAACCTATGACTCGATTGATGCGTAACGGCGATCCGCGCGCCGCCCAGACTCTCAAGGCGCAGTTGCGCCTGCGCCAGATGATTCTCGATGGCGAGTTGATCGCAGGTGAACGCGTGCCCGAACTCATGCTGGTCGAGCGCACCGGCGTGTCGCGCACGCCGATCCGCGCCGCCTTGTTGCGCCTCGCGGAGGAAGGGTTGCTGGAACCCTCCAGTTCCGGCGGCTTTGTCGTGCGCGCATTCGACGAAGCCGACGTGTACGACGCCATCGATGTGCGCGGCATGCTGGAAGGCGCGGCGGCGCGGCGTGCTGCTCAGCGGCGTCCATCACACGCGGAACTCAGCGATCTGCGCGACTGCGTGGGCGCCATGGACGCCATCGTCAAGCGCCGCACCGTGGGTGTGGAGCAGTTTTCGGATTTCGTGCGCTTGAATGAGCGCTACCACGCTCTACTGGTGGGACTGGCGCACAGCTCTGTGTTGACGCGCGCCGTCGAGCGCATCGTGGCCTTGCCCTTCGCAAGCCCAAGCGCCTTCGTGATGGCGCAATCGGCTCTTGCCGATGCGCACCAGACGCTGATCACCTCGCAGGAGCAGCATCGCGGGATTCTGGAAGCTCTGGCGGCCGGTGCAAGCGCCCGCGCTGAAAGCGTGGCGCGCGAGCATTCAAATCTCGCCAAGCGCAACCTGCACGCGGCAGCGAAGCGCGAAGCGCCGCTGCGCAAGGTCGCGGGCGGCAATCTGATTCGACTGCAGCTGGCGGCGGTGTAACGTGGGACGCACCAACAGCCGGTTCACGTCATATTTCAATAGCAAGTGCTTCGGACACCAAAGGACATCACCGTCATGAGTCAGCAAAATCTGGAAAGTCTGCTAAAGGGCGCCGGCAACACGGTTGACATGCTGCGCAATTCGGCTATCGGAGCCTATGTGTATCCGGTGGTGCCCAGCGAGTTCTACAACTGGCGGGACGAGCAGCGAGCCTGGCGCGAGAGCGCCGTGCTGTTCGACCAGACGCACCATATGGCGGAGCTGACCGTCAAGGGACCTGATGCCTTGAAGCTCATTTCGCATACCACCATCAACAGCTTCAACAACTTCACCGTCAACAAGGCCAAGCAGATGGTGCCGGTCAGTTACGACGGTTATGTCATCGGTGACGGCATCCTGTTCTATCTCGACAAGGACGAACTGCTGTTTGTCGGCCGCGCACCGTCGGTGAACTGGATTCAATTTCACGGTGAGACCGGCGGCTTCAAGGTGGATATGATCCGCGACGATCGCTCGCCCTCGCACCCTCGTGGCAAGGCTGTTACGCGCCGCCACTATCGCTATCAGGTGCAGGGGCCGAATGCAGCCAAAGTGCTGGAAAAGCTCAACGGGGGACCGCTTCCCGACGTCAAATTCTTCACCATGGATGCCATCAATATCAAGGGGCGCAAAGTACGCGCCCTGCGCCACGGTATGGCGGGTGCTCCGGGATTGGAGATTTGGGGTCCGTATGCCGAGGGCGATGAGATACGCGACGCGATCCTGGAAGCCGGACGCGATTTCGGCCTCGTGCCGGTGGGTTCGCGCGCCTACGCCAGCAACACGCTGGAATCCGGATGGATCCCCTCACCCTTGCCGGCGGTGTATACCGGCGCAAAGATGCAGAAATATCGCGAGTGGCTCCCGGCTGGCGGCTACGAAGGCACCGGTTCGATAGGCGGGAGCTTCGTCTCCAAGAACATCGAGGACTATTATATGACGCCTTATGAATTGGGCTACGGCCCGTTCGTGAAATTCGATCACGATTTCATCGGGCGCGAGGCGCTCGAAAAGAAATCGAAGGAACCGCATCGCAAGAAGGTAACTTTTGCCTGGAACGGCGAGGATTGCGGCAAGATTTACGCATCGTTGTTCATGCCGGGCACCGACCACTACAAATTTCTCGATATACCGATCGCCAACTACGCATCGTCCTCGTATGACAAAGTCATGATGGGCGGCAAGGTTGTTGGTTTCTCAATGTTTGGCGGCTATAGCTACAACGAACGCAGTGTGCTATCGCTGGGTGTTGTGGATCCGAGCATCAATGTGGGAGACGTGCTCACACTGGTGTGGGGCGAAGAGGGTGGCGGCACCAAGAAGACCACGGTCGAACGGCACAAACAGCTCGATGTACGGGTGAAAGTGGCGCCGGTACCGTATGCCCGTGATGTGCGCGAGGGATATCACGAAGGCTGGCGCACGCGGCAATCCTGATCGGCAATCATGGCGCTGGCAGCAAGTACCACCGCGTTCTCGCCGGAAAAGGAGTTCGCGGCATCCATTGCTCGGTTGGCGCGCGAAGCCTGACTCGCTGAAGCGCGATGCGAAAATTCCAGCGATTTTGAGGGGGTGCATCTGTTTTCCTTTGGCGGCTTTGTTCGGACCTGTCGATGGTTGCAGGCTATCGCTGACGGCCGCTTCATATTGGATGACGCCGGGGGGTTTAAGGTTTAGGGTAGCTGATGCGTCACCCACGCGGCGTCGCCGCGAATCGACAAGTTGAGGCGACCACTCGCCTCGGGAGTGCACTATGAATGCGCAGCTTAAGCCCCGGGAGTTCCCGCTGCCCAGCACGGTGAAGGTCATATCGGGTACCGAAAGAGCGCAGGCGGCCTATCCCTACCACGTTCAATTTTCGAAAGCCGACGACCAGAAATTTTGGTTTTACAATTCCATGCACTTTCCCGAGCCCATGTCCGCATTCGACATGGTAACGGCGGAGGCGGCCTATTGCGCGTTGGGCGCCGCGAACACCCGGGTGCATTGTTTGCCGACCACGCTTGGCATCGATCATCGCATCATCAATGGCCGGGTATACATCGGCGGCAACGCAGTTACCGATCCCAAGGAGATTGCACGCCGCACCGTAGAGTTCCAGAAGCGCGCTTTCTACTACTACCAGAATTGGGAATCGCTTTATGCGCAGTGGAAGCAGAAGATGCTGAAGCTGATCGAGGACGCAAGGGCCCTGCCGGACCCGGCATTGCCCGAGTTTGAGCCGCTCGAACACGTGCACGCGGGCCGCGGCATTGCCTCGAACCACGACCTGCTGGTGACATACCAGAAGGCGCTCGAGGGCTACTTCCGGATGTGGCACCACCACTTCGAGTTTCTGCTGCTGGGCTATGGCGCTTACCTGACCTTTTTCGGCTTCTGCAAAAAAGCATTCCCGGAGATCACGGATCAGACCATCGCCCGGATGGTAGCGGGAATCGATGCGGAGATATTCCGGCCCGATGACGAACTGCGGCGCCTCGCCCGTTGCGCCGTCGATCTCGATGTCGATGCGCACTTCCTCGAGGGATCTTCAGTCGACGACATCATGCGATCGCTGCGCGCCTCGGGCGAACCTGGCCGCCGCTGGCTCGAAGAGCTGCAGATCTCGCGCGATCCCTGGTTCAACATCAACGTCGGCGATGGGTTCTATCACTATCACCGCAGTTGGAACGACGATTTAACCATGCCGTTCTCCGCGATCCCGGGATACGCGCGCAGCGTGCGCGCCGGCCAGCTGCTGGATCGCCAGGTTGAGCGGCTGCGCGATGAGCGCAGCCGGCTGATCGCCGATTATCGCGAGCTTCTTGCAAACGAGGAGGAACGCGCCGCCTACGACCAGATGATTGGTCTGGCGCACCGGGTGTTCCCTTACGTGGAGGGACACAAGTTCTACTGCGAGCATTGGTACACCAACCTGTTCTTCAACAAGATCCGTAGCTTCGGGGCAATGCTGGCCGCGCAAGGTTTTTTCGCGAGCGCCGAAGACGTGTTCCATCTCACACACTACGAACTCGAGGCGGCGATCATCGACCTGATGAACGCGTGGTCGAGCGGCTCCGGGCCGCGCGGCCCAGCCCACTGGCCGCCGATCGTCGCTGAGCGCAAGGCGGCGATCGTCGAGTGGAGCCGGCACGAAACGCCTCCGGCGCTCGGGCCCATTCCGGACGTCATCGATGACCCCGCCATCGTGATGCTGTGGGGCATAACGCGCGAGAGCCTCGACAATTGGCTGTCGGCCGGTACGGCGACGGACACCAATGAGGTGCGCGGCTTTGCCGCTTCATCCGGGGTGGTGGAAGGGATCGCGCGCATCGTGAGGTCGGTGGAAGATATCTCACGTCTGCAGCAGGGCGATATTCTCGTCTGCCATGTCACGAATCCAACCTGGACGCCCGTCTTTCAGAAAATTCGCGCCGCCGTGTCCGACATCGGCGGCTCCATGAGCCACGCTGCCATCGTCGCGCGCGAGTACGGGCTGCCCGCCGTGGTCGGTACCGGCAATGCCACCTCGAAGATCAAGGATGGCCAGCGGATTCGCGTCGACGGTGGACGGGGCATCGTCACGTTGTTGCACTGAAAGGCATCAAACCGTAGCCTATGGCGAAATACATCAGCTGGTTTCGGGATATCGGTCTCGACGACCGTCCCAAGGTGGGCGGAAAAGGTGGAAGCCTTGGCGAGCTGCAGCGAGCCGGCATCGACGTGCCGCCGGGCTTCGTCGTGCGCACCGAGGCGTTTGAGGATTTCATCGACGCATTGGAACGGCACTCACCGGTACGGGCGCGAGTCGAGGGGCTCGCTGCGGATGAGCTGGAGGGGATCGGGGCCGTGTCTCGCGAGCTGCGGACGCGCATCGAAGATGCGCCTCTGTCCGCCGAGCTGCTGCAGGAGATCGGCGCAGCCTATCGAGGGCTGGGCGAAGCGGGGCTTGCGCCGGCCGTCGCGGTGAGATCGTCGGCGACGACCGAGGATGCCGCGGATGCGAGCTTCGCCGGCCTTCAGGACACCTACCTTTGGGTCACGCCGGCCGATTCGGTGGTGCGCAAGATCCGCAGCTGTTGGGCGAGCCTGTATTCACTCGAGTCGCTGAGCTATCGGCGGCGGCTTGGGATCGCGGAGTCGACCGTGGCCATGGCGGTCGTCGTGCAGACCATGGTTGATGCGCGCACGGCCGGCGTGATGTTCACCCGCAGTCCGATCAGCGGAGATCGATCAGTGATCGCCATCGAGGGGGCCTGGGGGCTCGGCTCCGCGCTCGTTAGCGGCGAAGTGACGCCGGACCGCTGGGTAGTGGCAAAAATCACGGGTGAAATCTCGGTGCGCGAAATCTCCGACAAGGCCATCCGCCATGCGCAGTCGCCGGGCGGCGGTGTCGAGGAGCTTTCCGTCGAGCAATCTCTGCGCCGCGAACCCTGTCTTTCCGACGGGGAACTGCAGTCGCTGCGAGCCATCGGCAGGCAGGTCGAGCGCCACTACGGCCGGCCCCAGGACATCGAGTGGGCCATCGACCGGCACACACAGCAGATCTTGCTGCTCCAGAGTCGCCCCGAGACGGTTTGGTCGAACAAGGACGCTCAGACGGCCGCGGTGCGCGTCACCGACCCGCTACTGCACGTCATGAGGATTTTCGGAGGACAACGGTGACCCTGACCGCCGCAGATGTCGCAGAGATCATGCGGTTGGTCGAACAGTCGAAGTTTGACGAGATCAACCTCGAAATAGACGGCGTCAAATTGACGCTGCGCCGCACCGGCGCAGCCGGCGGATTCGCCCGCCACGTCACGACGCAACCCGGTCCTTTGGAGGACGCTGCGGCGACGGCCGCCTCGCGATCGGACGCGGAAATTGCGCACACGGCTTCTCCGTCCGTTGTTTCGGGCCCGGTCAACGCGAACACCAGGGACATCCCGTGTCCCATGCTCGGCACCTTTTACCGGTCGCCCAAGCCGGGAGCCCCGCCCTTCGTTGAGATCGGCTCGGTGGTGGATGAGGACAGCGTCATCGCCATCATCGAAGTCATGAAGCTCATGAATACGGTGCGGGCCGGCGTCAAGGGTGTGATCACGGAAATCCTGCCGCTCGACGAGACGCTGGTGGAGTTCGGCGAAGTCCTGATGCGGGCGCGCGTGGACGCCTGAGTCATGGCCTTTCGCCGAATCCTGATTGCCAATCGCGGAGAAATTGCCGTGCGCATCATCAGAACCTGCCGCGCTCTCGGTATCGAGACGGTGCTGGCAGTCTCTTCGGCCGACCGCGACGGCGAGCCGGCACGGCAGGCGGATCGTGTCGTGTGCATCGGTCCGGCAAGGTCCGCCGATAGCTACCTCAACGCCGCGGCCATGGTGCACGCCGCCGTTGCCACGCGAGCGGATGCGATTCATCCCGGATACGGCTTTTTGTCCGAGCGCCCGGTCCTGCCGCAGTTATGCGCAACCGCAGGCATCGTTTTCATTGGTCCGACCGCGGATCAGATTCTCGCGATTGGCGACAAGCTGCGTGCGCGTGCCGAGGCCGAGAGCGCCAACGTGCCGGTCGTGCCCGGCGGTGCGGCGAATTCGCACGCGGAGGCGCGGATTCTGGCGCGGAAGATTGCGGCGCCGCTGCTCGTCAAGGCGGTGGGTGGGGGCGGTGGCCGCGGCTTGAAGCGCGTCGAGCGGCTCGAGGACCTGCCGGAGTTGCTCGACCTGGCCGCAGCCGAGGCAGGGGCGGCATTCGGCGATACACGCATCTATCTGGAGCAATACATCGACCATGGCCGCCACGTCGAAGTGCAGGTTCTGGGCGATGGCGAGGGACGACTCATTCAGTTGGGTGAGCGCGATTGCTCCGTGCAGCGCCGCTACCAGAAGCTCATCGAGGAGACGCCGGCTCCGGGCCTCCCGGCGGCGCTGCGCAATTCACTGCAACAGGCCGCCGTGCGCTTTGCGGAACGTCTCGCGTATCGCGGCGCCGGAACGGTCGAATTCATCGTCGACGCGCAGCGCGAGGCCTTTTATTTTCTCGAAATGAACGCGCGCATCCAGGTGGAGCATCCGGTGACCGAGGCCGTCACCGGCATCGACCTCATCGCCGAGCAGATCGCGATCGCGGACGGAAGCGGCCTGCGGCTGCGGCAATCCGAGGTTCGAACACTGGGATGCGCCATCGAATGCCGGGTCAACGCGGAGGACTATCGCAACGAGTTCAAGCCCAGTCCGGGGCGTGTCCGCGACGTGTCGTGGCCCTCAGGCTGTGGTATTCGCGTGGATTCTCATGTCGTACCGGGAACCAGTATTCCGCCCTTCTATGATTCGCTGATGGGGAAGATCATCGCGTCGGGTCCGGATCGCGCCTGTGCTTTGGCGCGCCTGCGTGGGGCGATCGCCGCGACCCGCATCAGCGGGGTCAAGAGCAACCTCGGCTTTCACGGTGCCGCGCTGGACGATCCGGAATTTCAGGCCGGGGGGGTGGATACTGGCTTCGTGGACAGGTTGTATGCCCGCCGGCCGGACCTCTGCGATCGACCCGAAGCCGGCGCCTCACATGGCTGAGGTTCAATTGGTCGAGACTTCGCTGCGCGATGGCAATCAGTGCCTGTGGGCGGCCTTGGGTATAGATACGGCAAGGACGCTGGGCATCGCCGAGGTGATGGATCGTGTCGGTTTCCGCGCCATCGATTTCACCACCTCGACACACATGGGCGTGGCGGTGCGATACAAGAAGGAAGACCCGTGGGAGCGGATTCGACTCATGGCGGCCGCGACGCCGCGTACGCCGCTGCAGTTCATGTCGACCGGCTTTCGATTCATCTCCTGGGAGACTGCCAGCCCGGATTTCATGGCGCTCGCATTCCGGACGCTGGCGCGCAACGGCATCCGGCGCTTCTGCCTCGCGGACCCCATGAACGATGCGGAATCGAACATGGCCTGCGCGCGCATGGTGAAGGAGGGCGGCGGTGAATATGTCATCGTGGCACTCGTTTTCACCATCAGCCCCATCCATGACGATGCCCACTACATCGAACGGGCGCGCAAGCTCGCAGCGTGTCCGTTCATCGATGCGCTCTATGTCAAGGATCCGGGCGGGTTGCTCAAGCCGTCGCGGGCGCAAACGCTGATTCCCCTCATCAAGGCGGTAATGGGCGGAAAGCCTCTGGAACTCCATTCCCATTGCACCATCGGGCTCGCCGAACACACCTATATGGACGCACCCAACCATGGTGTGTCGGCGCTGCAGTGTGCTTCGGGGGCCGCCGCCGACGGGACTTCGAACCCGCATTCCGCGCGCGTGGTCGCGAATCTAAGGGCGCTGGGACATCGCGTGGCCGTCGATGATGAGGCGCTGGGCACAGTTAACCAATACTTCACTCTGTTGGCCGAGGCGGAGGGTCTGCCCGCGGGCTCTCCCCAGCCTTTCGATGCCCGATACCTCCAGCACCAGTTGCCGGGCGGTATGGTCGGCACCACGCGCCGTCAGCTCGCCGAGGCTCGACTGTCGCATCTCGAGGGGGCCGTGATCGAGGAGTTGGGGCGGGTCCGCGAAGAGCTCGGGTGGCCCATCGTCATGACGCCCTTCGCGCAAATTCTCATGACGTTGGCGGTGATGAATGTGATGAACAAGGAGCGCTACACAGTCATCCCGGACGAGGCGATTCGTTACGCGATCGGCCGCTTCGGCCGGCCGACGGTACCGATAGCCGCTCACGTGATGGAGCGCATCGAATCGTTGCCGCGTACGCGAGAGCTGCGCACCGAGCCTGAAATGGCGAGCCTCGAGGAGTTGCGGCAGCGTTTTGGCGGCCGCTTGAGTGACGAGGAATTTCTGCTCCGCGCCACGATGCCGGCCGGGCAGGTCGATGCGATGGTCGCGGCCGGTCCCGCCCGGCGACATTACAATCCGACGTTGAGTCCCGTCATCGATCTCATTCGAAAGCTTTCGGCGCGCGACGATCTGGAATATGTGTCAATCGACAAGGCGGGAGTGAGGCTGGAACTTCGCCGGCATACGGCGCGCGGTACGGTGCGATGACGAGCGTTCGGCGAATTCTCATGGGCGTGGATCCCGCGCAGCGACGGAGGAGGAGAGCCGTGATTGGATGCCGCTGTGCAGTGCCCATGGCTGTCGCGCTGCTCGCGGCATTGCCGGCAGCGCAGGCTTATGCCATCGGAACGAAGGCCGTTGATAACGCCATGCTGGGAAACGAGGCCGACGGCACGGATTGGCCTGCTTATGGGCGGACCTTCAGCGAGTCGCGCTTCAGTCCATTGCAGCAAGTCAACGACTCCAACGTCTCCCGGCTCGGGTTGGCGTGGTGGCTGGATCTCGACGTTCCGAATTCGATCACTGCACCGGTGGAGGCCGGCGGCATCATCTATCTCGCTGCTGGTTACAGCATCGTGCATGCGATCCGGGCCACGGACGGGCACTTGTTGTGGCGCTACGATCCGAAAGTGCCCGAAGCAGCCGGGCAGAAGTTGCGGGCAGGTTGGGGTATCCGCGGATTGGCG
>Ga0137410_10002710_pt1 | contig 12028 bp, 9 predicted proteins | sample CZODoug1_16funga_FD_108878 | JGI IMG/M metagenome (GOLD analysis project Ga0137410, IMG submission 108878) | Vadose zone soil fungal communities from Angelo Coast Range Reserve, California, USA - CZODoug1_16fungal (Illumina Assembly) | ecosystem: Environmental > Terrestrial > Soil > Vadose zone... | reverse complement strand
GCCAGTTCAGCGACGTCATCAATATTCTTCGACAGGAAAAACCGTTATACCTAAGGTGCTCAACCCCAAGCCTCGTGGGATGGGTTGGAACAGGAGAGGACGAACCGGTAGGTGAACAAGAAACTTAGTTTGCGTTCAAATGGACGGATGGTATTCGATAAGCCGCGCATAACAACTCATTGCACCGGAGCGCGGGACAGCGTGCTTCTCAAACTTGTTCGTGGAATCGTAGCTTGAATGCTGTTCGCCCGCGCCGGTGAATTCTACCGTTATGCCACTTCGTATATTCCTTAGAGTCTCCGATATCAACGTATTGCCATTTCGCGTGAAAGCCGATTTGTCTATTGACTCGCTGCTGGAATTGTCATACAAGCGCCTTGCTTTACCAATCCCCTTTTGAGAAGGAAAACAAACCATGAAAAGAGTCTCTTTAATTACATTGCTCGTGGTGCTTGGTTTCTTTGGCACGCAAGTTCAGGCTCAGGATAACACGACGCCGGGCCCGGTTTGGCGAGTGTCCCTGTACAAGGTCAAACCCGGTAAGATGAACGACGTCTTGATGGACCTGCGGCAGAACTTCCGGGTGGTTAACGAGGAGTACAAAAAACAGGGTTTGATTGTGGACTATAAGGTCTATTTCAACAGCACCACAGAGGGACCGAACGATTGGGACCTTGCGATCTCGACCGGGTTCAAGAATTGGGCAGCCCTCGACACTTTCCCGCAGCAGGCTGACGCTATTACGCTCAAACATTATGGGACAAAGGAAAAGCGCCAGGCGGCTGCTGACGCGCGCAACCAGTGGCGCGACCTTATATCGAGTCGCCTCATCAGGGAGCAAACATTGAAACCTCTCCCGTAAGGATAAATCACAGCCACTGCTCCAAACATTCAATTGAGTAAACCGGTCTCGCCTTCCGATTCGGAAAGCCGGTCCCACGGGTGAATACAAAGTGAAGGTGAACTTTCCGATCTCAACGCGTACATCCCCTTTGAGTTGGAAACGAAATTCCGTTTGAATGAAATCCTGGACCGGCGTGGCATAACGGTATATGAAAGGGCACCCCTCGGGTGGTAGCTTGGAGTTGTTCTAAGACTTCAAAGCAAACCACAAAGGAGCGCCCTTATGAGAAAGCATTATGTGGGGATGGATGTGCATCACTTATCTCACGACGCGGAGTGAGCAAAGATGCATGCGCAAACATCAACAGAAGAAAGCGCAGCCTTCGATCGGATTTACGAGAAGGTTCCCACGGAACAAGTCGCTCGGCTGAAAGCGTTTCGTCGCACTCATCCTTACAAGCAGCTCATTGTTGGTGACACCAAATGGGAGTACATATCCTGCGGGCAAGGAGAACAAACGCTGCTGTTACTCCCCGGAGCTTTATCGGTAGGCGAGTCAACCTTTCCGCTCATCACGGGTTTTGAAAACGAATATCGCATCATCGCGCCTTCTTATGCGTTGTCACTCACAATGACGGGGTTGTGTCGTGGGTTAGCTGATATTCTGGAAAGCGAGGCGCTGAATCAGGTTCACGTGTTCGGCGGCTCCTATGGCGGGCTCGTGGCCCAATATTTTGTGCGCCAGTATCCCGCTAAAGCCCGGAGCCTGATCCTGTCTCATACTTTTGTACTTGCTCCGAAGCTCGCAAAACCATTATGGCTGGCCGGCAAACTCTTTCCCGCCTTTCCGAAAGGCCTGTTTGTTCCTATTCTTAAGTTACGTCTTGATAAAATGCTGCTCTCGACGCTCCGCGCCGCCAACCATCCTGAAGCGGAGTTTTGGCGCGCTTACCTGAACGAAGCAATTGCCTCCCTTCTGCTGAAAGATGTTTTTATACATCAAAACAAATGCTTGCTTGAGCTCGCACACCAGCCCCAATTTGCGCCTGATGACCTGAGGGGATGGCCGGGAAAAGTTCTCATCATCGAATCCGATGATGACCCGGCGATACCGGCGCGAGACAGAGCGTTGCTCAGAAGCGCCTATCCAAAGGCCCAGGTGCAAAGTTTTCGCGATGCAGGTCATGCGTCTTCCATTCTGAAGCGAGAGGAAGCTTTTTCAATCATAAGGAGCTTTCTCCATAACGTCGTTTAAGATGTGTAGTGTAAACGGAACGCCGCGCCCGATCAGCTAAGACGTTGGGTGCTGTGAGGTCCTGGAGCAAAACTCATGTGGCTACTGGTCTACCTGGGGTTTTTCGCGCTTGGTGTTTTAGCTCTGCGCGGCGTCCGCTGGGCCTATGTTGCCTTCGTCCTTCTGGGCCTGCTTTACTTTCCCGCGAAGGTGGGCTTCCGTTTCGATCCGCAGCCATGTGAACTCGCGCTTAATATTCCGCTCGCCATTTACTCGCTGACGAACTACGCGCATATTGTGCTGTTCGCACTGTTCTTCGTAATGACGAGCGCGCAACTCCGTATGTCGAACTGGTCGAAGTTTGCTTGGACAGCCCTGGCAACAATTGCGATGGGGGTGTTAATCGAAATTGACGAGGGCGTCACCGGTAAAGGACACTGCCGTCTGCGCGATTTGATTCCTGACGCCGTCGGTATCCTGCTTGGGTCCGTCATTGTCTTGCTCTGGATTAGAATCCGCCGGCCGCCAGACGCTTAGTTCACCTAGTGGGTGGCTGGGCGTCAGCGTTGTTGGTAGACATCGGATCGATCACTTCTCTCACCTGGTCGTATGACTCGAGTTGAGCCGTCCGAGAACTTCACGAACTGCGTGCCGTCTGCCCCACGAAAGAACTTCGGCGCCGCGTTCGCAGGCGCCACACTCGACGAACCATAAGTGCGAATGCGCGCATCGGGCGAAGGCTGGGGAGCGTTATCGCGAAAATCGAAACTTGGGAAGTATATGCTCGGCGCGCCAACACGGTGCGGCTCTTTGCGCGGCGCGGTGCGTGGCGATTCCTGAACGCGTCCGGAAACTGGCTGAGACTTGGCGGCAACCACCGATCTCTTTTCCGGTTCAGCTCTCGCCGTCGGGATCACTTTTCTTTTTTCCAAAGCTCGCTCGGCAGTGTTGGTGCTAGTCGAGTTTCTTGTCTTCGCCGTAGTGAGGTCGACGTTGTTGATGTTGCCAATAGGGCGCGTCCGTTCCGGCTTTTGAGTAGTTCCTGACTGACGCTGGCTACTCGCATTGTTTTCAGTGGCAACGAAATTCGCCTGAGACGATGGAAACCAACGCTGCGAGCCGTAAAGAATTCCGGCGGCCAACGCAAGCGTGAGCGCGAGAACTGCCGTCACGCCCGCGGGACCGAATCGTCTCGCAGACGCCACCAGTGACATTTGCAAAACTGGAGGCTCTACAGACTGCGCCGCGAATTTATCGATGTGCACGGTAGGCGCTATCGTTGCGAGCGGCGAATTAATGGCAACGTTCACTCGCGAATTCCTTCGCACATCAACCGCAACTTCTTGCGTTCGGCCCATGCGCCGCAGCGCTTCGCGAAACTCGCTCGCGTCTACGAAGCGGTCTTCCGGTTTCTGGGCCATCGCCTTCGCTAGAATCGCCGCAATCTGCGGGCCCACCGCTTCATGAATTTTGTTGGCCGGCAACAACGGATCCGGCCCGGAGTTTACGACGGCCGCCGCGCGCACCATGGCATCAGGCGGTTTTACTCCAGTCAGCAAATGATAGAGCGTGGCGCCCAGCGCGTAGATGTCGCTGCGCGGATCAGTATGCTGATCCTGAATCTGTTCGAGCGGCGCATAGTGTCGCGTATAACCGAAGAAGGCCTGCGATGAGGTGACGGAAGGATCGGACTGCTGTGCTTTCGCCAAACCGAAATCAAGCAGCGCGATCTGGCCCGTCGCAGTCAGTTTCAAGTTGTGTGGCTTGATATCGCGATGGATCACCTGACGGTCGCGCGAGTGGAGATAAATCAGCGCGTCGAGCAATTGGTCGGCCCAGACGATCACCTGATCACGCGGAAACGGTCCCGGCTGTTGTGAAATTATTCTGGCCAGATCGACGCCGCCGATGAACTGCATCACCAGAAACGCACGGTTGCCTTCCACAAAATGATCGCTAACACGCGGCAACGCCGGATGCTGCATGCCGGCGAGCAAACGAGCCTCGCGCTCGAATTGCTTGCGCATGGACGCTTCGGACGAAAGTGTTTCCTTGAGCGCCACGGTGATACCGAGCCGCTCGTCCACTGCTTCGTAAACCGCGCCCATGCCGCCGCGGCCCAGTTGGCGGACAATGCAGTAGCGATTTTGTAGGACTGTATCCGGGGCCAGCAGGGCTTCAGGTGTGCCGGGGTTGTAATTGTGAGATGTCGTCAATTGCGTAGCTCCATTCGTGTAGAACAGACATGCATGCCTGTCCATTGGGATCTTGGGGAAACTGATTAGATCGAATCGACTTATGGGGCTGGTAAGACGACTGGACTGAATTCTTGATCGAGAGGATCTGCTGGGGCGTGATTGAAGGCTGGTCAGGTTGTTAACCAGCTTCTGAAGTATACGACAGAGCGCAGGTGGGCACAAGCAGTTCAACGCAGCGCCAACGGCGCGGAATGTAACAGCCTGGGGCAACGCCCCAGGAAACAGATATTCAAATTGTGAGCGCTGAAGGCGCGAAATCAATTCAATCCCACAGATATCGTTCATCGTAGTCTATGCCGTAAGACTTGAGGAACTTGCGATATTCATCTTGAAACGTGACGCGCTGATGATGAAGTCTTTGGCGGGCAATGTAGCGCTTTAGGATCGGGACCTGCGATTGTCCAATTGAAAAAGCCCCGTAGCCTGCCTGCCAGTGAAAATTTCTAAACTCTGGTCCCTTGGTCTTAATCCACTTAGATGATTCAGTCTTAACCTCTTCAAGAAGGTCAGCGATCTTGATCACCCGACTGAGTGCGAACAGGATGTGAACGTGATCCGATGTGCCACCAATCGCAAGCGAAGGCGACTTTAGCGCGCGGAAGATCTTAGCCATGTATGGATGTAGCTCCGGTTCGATTGCAGTGGTGATAAAGGGTTCTCGATTCTTCGTGCTGAAGATGAGATGGATAAGAATGGACGACAAGGATTGGGGCATATCTTCTTCTCACTTTCGGAGATATTTCGCGCCTTCAGCGCTACAGTGATGAAGATATCTTTTCCTGGGGCGATGCCCCAGGCTTTTGCATTTCGCGCCCTTGGCGCTTTAATGCAAGATTCTTTGTGACAGGCTCGGTATTCGCTGCTTAAGAACTAAGTGTTCGCGTCATTCAGGTGAGGCGCTCAGGGTTGAAGCGAACTTCATTGCGAAGGTTTTGAGGTTATCCTCCGGAATGGTTGCTCTAAATCCATTCCGATCTGAAAATCTTAGTCGTTCGATATCTTTCTCCGTGCCTTCTGCCTCAATCCGAAAATGGCACACCCCATTTCTCAAGTGACAGACTAACCGCCTTAGAGTTTGTTTGTTTCTAGATGTGCGCACCCCCGTACCCCAAGACTCAATAAACCCTGGCTCAATACCCCAATCAGCTAACTTGTCAACTGGAATATCGGGAATGAGCTTGTTCCGGCGTTGCTGAGGCAATACAAGCAGTCCAATAAGACAATTGACGAGGAGCGTGACTTCAAAATTTTCTGGGGCCGGTTGCTCTGTCTGATCGTACTGCTCCAGAATCCGCAGCGTTCGCTTCGCAAAATCAATATAGATGTTAGGGTATGCGCCCATTTTGTAAGTAGAAGGCAGATAGTCAGGCTGCGAGAACCTTACTACTCGCCAACAACCGCCGCGCTCGCACGCTCACGCTCATCCTCGCTCACGCCGCGCGTTTCCGCTGGCGACTCCGCCCGAGCATCGTGAGGTTCGCGCCGTGTTTTCGTTAGTCTTTCACGGAGGCCAGACAGCGCCCTTGCAAACCTGCGCCAGCGTGCGGTGTGGCTCAAGTCGTCAAGCAACGAATAGACGACTGGTGTGGCTATTAAAGTCAGCAATAACGAGAGCGTCTGCCCGCCGATAACAACCACCGCAATTGAGCGTCTCTCTTCAGCGCCGGGGCCAGTGCCCAAAGCCAGCGGCAGCATGCCGGCAACCAACGCCAGCGTCGTCATCAGAATCGGACGCAGCCGATCTCGATTACCCTGCATGATCGCTTCGTGGCGCTCCATGCCGCGCGAGCGCAGGCTGTTCATGTGATCGATTTGGAGGATTGAGTTTTTCTTGACGACACCGAACAGCACAAGTATGCCCAGCGCGGAATAAAGATTAAGCGTGTCGCCCGTACCCCAAAGCGAGAGCAACGCAAAAGGAATTGAAAGGGGCAAACTCAGCAGGATCGTGACCGGATGTATGGTGCTCTCAAACTGTGAGGCGAGAATCATGTACATGAAAATAATCGACAGGATGAACGCCCAGATGAATTCCGTAAAAGTTCGTTCCAACTCGCGCGCGCGCCCGGAGACTGTCGTCGTATAAGCGGCCGGAAGATTCATCTGCGCAACCGCGCCACGCAGCGCTTCGATGCGATCCGCCAGCGCAAATCCCGGGGCCACCGAAGCGCGCATCGATACCAGCCGTTCCCGGTTGAGGCGGTCGATCCGCGATGGACTCGTATCGCGTTTTATATTCACCAGGTTATCGAGACGCACCAGGCCGCCGCGCGATGAGGGCACGTAAAGACGTTGGATGGTCGCGACGTCGCTGCGGTCCTTCTCGTCGAGGCGGAGTTGTACGTCGTAGTCTTCGTTGATTGATTCATCGCGATAGCGCGAGGCGCGATCTTCGCCGCCCACCATCAATCTGAGCGCGGTGGCAATGTCGGTGCTGTCAACGCCCAGGTCCGCCGCGCGTGCGCGATCAATCTCGACGCGCAGCTCCGGCTTGTTGAGTTTGAGTGAAGTGTCGGCATCGACAATTCCACCGAGTGTCTGCGAACGTTTCATCAGCTCATCTGCGTAGCCCGCGAGCGCCACGATGTCCGGGCCGCGCAAATTGAAATCGATGTCGAAGCGTCCGCCGGCGCCAAAATTGAAAGAAGGTGCATTGCGAACACCGGTGCGCATGGGCGAGTATTTCTGCAAGCGGCGCCGCACCTCAAGCATCACGTCCTGCTGCGAATAGTTTCCCCTGAAAGCATTCAGCGGGTTGCCCTTCTTCGTTTCTGTCCAAAGACGTCCAGGTGAGAACGTGCGTTCCTCATGTGGCGCGATGCGAACATATGCGCCGCCCTGATTGACGCCGCCGAGAAACGATCCGCCGGCGTTAGAGAGCACCAGGCGCACGCCGGGCGTGGAAAGAATGTCCTTCTCAATCGCCTGCATCGCCTCGTTCATTACCGCCAGGTTCGTGCCTTCAGGACCATTCACGCTCACTTCAAACTCCGCTTCGTCGACGTTCGTGGGGATAAACTCCTGCTTCACCGCGCGATACAGAGGGATGCTGGAAAACACCACCGCGAGCGCGATCAAAGAAACAGCCAGCCGATGCCGCATCGCAAAGGCGAGCATCACCGTGTAAATCTTGTCGATCCATTTATAGAACCCGCCTCGCGAGCTCGGCGCCTGGCGTCCGCCTTTGCCGCTGGCCGCGTCGTCTACCCGAATCAGCCGCGAACTCATCATCGGCGTCAACGTAAACGAGACCAGCAAACTCACCAGGATAGCGACGGCCGCAGTGATGCCAAACTGATAAAGGAAACGCCCGGAAATGGACGACATGAAAGACACTGGCAGAAAAATAACAACCAGCGAGAGCGTGGTTGCCAAAACGGCCAGGCCGATGTCTTTCGTGGCCTCCCGCGCAGCCTCTCTTGGTTCGATCCGTTTCTCCTCGATGAAACGAAAAATGTTTTCCAAAACGACGATCGCATCGTCGATGACCACGCCAACCATTAACACCAGGGCCAGCATCGTGACGCTGTTGAGCGTAAAGTTTAGCGCGCGCATCATGCCGAAGGTGGAGATCAACGAACAGGGGATCGCCACCGCCGCGATTAGCGTCGAACGCCACGAGCGCATGAAGAGCAGCACCACGAGGCTCGCGAGGATGCTGCCCAGGATTAAGTGTTTTTGGATTTCGTGCAGCGCCGCTTCGATGTAGCGCGACTGATCGCGAATTATTTCCAGCTTCACGTCGGCGGGCAGTTGCGAGTTAACTCGCGGCAGCTCCTGCTTGATTCCATTGATGACGTCGATCGTGTTCGCGCCTGACTGCCGGCGAATCTCGAGCGTGACCGTGGGAAGCCCATTGAGTCGCGCCAGCGATCGCTGCTCTTTCGTTCCATCCTCCACGTGACCGACATCGCGCAAACGAATGGGCGAACCGTTTACGTTGGCGATCACCAGATCTTCAAAGGCGCGCGGGTCGGTGTAGCGCCCCAGCGTGCGCAGCACCAGTTCCTGGCGCCCGGTGTTTACGTTGCCGCCGGGAACGTCTGCATTCTGCCGCGTCAGCGCCTCGCGCACCGCGGTAACCGGAAGCTGGTAGGCCGCCAGTCGCTCGGCATTGATCCAGATGTTAATCGCGCGGTCGAGTCCGCCAACCACGCGCACTTCACCGACGCCGCTCACGCGTTCGAGTTGCACGCGCACGGTCTTGTCGGCGAATTCGGTTAACTCACGCAGCGAGCGATCGGCGGAGAGCGATATCGTCACCACCGGAGTGCTGTCGTTATCAAACTTCTGCACGATCGGCGGCGTCGCGTCCTCCGGCAAATTTCTGCCGAGACTATTGACGCGGTCGCGGACGTCCTGCGCGGCCGACTCGAGGTTGCGATCGAGTTTGAAGGTGGCGATGATGATCGACGTGCCCTGCCCCGAGATCGAGCGCAGCTCATCGATGCCGTCGACGGTGTTAACAACCTCTTCAATTTGCTGCGTGACGAGCGATTCAACTTCCTGCGGCGAGGCACCGGGCAGGTTGGTGCGAACACTGACGGTGGGAAGATCAACGGACGGAAAGCGATCGACTCCGAGCCGGAAAAAGCTCGCCGCGCCGACAACAACCAACGACAACACGATCATCGTGGCGAAGACAGGACGGCGAATACAGATTTCGGCGAGTTTCTGCATAACGCTAAGTACTGCGGACTGAGGACTGAGGACTGAGGCTATGATTTATGCCATCGCGCTTTCGCTCTACGGCAGCACGCAAACCTCCGACAATCAGTGCCACTTCAGATGCCTTCGCCATCAGTTCAGTGAACTCCTCTTCCCGCAAGTATCCTGCGTCAAGAGCAACGTACAATTGTGATCGCAGTTCTGCGCAAGAAGCTTTTGCAACCGAAAGGAATTGATGGAATTCAGAGGGTCGACCACGTTCAAATCCTTCGGCGATGTTTGACATTATCGAAACCGCAGCTCGCCGAATCTGATCCTTCAGTCCAAAGTCCCTGGCAAACTTATCATAGGTCGTGATGCGGTAAATTTCAGCCGTCAGCTGTCGTGCTTTTTGCCAAGCAATCAGTTCTTCAAACTTATCTATTCGATTTGCCATATGGAATTGGCCCTTAGTATTCATCAGTCCTCAGTACTCAGTCCTCCTCAGTACTCAGTCCTCAGTACTCAGCACTAAGCACTCAGTACTTGTTTACTGAACCACTTCCACCGCCATGCCCGATTGCAGGTTGCCGGGATCGACAATGACCTGGTCGCCGACGTTCACGCCCGCAAGAATCTCCGTCCAGTCGCCGCTGCGTCTGCCGGTCGTGATTGGTTTCTCTAAAGCTTTGCCGTTTTGCACGACGATTACCTTTTCGATACCAGCGAAGGTAACGATCGCGTTGTTCGGCACGGTCACGGCCATCTTCGAGTCGTTGGTAACGATCTCAGCTTTGGCAAACGAACCAGGTCGCAGTCCGCCATCGTTTTGCACGTCTGCTTCGACCATCAGCATGCGATTTTGCTGAGTTATCACTGGGCTGAGGCGTTTGATTTGGCCCAGGTAAATCTTGCCGTCGCCTTCGATGCTGACGCGCACGTTTTGTCCGAAGCGAACATTGGCGGCGTCGCGCTCCGGAACCTGCGCCTGCAAACGCAGCGGATTCATGCGCACAATATCCACCACTGGCGCGCCCGCGGCCAGATACTCACCAACGCTCGCGCGCTTCTGCTGCACGATTCCATCGAGCGGCGCGTGGACCACGGTGTCGGCCAACTGCTGGCGCGCGAGGGCGAGCTCGGAACGGCGTTGGGCCAGCAGCGCCTGACGGTTTCTGATTTCTTCAAATGCATCCTGGTAATGGCTTTGCGCAACTTTGTAAGCCGCATCCGCAGCATCGAAGTCAGCCCGGGCAACAACGCCCTGCTCTACCAAACGCACAGCTCGTTCGCGATTGAGGCGCGCTTCATCGAGTTGCGCCTTGGCTTGTCTGACCGTGCCCGTCTGTTCCAGGTTGACCTTATCGTCCGCTCCCTCCGGTGAAAGACCAAGGCGTGCGCGCGCCTGGCCCAAAGCCGCTTCCGCCTGTTGCACGCGCAGCTTGTAATCATTGGGTTCGACCTGAGCGACGACTTGTCCACGCCGAACTACGCTGCCGAGGTCAACCGAAATGGAGCTGAGCCGACCTGCGACTTTGACGCCGGCCGTCGATTGATCGAAGGCCGCCAGCGTGCCGTTGGCGGTCACCGTCTCGCCGAACGGAGTTTGTTCGACCGGCGCGGTCTTTACTTGTCGCGCTGCTGTGTTGGCGCCGGGCTGATTCTGTCTGGTGGAGCCCTGGTAATCGCTCTTGCACGCTGCGGTAAGAAGTGGCAACACGCAAAACAACAATCCGGCGACAAACCGGATCGACCTCGGCGGGCGAATGTGGCGGGACGGCTTTTCCAACATGTTTCAGGATCTGGTGGCAGCAATCTTAACCCAAGCGGCAACGTCCGGGGTAGCAGCCGCTTGAGTCGCGCTTGTCGGGGCACGGCATGCCGTACCCCTACGACCAGGACATGCGACTTTGGTCTAGCCACCAAAACTTTTGCGAAACAGGTACGACATCTTGATAAAGAAGGTGCGACCATTGCGTCTGAAACCTGGCTCCAACTGACCGGTGAAGGGACTGAAGCCGTTGCGGCTCAAGTCGTCGTTGTAGCCGAGGTAGAGGGCCGTTCCAGGATTAGGTGTCCAGCCAAGCAGAAATTGTCCGCGAATGTTGGACGTGAGCGTCTCATAATCTACGCGCGCGCGCGCAAAAATGAAGCGGGTAAACTGATACGTGGAGCGCAACGCGTAGATGTTGTCATCGAAAGCCACGCGGCCGGTATCGTTGCGGGTTTGCCGGTTCTTCACGTAGCTAAGTGAAAAATTCAATTCATTCGTCGGCTGTAGTCCGGCGCTCAACTCAACATCCCAGAAACTGCCGGGTCCCGGATCAAGAGGCGCATTAGGATCAGCGAGCGCTGCCGGACTCACGCGCGGAAACTTTGGCCCAGCGCCGAAATCCAGATCGAACGAGTTCGCCGTGTGCAGTATGAAAATATTGAAGTTGTATTTTTTGCTGGGCCGGCTGCCTCCGAAAACATAAGGACTGAGTTGATTCGTCGAGCGCTCCGGGTCAGGTCCAAAGAATGAGCCAGGCTGTGTGGCTGTTCGCACCGCGCCGAATTCTTCTTCAAACAATCGCTCGTAACCGGTAACCACGCCGAAGCCGAGGGAGCTCGACTTCTGCATCGAAAACTGAATCTGCGCCTCGTCTTCCCAGTTTTGCGAGCGACCCTGCCAATCGAAGTTGGTGCGGCTGGAATTGTAGACGCGCCAGTTGATTAACTTCGCTTTTGGTTTGGGCTCGGAGTTGTAGCTGATGAACAAGTCTTCAAAGTTTGTGTTGCGCCGACGAGTGAAACCAATGTCAGCACGGTAATCGCGCGTGCGACCTTGGCCATGGAACTGATAGGTCCAATGTCGATCGGATTTGTTGTAGTTAACGTAGTAACCAAAACCGTTGCCGGTGCGATAGTAGTTGCGGGTCGAAAATGGAACAATCTTCGGAGCGGGTGGGTCTGAGGTGTCGAGAAACTGGCCGGCAAAGCAAGGTTCGGTGATCGTAGGCGCATGTCGATCCAGTCGCGGCTCGGAGAAGCAACGGCGCGAGCT
>Ga0137410_10002708_pt1 | contig 12041 bp, 10 predicted proteins | sample CZODoug1_16funga_FD_108878 | JGI IMG/M metagenome (GOLD analysis project Ga0137410, IMG submission 108878) | Vadose zone soil fungal communities from Angelo Coast Range Reserve, California, USA - CZODoug1_16fungal (Illumina Assembly) | ecosystem: Environmental > Terrestrial > Soil > Vadose zone... | reverse complement strand
TGTTCAGGAGGATGCCGGGCGAAGGCTCGGCAGCGTCCTAGCGCATGTTCGCTTCCGCGGTCGTGCCCAGCGGAACCGCGTCCTGGACGTGCTCGTTCAGGAAATTGAACTCGAGCTTGGTGCCGACCGGGTCGTAGAGAAACACCTGGTATCCGGCATTCTCGATGTTCTGTTCCTCGAATTCGATCTTGAGTTTTTTCAGACGCTTGCGGAAATCCACCGCGCCGGACGCCTTGAACGCGATATGGTCTACGCTGCCGCTGTGCTTGTCCTTGACGAACGAGCCCTGGGGAAAACGCGCGCCGACGTGGATAATCGGGTTCTCGCCGTCGTAGAGCCAGGCCCCGCCGAACTTGAAATTGGGGCGATAGCCGGTCTTCAGGCCGAGCACGTCGCCGTAAAACCTCTCGATTGCAGGCAGATCCTCTTTCGAGCAGCGGATGTTGAGATGCAGGAAGCCTTCGAACTTCATGTTTGCGCTCCTTGACGCCGTGCGCCGGATTGCATGCCAGCTGAAATCGTAGCATAACCGCCGTGCCAGGCAAGCCGCGGCGCGGACTGGCTTCCTGGGCGCGGACACAGCAGAATACGCGCATTATAAACAGGGAGGTAATGGTTATGTCCGGACATGGTGGCCACATAGACCCATCCAACAAGAAGGTCGCGCTGCTGATTGCGGTGATCGCGGCGGGGCTCGCTTTTTCGGAGACACTGGGCAAGAGCGCCCAAACCGCTTCACTGAGCCACAACATCGAGGCATCCAATTTGTGGTCGTTTTTCCAGGCGAAAACGATTCGCATGACGACGTTGCGAACCGCGGCGGAGGCGCTCGAGTCCGATCTCGCGCAAGCGCAGAACGCGCGGGCGAAGGATGTCATGGAGAAGCGCATCGCGGATTGGCGCAAGACCGCGGCGCGCTACGAATCAGAGCCGGAGACACAGGAGGGCCGCAAGGAACTCGCCGTGCGCGCCAAGGATGCCGAGAAGAAGCGCGACCGCACGCTTGCGGCCTACCACCAGTACGAGATGTCGTCGGCTGCGCTGCAGCTCGCGATCGTGCTCGCCACCGCGAATATCATCACCGGCGTGGCGTTTCTGCTGTGGGGGGCAATGGGGTTAGGCGCAGTCGGGGTGGCCTTTGTCCTGATCGGGTTGTTCGCGCCGACGTCGGTGCATCTGTTCTAGGGCTGCGGTTCCCGGGCGTAAGCGAGGATTGCTTGAGTGACGGCGTGAATCTGGGCAAGCCCCCGTACCGGTTGAACGTCGGTTGCGGCAGGAATATCAAGGAGGGCTGGGTCAACCTGGATTCGATCGCGCTGCCAGGAGTCGATCTCGTCTGTGATCTGGAAAACCTGCGCGGGACCCCGATCGGTCTGCCCGATGAAACGGTGGAACAGTTCCTGTTGTCCCACGTCATCGAGCATATCCGGGACAGCCTCAGCCTGATGCAGGAGCTTTGGCGGCTCGCGATCCCCGGGGCCATCGCGGTGATTCGCGTGCCGCATGGTGGCAGCGACGACGCCTGGGAGGATCCGACGCACGTTCGTTCCTATTTCGCTGGCAGCTTCGGTTTTTTTTCGCAGCCTTACTATTGGCGCGCGGACTACGGCTATCGGGGCGACTGGCAACCCGCCAAGATTCAGCTGTTAGTGGACAGAAATCGCTGCGCGGGCTTGAGTCCACAACAGACCTTTACTAAGATTCAATACGAAAGAAACGTGGTGAAGGAAATGATTTGCGAGATGCATGCCATAAAGCCGTTGCGGGAGGCCAAGCGGGAGCTGCAAGCCCCGGCGAAAATTGAAATTGGCCTGGTTGACTGAAAAATGGGGTGGCGCCTGCGTGCGAGACCATCTCGGAACTCGAGGGGAAAATACAAATGCCGATATTTGAGTACCGATGCAAGGAATGCAGTAACCGTTTCGAGACGCTGGTCCGGTCATCGACGACGGTGGAATGCCCTTCGTGCAAGAGCACCGCGCTGGAAAAACAGCTGTCGGTGTTCGCAATGGGCGCGCCCGCACTGACGTCGACGCCAATGAGTAATTCAGAGCTGGCCGCATGCGGCATGTGCGGCGATCCGGGCGCTTGCTCGCTGGACTAGGTTTTATGCCAGTTATTTTGCTTGCGCCACCGGCGTCGCGTCGAAGCCCTGCCAGCCCCCGCCCAGCGCTTTGACCAGGTCGGCGACCGCGGCGCGCTGGCTGCGCAGCGCGTCGCTGCGGTTGAGTTCGGCCTGAAGCAAATTCCGTTCAGAGTCCAGCACCTCGAGCTGCGACAGCAACCCGTTCTGGTAGCGGATGCGAGCCAGCCGCAATGCGTCCGCCAGCAAGATGGCGCGCGAGCTCTCGGCCTCGAATGCTTCGCGCGCTTTTGCCTGCTGGTTGAGCGCTTGCCGCACTTCGCCGAAGGCTTCCTGCAGCGTTTTCTGATAGCGGGCAACCGCCTGGCGTTCGCGCGCCTTGACCGCATCAACCTCGGCGAACAGGCGTCCGCCCTGGAAGATCGGCTGCGCCATGCCGAACGCGAGCGACCAGATCCGCGTCGGGCCCGAGAAAAGGTCGCTCAGCAGCGAACTTTCACTACCGTAATAGCCGGAGAGCCCAATGCGGGGGAACAGCGAAGCGCGCGCTTCTGAAATGCGCGCGTTGGCGGCGATCAGGCCCTGTTCGGCCTGCACCACGTCAGGCCGCCGCAGCAGCAAGTCGGAGGGTAGTCCCTCGGGCACGACCGCTGCCACCGGCTCACCCTCTTCGGCGCGGCGCCCGACGGCACCTTCCATGATGGCGCGTGGGCTGCGGCCGAGCAGCACGGCGAGCGCCAGTTCCTGCGCGGTGCGGCTGGCTTCGAGCGCGGGCAGTTGCGCACGGGCCGCAGCGACTTCGGCCTCGAGCTGGCGCAGCGTGAAATCGTTGATGAGCCCCGCCTTGTGGCGCACGTTCTGCAGGGACAGCCCGTCGCTACGCAGCCTGAGCGAGCGGCTGGTTGCCGCCACTTGCGCATCGAGCGAGACCAGCGAAAAGTAAGCGCGCACGACCTCGGTCGCGAGCGTGATTCGCACGGTCTCGCGCGCGGCCTCGGTCGCCAGCAGGTCGGCACGGGCGGCGTTGCTCGCGCTCTTCAGCCGGCCCCACAGGTCTACCTCGTAGGATACGTTGAGACGGGCGGTGTAATCGTTGCGCTCGAGCGGCACGCTCGGCGGCAGCGGGATCGCCGAGCGCGCGGACGACCGGGAGCGATCGCGCTGGAAATCGGCATCTACCGCCGGCATACGTTGCGAATCGGCGATGCGCGCGAGCGCGCGCGCTTCGTCCACTCGCGCCGTGGCGAGCGCGAGGTCCTGGTTGTACGTCAACGCCTCCTCGACCAGCTTGTCGAGGGCGGGGTCGCCGTATAGCGCCCACCAGCGGTCGGTGGGCGCGCTAGCGCCCTGGACAGACGCGTCTGTCCAGGTCGTGGGCATATCCGTCACCGGTCTTTCGTACGCGGGTCCGAGGGTGCAGCCCGCCAGCAGCGCCGGGATGGCAAATGACAACAGCGTCTTATTCCGCATCGCCGTCTCCTTTCGCGACCGCATGATGGCGCGGCCCGTGCGTCGCACGGAGAACCGCCTCGCGATGATGCTTCGCTTCTTCTTCGATTTCGGCGGTCGAGCGTGGTTCCGTCAGTTTGCGGTCCACGATCAGCTTGAAGAACCAGGGAATGAAGAAGATCGCAAGAAAGGTCGCCGCCAGCATGCCGCCCATCACGCCGGTGCCTGCCGAATGGCGCGCGCCTGCGCCAGCGCCGCTCGAGAGCACCAGGGGCATTACGCCGAGAATGAAGGCGAGCGACGTCATGAGGATGGGACGGAACCGCAGCCGCGCCGCCTCGATCGCCGCGGCTGCGGTCGACAGGCCCTCGTGCTGCTTCATCACGGCAAATTCGACGATCAGGATTGCGTTCTTCGCCGCGAGGCCGAGCAGGGTGACCAGGCCGATCTGGAAGTACACGTCATTGTTGAAGTCCCGCAGCCACACCGCCGCCAGGGCGCCGAACGTGCCGAAGGGAAGCGCCAGCATTACTGAGAGCGGCAACGACCAGCGGTCGTACTGCGCGGCCAGGATCAGGAACACCATCAGCGCCGCCAGGCCCAGGGCCAGGAGGGAAGTGCCGCCCGAACGCTTTTCCTGGAACGAGGCGCCGCCCCAGTCGAAGCTGAAATCGGGAGGCAGTGTCGCACGCGCGATCCTTTCCATGCCCGCGATCGCTTCGCCCGAGCTGAAGCCGGGCTTGGCCGCGCCGAAGATCTTGACCGCGGGCAGGTTATTGAAGCGGTCGAGCGAATCCGGGCCCGAAGAATAGTTCACCTTCGCAAGTGCCGCGAGCGGAATCATGCTGCCGCGCTCCGAGCGCACGTAAACCGCGCCGACGTCGTCGGGGCGCTTGCGGTACCCCGGCTCAGCCGACATCAGCACCTGCCAGGTGCGACCGTACTTGTTGAAATCATTGACGTAGAACGTGCCCAGCGTCGCGGCGAGCGTGGTGTACACGTCGTCGAGCGGCACGCCCAGCGCCTTCGCCTTCTCGCGGTCGGTCTCGACGTAAAGCTGCGGCACGTTGGCGCGCCACAGCGTGTTGACCTGCCCGAACATGGGGTCCTTGGCAACGGCGCCGAGCAGCTGCTGGGTCACTTCGAACAGCCGCTGAGGGCCGCCTTCGCCCCGGTTCTGGATATGGAACTCGAAACCGCCCGCGTTGCCGAGGCCGAAGATCGGCGGCGGGCCGAAGGCCAGCACCAACGCTTCCTTGATGTGCCCGGTCTTCATGAAAAACTCGCCGACCAGTTGAGGCGTCGAGATCTTGCGTTCGTCCCAGTGCTTCTGCGTCACGAAGATCGTCGCGGCGCTGTTGCGGTAACCGCCGCCGAGAAAATCGAAGCCGGTGAAGGCGATGGCCGACTCGTTCGCGGGGTTCGACTTGATGATGCTGACGACCTCGTTGACCACCTTGTCGGTGCGCTCCAGCGTCGCGCCATCGGGCAGGAACACCGCGGCGATGTAATAACCCTGGTCCTCGTCGGGCACCAGCGCCCCCGGCGTGACGCGCCACAGCCCGACGGTGAGCGCCACCATGCCGGCGAAGAGGATGAGCGCGATGGCGCCCCGGCGCAGCATCCAGCTCACGCCGTCCACGTAGCGCCCCGTCACGCGCGCGAACCAGTCGTTGAACCAGCGGAAGAAGCGGCCCGGCTCCCGGTGCTCGTGCTTGAGTATCAGCACGCACAAGCTGGGGGTCAGGGTCAGCGCGATCAGCCCCGAAATCACCACCGCGATCGAGATCGTCACCGCGAACTGGCGGTAGAGCTCGCCGGTGAGGCCGCCGAGGAAGGCGATCGGCACGAACACCGCGCACAGCGTCAGCACGATGGCGATGATGGGGCTGGTGACTTCCTTCATCGCCTTGATCGCCGCCTCGCGCGCCTGCAGGTGCTCTTCGCGCATGATGCGCTCGACGTTCTCCAGCACCACGATTGCGTCGTCCACCACGATGCCGATGGCGAGCACCATGCCGAACAGCGTCAGCGTGTTGATCGAGTAGCCGAGCAGGATGAGCCCGGCGAACGTGCCGATCAGAGAAACCGGCACGGCCGCAAAGGGAATGAGCGTTGCGCGCCAGTTTTGCAGGAATAAGAAAACCACCAGGAACACCAGCGCCATCGCTTCGAGCAGCGTGTAGACCACCTCGCGGATGGAGACCTTCACGAAACGCGTTGTGTCGTACACCGCCGCATGCGTGAGGCCGGTCGGAAAGCCCTGCGAGAGCCGGGCCATCTCGGCGTTCACGCGGTCCGCCGTTGCCAGCGCGTTGGCGTTCGGCTGCAGGAAAATGCCGACCAGTATCGCCGTCTTGCCGTTGACGCGCCCCAGGAACTCGTAGTCCTTGGAGCCGAGCTCGACGCGCGCTACGTCCTTCAGCCTCAACATCGAGCCGTCGGGATTGGCGCGCACCACGATGTTCTCGAACTCCGCGGGCTCGGACAGCCGGCCCTTGGTGGTGATGGTGTAGACCAGTTCCTGCGGCCCGCCGGTTGGCGACTGGCCGATCTTGCCGGCGGCGAATTGCGCGTTCTGCTCGTTCAGCACGCGCAGCAGGTCCGAGGGGGTCAGCTTCAGCTGCGCGAGGCGGTCCGGGCGCACCCAGATGCGCATGGCGTAGTCCTTGGCGCCGAAGATCTGCACGTTGGTCGTGCCGGGTATGCGCTTCAACGAATCGAGCACGTTCAGCGTGACGTAGTTCGAGATGAACAGGTCGTCGCGGCTGCCGTCGGGCGAGGTGAACGCGATCACCTGGAGGAACGAGGAAGAGCCTTTCTCGACCGTGACGCCCTGGCGGCGCACTTCCTGCGGCAGCCGCGGTTCGACCTGCTTGACGCGATTGTTGACGTTGAGGGCGGCGGTGTCCACGTCCGAGCCGATGTCGAAGGTGACCTGGATCTCGACCGCGCCGCTCGACGTCGAGGTCGAGCTCATGTAGAGCATGTGCTCGACGCCGGTGAGCTGGTTCTCGAGGGGCGCGGCTACCGTCTGCTCGATCACCTGGGCGGAGGCACCGGGGTAGACGGCGCGCACGGTGACCACCGGCGGCGCGATCTCGGGGTATTGCGCGATCGGCAGCACGCGCATGGCGGCGAGACCGGCAATCACGACGAAAATCGAGATCACGGCCGCAAAGATCGGCCGGTCGATGAAGAAGCGCGAAATCATGGGGATTTACTTTTTCTCGGCGGACGCTGCCGCGGGTTTCTTCTCGTCCGGCTTGGCCGGGGCGCCTTTCCCGTCGGCGGGAGGGGGCGCGCCATCGGCGATCTTGACCGGCGCGCCCGGGCCGATCTTCATCACGCCGTCCACGATCACTTTATCGCCGGGCTGCAGCCCGGCGTTGATGACCCAGCCGTCGCCGGTCCATTCGCCGACTTCGAGCGGGCGCGGCTCGGCCTTGCCTTCGGCGTTGACGATATAAGCGAACTTGCCCTTGGGGCTTTCCAGTACGGCGCGCTGGGGCACCACGATCGCTCCCGGTCGCACCGCGCCGTGGAGCACGACGCGGGCGAACTCTCCGGCGCGCAGCGCACCGCCCGGATTGGGAAACTCCGCGCGCGCTTCGCTCGTGCCGGTCTGGGTATTGACCCGGACGTCGCGGAAATTCAGCACGCCCTCGCGCGCGTAGGCGTTGCCATCCGAAAGCTTGAACGTCGCCTTGAGGCGGCCGTCCGCCGGCAGCTTCATCCGGCCGGTCTCGATGTCGCGCCGCATCGCGAGGAACTCGCGGTCGGGCACGCCGAAGATCACGTACATCGGGTCGGTCTGCGTGACGGTCGTGAGCAGCACACTGGGCCCGGACACGAGCGTGCCTTCCGAGACGACAGCGCGGCTGGCGACGCCGGAAATCGGCGACTCGACCCGCGAGTAATCCAGGTTGAGCTTTGCCTCGTTCAGCCGCGCACGGATGCTTTTGACCTCCGCATCGGCCACCTGCTCGGCGGAGACGGCGTCGTCGAGCTCCTTCTGGCTGGCCGCCTTAGCCTCGATCACGGGCTTCAGCCGCGCGCTTTCGCGTCTGGCCTGAGCGAGCCGCGCCTCGGCGACCCCCAGGTCGGCTTCCGCGCGGGCGAGGGTGACCTGGAACGGGACGGGGTCGATGGTGAAGAGCGACTGGCCCTGTTTCACGGTGGCGCCTTCCGTATAGTTGCGCTTCACGAGTATCCCCGTCACGCGCGCGCGTATCTCGATTTCGCGGAAGCCCGCGGTCTGCGCGACGTATTCATAAGTGACCGGCACGTCTTTCGGCGCGACGGCCACGACGGAGACCATGGCGGGCGGGAATCCGGGCGGTCCGCCGGCCGGCTTGCAGCCGGCGACGAGCAGCGCCAGCGCCGCAGCTAGAACGGCGGGCAGCGCGATGCGCAAGCGTGGGTTGCCCTTTGAAATGCTGAAGATGGTGTTCATGATGTCATTTCCCCTAGTCCGGCTTGGGCGAAGTGGCCACTATCCGGTTACGTCCCTATTGCGAAGAGCAGGCAGTTTACATACAATCGTGAATGTATGTAAAGAGTCAATTTATGACAGCCGCCTAATCCGAGTGAATGGCCCGCCGCTGTCGCCACCGCTTTCACATCGGGCAACGGAGAACCGCTTAGTGGTAAGACGCACCAAGGACGAAGCGCAGGAAACCCGCAACCGCATCCTCGATGCCGCCGAGCACGTGTTCAGCGAGCGCGGGGTTTCGCGCACGTCCCTCGAGGACATCGCCCAGGCCTCGGGTGTGACCCGCGGCGCGATCTACTGGCACTTCACGGACAAGAGCGATCTCTTCTCCGCCATGGTAAACCGGGTCACGCTGCCGATGGAGGCCATGGTGGCGCGCAGCAGCGACGAGTCGGTCGATGACCCCATCGCCTTGCTCAAGGCCTGCGCGGTCACCGCCCTCAAGCGCACGGCGACCGATCCGCAGGTTCAGCGCGTGTTCGACGTGGTGACCCACAAGTGCGAATACCTCGGCGAGATGGCGGGGGTCAACAACCGGATCAGCGCGGTCCAGAAGGGGTGCGTGGACCGCTCGGAACAGGCCATCCGCAATGCTATCAAGCGCGGCCTGCTGCCCGCCAGCGTCAACCCGAGACTCGCGGCGGTGGGCCTGGACGCGATGCTGTTCGGACTGATTTCCAACTGGCTTGCCAATCCCGCTTATCTCCCGCTCGAACGGCAGGCGGAGGCGATGATCGATCTCTACCTGGACGGCCTGCGGGCTGGCGGGGCAAAACCCGCGGCACGCGCGCGGTCCAAGCACTCGACGCGCCGCCGCGCGAAGGCAGCCTGACGCCCGTCACCCCGGCGCACGCCGGGGTCCAGTGCGTTCCGCCTTTCCCTGGATCCCGGTTTACACCGGGATGACGGGTGGGTTTGCTCAGAGCCCGCGTCACCGACGGCTGCCTGCGCGGTTTCGCGCGACAGTCGATGTCGTGGTAAAACCCCACTTGTGACTACCGCGCCCGACCGCTCCCGCTGGCTGGCACCGCTGCTATTGGCGGCTGCCATGCTGCTGGCACTCGCGCCGCAACTGGCGCGCGCGCACGGCGGGCACGCTCGCGAACAGGCTCTTCCCGCATCGCCCGCCGGCGAGCAGGTGGTTACAGCCGATCGGGTCCGTGCGGCGGAATCGTCAGCTGCCAGCTTTTCGCGCTCGTGTCCGGGTGGTCCCGGCAACACGTGCTGTTGCGGCATGCGACCGGCGTGCACCGGCAGCGGCAAGACCCCGATCGTCAGCTGCGGCGGCTGGAACGTTCCGGCTTCACTGCCTGCAACGCGGGTAAAACGACCGCACCCCCCGTCGGAACCGGCATCGCGGCTTCCGCATTCGTTCGCTTTTTCACGCGCCCCCCCGCTTCACTCCTGATCGTCCATCGGCAGTACCGTCGTCCATCGCGGCGACGGTAATACGCCGTGCGCTGCGCCTGGCCTACCAGGGCGCACGACCGTGCGCATTGCAACGATTCGAGCAGGGGGAAGCAATGGGAAATATCGACAAGAACGCAGGCATCGGAGCCCCGCTAGCAGCGAGGTCGCTGTTGGCGGGCGTATTGATGCTGTGCGCGTTTTACCAGGAAGCCAGCGCGTCTTGCGGCTCCGCGTTCTGCATGGTCAACACCAGCTGGAACGTGCAGGGTGCGTGGACGGAGCCGGGAGCGCGATTCGATCTGCGTTATGAGTACATCGACCAGGACCAGCCCATGTCGGGCAGCAACAAGGTCGGCGTCGGGCAGATCCGCCAGCACCACGACGAAGTCCGCACCATCAACCGCAATTGGCTCGCCAATTTTGACTACACGTTTGACGACAAGTGGGGCGTCTCGGCGACGCTGCCGTTGCTCGATCGCGACCATGCTCACATCCACAATCACGGCGGGGGCCAGATCTACGAGACGTGGGATTACAGCAAGTTGGGCGATCTGCGCGTCCTGGGCCGGCGCCAATGGCGCGGCGAGAGCCTGGAGGCGCAGCGGCTCGACTTCTATGGCACGACGTTCGGATTGAAACTGCCGACCGGCGTTCAGGATGTGCGCAACGCAGCCGGCAGTCTGGCCGAGCGCACGCTGCAACCGGGCACGGGAACCACCGACCTGCTGTTCGGGGGCTATTTCCGGCGCATGCTCGGCTCCGGCTCGTCATGGTTCGTCGATGCGCTGGTGCAGGCGGCACTCAACAGCCACGACAACTTCAAGCCGGGCACGCGCGTGTCGTTCGATTTCGGCTACCGCTACGAAGTTAATGACAGACTGGGACTGATGCTGCAGCTGAACGCGCTCCACAAGGCTCGCGACAAGGGCAGTGACGCCGAGCCCGAGGATAGCGGCGGCAAATTCCTGTTCCTCAGCCCGGGGTTGAGCTACGTGCTGGCCAGGAACATCCAGGTCTACGGTTTTCTGCAGCTACCGCTTTACCAATACGTGAATGGCGTGCAGCTCGTGGCTGACTGGGCGGTGGTGGCGGGCATCAGCACGCGTTTCTAACCGAGCATGGACCTCCGGCCAGCCAACGCACGGGTAGAACGGGAATATTTTCTTTCCGCCGGGTGTGGTTTGTCGGCGTCTTGCCAACAGGCTGTCTTTGCCCTAGCCTTTTGACTCCGTTTTTTCCAACGCCACGACCCGGAGGACTGCCATGAACGACATGTTGCGCGAGGATGTGCTTGCCCTCGTCACCAACAGAGAAAAATTGACCCGCCGCGAGTTCGTCGCGGGGTCACTCGCCACCGGCTTTGCGCTGGCGGTGCAGCCGGTATGCGCTCAGACCATGATCGTGACCGATACCGCCGGATTGACCGCCGGCGAGATCCGGATTGCCGTCGGTGACAGCACCATTCCCGCCTACGTCGCCTCGCCGGCCCAGGGGCAGGGGTTCCCGACCGTCCTGGTAGTGCAGGAAATTTTCGGTGTGCACGAGCATATCAAGGATGTCTGCCGCCGATTCGCCAAGCTCGGTTATCTCGCGATCGCGCCTGAGCTGTATTACCGGCAGGGCGACGTGTCGAAGCTCAAGGAAATCAAGGAAATCCTCGGTCAGGTCGTGAGCAAGGTGTCCGACGACCAGGTGATGGGCGACCTCGATGCCGCAGTCGCCTGGGCCGCCGCTTCCGGCTTTGGCAACACCAGCAAGCTCGGCATCACCGGCTTCTGTTGGGGCGGGCGCATCACCTGGCTCTATACCGCCCACAACCCGAGCGTGAAAGCGGGCGTCGCATGGTATGGCCGCGTGCTCGGCGATAAGAACGCCATGAATCCTTCCCACCCGCTCGACGAGGTGGCGAAAATCAACGCGCCAGTGCTGGGCCTGTACGGCGCGGCCGACGCGGGCATACCGGTCAATACCGTGGAACAGATGCGCGATGCGCTCAAGGCGGCTAGCAAACGCGCCGAGTTCGTCATCTACCCCGATACGCCGCACGCTTTCAATGCCGACTACCGGCCGAGCTATCGCAAGGAAGCAGCGATGGACGGCTGGAAGCGGGCGACGGAGTGGTTCAAGAAGAATCTTGGATAAAGCGTGATGAGTGACGGGTGATAAGTGATAAGTTACTCGCGCTTGCGCGGTAGCTGACCCCTATCACCTATCACCTATCACCTATCACTTATCACGTATCACTCAAAACAAACGGCGGGCCTCAGTCCGCCATTTGTTTTTTGGCGTAGCATTTCCCGATGAAGCGCAATCCACGCATCGCGCGGCGAATGGCGGAGATCGAGCCGTTCCACGTGATGGCGCTGCTCGCCCGCGCGCGCGAGCTGGAAGCGCAGGGGCGCTCCGTCATCCACATGGAAATCGGGGAGCCCGACTTCCCGACGCCTGGGCCGGTGCTGCGAGCGGGCATCCGGGCGCTGGAGAAGGGCGAGCTGTTCTACACGCCGACCCCGGGGTTGCCGCAGCTGCGCGAGGCGATCGCCAGCTACTACCGCTCGCGCTACGGCGTGGAGGTTTCCCCGGCGCGCATACTCGTCACCACCG